>Ga0268298_10000005_pt1 | contig 343068 bp, 301 predicted proteins | sample WWTPWeurt_MetaG_FD_194462 | JGI IMG/M metagenome (GOLD analysis project Ga0268298, IMG submission 194462) | Activated sludge microbial communities from WWTP in Nijmegen, Gelderland, Netherland - WWTP Weurt | ecosystem: Engineered > WWTP > Aerobic digester > Activated sludge | place... | reverse complement strand
ATGGACGGGCCGCTGGGACTGTCGGGCCGCGCCATTGACTGCGTGACCACATACGAACTCACTCCAGTGGGCGACAGCACGACCGTAAAAGTCACGGTTAACATTGCGGGACAAATTGATGCCGAATGGGCGGGGATTGTGGATGGTGTGTGGCATCATTTTCTTGTCGAGGCTTTCAAATCGTACGTCGAGAAGAAGTAGTAAGCCAAGTGCCGCACCCTCAAATGTCCCTCCAACTCGCCAATCAAATTGAATCGTCCAACGCTGAGGCGTTGTGGGAGCACAGCGACATCGCGAGCCGGATATTTCCCGAGATTGGTGCCGCTGCAATTCGTGTTGGAGGCGGCGTAGCGTCGTTTGTCGGCGCAAAATCGCCCTTGTCCTATGCAAACGGGCTGGGCCTTGCGGGTGAAGTGACAAAAGAGGATATCGCCCGGATTGTCGAGTTCTTTCGCCTGCACAACACGATTCCTCGCGTGCATGTCTGCAATTTGGCTGATGTTTCCTTGCTGAACGAATTGCGTGCGCACGGTTTTCAACTGCATGAGTTTATCAATGTGCTCACCCGGGATCTCGCGCTGCCTGTAGTTGAGACCGAGCGATCCACAAATGTCAAGGTGCGTCAAGCCAAACCCGACGAAGCGGAGTCTTGGTCCAAACTTGTTGCAGAGGGATTTCTGAATGGCGCACTATACACGGAGGTGGAACGGCACATCGGGCTGATCTTTTTTCACCGTTCGACCGTGCGCTGCTATTTTGCCGAAATCGACGGCACGCCCGTCGGGGCCGGTGCGCTCTTTACGGAGGGTAACTACGCGGCACTCACGGCGATGAGCGTCCTGCGCGAGTATCGCAATCGCGGCGTTCAGGGAGCCATGATTCGCGCACGGCTCCGCGAGGCACAGAATATTGGCTGCGAATTCGCCGGACTCTTCGCCTCACCTGTTTCGATATCAGAACGCAACGCGGAGCGCCAGGGTTTTCGTTTTGCTTATACCAAAGCGATCATGAAGTCCGAATTATGAATGCCCGCTTTAGGCGATGACAAGCCCGAATGTTCGCAACCAGTGAGACGAGAAAGCCGAGGCGAAACCTCGGCTTTCATCTCCCCGCAGGCACGGGGAAGTCGTGGGGAAAGGTTACTTCAGTAACAGCATTTTGTTTGTAAACGTCTGACCCTGAGTTTCGAGTCTTGTGAAATAGACGCCGCTGGCCAAGCCTGCGCCGTTGAAACGCAGGCGATGCTGGCCGCGGTCCACTTCGTGGTTCAGCAGTTCAGCGACTTCACGCCCCTGCACATCAAAGACGCGCACCCGCGCGATGCCGGGTTGGTTGACTGCAAACGAAATCGTCGTTTCCGGATTGAACGGATTGGGGTAATTCTGGTGCAGCACAGCCGCATCGGGAAGCTGCGGCGGAGTGGGGCGGGCATCCACCTGTTGCGTCGTATAGAAGATGACCTGCCCACTCGTTACATAGTATGGCTCGGTGTGCCCGGTTGAATTATAGTTACAGTCCGCGCATGTGATGCCTGATTGGCACTCGGGGTTGTTTGGTCTGCATTGGTTATCGAAATCTTCAATCGTCGGCCAGACATCCAGAGTCTGTCCCGGAGTTACCTCAATAAACGGTACGTCCCACGGATAGACACGCGAGCCCGGGCACCATCCTGCACGGTTGAATTGCCATGTTCCGCCTTGCGGGCTGCACGGGTTGGTGGCGCAGTCGTTGCGCCAGAGCAGGTGCTCGTATTGGTCGAGTCCGACCCAGACGCCGTGCGTCTTTTGGGAGAATTCAGCGGCGTTGTGTGTATTGCCTTGTCCATGTCCGGTAGTCCAAATGCGTACTGTGGCGAACTCTGCTTGCGGCGGTATCGGCACGAAGGACATGTCAAGATAGTTCTCGACCGGGTTTTCCGGATTGCCATAGACCAGATAGCCGATATCGTAGAGCTTCTCGACCTTGAACGGGTTGATTTGGGGCGTGTTCTCGATGAAATAGAATGTGCAGGTCACGAGCCAGCCTTGTGTACCTCCGACCCATGTATCAATAAGGCTGTGTAACGTGACGTCGCCACGCAAAAGGGTGTGGTAGTCGAGCATATCGAAGCGCCACTCGCAATGGCCGGGGCGGCCCGCGCCGGTGATGTCGTACGGCGTGACGAGACGGGCAATCTCGATTTCCTCATAGGTCGTGTCCGTCAACGGGCGCTGCACCCAGAGGCGGGCGGTACGATCCCACGGGTCGCAATCGCCTCCCGGAGGGCCGGGACAGTCGAGGCGGTAGATCATATAGACCTCATCGAACTGGGTATCCCAGCCGGGGAAGGTGAAGGTCTCAATATTGTCCCGCTCCCCGGAGCCGAAATTGTGGAGTTCCTGGGCAAAGGTGATGACAACCGTCGTGTCGCCCGGGTCGGCGGTGGCGGCGGAAACGCTCAGAATAGTCAGAAAAACGATCAGGAAAGTGCGCATATTTATGTCTCCAGACGTGTTTCTGCAATGTAGGGAAAGCTGGGCTGCAAAACAACCCGCCAGAGATTTTCAGGGGTGCAAGCAAACCGTTGCGAGTTTTGAAACGGCTTCGTAAATTACAGGATAGCCTAATTATTCAAGTAAGGAGCAACAGAATGAAGAAGTTGGGAGCTTTGTTCCTGGTCCTAGCGCTGGCGCTGCCGGCCTGGGCGACCTACCCTCTGGGCATTGGTGTCCACGGGGGATTTGACATGCCGGTTCTGCAGGGCGACGTTGGGGAAGGCCCGGTGTTTGGCGTGTCGGTGCGGGGGAATATTGTCGGGCCGTTGCACGGCCAATTGCTGTTCCGCAGCACCTCGCAAGCAGATGTGGAGGAGGATATTGACTTTCCGGGCGAGGCGACATTGACGATTCCAGGTGGAACGCTGACGGGTTTTGGCCTGAATTTGTTGTTGGCCAAGAAGGACCCGGCGAGCTTCTGGCCGTATTTCCACCTTGGCCTGTCCTCCAATTCGCTGGCTCCGGGAGCCTCGTATAAGGAAGATGAGTCGCTGACTGGAATGAGTGGCGGCGTGGGTGCAGGCATCAATCTCTATCAGCGCAAGGTGTATTTGGATTTCAATAGCTCGCTGTTGGTCATGCCGTTCCATGACGACAACGCCTCGCGCAAGAACTGGCAAACGATGCTGGGCGTGCAGTATTTCCTCCCCATCAAGGGCAAATCAAACTAAGCGCGGCAACAAGGAGAAAACCATGAAGAAATTGATTGTTATTCTGGCCGCGCTGGCCGTGGTGATTTTGAGCGGCTGCGGCTTGACTTCGGGAACGGCCTTTGTGTCGCAGGAAGTCAGTGGCACGATTACGACGGACACCCGTGACTTACTGCGCGACGGCGACCGTGCTTTGGACTCGCAAATGGAAGGCGTACAAGTGGACTTGACTGGCAATAGTGATTGGTCTGATTTCACAATTGAAGGCGTGGAAGATGGCTGTATCAGTGTTCACGCCGAAAATCACCTTGCCACGCCGGTTTCCGGCGAAATCTGGATCGTGATGGACACCGATTTTGATCCGGCTGGCGATCCGGCAGCCGTCCGCAATAATGCTACGGCATTCAAAGTTTTTGAAGGCATGGCATTGGCGCCGAACGAAGTGAAGCAGTTCACTTGCTTAGAGACGATTGAGATGTTGCAGAACACCGATCGCTTGGTCGAGGCCGTCCAGGAAGGTCGCTTCCAAGCCTATGGTCTGGGTGACCAAGATGTCTATTGCTTCACTCTGACGGGGATCGTTTTCGGTTTCCACATTACGGGAAGCATCTAATCACAGCGCCGTGCAGGGCATTTGCAAGCGCCCGCCGATTTCGGCGGGCGCTTGCTGTTTTGGCACCTCGGCAGCTTGGCGGGGTAAATTGGGCCGTTTGGCTCTAATTGTCTGTTTATTCAGGTGATGGCCAGGACGGGCCGAGTCGCGCCCACGGGCAGGGGAAATTGCTCCTCGTAAGTGTTTGTGTTGCATGGGATTTGGAGCAGTGGAGGCCGCTTGACAATCGGGTAGCTTGTGCGTATCTTATCAGATTAGAATTTTCTCGAGTAATGGCTTCCCCAGCGACACTGCCACAGCTTTCTGACCGCGAACGCCTGATCCTACGGGCGATTGTGCAGCATTTCATCCTTACGGCGAATCCGGCGGGGTCGCGGCACATTGCGCGCAAGTTTGGCATAAATCTCTCTCCCGCGACGATTCGCAACGTGATGGCGGATTTGGAGGAAATGGGGCTACTCAGTCATCCGCACACGTCGGCGGGGCGAATGCCATCGGACTTGGGCTACCGGCTCTATGTCAACGACTTGATGGACATTGGGGATTTGTCGAGTGCACAACGCGAGCAGATTGAGCGTGAGATTGAGTCTGTTCCGGCGGAACTGGAGAGCGTGCTCGATGCCACGACGCGCGTGTTGGCGTCGGCTTCGCAATTGTTGGGGATCGTGGTGATTCCTGAATTACAGCAGGCGGTGCTGAAACGGATTGACCTTGCGCGACTGGCCGAACGGCGAGTGTTGGTGGTGATTACTTTAGCCGGTGGGCCGATGAAGTCCATCATGCTCGAACTTGAGCAGGAGATGAATGAGCAGACGGTGCTGGAAGTTTGCGCCGCGTTGAATCGGCGGTTGGCGGGATTGACCCTGGGGCAGATTCGCGATCAGATTGCGGAGCGCATGCAGAACCTGAGCGAGACGCCGCAGGGTTTAATCAGGCTGTTTATTGAATCGGCGGATGAACTGTTCAATTTCACACCGGGTATCGAGCATGTCAAGATCGGCGGGCGTGCTCAGGTTATTACGCAGCCGGAGTTCTCGACGCCGGGGACAATGCGTGGCATTATCGAGTTGGTGGAAGATAAGGATATCATCATTCACCTGCTGCAAAAAAGCGAGCATCAGGGACCGGTGACGATAACCATAGGCCGCGAGAACAGCGATAGCCGCGCGAAAGATTTGTCAGTGATTGCAGCGGACTACCAGACCGGCTCGAGTTCAGGGAAATTGGGTGTGATTGGGCCGACGCGCATGGACTATCCGCGATTGGCGCGGCTGCTGGAATACACCGCGCGGGTGGTATCGAAACGGTTGTCATAGAATGAATAGAGATAGATGAACGAGAACGAGAAACTGAACGAAGAAATTGAGACGGCCGCGCAGCCCGTGGCCGAAGCGTCCTCTGAACTGGAATCGGCGCGCGCGGAGGCTGCGCAGTGGCGGGATAAATACGTCCGGACGTTGGCGGAGTTTGATAATTTCCGCAAGCGCTCGCGGACGGAGATTGAAAATCTGCGCGAAAGCGTGAGTGAAGGTCTGCTGTTGAATTTGCTGAATGTGTATGATGACATGCAGCGCATGTTGGATGCTCCCGCAACGGATGACCAATCTTCGCGACGTGCGATGGAGTTGATTCACCAAAAATTTAAGACGTTCCTCGAAGGACGCGGCATTGCGCGGCTGGAGTGCCGTGGCAAGGAGTTCAATCCTGAGCATCATGACGCAGTGATGCTGCAGCCACGCGCGGGTTTTCCAGCGGGAGTGGTGCTGGAAGAAGTTGTGCCGGGTTACAAATTGGGTGAGAAAGTAATTCGGCATGCGCAGGTTGTTGTGTCAAGCGAGCCAGAAGCCGATGCGGATGCTAACGAAGGCGGACAGGCATAATGGCAAAGCGCGACTACTACGAAGTGCTGGAGGTGAATCGCGGAGCGAGCCAGGACGAAGTCAAGAAGGCCTACCGCAAGTTGGCGATGCAATATCACCCTGACCGTAACAAGGGTGACGCGGCGGCGGAAGAGAAGTTTAAGGAAGTCGGCGAAGCGTACGCGGTGCTGTCTGACCCGCAGAAGCGCGCACAGTATGACCGCTTCGGCCACACGACACCCGGTATGGGCGGCGGCCCGCGGCCTGGTCAAGGCGGATTTGAGTTTGATCTGTCCGATGCGTTGCGCCAGTTCATGGAAGGTGGGATGTTCGGCGAGTTCTTCGGCCAGCAGCGCGGGCGCGGCGGTTCGACTCGTGTGCGCGGCAACGATTTACAGATCAAACTCAGTTTGACGCTTGAAGAGATTTCAGAGGGTGTTCGCAAGACGATCAAGGTGAAGCGCCTGCGCCCCTGCACGACGTGTAAAGGCACGGGTTCAGCAGCGGGCAGCGCTCCGCAAGAGTGTCCGACTTGTCGCGGGCAGGGACAGGTTCGTCAAGTCTCGCGCACGATTCTGGGACAGTTTGTGAACATACAAACGTGTCCACAGTGTCATGGTGATGGAAAAATTGTCTCGAATCCGTGCAAGACATGTGCGGGCGAAGGCCGAACGCGCGTCGAAGACACAATCCATGTGGACATTCCGGCGGGCGTGGCCAGTGGACAATATATCACGCTGCGCAATGAAGGTCACAGCGGTCCGCGCAACGGCCCGGCGGGGGATATCATCGTGCTGATCGAAGAGAAAGAGCACGAGTATTTCGAACGCGACGGTGATGACGTCATCTATCGTTTGAGTGTTTCAGTTCCGCAGCTTCTGCTCGGCGCGGCGGTCGAAGTGCCGACGCTCAAGGGCAAAGCGGAATTGAAAATTGAACCGGGCATGACGCCGGGCAAACTGCTGCGTATGCGCGGCAAGGGATTGCCGTCGCTAAACGGTTACGGCCGCGGTGATCAATTGGTTGAGATTGAGTTGGTGGTACCGAAGAAAATGTCATCCGCCGAACGCGAGTTGGTTGAGAAGTTGGCCAAGAGCGACAACTTCAAAGTGCCGACGGATGAGAAGGGCTTCTTCGAGCGCGTGAAGGAGGCGCTCGGCTCATGATCTGGCGGTTCGATTTCAGCCGTCGCGCGTTGGCGTGGCTGCTGGGATTGAGTTTCTTGGCAGGAACGGCGCTCGAATTGCGCGAGCAATGGACGGGACGCGCGGCAGCGCCTGGATCACGATTGGTATCGCTGGGAATTGATCCACAACTTGCGCGCACTGCCGATTCGCTTTATCAAATTCGCGCGGCGGAGTTGGCCAGACCAGTGAATGTGAACACGGCGACGGCTGAAGAACTCGAGCGGTTGCCCGGCATCGGCCCGGTGTTGGCCGAACGAATCATTGCGGATCGTGAGCGGAATGGCGCTTTTGCAACGGTGGATGATCTCGATCGCGTGTCAGGAATCGGGCCGAAAAAGTTGGAAGCATTGCGCGCACAAGCGGTCGTAGAATAGGGATGGTTAGCCGTTCGCTTGGACGGCATCGTGATAAGGAGGCAAGATGGCAGTGCGAATGTCCTCGGGTCTCAGGCGTGGCCGGACTCACGTCGAGATGCGGCCCACATCGGCGCGCACGCTGGAGTCGGTATTTGATATTTTGCAGTCTGAGGTTCCCGAAAAACGCGTACTCGATTTGTTTGCGGGAATCGGCTCTTATGGTGTCTTGGCATTGAAACGCGGCGCGGATGTGGCCGTGTTCGTGGACAAATCGCGCGAGGCGGAGAAGCGCATTTCGCGCGCATTGCAGCAGTATCATCTCGAAGACCGCGCGGTCGTGCATTGCGAGGATGTGCATCACTTTTTACACAACGCTGCACGCTTCAGCGAGCCGTTCAACATTGTGTTTGCCGATCCGCCCTACGAAAAGGTCGTCATCGCGGAGTTTCTTGAGAACATCCTCGACTCAAAGTTACTCGCTCCGCAAGGGTTAATTGTGTTTGAACACTCGAAGCGGCAGGCACCGCCGGACGTGGTGGGATTGACGCTGCGCAAGTCGCGCGTGTTCGGTGACACGACGGTGAGTATTTGGGATTCCGTGTGAGCGCGGAATTGACGCACAGAGTTGCCGCCGCGGCCTACATTTTTCGCGCAGGCAAAGTATTGCTCTTGAAGCGCACTGCGCCACCCCAAACCTTTGCGCCGCCGGGCGGAAGATTGGAAACAGGCGAAGATCCGCTGGCCGGAGTGTTGCGCGAGGTATTCGAGGAAGCGGGTCTTGTGCCGGAGATCATTGGCATCGCGCATACGTGGTTCGGCCGGATTACAAATGGAGCAGAACCACTTTTGTGTATCAACTATCTTGCGCGCAGCGATGAAGGCGAACCGCGCCTGAGCGCCGAGCATAGCGAGTATTGCTGGGCCACGCGGGAGGAAATCGTGGCTGGACGCGTGCGCACGCAGAATGAGCACGGCCACGGCTACCGTCCCGAGAGTATTCTCGAAGCGTTTGAACGATTCGAAGCATGGCAGACGATCACGCTGCGCTGATTAGAGAACTGTTTGCGGCGCTGCGCGATGGCCGCGAATGTACCGTTGGCGGCGAGCGCTTATCGGGCGAGAGTCTCAAAAAACGTCTGCGCGAATGGATTCCGGCCGAAGTGATTGTGATGCGGCAATGCCCTGGCGGGAAATCGGTTGTCATTTCGGCTCCGCATGTGAGTTTTGACAATTGGACGCAATATTACGCCAACCGGCTTGCGAACGATTTGGATTGCGGCGAAGTCATCGCACGCAATTTTCGCGATGACGACGGCGGAACGATTCCCGCATCTATCGGTCGGCATATTCATGTGAACCGTCCGACTGAGTCGTCGCGCAAAGGTGCAGCAGAGCACGAAACACCCCGCGCGCATGAAGCCTTTGCCGAATACTGTTCGGCGCTTGCTCAAGCGGGCGGCGGTTTGCCGTTGAGTATGTTGATTGAATTGCACGGACATCATCGCACATCGGTGCTGGAAGCGGCGACTGTGGGAGTGAGTGATGATGATGCAGTGAAGATGCAGTCGGCCTATAAGCGCATAGCGGAACGCGAAGGAAATGTACCCGTGTTGGCGATTGAGCCTTTGCATGCGTTGCGTTTTACGGCGTCTCAAGCGAAGAGTATTGGCTCTTTGAGACCGGAAATATGCGCTCGAGCGCTGCATCTCGAACTTCCGCGCAGTTGCCGCGAACACGAACAGGCGCGGTCGCGTTTTCGTCCGTTGCTGGCCGAGTGGCTGGGTGAGTGCGTTCATATTCTCGCAGCGACGGCATGATGCTTCCGCTGTTATCTGCCGGATCCGGAGACGCGCCATCCCTTTGGTGGTCGTTGCCGTTTGCGTTGATCTTGCTCCAGATCGCAGCCTGGCCGCTCATTGACCACAAATTCTGGGAACGTAGGTTTCCGTGGCTGACATTGCCGCTCGGCGCGGTCGTGGCGCTCTATTACGCACTCGGACGTGGCGCGGTCGGTCAGCTTGCGCACGTCGGGCATGAGTATTTCTCGTTCATTGCGCTAATCGGTTCATTGTATGTAGTCTCCGGTGGCTTGCTGGTGGCGATGACGGGACGACTGACTCCGCATCAGAATCTGGGATTGTTGGCGATTGGCGCGGTGCTCTCAAATTTCGTGGGCACAACCGGCGCTTCGATGATCTTGATTCGCCCGTTCATGCGCGGCAACGCCTGGCGCTTTCAAAAGTACCACGTCGCGTTTTTCATCTTCATCGTCTCCAACTGCGGCGGCGCACTGACGCCGATTGGAGATCCGCCGCTGTTCTTGGGTTATCTGCGTGGCGTGCCGTTCTTTTGGGTGGTGGAAGCGCTGTGGTACAAGTGGGCCATCGCGGTAGGCATTCTGCTCTTGATGTTCTATCTTGTGGACAGCCGGGAGTTTAAGCGGCATTCGTGGCGGGAGCAAGAAGCTGCGGAGTTGGAAGATCGTTTTCGCGTGCGCGGATTGATTAATTTGCCGTTCTTGGCAATTATTGTCGGCGCGGCGTTTGTGAACAGCCCTCTGTTCTTGCGAGAAGTACTGATGATTGGCGCGGCGGCCGGGTCGTACTTCCTGACGCCGAAACACATCCACGAGCGCAACAATTTCAATTGGCATCCGGTGCGCGAAGTCGCGATCTTGTTTGCGGCGATTTTTGCGGCGATGATTCCGGCATTGGATTGGCTGTCGCACCATGCGCCCGAATTAGGAATCGTCACGGCCACGCAATTCTACTGGCTGACAGGCGGCTTGTCGGCGGTGCTGGACAATGCGCCGACCTACTTGAACTTTCTCACGACCGGCATGGGGCTTCACGGACTCGACGTGAGCAGCCGCGCGGACGTGATCCGTTTCTCACTGGAACATGCGGACTTACTACGCACGATTTCCATCGCCGCAGTTTTCTTCGGTGCGGTGACGTATATCGGAAACGGGCCGAATTTCATGGTCAAAGCAATCACCGAGCACGAAAAGCTGCCGACTCCCTCGTTTATTGAGTACGTATGGCGCTATGCGTTGCCGTTTCTCGCGCCGGTACTGCTGTTGACGTGGTGGATGGTACTTTGAAACTCGTGATCGTCACGGTGCTGTGCGCGTTGGTATTCGGATGCGACTTGTTTGAAACTCGCCAACCCGAGGACCCGGAAGGCGCGCGCGGCAGTTGGGAGATTCCGCTGACGCCTGACGCAGTCCTGACAAATCTGTCGCTGTCACTATTCGAGCGCAATGCGGCAAACTACATGCGATCTTTTGCGGCAGATAGTTTTGTGTTCACCGCCGATCCTGTCGTCGTACAGCAGCGGCCTGATCTTGCTGAATGGAACTACGCGAGCGAGCAGTCGTTCGTGAACAGCTTGTTCGGCGAAGGCGTGTTGCCGCAGGATAGTATCGTGTTTGTGGTCTTCTCAGCGGTGGAGGCCACGCAGTTGAGCGATACCGCGCACGTCACGGCCCGTTATGAATTCACGGCCCAGGTGGCGATTGCGGGCGCGCCGGGAGTGATGTCGGGCGAAGCGCAGTTTTCGATGAAGCTGGGTAACCAAGGCTATTGGGAGATTCGCGGATGGAGCGACCGGCGCACGGAGGATCAGGCCACATGGAGCGAACTCAAAGCGCTGCTGTTGTCACGCTGATCTTCGCGGTATGTCTGCTCAGCTCGTGTACCAATCCGTTTGCGCCAGAGCTGCGCGGTGATGCAGGGACTATCTGGTCAGATGCGCAGTCAGTGGGCGGGTTGCTGGACAATTTCGTGACGGCTTATGAACTGCAAGACTCGTTGCGCTATGCAGAATTATTGGCCGAGTCATTTCAGTTTGCTTATTTTGATTTGGACTTGCAACGGCAAGACGGCTGGCTGCGTGAGACGGATTTGCAGTCCACGGCGCGACTCTTTCGAGCCTATGACCGCATCTCCTTGCGGTGGGCCGGCATTCCTCCGGAAATACTTTCCTTAACGACGCCCGATAGTCTGATCGAGTTTCGGGCTCAATATCAATTAATATTGGACAATTTGTCGCCGTTGTTGGGCTTTGCGCGCTTCACGGTGTACAAACCTGCCGACGAGAGATTTCAAATCCTCTACTGGCAGGACGACTTTTAGACAGAAAGAAGGCACTTGTGCTGGCATCCAGGGTTTCCCGCCTTACAATTTCCCAGACTCTGGCGATAGTGGAGAAGGTACGCGAACTGCAGAAGCAGGGGATTCAAGTACTTGATATGTCCGTCGGTGAGCCGGATCATCCCTCGCCCGAAGAAGCAAAGCAAGCCGCAAAGGCGGCGATAGATTCAGGTTTCACGCGCTATACTGCGGCGGCCGGGATCATGGAGTTGCGTGAAGCGATTGTCGAAAAGCTGAAGCGCGACAATGAGTTGGAATACACGCCGAAGCAGATTGTCGTCGGCAACGGCGCGAAGCACATTTTGGCGAGCGCGCTCTTGGCGTTGGTGGAGCCGGGCGACGAAGTGATCGTGCCCGAACCGTGCTGGCTCTCATATCCGGAATTGGTTTGGTTGGCGGGCGGCGAAGTCGTATTCGCTCCGACCAAGGTTGAAGACGGTTTTCATCTGCGCGCCGAAGTTCTGGACAGATTGATTACGCCGCGCACCAAGGTTGTACTGATTAACAGTCCGTGTAATCCGACGGGTGCGGTGATGTCGCGCGCGGACATGGACGCGATTGCCGAAGTACTGAAGCGGCACCGCGCGTTTGTGATTTCGGACGAGATCTATGAGTACCTCCGATTCGACGGCCGTGAGCATGTCAGCCTTGCGCAATACCCCTGGCTGCATGACCGTACGGTCGTGGTCAATGGCGTGTCGAAGAGTTTCGCGATGACGGGCTGGCGCATCGGTTACGGCGCTGCACCGTTGGAGGTAGCAGATGCAATTCTGCGCATTCAAAGTCAGATGACGTCTTCGGCGTGTTCGATTTCACAGAAGGCCGCCTGGGCGGCGATTCGCAGCGGCGTCAGCTATCCGCAGATGATGACAGCCGATTTCGCGCGACGCCGTGATATCTGCTATGAAGGATTGAAGAGCATCCCGGGTGTGAAGATAAGTCAACCCGAGGGAGCGTTTTATGCGTTTCCGCAAATTCCTGCGCTGCTGACTGGTTCGATTGCTGGCAAGCAGCTCAAGGAAGCGACGCCCTTCATTCTTCACTTACTAGAGAAATATCAAGTCGCAGCCGTGCCGGGCACAGCATTCCGCGCGCCGGATTGCATCAGACTCTCATTCGCCACATCCGACGACGCCGTTCGCGAAGCCGTGAAGCGCATTGCCGCAGCAGTTGCTGACATTCAATAAATCTCGACCGGATCATTCATGCCGACTTACGACCATATCTGTCAAAACGGACACGAGTTTGAGGAATTTCAGAGCATGCTCGCTCCGCCGATAGACGTATGTCCGATATGCGGCGCGCCGGCGGAACGCAGAATCTCCGGTGGAACGGGTCTAATTTTCAAGGGCTCCGGCTTCTACATTACTGATTACGCGAAGAAGAGTTCGAGCGGCGGTGGACCGTCATCGCCGTCGTCCTCACCGCCTTCTTCTACATCGTCATCCACTCCTTCAAGCACGCCAACCTCCAGCGATAAGTCATGATGTTCTTCGACCGCTACGGCAAACTCAAGAAGCAAGCACCGGGCACGGCGGTTCACGCCGGGCAGAAGGAACTCTTGCCCTTGTTGAGCGGGTCGTTGCGCAAAGAGGATTTGCCCGAGCTGATTGTCGAACCGTCGAATGCGGCGGAGTTGCAAACTGTGCTGCGTTTTGCTGCCGAGCGGCAGATGCGCATCGCAGTAGCCAGCGGACAATCACCGGCCGTCGTGCGCGATTTGGAAGGCTCGATGCTGGTGCAAACGCAACGTCTGACTGGGCCGATGCAATGGACGGCGGACGGCATGGGTTTGATTGTGAATTCCGGTACGCCGTTGGAGCAGGTTGCGGTGGAAACGGCACAACGTGGCATGGCATGGCCGCCGCTGCATCCGTTGGAGCCGGGTGAAACGATGGCAACATTTTTCGCGCGTGCGCTCGAAGGAATGCGTTGTCATCGCGGTGGTACGCTTGCGAACATCCGCCGAATCGAGTGGGTTGGCTTCGACGGTGAACGCTATGCGACGGGACCCGGCCTCGGTGGCGATGCGGTGGATGTGAGTCCACTTCTGTTCGGTGCAGGTGCTCGTTTTGGCATCCTGACGAAATTTGAACTTGCGCTCGAACGAGTTCCCGAGTCGCGGACACTGCTGTTTTGCGAATGCGAATCAGTGGAACAGGTGCAAGAGTTGCAACTGGGCTGGCGCTATGCCGAGCCCTTCCCAACGGCCTTGCCGTTTTGGACAGCCATTGCCACGAACGCACTGCGGCAGGGCAATGACAATTTCATCGGTGAAAAGGCTCACTCGGTGGTTGCCTGTGAATGGGATGGCAACATCGGATTGGAGATAGAGGAAGGTCAGCCACTGCGCCGCATTGAAGGAATTCAAGACGTGCAGCACATGTGGCAGAATCTGTTTAGGTTGCCGCGCACGTTGACAAGACTCTTTCCATATCGTCGGCAGGGCCGTTACCGGTTGCCTGCGGAAGCGCTCTGTGATTTCGATGAGCGCGTGCGCGAATTGGCGCACGACCGCGGCTTAAGCGCCGCAGTGTGGGGGACATTAGGCGCAGGATATGTGCATGTCTGGGTCTTGCACCCCGACTCGGAATCCCGCACGGCGCGTCAGGCCGCTGACATGCTGGACAGATTGGCCGAAGATGCACTGAATCTCCACGGCTGTCCGGTCGAGAGCGGACAAGGGATGTTTGATCTTTCACTTTACCGAAACGCGGCGACGCAGGGTCTCGAATTGGCGATGACCAACAAGTGCGATCCATCGGGTCGGCACAGACCGCTGCGAAGCGGCGTGTAGGATTGACAATTGAGGAAACAAGAAGCCCGGCCACTTGCGTGACCGGGCTTTCTGTTTTCATCCAAGAGTCGGCTTACGCGCCGGCGAGTTTCTTCAATGCGGGCAACGTGATGGACTTGGGCCGTTGAATCGGCTCGCCCCACGCGCGGCTCATGACGAGCTGCGAGCAGATACCGATGCCGCGCGAAACGCCGAACAGCACGGTGTAGTAGCGCGGCTGCGTTAGACCGTAATGATAAAGTAGCGTGCCGGAAATCGAGTCCACGTTCGGCCACGGATCCTTGATTTTCTGAATGGTCTTCAGAATTTCGGGGACCACATTGAAAACTTGATCGGCCAGTTTGAAAACCGGCGCATTCGGACATTCCTTTTGTCCGAAATTCAGGAAAGCTGTGAAGCGCGGATCCACGACACGCAGAACGGCGTGACCGTAGCCCGGAATCACGCGGCCAGACGACAGAGTTTCCTGCGCGAAATCGTGCAGCTGCTGATCAGTCGGGTTGCCGTGAAACTTTTCCAGCACATTGAGCAGCCACTCGAGCACTTCCTGATTGGCCAAGCCGTGCAACGGACCTGCCAGCCCATTGAGACCCGCCGACAACGCATAATAAGGATCGGACAGCGCAGAGCCGACGCAATGTGAGGCGTGTGCCGACACGTTCCCACTTTCGTGGTCGGTGTGAATCGTCATATACAGACGCATCAGGCGCGCGAAACCGCCGTCTTTGTCTTCGATGCCCAGCATGTAGGCGTAATTCGCGCCCCAATCGAGGTCGGACTTCGGTGCGATACGTGGTCCGAGATCATAGCGCCAGCGATAGACAGCGGCGGCGATTTCGGGAAGGCGCGCCACAAGCGTCAGGCTGTCTTCCAGCGTTGCGCGCCAATATTCGTCCTTGCCCATGCCTTCGTCGTAGCGCTTACGGAACACAGATTCGCGCTCCATGGCCAAAACGAGCTGGTTGAACACCGCCATCGGATGGCTGTCTTTCGGCATGGCCTCCATAACGCGCCACACGTAGTCGGGCGCACCCATGCGCTTATTCAAATCAGCTTGAAAATCCTTCAGTTCAGCAGCCGTCGGCAGTTCGCCCGTGAGCAGAAGCCAATAGACCTCTTCGGGCAGCTTGTCAACAAGATTCAGAATCGGTGTGCCGCGAATGATCAGACCCTGATCTGCGGGGACTTCCGATGTGTCGCAGAGAAGCGATTTGATACCGCGCTGGCCGCCCAGCAGGGCGCCGACGGAAACGCTGTCAATAGCGGTTTCGCCGTGGGTCTTGGCCAGAGTCTTTATGGACTCTTGGTAGGCCGGTATCGTCTTGGATAGTTTGTCGAGCAGCAGTGACATAGCTGTGCGCCTTGCTAAGCGTAAGGTTTATTTGTTACCGTTTAGAATCGTATAATCGGGAAATGTGCTCAGAAAAGCAACGGCCAAATTTTCCAGCGTTCATTTACACAAGTCTGTTTTATAAGGACTTAAAATCAGATAGGATTTGAGGCTTTGGAAAAACCGACACCTTCGTGAGGAGTTCTCAGTTAGGACTGTATGGGAATGTAAAATCAGAATAATCAAGTCATATTTGGTTAATTTAAGCGGACTAACCCCAAATGGTATTTGCCGGGTTCGTTGCGGTTTTGACTGGAGTTCCGTAACTTACTAAATTCGTTAAGCTATGACCATACTGTTGCTGATACTCGTTGCCGCCGTGCTTTTCGTGACGATTGCACTGGTGGTGCAGAACGCCCGCCTGAGTCAGGCGGTGGGCGGCGAGCGTGAACGGGCGACCGCGCTTGAGGCGCGGCTGGCTGTCGTCAGTGACGCGATTGAACGCGCCCGGCAGGACAATCAGCGGTTGGTTGCCGAAGAGATGCGCGGTGCGCGTGGTGAGTCTTTGCAAACGCTTGAGACGTTCCGGCAGTCCTTGGAAGGGCTGCGCACGACTTTGTCAGAAGATCAGACCAAGGCGCGCACGGAATCACGTGAGACGTTGGAAGTCACCGTGCGGCAGTTGTCGGATCAGTTTCAGAAGCTTCAGACATCGAACGACTTGCGACTGGCCGAGATTCAGAAGCGCGTGGACGAGAAGCTCTCAGAGACGATTTCCCGCAACGACAATCTGTTCAAGGATGTTACGGATCGCCTGAAAGAGCTGCACGCGACGAATGAAAAGATTCAGCGCTTCTCGCAGGAGCTTGAAGAACTTCAGAATATTCTCAGGGCACCAAGGCTGCGCGGCGAATTGGGTGAAGTAGAGATGGAGCGCATGCTGCGCGACTGTCTGCATCCGGAGCAGTTTGAGGTGCAGCATCCATTAGGCACAGGCCGGGTGGACGCGGTGATTTTTAACCCGCAAGGGAAGCTGCCGATTGACAGTAAGTTCCCGCTCGAAGCATACAACCGCATGCGCGCCGCACAGAATGAGGCGGAGACAGAAAGCGCGCGCAAGGATTTTGTACGCTCGGTCAAGGGGCATATTGAGACAATAGCGACGAAGTACATTCTGCCGCCGGACACGCTGCAATTTGCGGTGATGTACGTTCCGGCCGAAGGGGTGTATTATGAAATGCTCTCGAATCCGGAGTTGATGGAGCATGCGCGCCAGCGCGGAGTGTTCCCGACTTCACCAACATCGTTCTGGGCACTGTTGCAGGTGACGGTGATTGGCTTCAAAGGAATGAAACTGTCTGAGAGCGCGCGGCGCATCAGCGGATTGCTGAAGGGTCTGGGCGACGACTTGAACAAGGTACGCACGAGTTTTGACAGGGCAGCGAATCAAGTGAAGCATGCCTACGACAACATGTCCGATGCCAACCGCAGTCTTTCCAATTTCGACAACAAGCTGAAGACGATTCAATCGGAGAGCGACGCGGACGAGCTTGTGAGCGGCGAAAAGCCGCAGTTGCCGTCTTCCAAAGGTGAACTATGGGAGTCGTAAGGCACTCGCGGCCCATTCCCGATCCGCAGCAGTATGAGCTGTTCGGCAAGGCCGTAGAGGTGTCGGTTGTTCCGCCGCAGCAACCGAAGCCCGAGCAGGAGATTGTTCGCGGCCGTCGCGGACCGCGCCACAATCCGCAGGGTTTAGTCTATGACCTTCAGCAGTGCTTCGAGATCATCAACGACGTAATGTTCAAACGAGAATTGCGGCCCCCGGTCATTCGCTGGAGCCGCAATCGTTGGCGTTACACTTTAGGTCTATGCGATATTCAGAAGCGGGTGATTACGATCAACTCCGCATTGGACGACGCACGCATTCCCGAGATGGTCGTGGCAGGCGTGATGCACCATGAAATGCTGCATCTGTATTTCGGTATCACGGAAGGCCCGAAAGGCGGGCGGCGATTTCATACGCCTGAATTTCGCGCCGCAGAGAAGCTCTTTCCGGCCTATGTAGCCGTCGAGGAATGGCTGCGCGACCATTGGCCGCTGCGTGGCCGTCCAGCCCGCAAGCCGCGTCCGGTTTCGAGTGGATTCTTATCCTATTTGGCCATGATGCATGGCCCCGCGCCTACCGAATAGGTGCGGCGTAGATTGCTTCGTTGCGCTCGACTTGCCACTCCTGACCGGGCACACCGTTCAGCGTGAACGAGGCAAAGAGTTCAACCGAGCGGTCGAGTGACAACGTAACCGAGCAGTATTTTGTCAACGAGAGATTGAGTGCGCGTTCAATTTCCGCGGCTGTCAACTCGGTGCCATCAATTTGCGCGTGGAAGTGCAATGAGAGAATGCGTCGCGGGTGGGTTTCGGCGCGATCGGCCTCGACCTCCATGTCAAACCGGCTGAATTCTTTGCGAGTTTTGCCGATGATGTGCACAACGTCCATGCTGACGCAACCGGCGGCGGCAATCGCCAGCAACTCAATGGGCGAACTGGCCGCATTCGACCCTCCTGAAGCGGGGCCGGCATCAATGGGCAGCCAATGGTTGGAATCGGCTTTGGCAAGGAAGGCCATCGGGCCATTGTGCCGCAGCAGAGCTTTCACGGGAACCTCCAGTTAAAGAAAAGTGTATTATAAGGTGTCAAAAATCAGCGGGATTCGCAACGGCATGTTGAGACTTGCACCACTTGTATTCGCGGTAATTGTATGGACTTGCGTACCGCTGGCCTCGGCGCAAGAGGACGACGGCGGGCCGACTTCGCCCGGCGTTCCGGTTAAAGCCTACTGGAGCACTTCGGGGATTGCCGCCGGAGGCACATCCGAATTAGGTCTTTTGTTTAGCGTTCCGGCTAAACACCACATCACGGATGTGGAGTTCGGTCTGTTTTTCGTGGAACTCGCAGACACACTGGGCCTCGATTTTGGTGACCCGGTTTTTCCGAAAGGCATACCGTTTCATGACGAGGTCTGTTATCGCGGCGACGTTTTAGTGCGTGTGCCTGTAACGGCTGCGGCCGATGCTGTTGTAGGATCGCATCAGATTCCAGTTGGCGCAGGCTACCAGATTTGCCAGGAATACGGGGAAGAGGTGTGCTTCCTCCCGGAATCGAAAACTGTTTCTGCGAAAACCGAAATTCTGGTCGCTGGCAGCGAAGTCGTTGCGGCCAACGAGAAAATATTCTTCGGCGGCGGCACGGAAAAGGTCGAAGAACCCAAGGGTCTTGAAGGCCGCCTTACTGCGGCGCTATCGAAGGGCTCTTGGACAGCATTTCTCGTTGCCTTCATCGGCGGTATCCTTGCAAGTTTTACGCCGTGCGTCTATCCGGTGATTCCGATTACGATTGGCTACATCGGCGGCGCCAGCACGGGTCGGCCTTTGCGCGGCCTCTGGCTGTCGTTCGTGTTTTCGCTGGGAATAGCGATCGTTTACAGCTCGCTTGGTTTGTTCGCAGCGGCAACAGGAACGCTGTTTGGTTCCATATCGGGATCACCGTTCGTTAATATTGTGATCTCGATGGTGTTCGGACTGATGGGAATCAGTATGCTCGGCGCGTTTGACATTGCCTTACCTTCGGCGTTGCAATCCAGTTTGGTGGGCGGCTCTACGCGCCAAGGATTCTTTGGACCGTTGCTGTTGGGCATGGCCTCCGGGCTAATCATGGCACCGTGCGTGGGTCCGGTGATTGTGGCGCTGCTGGCGTGGGTAGCGCAGTCGGGTGACTTGTTCTACGGCTGGGCGTTATTGTTCACGTTTTCGCTCGGGCTCGGCATGCTGTTTCTTGTGATTGGAACGTTCGCCGGAGCGCTTCAGGCTCTGCCGCGCGCGGGGTCGTGGATGGAAACAATCAAGAAGAGCTTTGGCTGGATTCTGTTGGCGGGTGCAATCTACATGCTGCGCTTGACGCTGCCCGAACCGTACTATTTTGCGTCTTGGGCGGCATTGTTGGTTACATTCTCGGTATTCAACGGTGCGTTCGACGCACTGTCAGATGAGACGACGCCCAAGCAGCGGTTGGGCAAAGCGTTCACGCTGCTGATTTTCCTGCTGGGCGGCATCCTGCTGTTCAAAGCGGTCAATCCCGGAGGCGTGGGAGCGTCGGCGACGGTTGCGCACAGTGAGCTGGAGTGGATGGTCAATAAGGAGGAGCAGGCGCTTGAACAGGCACAGTCGAGCGGCAAGCCGATTCTGATTGACGTCTATGCGGATTGGTGCGTCGCCTGCGTGGAATTGGATGAGAAGACGTGGGTTGTTCCCTCGGTGCAGTCGCGTGTTGGCGATTTTGTGCGGCTGAAATTGGATTTCACTAAGGAGACCCCGTGGGTAGCTGAGATGAAGAAGAAGTACAGGATTACCGGAATGCCGACGGTAATTCTCCAAGAAGACGGCCGCGAAGTCACACGCTTCACAGGCTTCAAGCCGGCGGAAGAATTTATTGCCTTGCTCGATTCACACAATTTGTAAATTTCTGAGGACCTAAAGGAGTGACCGTGGCGGAATTGTTGACCGTTACCGACGCGAATTTTGAAGAGAAGATTTTGCGGGCCGACCGCTTGGCCGTGCTCGATTTCGGCGCGGAGTGGTGCGCGCCGTGCAAGAAAGTGCATGCCATGCTGAAGGACATGGCACCGGACTGGAGTGAGCGGGCCGTGATTGGCGAGATTGATATTGCGGCCAATCCCGAAGTGCCGCGCAAGTACGGCGTATTGAATATTCCGCAAGTGCTGTTTTTCAAGAACGGCCAATTAGTGGAAACGGTGACCGGAGTGCTGCCGAAAGCGAAACTCGAAGAGAAGTTCCGCAACCACGCGCAGTAGCCGGATTCAGTTTGTAAATGCAAGGGCCGCTCAATCGAGCGGCCCTTTTGCGTTATATGTGAACTCAGGCTCTACTTCTTCTTCACCGGAGTCTTTTTCGCCGGAGCTTTTGCGGCACTCTTGGGTTCCGCTTTCTTGGCGGCAGGCTCTTTAGTCGGTGCAGGCTTTGCTGCGGGTTTGGCGGCAACGGTCTCGCTAACTTCGCCTGCAAGCTTTGCGATGTCGGTCTTGATCTTCTCGATCTTGGCTTCCAGCCGCTCCTTCACCTTGCTGACTTCGCGGTTCATGGCGTCAGCGTGGCCTGCCTTGAGCAGCACACCGAGCTTCCACTTGCCAGACGAGGCTTGCAGCTCTTTTTCTGCCATGAGCAGCTTAAGCTTAAGCGAGCGGATCTGTTTTTCGACGGCTTCATCCATCGTGGTTCTCCGAATTTCTTCTATTCAATCGTGAAATAATGCAGGGGACGCGTGGCGGGCAATTCGTCCGAAATAACAAAGGCACTTTTAAGTCGTTCAAGCGCGGCCACGGCATTCGCTTCAGTATGGTTCCACTGAGCGTGAGCGACCACATCACCCTGCGAGATTCGGTCTCCGCGTTTTCTACTTAGTATGAGTCCTGCGACAGGATCAATCTTGTCCGCAGCGGTCTTGCGTCCTGCGCCAAGTTCGATGAGCGCCAGTCCGATTTCGCGCGGCAAGATGTCAGCTATGAACCCATCACGCGTAGCGACAATCGCATGCACGTGACACGGTGCGAAAGGAGTTTCAATCTCGCTCCATGCGTCGGGCCGTGCGCCTTGCGCTTCGGCAATGTTGCGGAACTTCTCCCAGCCTCGGCCACTCTTGAGCAGTCGAGCAAACTCGCTTTTGCCCTGTTCAAGAGTTTTTGCTTTGTCCGCCAGCCAGAGCATCGCGCCGCCGAGCAGAACGCAAAGTTCAATCAATCGTTCATTGCCTTCGCCTGTGCGAAGGATATTGCAGCACTCTTGAATCTCGACGAGATTTCCAACCGTAACTCCGAGCGGCTCGTGCATGTCCGTGCCGAATGCAACGGCGCGGACTCCATGTTCGCGTGACCAACGCACGATGCGCTCTGCCAGCTCCCGCGCCTCCTGATCGCTGCGCAAGAATCCGCCCGGGCCGAGCTTGACGTCCATCACGAGCGCGTTCGTGCCTTCGGCAATCTTCTTAGACAGAATGCTGGCGGCAATCAGCGGGGGAATGGAAACCGTTGCCGTGACGTCACGCAAAGCGTACAATTTGCGGTCTGCCGGCACCAGATTCTCGGTTTGTGCGCCGAAAGCGCAGCCGTGTTGACGCAGTACGCGGGCAAACTCAGCGCGCGATAGTTTCACACGCAGTCCTGGAATGCTCTCCAATTTGTCGAGCGTTCCGCCAGTGTGCCCGAGCGCGCGGCCCGAGATCATCGGGACTGCAACTCCCGCAAGCGCAACGACAGGCGCAATAATGAGCGACGTCTTGTCGCCGACGCCACCGGTCGAATGCTTATCCACGATGGGCGCGGCGATATCAGAAAATGACCAACGCTCACCGGAGCGGATCATTGCATCGAGAAACCGCAGGCCTTCGCGCTCGTTAAAGCCTGTGAAATATCCGGCCATCAGAAGCGCGGACATTTGGTAGTCCGGCACAACTCCGGCCGTGAAATCTGCGACGAGCGCGTCAATCTCGGAGTCGGAGAGTTCTCCGCCGGATTGCTTGCGCGCGATGAGTTCCGCTGTGTTCACGCGAAATTAACGCGCCGGAAGCACCGCGCCGTCGGGGATGACAGCGTCCTTTTCAACTATCACGATGCCGTCACGCACTGAATAGCCTTCGCCGTCGTGATCGGGCACGTTTGTCGGCGGATCAATTTTCACGCCGTAGCCGATTCGCGCGTTTTTGTCAATAATCGCTTTGCGGATCATTGTGTCACCGCCGATGCCCACGTCCGGCCTTCCGATTTCACGGTTGAGCAGAAGGGAATCGCTGGTCTCGAAGTAGTCTGCACCGCAGACCACGGAGTCAATGATCTTCACTCCCGCTTTGGTGATGGTGCGCGTGCCGACGATTGAATGCTCGATAGCGCCGTGCTCGATGCGCGAGCCCGCGCAAATGAGCGCTCGTTTCATAAATACTTCGCGCAGACTGGCGCCGGGCAGAAAGCGCGGACGCGTGAACAGCCGCTGGTTGGCGTCATAGAGTCCAAAGGCCGGTTGCGGATCGGTCAAAGCAAGGTTTGCTTTGTAGTAGGAGTCAATCGTTCCGATGTCTTCCCAATAACCGCTAAAGGGATAGGCGAACACGCGGCGCGAGTGAATTGCGGCCGGGATGACATCTTTACCGAAGTCCGAACCTGACTCGGGTGCCAGCAAGTCTTCAATCGCTTCCCAACTCATCACATAGACACCCATCGAAGCCATCACGACCGGGCCTTCCATATCAAAGTCCGCGCTGCGGAACATCTCGCCGGAGAGTTCCCATCCCTTGATCTCTTCGCGCGATTGCGGCTTTTCACGGAACTCGACGATTCTTCCTTCGTTGTTCACTTGCATGATGCCGAAACGGTTGGCGTCGGCGACGCGTACCGGATAAGTGGCAATCGTGATATCGGCGCGCGAGCGGCGGTGCAGGGCAATCATCCCACGGTAATCCATCCAATAGATATGATCACCTGAGAGAATCAACACGTCATCAGGTTCGCTGGGCTTGATATGCCGCAGATTCTTGCGCACGGCGTCAGCGGTGCCTTGCAGCCAATCACTCGTGTCAATCGTCTGTTCGGCGGCCAGCACTGTGACGAAACCGTTACGAAACGCGTCGAAGGTGTAGGTCATCGAAACATGACGGTTCAATGACGCCGAGTTAAATTGCGTGACCACGAAGATTCTACTCATGTCGGAGTAGAGGCAATTGGAAACCGGAATATCAATTAAGCGATACATGCCGCCAAACGGCACGGCCGGTTTGGAACGTGGCTTGGTGAGCGGATAGAGCCGGGTGCCGCGTCCGCCGCCGAGAATGATGGCTGCTACTTTGTCCATTGGGGAGAGAGATTATTTTCAATCAGTATTTCAAAATGTTCAGAACTTGTTGGGTGAGCGCTTCGGCCTCATGTTGGGACTTCGCTTCAGCGAAGATACGCACAACCGGTTCGGTATTGGACGCGCGCGCCTGAATCCATGCGTTGTCGAACCTCCACTTCAAGCCGTCCAGCGTTTCCGCCTGCCCGAAGACTTCAATTTCTCGCAGCGAATCAAGCGCGTTGCGCTGCTCGGCGATGGAACCAAACTCAACTTTGGTTTTGGCCAAATGATATTGCGGCATGCTATCGAACAAGTCTGCGGATGTACCACCAGACTCTAATAGCGCTTGCAGCACCAACGCCGCGCCAACGGCCGTGTCGCGTGACGCGTGCAGCATGGGCAGCATGACGCCGCCGTTGCCTTCACCGCCGAATGCCGCACCGACCGCCAGCATCCGCGCCGCAACGTGCGCTTCACCGACTTTGGTTTCGATGTACTCGCGCCCGAATCTCTCGGCGATGTCACGCAGCGCGAGACTCGTCGAGCAATTGGCGACGACCGGGCCTTGCACATGCGGCAAGACTGCCAGTGCTGAAGCGCACAGAGTCAGTTCTTCTCCGGCTGGTTTGCCGTCAGAGCGGATCAGCGCGAGACGATCCGCATCGGGATCGAGCACGAAACCAATCTCCACTTTGGCGGCTTGCATGGCTGCGCACACATCGCCGAGGTTTTCCGCGATCGGTTCAGGATTGCGCGGAAAAAGTCCGGTCGGTTCGATGTTGAATCCGACTACTTCGCATCCAAGCATTTCGAGCAGCTGTGTCAGCAACTCTCCACCGGCTCCGCACACGGCGTCCAAACCCACGCGAAACTTACGCGCGCGCAAATCATCCACACGTAGAAACGGCAAACCTAAAACAGCATTAATGTGCCGCTCGACAGCCAGCTCATCGCGAACGTACTTGCCGACAGAATAGGCGTCCACATCGAACTCGCGCTCGGACTCCACGGACGCACGCAACGCCAAGCCACGCTCTTCGTCAATGAACATTCCGTCCGCACCGTAAAACTTCAGCGCGTTCCATTGCGCCGGATTGTGACTGGCGGTGATGGCAATGCCGCCCTGTGCGAGATGCGCTTCGACAGCGAGTGATACAGTGGGCGTTGGAACCACTCCAACATCAATCACGCTTGCGCCAGCCGAGGATAAGCCGGAGATTGTCGCAGCACGCATCATTGTTTTGCTGATACGGCTGTCTCCACCGACCACAACAGTTCCGGGAGCGCAGGTGTTGCCGAACGCCTGTGCCCAACGTAAACAAACGGGCGCGGTCATGGACTTGCCCACGATTCCGCGCACGCCCGATATCGAAATCATCAACGGCGCGTCGCTCACCAGCGCCCCGGCCATTCGCGGCCAATCAAAGTGGCAATCTCCTCTAAGAACTTTTGGTCACTCGCGTCAAAGTCACCGACATTTTTGCCGTCAATGTCAATCTCGCCGACAATGAGACCGTCGGCATAGATCGGCACGACGATTTCCGAGCGCGTGGACACGAAGCACGATAGATAGCGCGGGTCGCTGTGTACGTCTTCTACGATAATTGTCTGCGCTTCCCGCACAGCCGCGCCGCAAATCCCTTGCGCGATGGGTATGCGCGTGTGTTCAGTCGGCTCGTTGCCTGTCCATGGTCCCAAATTCAGATGATCGCCGTCCACCCAATAAAGCCCGATCCAATCATACTTGGGATGCGCAGCGCGCAGTGCTAAACAAAGCACCTGCATTCGCGCGCGAAAATCGCTTTGCGGGAGCTTACTCCAAAAACTTGTTGCGGAAAGTGTGATCATTCAGCGGTCGTTTGATTTGCACCAATCGAGAAACTGCGCGGCGCTCCACGCGGACGGACAGAGATCTTTGGGAATCGGCCCTTTGGCGGCGAGGTCAAGTCCGAATTGCACCTCATCGAGTCCATCGGCCGCATGGGCGTCAGTATTCAACGGAATCGGCACGCCCAACTCAATTGCGCGTTTGAACCAGCGCCAGTCGAGATCGAGTCTGTGCGGACTCGTATTTAGCTCGACGGCCTTACCGTGTTCGGCTGCGCACTGCAGTACGGCCTCATGATCGAGCGGATAGCCTTCGCGTTTCAACAAAAGTCGTCCAGTCGAGTGCCCGAGAATATCCACATGGGGATTTCGCAATGCACCGCACACACGTTCGGTCGCCTGCTCGACAGACATCTGAAAACTTGAGTGAATCGAAGCGACGACAAAGTCAAAACGCGACAGGATCAGGTCATCGTAATCGAGTCTGCCGTCAGGCAGAATGTCGCACTCGGTGCCTTTGAGAATTTTGAACGGCGCGAGCTCGCTATTCAACTCGTCAATCTCGTCCCACTGCTGGTACAAGCGCTCCGGTGTCAGCCCGCGCGCATAGGCCGCGACCTGTGAGTGGTCACAGATGCCGATATACTCATATCCTCGTGCCATCGCCGCTTCAGCCATTTGACGAACCGTGTGCACTCCGTCGGAATAGGTAGTGTGCACATGCAGCATGCCGCGCAAATCATCGCGCAGAACAGGAAGGGGGTAGGCTCCTTGCTGGAACGTGCGTAGCGGCAATCCTTCTTCGCGCAGCGGCGGCGGCACGAACGCCAAGCCTAGCGCCGCATAAACCTCTTCTTCGGTCGATGCGGTGATAATCTCACCGCGCTCTCGCAGCGCTTTCAAATGCGGCTTCGATCCGGTAGCGAGGACGAGCCGCGTGCCCAACTCATGCGGCGCGCACACCGACAGCTCGACTTCCATGTTTCCACGCTCGCGGCCCTGCCAGATGTCGCCATCGAGGTAGTCCCACGTGACGCCCTCAATTCTTGATAGTGCATCGCGCACATGCGCATGCGCACCCGGCTCCGCGCAGACGATGCAATCGAGATCGCCGCTGGTTTCGCAATTGCGCCGGAGGCTGCCGCAGAAGTAGACGAAATCCACGCCGGGAATCATGAGAATTTCGTCACGCAGCACATCGGCAGCGGCCAGCGCATGATGGCGCAGTCTGCGGCGGCCAACGGTTTTCAGGAATTCGAGACTCGCGCGAAACTTGTCCAGCGTCTTGCCGCCGAAGCCCGAAACTTTGTTGAGTCGTCCTTCCAGAATCGCCGCTTCAAGCGCAGCCAGCGAATCAATGCCGACCTCTTGCCACAGCGTGCGCGCTTTTTTCGGCCCGAGTCCGTCCACTTTCATCAAGTCAAGCACTCCACCCGGGACACGCGCTCGCGTCGTTTCCAGATCAGCGAAAGTGCCTTGAACCGCAATCTCTCGAATTGCCTGCGCCACCGCGGGTCCAACGCCGCGCACCATCGCCAAGCGGTCTCCGACCATCAATTCGTCAAGTGTCGCGCCTACACTCTCAAGCTGCCGTGCTGCATTGGCAAATGCCCGGGCGCGAAACTCATCCTCGTTCAACAGCCCGAGCAGCGTCGCGTACTCTTCCAGCAGTGCAATGACGTCGCCGCGCGTCACGACTACTTGGCGAGCAGTTCGAGAAACTTCAACATGAAAGCGGGCAGGTCGTCCGGCTTGCGGGACGTTACGAGATGTCTATCCACGACAACTTCCTGATCCACCCACTTCGCTCCAGCATTGACCATATCGTCTTTGATCGCCGAGTAGCTGGTCACGTGACGACTGCGCAGCACACCGGCCGATACGAGTACCCAACCGCCATGGCAGATGCAGGCAATCGGTTTCTTGGCGCGGTCCATGTCGCGCACCAGCGTTAACACGCTATCGAACATGCGCAACTTGTCGGGCGCCCAACCGCCGGGAATGACCAAACCGTCAAACGCCGCGGCCTTCACCTTGTCGGCGATTTTGTCCACCTTAACGGGATAGCCGTACTTGCCCACATATTCCGGAGCAGATCCAGTGCCCACTATCGTGACCTTCACGCCGGCTTCGCGCAAACGCATGACCGGATACCAAACCTCGAGGTCTTGATAATGATGCTCAACCAGAACTGCGACTTTCTTGCCGGACAGGTCCATAACTTATCCTGTGACTTTTCGTGTCAGTCTTATCGCGCGCCGTTTGAACGCAGGCGCATCCATCAGAATCACTCCCGCAATGACCAGCAGTCCGCCCACCATCAATGGCCAACCAATCACTTCGCCGACGAAAATTGAAGAGAGTGTGGTCGCGACGACCGGCTGCGGCGTCGTGAGAATCGCGACTTGCGCCGGGTCAATGCGTGACAGAATACTGTACCACACGACGTAGGCCACAATGGTCAGCATCAAACCTGAGTAGAACGCGCCGCTCCAGCCAATCCATGTGATATGTGAATAGTCCTGCTTGAGCGCGTGCATAACCAGAAACGGCAGACTGATCACAGAACCTACGATCAGCAATAGGCAAGTCATCGGCAGTGCTCCGTATTTCAACACCAACGGTTTGCCCAACACGGTGTAGGTCGCCCATGCGAGGACGGCCGTGAAAATGAGCAGGTCGCCAGTAAACATCTCGGAGTGCATGTTGAACTGACCGCCGCGCGTGACCACTACTGCCAAACCTGACAACGCGACGACAATCGCGAGAATCTTGTGCGGCAGAATGCGCTCGTAACCCAGTGCCGCCGATAGGAACAGCGCGAAAACCGCGGTTGTGCCATAGAGCAGCGAAGCATGCGACGGCATCGTCAGACTCATGCCGTAGAGATAGACCAATTGATTCACAGGGACTGCCACCACGGCAAGCAAAATGACGCGCGGCCAGTCCTTCTTCTCTATTTTAGGCCAGGCCTTGAACAGAAGCGCGACTGCGGTGAGCCCGAACAAACCAATCGTCAACCGCCAGAATCCGAACGCAATCGGGTGAAATTCACGCAACGCAAGCTTGTTGAAGACGTAGCCTCCGCCAGTGACGGCGATATGTGTGACCATTAGTCCCAACAGCGAAAGCCGCTGCGACCAACCGCCCTTAGCTGCGGAAGAGTCCAAGCACTTCCGCCGTATCGCTTAAGTCTTCGCGCACCGCTTCCGCGCCACAAGCACGCAGCATCTCCGTCGAGTATTTTCCACCGGTCGCCACGGCTAACGTGCGCATTCCCAGAGTATTTCCGCCTTGTACGTCATACTCCGTGTCACCAATTACCCAGCTATCAGCCGCTGAGAATTCCATTCCAAAATGCGCACACGATGCATCGAGCGCATCCTGCAAAATCTGGAAGCGCTCTTCATGCACATCCCCAAATCCGCCGACGGCGAAGTAATCATTCAACCCGAAGAAGCCGACCTTTACACGTGCCCCTGCTTCCATATTGCCCGTACCCAGTGCGAGTGCAAACTCATCAGGCCGAGTTTGCAACTCAGCCAGCAATTCCCGCACTCCCGGATGTACTTTCGCCCGCGTGCTGTTGCGAATCGAATCCGGCAGCTCGGACAGGTAGTGCGGCTTGAATGCTTCGTAGCCTTCGCGCCAATTGCCAGTTAGCCCGGTGCGTTCGAAACACTCGCGAAAAATCAGGGGATCGGTACGGCCATGCATGGAAAGACCCTCAGTGATCGGGTCACAACCGAAGATCTTCTGAAACGCCTTCGAATAAGCACGAAAGGTCGCGCCATCCAGGCTGGTCAGCGTGCCGTCAATGTCGAAAATCAGGAGCTTCTTACTCATATCCTATGTAATGTATGGCAAATCAGCATGATAGTCAAGGAAATCCAGTGCCCCGTTGCTTCTCTGCTCCAAGGCCGCTATCTTGAAGCAAATGGTCTGATTCAGTGTAACGCTAATGCCGCTCCTGAGTACCGGAAAACCTCGGGGCGGCTCCAACCAAAAGGAAAACCGGAAATGTACCTGCTTGTTCTCTTGCTGCTCGCGCCTGCCGCCTGGGCTGGCGACACCTTTGTCAATGCACAATTGCATCGGGATTTTAACCGCGAAGTCTTTACCTCAACGGTGGAAATCTGGAACGGCGACCGACTGGGTTCGACGTTCTTTTTCACCGACTTTGATTTCGCCTCGACCGGGCAGTCGCAGTCCTATTTTGAAGTCTCCCGGCATTTTGTTGTGGTCCGCCCCAAATGGGGAGAATGCAACCTAACTGTGCAGTACAATGATGGGGTGACGCCGGCGGACAGATTCGGCGGCAAGTTGATTCCGCGCACGGTGTTGGGTGGGATAGCCCTGGGTCAACTGAAGCGTGGCTCAGCCATTTTCGAGGTGCAAGCCCTGTTGCGACAAGAATTTGCCTCGGACTTGGGCTGGCAACTGACCTTTGTCTGGTTCAGCCCGATTCAGGCGACTGGCCTGGAGTTTTTGGGCTACGTGGACTGGAATAGTAACGAATACGGCGAACAGCCGGTTTCAGTTCAGGCCGAACCCCAGTTGCAGTACCGCTGGAAGCAGGTCGCCGTGGGGACGGAGTGGGAGATTTCGCGGAATTTCGCCGGGGCTTTCAAGGAGGACGAGGGGTACGAAACGGGCAAATGGTACCTGCACCCAACTCTTTATGTTCGCTACGATTTGTAGCTTCGTCAGCGTGCCTCTGCCTCGCCCTCTCGTGTCTCTGGGTGGATTTCCTCATAAGTTTATAACAATATTGACTTAAGGAATCTTTGGCCTGTTACGGTCGGCTTGACAAGTCACGGTAGGTTTGTATATTAAGAGTCTACGCTGGACTGGCGGGACTGCCCGCAGCGGATGGCCCTGGGGCTGTCCGGCGTCGGTCAGGAAATCGGCCGGCGGAGCATGGGCTCATAGCTCAACGGTTAGAGCAGCGGACTCATAATCCGTCGGTTCCAGGTTCGAATCCTGGTGGGCCCACCGTGCGGCACCCACCGGTACCAGCAAAGAAACGGAGTTCCTTGTCTTGCGCACCATGCTGTTGACGGCACGATTTGCGGTAACCGTTCTCAACGTGGGCAGGGAAATGTAATTTTAGGGTGTGCGGACCGGTTTTCGCGCACCCTTTTTTAGTTTAGGGCACCAACAGAAGTAGGCAGACGAGTGATTTATCAGGATGCAACGCCCGAGCAGATTCGTAAGGCGCTGAAGGCGCTGACGGAAATTCAAGAGATTGACTTGGAGTTGGCGGAGATCGCCGAGGAGCGCGGTGGCTTGCCGGAGCAGGTACTGGCGTTGACGGCACAGATTGCGCAGTACGAGAGTTTCATCGAGCAAAAAGAGATCGAACGCGTGCAGTCGGAAAAGGTGACTGGCGAGTCCGGACACAAGCTGGCAGTGGCGCGTGAGAAGCTGGCCAAGTATCAGGAGCAGCTCTACGCCGTGACGACGACGCGTGAGTACGACGCCATCACGACTGAGCAAGACACAGCCAAGCGCGAGATTGCCGAGTACGAGATGCTGATCACGAACAACACCAATCGCGCGGTCGAATTGACGCAATTGGTGGAGACGCGGCAGTCGGAACTCGAGCAATTGCGTAAGGACAAGTTGGATCGTGAGGCCGAACTTGAACGCAAGCTCAAGGAAACTGAAGGTGCGGAACTCGACCTTAAAGCGCGTCGTTCCGAATGGGTGAAAGACCTCAACCCGCGTCTGTTGGCGCACTACGAGCGCATTCGTGACGCCAAGGATGGCCGTGGTATCGCGGTGCTGGTGGGCGAAGCGTGCGGCGGCTGTTTCGCGCTGATTCCGCCGCAGACGCAAGTGGTGATTCGCAAGTCCCGCGACATCTATGCGTGCGAAGCCTGCGGCCGGTTTATCGCTCCCGACAGCGAAATCAACTGATTGGAGCTTCTCGCGCACATTGACGGCGGCGCGCGCGGCAATCCCGGTCCGGCGGCGATCGGCGTGGTCATTCATGATGACCGCGGCAATCTCCTCTATGAAGAGGGAACCTACATCGGCCACGGCACCAACAATGAAGCCGAATATCGTGCGCTGATTCGTTTGCTTGAAGTGTGCGCGACAGATCCTGTGATCAAGGAGAGTGGTGCCACGGTTCTGCGCGTAGCATGCGACAGTCTCTTGATTGTCAATCAGGTCTTGGGCGAATGGAAGATCAAAGAGCCGCGCTTGCAGGAATTGAACAACGAAGTTCAGCAGAAGAAGCGCAACCTGAACGGTTTGAACCCGCGCATCCGCCACGTCCGTAGAGAAGAGAACAAAGATGCGGACAAGCTGGTGAACCGGGCGTTGGATGAGGTGGAGAAAGCCAAATTATGATCCCGTTTGAATCCATAACGAAACTTTCCAGTCAGATCGCTGAGGCGTACGCGCCCGAGCGTATCGTGCTGTTTGGCTCATACGCAGACGGCACGGCATCGGAACTTTCGGACGTGGATTTACTGGTGGTGATGAATTTTGAAGGCCGCGCATTTCGCAAGTCGCTTGAAATGCTGCGCCGTTTTGATCCTCCGTTTGACGTGGACATCATCGCACGCCGCCCGGAAGACACAGCGCGGAGATTTCGTGAAGGCGATCCGCTAATCCGGGCTGCGTTCATTAGTGGGCGAGTTCTTTATGAACGCGACCATTTGAGAGTGGATAGACAAAGCTGACGCTGATTTTGCGACCGCAGAGCGCGAGCTTGCAGTAACGGAAAGTCCGAACTACGATGCGGTTTGTTTTCATGCACAGCAATCAGTTGAAAAACTTATGAAAGCAGCTATCATTCTCAATGGCAGTACCCCTTCGAAGACGCATAGATTGATTCGCCTGGATGATGAACTAAGCGCTGTATGCCCGCATTGGAGTACGAATAGGGACGAATTGCGATTGCTGACACGGGCAGCAGTGGACTTTAGGTATCCGGGCGAGACTGCCGTCTTCGAAGAAGCCGACGAAGCGGTCAATGTTGCGAGGAAGATTAGGTCGGACCTTATGGCCTTGCTCAGATCATAACGTTCTCCGTGCATGTTCAAGTTCCTCCTAATCCTCGCCATTCTCGCCGGACTCGGTTACGGCGCGTATTGGTACTTCTTCAAGGCTGACCAGCGGCTGCTGGATCAGGCGCGGGAGGCGATTACCAAGGGGGATTACACTTCGGCGCTGAACGATATTGAGCAGTTGGTGTCGAAGAATCCGCAGTCGGACAAGATTACGCGCGCGGAAGAATTACGGCAAGAGGCCTGTAAGAAACTGCGCGACCAGATCAATGTGCAGATTGACAAGCTGATTGCGCAGGACAAACTGGATAGCGCCAAGGCGCTGGTCAGAACCGTGCGCGACAAGCTGGGCTATCTGGCGGATAATCTGCGCTACGCGGGCGACATGGAGATGAAAATCGCCGTTGCCAATGCTGAAGAAGCCTTTCGCGCCGCAGAAGCCAAAGCCAATGCAGGAGAGCACGACGAAGCCAAGAAATTATTGCTGGGCATCGTCGAGCGGCATGGCGACACGGAATATGGCCGCCGTGCGGCGGACTGGCTGAAGAACTACCGCATTCGGTACAAGCTGCGGATTGACGGCGTGAATGCTCCACAAGATGCCAAGTTTGATCCTGTGATTATCAATGCGAGTGCTTCAGCGCCGGATTTCTATGTGATTTCGGAACTCAACGGCGCACGACTGTTCTTGACAGATATCGTGAAGGACAATCCTTCACCGCGCTGGACGAAGGGACAGGAAGTCATTTTGCATGATTCGGACGTGCTGACGTTCAAGATTTACGATGATGACGGCCTGCGCGGTAATGAACTTGTGGCACAGCGTGAGTGTGCACCGGCCGATGCCAATGGCAAGATTACAGTCGGTTCAAAGTACGGTCCGGTTGAATTGCTGGTGCGGTTGGAGAACGGCCCGGCAGTTCGTTAGTTTTGATGGTTCGCCGGGTGATCGCGCGTGGCGCAAGTCGCGTGAGGAAAGTCCGAACTTCATAGAGCAGAGCGCCGGCTAACGGCCGGGTGCGGCGACGCAACGGAAAGTGCCACAGAAAATACACCGCCCGCAAGGGTAAGGGTGAAAAGGTGCGGTAAGAGCGCACCGCGTTTTCAGTAATGGAAATGGCAGGGCAAACCCCGCTCGAAGCAAGGCCAAGTATGCCGGGAGTCTCCGCAGCTCGTGGGGCAAAAGTCCTGGCGGGTAGGCCGCCCGAGGTGTTGAGCAATCAGCATCCCAGATAGATGATCACCCCTCCGGCAACGGAGGACAGAATTCGGCTTACAGGCGAACCCCCAAACGCAAATATGAAATAAGAAATAGGAAATTAGAAAAGCAGAGTTCTTCTGCCTTTTTACTAATTTCTCATTTCTAATTTCTGCTTTTTTCTTTTTCCCCCCCAAGTTTTTTGTTTTATTATGCGATACAGGTACAACCATGCAACCCAGATGGGAAATGGTGGAGAGTCGGCCACATGAGGAGATCGAACGCCTAAGCCGACAAGCCCACGTCCCCTATACCATTGCGCGGATTCTATTGAACCGCGGAATGGACTCTCCAGAGGCGATCGAGAAGTTTTTCAATCCGTCGCCGTCACAACTCCACGATCCCTTCCTGCTTCCGGGCATGGCCAAGGCCGTGGATCGGATTATCGAGGCACTGCAGAACCGCGAACGAATCGCTATCTACGGCGACTACGACGTGGACGGTATCACTTCGGTTTCGATGCTCTATCTCTTTCTGCGCGATTTGGGCGGTGAGGTCATTGCCTACATCCCCGACCGCCAGAACGAAGGCTACGGCATTTCTCAAGCCGGCCTTGACGAAGTCAAGAAACAGGGTGCGCAGCTCGTTATTTCGGTAGATTGCGGGATCACTTCGGTCGCGGAGGCGCACTACGCGCGTTCATTGGGCCTCGAGTTGATCATCAGCGACCACCACGAACCCGCCGACGAACTGCCCGAGGCGCTGGCGGTGCTTGACCCCAAATGCAAAGGCTCGACCTATCCGTTCACGGAGTTGGCCGGAGTTGGCGTCACTTTCAAGCTGGCGCAGGGCATTACCAAGACGCTCGAACTCGAGAGCGATTTCGCGTTCAAGTATCTCGACCTGGTCGCTCTGGGCACTTCGGCAGACATCGTCCCGCTTGTGGATGAAAACCGCGTGCTGGTCAAAGAAGGGTTGGAGAAACTGAATGCCGCCCCTGAAGTCGGTCTGGCGAGCTTGATCGAGTCTGCCGGAGTTCGTGGTGGCAAGATTGATGTCGGGCAAATCGTGTTCAACATCGCGCCGCGCATCAATGCCGTGGGCCGTATGGGTTCGGCCATGCGTGCAGTGCAGCTTCTGACAACCCGCGATCAGAATCAGGCGCGTGAAGTCGCACAGGTGCTTGAGCACGAAAACCGCCGCCGCAAGGAAATAGACAACGATACGTTGGCGCAAGCGCTCGAGGAAATTCGGTACACCATGAATCCGCAGCAGCGCTGCTCCATCGTGTTGTCGCGCGAAGGTTGGCACTCGGGCGTAATCGGAATCGTGGCCTCGCGATTGATTGAGAAATTTTACCGTCCGACCGTAATGATCTCGGTCGAAAACGGCATGGGCAAAGGCTCCGCGCGCTCAGTTTCCAATTTCGATATTTACGCGGCACTGAAGGCTTGTTCCGATCTACTGGAACAGTTTGGCGGGCACAAGTATGCCGCTGGATTGACGATTCCGGCTGAAAACATTCCGGCATTCAAAGAGCGTTTTGAGCAGGCCTGCAAAGAGCTTATGGCTGAAGACGATCTCATCCGCAAGGTGCGCATCGAGAGCGAGATTGCGCTGGACGAAATCACCCCGGAAGTGGTCAACTCGCTGAAGAAATTCGAGCCGTTCGGCCCGCACAACACGCGGCCGACTTTCGTGACGCGCGAACTGACGACGGCCTACCCGCCGCGTATCGTGGGCCAGAACCACCTGAAACTGGTCGCAGCCCAACGCGGCACGCAATTCGAGGCCATAGGATTCAATCTGGGCGACCGCATTGACCGTTTCATGAATGGCCGCCGCCAGTATGAAATGGTCTATGTGATCGAAGAAAACGAATATCAGAACCGCAAAACCACGCAACTGCGCATCAAGGACATCAGATGAGCACACGTCGCGCGAAACTCTTGATAATGCTCGTGCTTGCCGCGGGCGTCTTGGGAATGGGCCGTAAAGAAGCGAAGGATCAAAGTGCACCGGCGGCACCGGCCAGTGGCATTACGGGCCGGGTGGAAATCTGGTCCGGCAACCACATGCCGATGATTGACAAACCGCAGCAGGACAAGGGCGTCAAGCCCGGTGCGAATCTGCGTGTCCGCTTGCATGAGCCGGTCATTGGAATGGGTGCTGTGAGTGCGGATTCAATTCCGACGCCGATGATAGCTGAGACGAAGACTGATGGCGACGGGCGCTTCACGATTGCCTGCCGGGAAGGCAAATACAGCCTGTTCATCGAGGACAGCACGGGCTGGTACGCCAATGGCTGGGATGGTGAAGGAGTGCAAGGCGCTGTCGTGGTTGAGCCGATGAAGATGACGGAAATCGTTGTCAAGAACACGCGCAAGGCGACATTTTGATCTCGTTTCGTCGTATGGTCTGGGGGCTGTTGACCCTGTGTTCAGTGCAACTGGCCGTTGCCCAATACAGTCATATTGGTATAAGCCAACCGGAACCGGATTCGTTGAAAGCTGATTCGCTGGTGGACTCAGCGGTGGTGGCGCCGAAAAAGATCGCACCACCGGCCAATGATGAACGCGGCGAATTGATGAAACAGGCACTGCTGTGGGTGCGGCGGTTGCTGTATCGTGGATTTCTCGACAACTCAACTTCGGGGGCTAGCGCGACCTATGCGCTGACCGAATGGAATGAAACCGCCGGACCGCAAGGTCCGGTGATTGCGCACGTGACGATCGTTTATTTAGGTGCGGCATCTTGGCTGGGCAAACCGGCCGAGTGGTTTCAAGCGACTTATAAAAGTTTCGAGAACGAACGCCCGACCGTGGATTTCGATCTTGTGCTGGCTGAGAACGGTGGCCACCTCGCGGAGGCCTACCGTGCGCTGTGGCGCATGGATGACGAAGAGTTGACCGCAGTGGCTTTCAATGACACGCGTGGCGCGTATGATTTCGACCGCGAGGACACTCCGCAAGCGGGTGAACAAACGGTCTTGAAACTATTTGCCGGTGAATTTCCGGTCACGAAATATGTTGGCTCTGGTGTTGACGGTGCGAAGGTTGTTGCCTACCGTGCCACTGACGTTCCGCCGCTCGATATTGTGCGGCTGGGTTATGGGCGGCACAGTCTGAATTTACGCAGCCGTGCGTCCGATGTCTTGCCGAAATTAGAGGTCCCGCTTCCCACTTCAAGGTAGAAAGGAAGCAACCATGAAGACACTTGTGTTATTAGTCAGTCTGGCGCTCGTTGGGGCGCTTTCAGCGGCCGAGTTTGAGAAGCACGGCGGCGAGTACATCTATCGCGATACACTCGTATTTGAAGAGTCCGCGCTGGATGTCACCTTGCTCGAATGCGAGTCCGTCAATGGCGAAACGAATGTCACGGGTGAAGAACGCGCGAGCGTCTATGTCCGGGTGTTCGTCGAAATCAAAACCGATGATCTGGAAGACGGGCAGAAGTACCTGAAGGATTTTCGCCCCGTCGTGGAACGTTCGGGATCAAAAATTCGCGCTTATGGCGAATATCCGGAGACCAACTGGTCTTGGAACGACATCAGCGCGAACATGGATTTTGAGATTCGCGCTCCCAAGGCGCTCAATCTTACGGCCTCCGCTGCGAATGGCGAAATCAATTGCACCGGCATGTCAGGCGCAGCAGAACTGGATTGTGCCAACGGCGAAATCAAGTTCATTAGCGAGTCCGGCTCAACCGGGGCAATTGAAGCCTCTACGGCGAACGGCGAAATCCTGGTGGACGTAGCGGAGTTGAACGCGACCAGCGAATTCAGTTGTGCCAACGGCGAGATCAAACTTGTCGTGCGCAAACTCTTGGCAGGCGACGTTTCAGCTTCGACGGCGAACGGCGAAATCGTGTTGGCCTTCCCTGAAAACGCGAGCATGGAAGTGATGGCAAGCTCAGTCATCAATGGCACGATCCGTTCGGATTGGGAGGGTACGCCCAAAGACAATTTGGTGGGCGACGAGTTTGAGTTTGCCGTGAACGGCGGCAAGTACAAGGTCGAATGCAGTTCGGCCAATGGTGAAATCGAAATCCGAAAATCCAATCACGCGGACTGACATTACTACGTGAAGCGGCTGCCGACCAACGTTCGCACATCTGATCCCGGCTACGCGGAAAACGCCGCGGCCATGCGCACTCTTGTTGAGGACCTGCGCTCGAAACTTAACGCCTTGCACCCGGCGGGTGGCCCACAGGCGCACATCGAGCGGCACGTCGCGCGCGGAAAACTGCCCGTCCAAGAGCGCCTGCGCCGTCTGTTCGATCCCGGCTCGCCGTTTCTCGAACTGAGCTCGCTGGCCGCCAACGGCATGTACGACGATGAAGCGCCGGGTGCTGGCATGGTCACAGGCATCGGCGTTGTGCATGGCCGTGAAGTCCTGATTGTCGCCAACGATGCGACCGTCAAAGGGGGGACCTATTTCCCGATGACGATCAAAAAGCATCTGCGCGCGCAGGAAGTCGCCCTGCAGAACCACTTGCCGTGCGTTTATCTTGTGGATTCTGGCGGCATCTTCCTGCCTGAGCAGGCAGGCACGTTTGCCGACCGCGATCACTTCGGCCGCATCTTCTACAATCAGGCGAATCTCTCCGCGAAGAAGATTCCGCAGATTGCGGTGGTGATGGGTTCGTGCACAGCAGGCGGAGCGTATGTTCCGGCGATGTGTGACGAAACGGTGATTGTCAAAGGTACCGGAACGATTTTCATCGGCGGCCCGCCGCTGGTGAAGGCTGCTACGGGTGTGGATGTTACAGCGGAAGAACTCGGCGGCGCAGATGTGCATACCCGCATCTCCGGCGTTGCGGATCACTTCGCAGAAAACGATTTACACGCACTCGAGATCGCGCGCTCGGTGGTCGAGAGCATCGGTCCGCGTCCGCGCTTTGAGTTTGACCGCGAGTCTCCTGAAGAACCCTATTACGATCCTTCTGAGATGCTCGGCTGCGTGCCCGTAGATGTGCGCAAGCCGTTCGACATGCGCGAAGTGATTGCGCGTATTGCCGACGGTTCAAGGTTTCAGGAGTTCAAAGCCCGCTATGGCACGACCTTGGTTTGTGGTTTCGCCCGTATTCACGGCTATCTCGTGGGTATCGTCGCCAACAACGGTGTACTCTTCGGTGAATCGGCCAAGAAGGGGGCGCACTTCATCGAACTCTGCTGCTTGCGCAAAATTCCTTTGGTGTTCCTGCAGAACATCACGGGGTTCATCGTGGGTAAAGAGTATGAACACGGCGCGATTGCCTCGGATGGTGCGAAAATGGTGCACGCAGTCGCGGTAGCCAACGTCCCGAAGTTTACAGTCGTCATTGGTTCGTCGGCAGGTGCGGGAAACTACGCCATGTGTGGCCGCGGATACAGCCCGCGTCTGATGTGGATGTGGCCGCATTCGCGCATTACCGTAATGGGGCCGCAGCAAGCCGCCGATGTGCTCGTGCAGGTCAAGCGCGAACAGTTGGAAGCCAAAGGCAAGACGCTATCGGAAGAGGAAGCCGAAGCCATTCGCCGTCCGGTGCTCGAACAGTACGAACGCGAAGGCAATCCGTATTATTCGACTGCGCGCATATGGGACGATGGCATTCTGGATCCACTATCCACACGTGACGCGCTCGGACTTGGTATCGCAATGTCGGCCAATGCGCCTGTGCCCGATTATCAGCCCGGCATATTCAGGATGTAATCGGTGGAAACTCCGCTGTTTGAAGAAGAGCAGGAGATTCGCCTGTTGGGGCCAATTTCCTTTTTGTCCGGAGCAGCATTCTTCGTTTCTCCACTGTTCACGGAAATGCCGCTGTGGCTTGTGCTGTTCATGTTCGCCTGCGGTATTGGTATGAGCATGCTGATGCGCGGCTTCATGAAGATGCACACGCGGGTGACGATGACGACGTTATCGTTCGGGCCGCAGCTTTGGACGAAGCGGTTCCCCGCTGCCGAAGTGGAAGTCATCGGCCCCCGGGATATCCCTTTCATGGCCGGTGTGGGAATTCATCGTTTTCGCGGCAGAAACTACTACAACATGCGGCTCGGTCAAGGGCTGGAAATCAAACACCACAAACGAGTTTTCGTGATCGGATCGGCCAAGCTGACGGAATTGCAAATGGCGCTTAAGGAAGCGCAGCGGAGCGCGCGCGGATGAGTTTTTTGCGTATCGAACGGTCGGGTCAGGTAGCGCGGCTGGTGTTGGCACGCGCGGAGACGCGTAACGCGTTCAATGCTGCGATGATTGCCGAGTTGACCGCGACGCTGCGTGAATTGGGCAAAGAAAGCGGCTTGCGGGTTTTGGTCTTGGCCGCTGATGGTCCGACGTTCTGTGCTGGTGCCGACGCCAATTGGATGCGCGAACAGAAAGATGTCACAGAAGCCGAGAATCTCGCGGACGCCGAGAAGCTCTTTGATCTATTCCGCGCGCTATACGAATTTCCGCATCCGACAATTGCCCGCGTGCAGGGCGGAGCCTATGGCGGTGGCGCGGGATTGATCTGCTGCTCGGACATCGTGGTGATGAGCGACGACGCACAGACCGGCTTCACCGAAGTGCGGCTGGGTATCGTTCCCGCAACGATTTCTGCATTCGTTTTGCGCAAGCTGGGCGAAGGTCGGGCGCGCGAATTGTGTCTGACTGGCCGGAGAATCGGCGCGCAGGATTGTCTGCGCATTGGGCTGGCCAATGAAGTGGTTACGTCCGATGAATTGGATGCGGCGGTCGAGCGTTGGATTAAGGAACTATTGCTGTCGGCACCAACTGCGCAAACTCTAACTAAGGAGTTGCTGCGTGAAGTACCGTTGCTGAGTTTAGATCAGGCCCGGGCCTTCACGACGCAGCGCATCGCGCGGCAACGCGTGAGTGCGGAGGGGCAAGAGGGCTTGTCAGCTTTGCTCGAGAAGCGTCCGCCGAATTGGAGCCGGGCGTGAAAATTCGCTCGCTGTTGATTGCCAATCGCGGTGAAATTGCGGTGCGGGTGATGCGTACGGCGCGTGCGTTGGGGATTCGCACGATTGCGGTTTACAGCGACGCCGACCGCGACGCCTTGCACGTTGAAACCGCCGATGAAGCGGTGCATATCGGTGCCTCGCCCGCGTCTGAAAGCTATTTGAATATCGAGAAGATTATCGCCGCCGCGCGTGAGCATGGCGCCGATGCGATTCATCCGGGTTACGGATTCTTGTCGGAGAATCCGCGCTTCTCGAATGCTGTGCGACTGGCTGGTTTGATTTTTGTGGGCCCGCCACACGATGCGATGGGGCTTTTGGGCGACAAGATTGCTTCGCGTGAGTTGGCCATCAAGCACAAAGTTCCGGTGACACCCGGCGCGTTACTGCCCAACCCGTCACCGGACGCGGCGATTGCCGAAGCCAAGAAAATTGGTTATCCGGTGCTGATTAAAGCCGCGGCGGGTGGTGGCGGCAAGGGTATGCGTGTCGTGCGCAGCGAAGCGGAAATTCCCGATTCGTTGTCGGCGGCGCGGCGAGAAGCAATGTCGGCATTCGGAGACGACGCGGTCTATCTCGAGAAGTACATTGACAACCCGCGCCATATTGAGTTTCAAGTTTTCTGTGACGACCACGGCAATGCGGTGCACTTAGGCGAGCGCGAGTGTTCGATTCAGCGCCGTCATCAGAAGATCATTGAAGAGAGTCCGAGTATCGCGCTGACGCCAGAGTTACGTGCCGAAATGGGCGCGGCGGCGTTGCGCATCGTGCAAGGCGCAGGTTACCGCAACGCGGGCACGGTCGAGTTCCTTCTCGACGGCGACAAGTTCTATTTTCTAGAAGTGAACGCCCGCCTGCAAGTCGAACATCCGGTGACGGAAATGGTCACCGGTGAAGATTTGGTAGCGTGGCAACTTATGGTCGCAGCAGGCGAACCTCTTCCTAAGAAACAAGACGAAATCCGCTGGCGCGGACACGCGATTGAGTGCCGCGTCTATGCCGAAGACCCGTCCTCGGGATTCTTACCTTCGACAGGAACGATTTATCGCTTGACCGAGCCGCACGCTCCGGGCTTGCGAATTGACTCAGGTGTTCGTGACGGATTTGAAGTGCCGCTCTTCTACGATCCGATACTCAGCAAGGTGATTTGCTGGGCGGATAACCGCGAAGCAGCGCGGGTTCGTATGCTCGATGCGCTGCGGCAATACGTGATTCTGGGTGTGCGCACACCGCTGAATTACATGCAGGACATTCTTGCACATCCTGAGTTCATCGGTGGGAATATCTCGACGCATTTCCTCGCGCAGCATTTTTCAGAGTGGAAGGACAAATTGCCGACTGGCGAAGCGCTGGCGGCTTTGCTTGCGGCTGCTGCCGAAGCGAAAGCCATGGCAACCCTCGACAGCCCGGTCGGCAAGATTGAGTCGCACACGCCGTGGAAGTCCCTCGGCAGTTGGCGGGTGGCGGGAGCGGGCGCATGATTCGTATTTTCCGCACCGGCGAGCAGAAAATTGAAGCCGAGATTCGTCATCTCGATCCGGCCAAGATGCATGTTGAAGTGGAAGGCGAAGTTAACGCACTGCACTTTGAGCGCATGGGCCGCCTGTTGATTTTCGATGGCGAACGCCGCAGGTACTTCACCCGCGCCGTCCGCGACAAAGACCGTATCCATGTTTGGATAGACGGCCGCGTGCACGAACTCGTGGAAATCGAGGACGTAAACGCTGCCGACAATGCCGACCGCAATCGTGACGATATTCGCGCGCCGATGCCGGGCACAGTCATCAAGTTGAATATATCCCCGGGTGATGAAGTGGCCGCCGATCAAGTAGTCGCCGTTCTCGAAGCGATGAAAATGGAGCACAATCTGCGCGCGCCGCGCGCGGGAAGAGTGGCGGCCGTGAATGTGAAAACCGGTCAAACGGTCGCCGCCGAAGCCGTGCTCGTGCATTTGGAGCCGCAATGAGCGAGATTCTTGCACCGCGCTGCGTCTATCTGGGCGTTCGAGATGTCAACGCGAATCTTGAGCGGTTGCAGGACCTTGGTCTTGGAGTGGAGATTGTCTTTAACACGACGACAGATCTGTGGCCAAAAGTCAAGTGGGACACGCTCTTAGGCCTCGCAGATGACTTGAACGAGCTGAATATCCCGGTTTCGTGCCACGGCCCGTTCCACAATTTCGCCGTCGCGGGAAATGATGCGCACATTGCCGAATACTCTTTTCAAGCGCTGTCCGCAGGCATCGAAGCGGCGCGGATACTCGGTTCGCCCCTGATGGTTTTTCATACGGGATACATTCCGCAAATCCCCGCGCATAAGCGCGACAAGTGGATGGACGTGTTTTGCGGCAAGCTCGGTCAGTTGCTGGAGACTGCCGCCGACAACCGTATCGTGCTCGCGATGGAAAACACCTATGAACCTGACACGTCGCTGTTTGAAGAGATATTCGCGCGCATTCAACATCCGTTCCTCGGTATGTGTCTGGACACGGGACACGCCGCCTGCTTCGGCAAAGTGCCAGTCGTGCAGTGGGTTGAGCGCTTCTCAGAGCAGATTGTGCATTTGCATATCAGCGACAACGACGGTATCTCGGACCTGCACTGGCCGCCGGGCAAAGGTGTCGTCAGTCTTTCGACCTTGTTAGGCCCGTTGCTCGCCCGCGGAGCACGGCCCTCAGTAACTTTTGAAGTAGAATTGGATGAAGCCAAAGCCTCGAACGATTATCTGAATCGTGTGCTGGCTGCGGCGCTCCCTGCCGGACATGACTAATCAAGACAAGAAACCCGAAAAGCGTCAGCCGAAGTACGATCTGGAAAAGCTCGAACGGATGCTGCGCGACGCCGATATCTCTCCTGAAGAATATCAGGCGCTGAAAGACGAGCTACGCCGGAATCGCCGCCGCAACGAAGGTGCGGGCGATAATCCTCTCGATAATTTGTACGACGAATCCTAACCAAAATTACCACTGATGAGTCTGGGTGACCGCCTCTCGCTGACTGAAGAGCAAAAGATGCTGCGCGACATGGTTCGCGATTTTGCTCAGTCTAAAATTAAGCCAATCGCTGCTGAAATTGACGAAACCGAGCGTTTCCCCGAGGAAGTCTTCGCCGAAATGGGCGAACTCGGCTTGATGGGAATTCCCTATCCTGATGAGTACGGCGGTGCAGGCATGGACACGGTGTCCTATGCGCTGGCCGTGGAAGAAGTGGCCAAAGTATGCGGCTCCACTGCATTGGGACTCGCGGCACATATCTCGCTCGGCTGCGGTCCAATCTACCTCTTCGGCACGGAAGCGCAAAAGAAGAAATATCTTCCCGACCTCTGCGCGGGCAAGCACATGGGTGGTTTCGGCCTAACCGAGCCGCAAGCGGGCAGCGATGCCGGTGCTACGCAGACTACGTGCATTGATCAGGGCGATCACTTTCTGCTCAATGGCACGAAGATTTACTGCACCAATGGATCGTACGCCAAGACCTATATCGTCAGCGCCATCTCCGAAAAAGGCAAGGGCACACGCGGTATCAGCTGCTTTATCGTCGAGCGCGACTGGGACGGTTTCGAGCTTGGTAAGAAAGAACGCAAGCTCGGCGTACGTGGTTCGGACACGGTGATGCTGCACTTCAACGACGTCAAGGTGCCGAAAGAGAATCTTCTGGGCAAGCCGGGTGAAGGCTTCAAGCAAATGCTGATTACGCTGGACGGTGGCCGCATTTCCATTGGCGCGATGGCACTCGGTCTGGCGGAAGGCGCGTACCTCGAAACGTTGAAATACACAACAGGCCGCAAAGCCTTTGACCAGCGCATCGCTGATTTTCAGGCGACGCAGTTCAAGATCGCAGATATGTTCGTGAACATCGAAGCCGCCCGCCACCTGATCTTCGACGCCGCTCGCCGCAAAGACGACGGAGAAGATTTCAGCCGCGAATCCGCCATGGCCAAACTGTTCGCCAGCGAGATGGCCGCGCGTGTGACATCGCAAGCGATTCAATTACATGGTGGTTACGGCTACGTCCGCGAGTATCCGGTCGAGCGCATGTTCCGCGACAACAAGTTGACGGAAATCGGCGAAGGAACTTCGGAAATTCAGCGGCTCGTCATTGCGCGTTCGCTTCTGAAGGAGTGGGACGCGGCCGCCTAAGCCGCACGCATGCACTTTCAGCTTGGCACGCTGCGAATTGACGTCCTTGACGACGGACTGTTTGAGCTTCGTCCCGAGACGTTTGTCAAGGTCACGAAAGGCCGCAATGCTGAGTTACTCAGCAAAGGTCAGCACCGTCCGCGTATCAAGGTCGGCTTCAACAGTCTCTTGGTGCGCGGCGAGGGCAAGACGGTTCTCATCGATCCCGGCACAGGTGACAAGGAGCGGGTGGCCGAGCGCCGCAACTACAATCTCGATTGGCCGCGCAAAGTATTGCCGAAACTACGCGAACTGGGTATCAGTCGCGAGCACGTTGATCTCGTAGTGCTGACGCACTTGCATTGGGACCACGCCGGAGCTTGCACAACGGTTGGCCATGGTGGTCAGCTGGAGCCGACTTTCTCCAAAGCGCGCGTCGTTCTTCATGAGAAAGAGCTTTCAGGAGCGCGCGAAGCGCTCGCGGTCAACGACGACGGTTATTGCGCCGACGACTTTGAGCCATTGGTGACAGCGAACAAGCTCGATTTAGTGACGACAGACGAGGCCCGAATACTTCCGTGGCTTTCCTGCCAATGGAGTGGCGGGCATTCTCCCGGTCACATGATAGTGCAAGTCGGCTACCCAGAGCAGCCGAAACTGCTATACCCGAGTGACGTACTCCCAACTTCGGCGCAAATGCCGTTAGACAGCGGCATGTCCTACGATCAGAATCCGACGGAACTCGAGCGCGCCAAAGAGAAATTCCTGGCACGCGCCGCAGAGGACGAAAGCCTCGTGTTGTTGGTGCATGCACCGCGCAATAAACTCGGTGTGATTCGCCAAACGGACTCAGGCTACCGTTTCGAGCACCGGACTCAAGAAAGCTAATAACAAGTTAGTCATATTTGCCTCGACAACACTTCCTCTCAATCCTCACATGAATCCGCACACTCCCGTAATCACATCCGGCGCGCGTACGTCAATCGCCTCGTTCATGGGCGCCTTCGCGGGCATACCCGCTCCGGCTCTCGCGGCCCACGTTTTGAAAGCGAATCTTGAACGCTCGCAAGTTGATCCAAAAGAAGTTGATGAAGTCATTCTCGGTCAAGTGTTGCAAGGCGGCGTCGGTCAGGCTCCCGCGCGACAGGCCGCGATTTTCGCCGGGATTCCCAACACGACGTCCGCTTGGACAGTGAATAAAGTTTGCTCGTCGGGTTTGCGCGCGGTGATGTCTGCTGCTCAAGCCGTTGCTCTGGGCGAAGCGAAGGTCATGATCGCGGGCGGCATGGAGAACATGTCTCTTGCACCGTATCTGCTCGACCGTGCTCGCACTGGCTTGCGTCTCGGTCATGGTGCTGTCAACGATATGATGATTCAGGACGGCCTGTGGGATCCGTACGGCAATGTGCACATGGGCTCCTGTGCCGAACTCTGCGCACGCGAACACAAAATTTCGCGCGAAGCTCAAGACGAATTTTCTGCCGAGTCCTACCGTCGCGCCATCGCCGCGCAAAAGGACGGGAAATTCAAGAGCGAAATCGTTCCGGTGATCATCAAGGATCGCAAGGGCGAAATCGCTATTGACACGGATGAAGAACCGGGCAAGGTGAATTTTGAGAAGATGGGCAGTCTGAAGCCTGCATTTGAGAAAGACGGCACGATTACCGCCGCAAACGCCTCGAAACTTGATGACGGTGCTTCGGCAGTTATGCTGATGTCCTACGAAGAGTCGCAGCGTCGCGGTGTTAAGCCGCTGGCGCGCATCGCAGGGTACACGACCTATTCGCATCAGCCCGAGTGGTTCACGACCGCTCCGGCAGGCGCGGTGCAGAAACTCCTGCGCCGTTTGGACTGGAAGGTCTCAGACGTGGATCTGTTCGAATTGAATGAAGCCTTTGCCGTGGTCGGCATCTACAACACGAAGGAACTCGGCGTTAGCCCGGACAAAGTCAATGTCTGGGGCGGCGCGGTGGCGTTGGGTCATCCGATTGGATCGTCGGGCTGCCGCATTTTGGTCACGCTGATTCACGCGTTGCGGGATCGCGGCGGCAAGCGCGGTGTGGTCGGTATCTGTAACGGCGGCGGCGAAGCGACTGCTATGGCCGTCGAATTACTCTAATTTCAAAAGACAATATCTTCCAATGAGTATCTCCACAGTAGCCGTCATCGGTGGCGGCACGATGGGCAACGGTATCGCCCATGTTTGCGCACACAAAGGCTGCACCGTTTATCTGATTGAAACGCAGCAAACGCTACTCGACCGTGCGCTGGGAACGATTGACAAGAATCTCGCGCGCCAGGTCACCAAAGGCACGCTTTCCGAGGCCGACAAGGCCGCCACATTGGGCCGCATCCACGGTTCGCTGTCGCTCGACGACGTCAAGAACGCCGATATCGTGATCGAAGCGATTGTCGAGAACGAAGCGGTGAAGAAAGAAGTCTTCATGAAGGTTGACGCACTGGCCAAGCCGGGCGCGATCCTCGCTTCAAATACCTCGACGATTTCGATTACGCAGATTGCCGCCGCGACCAAGCGCGCCAACAAGTTTATCGGCATGCACTTCATGAATCCCGTGCCGATGATGCAGTTAGTCGAGATCATTCGCGGGCTGGCGACCGATGATGAGACGCATGCCGCAGTCGTTGAGTTCTCAAAAGCGCTCGGCAAGACGCCGATTACGGTCAACGATTTCCCGGGATTTGTCTCGAACCGAATTCTGATGCCGATGATTAACGAAGCGGTCTATTGCCTGATGGAGGGTGTGGGCGAAGCCGAAGCGATTGACGGCGTCATGAAACTCGGCATGAACCACCCGATGGGCCCGTTGGCATTGGCGGATTTGATTGGCCTGGATGTTTGTTTGGCCATCATGGAAGTTCTGCACCGCGACTTGGGCGACTCGAAGTACCGCCCGTGTCCGCTGCTCAAGAAATATGTTGCCGCCGGCTATCTGGGTCGCAAATCCGGCCGCGGTTTTTACAACTACGCAAGCTGAGGTAAGTAGCCAGTGATTGTTACGACGACGAATACAGTGGACGGCCGCAAGGTTGAGTCCTATCTTGGTGTAGTGGCAGGCGAAGCCATTGTCGGTGCGAACATCTTCAAAGACCTGTTCGCCGGCATCCGCGACATCGTGGGCGGCCGCAGCGCGGCCTACGAAAATGAACTGCGCAAAGCACGCGAAATCGCCCTGGCAGAACTGGCCGATAACGCCAAACAACTCGGCGCGAACGCCGTGCTCGGCGTGGATCTCGACTACGAAGTCATCGGTTCCGGCGGTTCGATGCTGATGGTCAGCGCCTCTGGCACCGCGGTCAAATTGTCCGTTTGACCTATTTTTCTATTTTCTATTTTCAAATTTTCTATTTCCTCCCCCAATGGACCACCTCCTAACCGAACAGCAACTGGAAGTCAAGAAGGTCATTCGCGAGTTTGCCGAGACGGAGATTCGCCCCACAGTCGCGATCCGCGACGAGAAGAGCGAGTTTCCCGCGGCCATCGTGAAAAAGATCGGCGAACTGGGTTTTATGGGCGTCAATACGCCTGAACAGTTCGGCGGTGCAGGCATGGACACAGTAACCTATGCCATTGTCATCGAAGAGTTGTCGCGGGTGGACCCGGCGGTGGGTGTGATTGTCTCAGTCAACAACTCGTTGGTCTGTTATCCGTTGCAGAAATTCGGCACTCCCGACCAGCATGAGCGTTATCTGAAGCCGTTGGCCGAAGGCAAACTGCTCGGCGCGTTCTGTTTGACCGAACCGGGTGCCGGATCGGATGCCTCGGGCTTGACAATGTCCGCAGTCAAAGACGGCGACGACTACATTCTCACGGGCGAAAAGGCTTTCATTACGAATGGTCTGATGTCGGATACCTACATCGTCATGGCCCGCACTGACAAGACGCAGAAAGCCAAAGGCATTTCGGCGTTCTTGGTGGATGCGACCATGAAGGGCTTCCGCCGTGGCGCCAACGAGAAGAAGATGGGCATCCGCTCCTCCGATTGCTGCATGATCATCCTTGACGAATGCCGCGTGCCCGCGAAAAACCTCATCGGCAAAGAAGGCGACGGCTTCAAAGTCGCCATGACCGCGCTCGACAGCGGCCGCATCGGTATCGCCGCGCAGGCCATCGGCTTGGCGCAAGGCGCAATGGAAGAAGCCGTGAAGTACTCGAAAATCCGCCAGCAGTTCGGTCAGCCGATTTCCGAGTTTCAGGCGATTCAATTCAAGCTCGCCGACATGGAGATGTTGACCGAAGCGGCCCGACTCTTGAATTACAGCGCGGCACGCAAGAAAGATATGGGACAGAAATTCACTCATGAAGCCGCCATGGCCAAGCTGTACGCGTCGGATATCGTCATGAAAGTGACGATGGAAGCAGTGCAGGTTCACGGCGGCAACGGCTTCCTGAAGGATTTCCCGGTAGAACGCATGCTCAGGGACGCAAAGGTGACCGAAATCTACGAAGGCACCTCTGAAATACAACGTACAGTAATCGCTCGAACTTTGTTGAGTAATTGAACTATGGAAACAGTCGTTAAGCAAGAACCGCGTGTCACGAAATCGCGTTTCGATGAAACTCTCAAGATTTGGATGAGCGGCAAGCTCATTCGGTGGGAAGACGCTACGACCCATGTTGCCACGCACGCGCTGCATTATGGTTCGGCGGTCTTTGAGGGGATTCGCGCATATAAGACCGAGCGCGGCACGACAATTTGGGGACTGAAACAGCACATTCGCCGGCTGCTCGATTCGGCGAAGATATACCGCATGCCGATGCCGTTCACTCAGGAGCAGATCGAATTGGCCTGCGCGGAAGTGGTCATATCCAACAACATGGACGAAGCCTATCTGCGGCCGCTGCTCTATCGCGGCTACAATTCGCTTGGTGTGCATCCGCGTGAATGCCCGACCGAATGTGTCGTGATTCCGCTGCGCTGGGGCAAATACCTCGGGCCGGAAGCGCTGGAGATGGGTGTGGACGTGATGATCTCGTCATGGACCCGCATCGCCCCCAACACACTGCCTGCACTGGCAAAATCCGCAGCCAACTACGCCAATTCACATCTGACCGTCGTGGACGCCAATAACTTCGGCTTCACTGAAGGCATCGCGCTCGATGCGTCGGGTTATGTGTCCGAAGGCTCGGGTGAAAATGTCTTCGTTATTCGTGACGGCAAGATGATCACGCCTCCGTTGGGCGCATCCGTGCTGCCGGGCATTACTCGCGGTTGCGTGCTGCAATTGGCGCGCGAACTGGAGATTCCCGTTGTGGAAGGTTTGATTCCGCGCGAAATGCTCTATATTGCTGACGAAGTCTTCTTCTGCGGCACGGCGGCGGAAATCACGCCGGTGCGTTCAGTTGATAAGGTTGTGATTGGCGAAGGCAAAGCCGGTCCTTACACGCGGAAACTGCAGAAGGCGTTCTTTGACCTGATTGAAGGCCGCCGCGACGATAAACTCGGACTCCACTATTGGCTCTAAGCTCTGGAAGGATCGCTCATGCGTAGTCGCCGTTCCGCCCGCGAATGGGCCTTGCGTGTGCTCTACGCCACGCGCATGACCGGCTACGAAGTTGACCACTGCTTCAACGACGTGCTGCGCGACGCGAAAGAAGATCAAAATCTGGTCTTCTGCCGTAAGTTGTGCGGCTTCGTCGCCGCGGGTGACGAGCGTATTGATGCCTCAATCAAAGGTGCTGTCCAAAAATGGGACCTGACCCGCCTGGCCATCATTGATCTGATCATCTTGCGCATGGCGGTTGCGGAGTTCCTGTATTTCGATGACATCCCGTACAAAGTGACAATCAACGAGGCGATCGAACTGGCTAAAGAATATTCGACGAGCCAGAGCGGGCGCTTCGTAAACGGGATTCTTGATGCGATTTGCGCTGATTTGAAGAAAAACCATCCCCGCAGCGAAAAGCTCGAAACCGTTGAACCACGATGAAGATCGCCGTAATTTCTGATATTCACGGGAACCTCCCGGCATTAGAAGCGGTATTGGAAGATTGCGACCAGCGTGATCTCCGTAAGATCATCTGTCTGGGCGATGTCGTGGGTTACGGTGCCTCGCCCAACGAGTGCTGCGACCTGATTCGTTCAAAGTGCGAAGTTTGTATCATGGGCAACCATGATTCGGCTCTGGTCGGAGCGACTCCGATGCAGTTTTTCAATGCCTACGCCCGTTCGGCCATCGAGTGGTCGCAGGCGGTTGTGGATGAGCAAAATAAGCAGTGGCTGACTGCGTTGCAGTTGATGCACACGATCGCGGACATCTTGTTTGTTCACGCCACGCCCAAAGATCCGGGTGCGTGGAACTACATTCACAATCCGGATGAAGCCGCAGTGCATTTTGCCGTCATGTCGCCGGGCCGCACGGCCTTTATTGGTCATTCGCACATCCCCGCGCATTTTGTCGGCCCTGAGAATCGCCGCATTATCAACATCGGCTCGGTCGGCCAGCCGCGTGACCGCAATCCGCTCGCGGGCTATGTGATGTATGACACGGACACGCGCAATTTTCAGTGGTGCCGTGTGAACTATGACGTCCAGCGCGCGGCGCAAAAAATCCGCGACGCCGGTCTGCCGGAGTTTCTTGCCTCACGATTATTTGTCGGAATGTAATCCCTGACCATGAAGTGGGCGGCGGCAGTGCCGCCCACTGTTCTAAATAGCCCGCCGGAAAAGTGACCGGCATCTGACCCAACCTTCACCATGTTCGACTACATTTTAGCCAAGATATTCGGATCGAAACACCAGCGTACAGCCAAGAAGATGCTGCCGCTTGTGGCGGAAATCAACAAGGTTGAGCAGCAATATCAGTCGCTCACAACCGAGGAACTTCGCGCCAAGACGGACGAATTCCGTGCTCGCCTTGCACAAGGCGAGACCGTGGATGATCTGATGGTTGAGGCCTTTGCCGCGGTCAAGAACGCCTGCCGCCGTCTGGTCGGGCATGAATACCTCGTGCGCGAACAGCGTGTCACGTGGAACATGCTTCCCTACGACGTGCAAATCATTGGCGGCATTGCCCTTCATACGGGCAAAATCGCCGAAATGGCGACGGGTGAAGGTAAGACACTGGTTGCGACTTTTCCGCTATATCTGAACGCTTTGCCGGGCAAGGGTGTGCATCTTGTGACGGTCAATGACTATCTGGCGCAGCGCGACTCTGAGTGGATGGCGCCGGTGTTTGAGATGTTGGGACTTTCGGTTGGCGTGATCACGAGTGACATGTCCCCGCCGCGCCGCCGTCAGGAATATGCCAAAGATCTTACCTACGGCACGAACAACGAGTTCGGCTTCGACTATCTGCGGGACAATATGGCGATGCACATGGACTATGTTGTCCAGCGCGGCCATCATTACGCCATCGTGGACGAAGTGGACAGCGTCTTGATTGACGAGGCGCGGACGCCGTTGATTATTTCCGGTCCGGTTGAGCACTCGACGCAGCGCTTCGAGGAAATGAAGCCGACCGTGGATCAGCTGGTGCGCTTGCAGTCGCAGCAAATCATAAAGCTCGCGGATGAAATTGAGCAGATGCAGAAGGAAGAGAAGCCCGACGAGTTCGAATTGGGCAAAAGGCTCCTGATGTGTCAGCGCGGCTACCCCAAGCACCGCCGCACGCTCAAACTGATGCAGGAGCCGTCGAATGTGCAGTTGCGTCAGCGCGTCGAAAACGAGTATCTGCGCGACAAGAAGATGCACAAGCTCGACGAAGAACTGTACTTTTCGGTGGACGAAAAGTCGCATCAGGCTGATATGTCCGAGAAGGGCCGCACGCAGTTAACGCGCTATTTCGGCGGCGACAAAGATCTGTTCCTGCTGCCGGATTTAGCTGATGAATTTGCGAAATTGGACAGCGACTCCTCGTTAGCGCCGGAAGAACGCGCTGAAGCCAAGACGAAGTTGCAAGAGATCTACGCGCACCGCGCCGAACGCGTGCAGAATGTCGCACAGCTCCTGAAGGCCTACACGCTTTACGAGAAAGACGTGGAGTATGTGGTGCAGGACGACAAGGTGCAGATCGTGGACGAGTTCACGGGCCGTATTTTGTCGGGCCGCCGCTATTCCGATGGCCTGCATCAGGCGATTGAAGCCAAAGAAGGCGTGAAGATCGAACGTGAAACGCAGACCATCGCCACGATCACTTTGCAAAACTACTTCAGGCTCTACGGCAAACTGTCCGGCATGACCGGCACGGCGGAAACGGAAGAAGCTGAGTTCTATTCGATCTACAAGCTCGAAGTGATGGTGATTCCAACGCATCAGCAGATTCGCAGACTTGACGACGACGACCTGATTTACCGCACCAAGCGCGAAAAGTACAACGCGATTGTGGATCGCATTGCGGAACTGCACGAACGCCGCCAGCCCGTGCTGGTCGGCACGACGTCGGTGGACACTTCCGAGTTGATTTCGCGTATGCTCAAGGGCCGCCGGATTCCGCACAACGTGTTGAATGCCAAGCAGAATCAGAAAGAAGCGGAAGTGGTCGCCAACGCCGGCCAGTTGGGAGCTGTGACGATTGCCACGAACATGGCAGGGCGCGGTACGGACATCAAGCTCGGCCAGGGTGTTGTGCAGTGGAAAGGCAAAGAGGGCGACAAGAGCAAGGCCGAAGGCGGACTCTTCATTCTTGGCACGGAGCGCCACGAATCGCGGCGTATTGACCGCCAGTTGCGTGGGCGCGCGGGCCGTCAAGGTGATCCAGGTACGAGTCAGTTTTATGTGTCCCTCGAAGACGATTTGATGCGCCTTTTCGGTTCAGATCGCATGGCCGCTGTGATGGACAAGTTAGGTTTGAAAGAGGGCGAAGTTATTTCCGCGGGTATGATCACCCGCTCGATTGGCCGCGCTCAGCAGCGAGTGGAAACCTACAACTTCGGCATCCGTAAGCACCTGCTTGAATACGACGATGTGATGAACCAGCAGCGCACAGTGGTCTATTCGCGGCGCAATATTGCCTTGCGCGGTGAAGATCCGCAGCCGCTGGTCAATGAGATGATCAGCGACTTCGTGGACTATCTCTTCGAGAAACACGGCGAAGGTGAGCATATCGCGCGTGAGGCGTTCGTCGAAGAGGTGATGCGCACATTCTTGATTGACTTGTCCAATGATGAGGCGTTTTTCCACGCCAAGCCATCTGACCAGCAGGACATCCTCCGCGACCGGATTGAAGAGGCCAAAGCGCGGCGCACGGAATTGCTGGGAGAGGACTTGTTCCGCGACTTGCAGAGGCAAGCTATCCTCCGCGTGATGGACATTCGCTGGAAGGATCACCTCTATGGGATGGACGGTTTGAAGGAAGGTGTGGGTCTGAGAGCTTATGGACAGAAGGATCCTTTGATTGAATACAAGAAAGAGGGATTCTCGCTGTTCCAGAAGATGTTGGATGATGTCAACGGGGATGCGTTACGCATCATCTTCAGTTACCGTCTGCAGGTCAATCCGGCACCCGCTGCAGCGGCGCCCCAAAGCACGGTAAGCCGTACGCCAGCTATGACTTACTCGCACGCCAGCGCCGCAGGATTGGCCTATTCTCAGACGAACAAGGGCGGCGGGGAGGGTCAGTCGGCACCGGCCCAGCCCGAAGCGGCGGGGAAGAAGGAGCCAGTTCGGGTCGGGGAACGGGTTGGCAGAAATGACCCATGCCCCTGCGGGAGTGGCAAGAAATACAAGAAATGCCACGGTGCGGCTGAGGAAGTTTCGGACTAAAACCGCTTGCCTTTCCCGCTTTTTTTCGCTAAAATGCAGGCGAGTCCGGTTTGACCGTCTTAAGATTTTGGTTGCGCACGGCTTAGCTGCCCGAGCATGAATTCACGGAACTCGCTCCCTGCCTGTCGGGGTTAAAGGAAGGCCACTGCATGGACCAACGGATAGTCGAGATTATTTTGTATGTGATTGGCGAGATTGAATCCCGCCGCGTTAGTTTGGATGAGATTGACGGCATTTCCGAAGACTTGATTAAGCAGGGGTTTTCGCGCCGTGAAGTGACGACAGCCTTTTCGGTCTTTAATCAACGCGGTATGGGTGCGCGGGACCGCTCGGAAATCTTAGAGCCTTCAAACCCGAATGCGTTCCGGGTTCTGCACGATATGGAGTCGCAGTTTGTCAGCCGGGAGGCACTCGGTCACGTTTTACAGCTTTTGCGCCTCGGCGTGTTGTCGCACGCGGACGTGGAAGAGTTGATTGAACGTTGCGTGATGATGGGTTCTCCGGCAGCAGAAATGTCGGAAATGAAGATGATGGTTGCGACTCACCTGTTTGAGAAGGAACTTCTTCCGGGTGAGAGCATGGTCCCGGCGGCGTCGGCTCGTTTGTTGCCCGAACTGATTCACTAATTGTCCACAACGAAAACCGGTCGGATTCTACCGCTTTTCATGAGTTTAGCCGCAAATTCACGGCTGTCATAATTTTCGCAAACTTAAAGCTTTGAGCCTGCGCTTGAAGCTTTTGCTTTCTAACAGATATGCCCAAGAAGACGACCAAAAAGACTGCGCGCGGCGCGGCGACCAAGAAAAAGGCCGCCGCTCCGGCCAAAAAGACTGCGGCGAAGGCCCCTACCAAGGCGGCCAGCAAGACGGCCTCGGCGAAAAAGGCACCGGCCAAGAGCGCGGCCAAGACCTCCTCACGTAAGTCCGCCACGGGCGGTAGTGACTTCGAGTCAATTTCCGCTGTAGGCCGCAAGTTTGTGATTGTTGAGTCACCGGCGAAAGCGCGCACTTTGTCGGGCTATTTGGGGCGCGACTTCGCAGTCGCGGCGTCGGTCGGCCACGTGCGTGATTTGCCTGAGAAGAAACTCGGCGTTGATCTGAAGAAGAATTTCGCGCCGGAGTATGTCACGATTGAAGGCAAGGAGAATGTGATCGCGATGCTGCGGCGCAACGCGCGTGATGCGGATGAAGTGTTTATCGCCACCGACCCTGACCGTGAGGGAGAAGCGATTGCCTTTCATATTGCGCACGAGATCGGCAAGGAGCACCGCACAAAGTTGCATCGCGTGCTGTTCAATGAGATTACGCGCGATGCGGTGAAGAAAGCGCTGGCCAGGCCCGGAAAGATTGACGATTCCAAAGTGGATGCGCAACAGGCGCGCCGGGTGCTCGATAGACTGGTGGGCTATTTGGTCTCGCCGCTGCTGCAGAAGATTGTGGCGCGCGGCACCTCTGCAGGGCGCGTGCAGTCGGTTGCGCTCAGGTTGATCTGCGAGCGCGAAGAAGAAATTCGCGCGTTCAAGCCGCAAGAGTACTGGACTATCACGGCGCTGTTGGCGGCGAACAAGCGCGAGACGTTTGAAGCGAAGCTCTCGAAGATAGACGGCAAGAAAGCCGAAGTCTCCGATGAGAAGACGGCCAAGAAGATCGTCAAGGACTGCACAGGCAAGGAGTTCGTGCTCACGGACCTCAAAAGCCGCCCGTCCAAGTCCTCACCGTCCGCGCCATACACGACTTCGACATTGCAGCAGGATGCCGCGCGGCGACTGGGATTCTCGAACGACCGCACGATGTCTTCGGCGCAGCAACTTTACGAAGGCATCGAGTTGGGCAAGGAAGGCTCGGTCGGTTTGATTACCTACATGCGTACCGACTCGGTGCGAGTGGCTCCGGAAGCACTTGGCGCATTACGCGAGTTTATCGGCGAGCGCTATGGTGAAGAGTATTTGCCCAAGGGTGCGCGTCTGTTTAAGACGAAGAACTCGGCGCAGGACGCGCACGAAGCGATTCGCCCGACGGATGTGACGCGCGATCCGGCTTCAGTGAAGAAGTACTTGAAGGCCGATCAGTTCAGACTGTACGAATTAATTTGGAAGCGCTATGTCGCTTCTCAGACAGAAGATGCGCGCTTCGAGGTGACGACAGCGACTTTGACCGTTGGCGACTACGAGTATCGCGCCGGGGGCCGCCGGTTACTGTTCCCCGGTCATTTGCAGGTGCTGGCGGAAGTGGCGGATGACAGTCCGCGTGATGCCCGTGAGCAGCTTGAATCCGATTTGACGAACGAGCTGCCGGAACTCAAGGTGGACAAGAAGTATCCCTCCGAGAAGATCACACCGTCGCAGCATTTTACCGAGCCGCCCCCGCGTTACAATGCCGGATCGCTCGTGAAAACGCTCGACGAGTTGGGCATCGGACGACCGAGTACCTATGCGCAGATTATCTCTGTGTTGGTGAAACGCAAGTACATTACCAATGAGCAGCGGCGTTTCCAGCCGACTGACCTCGGCGAAGCTGTGAACAAGGTGCTGGTCGAGCAGTTCCCGGATATTTTCAACGTGTCGTTTACGGCGCAGATGGAAGAGGAACTTGATTCGATAGAGAATGACAGTGTTGAGTGGCAAAAAGTCGTCAAGGACTTCTACACGCCGTTTTCGATTGATCTTGAGCGCGTCAAGCAGAACCGTCAGGAACTGAAGAAGGCGATACAGGAGACCGTAGAGAAACCGTGCCCCGATTGCGGCGGCGAGTTGGTGATCAAGTGGGGCCGCGCGGGGAAATTCATTGCGTGCACGAACTATCCCGAGTGCCGCTACACGGAACCGCTTGAAGCCGAAAAAGTGCCGGAGTTTCCGCCAACGGACTGTCCGAAGTGCGGCAAGCCAATGGCACCGAAAAAGAGCCGCTTTGGTTGGTTCTTAGGCTGCACGGGTTATCCTGAATGCAAAACGATTCAGCCGATGCCTGATCCCGATGCGATTGACTGTCCACGCGAAGGCTGCGGCGGCAAAGTTGGCGCGCGCAGATCGCGGCGCGGCAAAGTTTTCTTCGGCTGCTCGAATTATCCGACTTGCGATTTTGTGAGCTGGAACAAGCCGGTTGCCGAGAAGTGTCCTGAGTGCGGCAACAACTACATGGAAGAGAAGAACCTTAAGGCCGGTTCGATTCGCCAGTGTCCCAAGTGCAAGCACAAGATCGAAATCAGTCCAGCGGCCAAGTCGTAAAACTCGCGGGTCTTGTCAGCGAGTACTTGGCCGATTTAGCATCGCGCCGCCGCTCGGAGCATACACAGGCCGCCTATGCGCGCGACCTGCAGCAAGCGGATGCAATATTGCGTGAGCATCTGAATCATGATGCAGAGTTGAGTGATTGGCGTTATGAGACTCTGCGGGATGTGATGTATTCCTGGGCCGCGCAGGAGTTGAGTGCCGGATCATTGCAGAGAAAACGCGCGGTACTGAGTGATTTCTCGAAGTACTTACGCGGGCGCGGGTTGATTGAGACTAATCCGGTTTCGCTGATTGATCCGCCGCGCGTTAAGAAGCCGTTACCGCACGTATTTTCGGAACGCACGCTCTCGGAAGTCTTGGACAGTTTGGGCAATGCTTGGCCGAACGTGCGGGATCGCGCACTGCTTGAACTATTGTATGGCGGCGGACTGCGCATTTCGGAGGCGTTGGCGCTGGATTCGGAGCATCTTGACTTACGGCGGGGGACGGCGCGTGTGCTGGGAAAAGGCAACAAGGAGCGCGTTGTGCCGCTGTCTCGCGCGGCTCTGTCGGCGATGTCCGACTACCTGCGGGTGCGGTCTGAGACCTATCCGTCACATCCGGCGGAACCGCTTTGGTTGTCGGATCGCGGGCTGCCGTTGACGCGTTTTCGGGCGGCAAAGATTGTAAAACAGCGACTCGGAGCATGGATGGGCGAAGCAAGTCCGCATAAACTTCGCCATAGCTTTGCAACGCATTTGTTGGCGCGCGGTGCGGACCTGCGCGCGGTACAGGAATTGCTTGGTCATGCATCAGTAAGCACGACTGAGCGCTATACACATGTCACCGCTCAGCGCTTGCGCCAAGCCTATCAGCAGGCTCACCCGCACGCTGGGGAGCCACCACTTGAAACGCCGGCGGAATCTCAACCGCCGCAAAGGACGGAGCCATGAGAACCCAGATCACCGCAGTTCACTTCAACGCCACTGATTCACTGAAAGAGTTTGCCGAGACTGAAGTACAGCGATTGCTGAAGTTCGCCGATGACATCTTGAACTGCGAAGTCGAGTTCACTTTCAACAAACAAGAGAAACGCGCCAACGTTCATGTTCGTCTGGACGGCGCGGTATTGAACGCTTCGGCGACAACCGAAGATTTTCGCAAGTCCACTGTGCTGGCCGTTGACAAGCTTGAGGGCCAAGTGAAGAAGTACAAGGACAAAACGCACGCGAAGCACTAAGTTGGTAATACATGCTTGAGCGGCTGGCGGTCAGCGCCTTTTATCAAGAGAATCAGTCGCGTCTTAACCTCAAGCTGCGCAACAATCCGCGCGGCTTGACTCGTGACGTCCGCCAGAAGGAGTTGCACCGCCCCGGCCTCGCTCTGGCGGGCTTTCTGGAGCTTTTCACGTATGACCGTGTGCAAGTGCTCGGGAATACGGAGATGAAGTACCTGGGCAGTTTGTCCGAGGATGGCAGACGCCAATCTTTAGGCAAGCTGTTTCAGTTTGAAATACCCTGCCTTATTGTAACCAACGACAATCCGCTGCCGCTGGAGTTGGTCGAGGCCGCGGACACGTCCGGGGTGGCGATTTTCACGACGCCGATGACGACGACAGATGTGACGCATTTGCTGTCGGACTATTTGGATCACAAATTTGCGCCGTCGGAGACGATTCACGCTTCGCTGGTGGATGTTTACGGTACGGGATTGCTTTTTACAGGCCGCAGCGGTATTGGAAAATCCGAAGTGTCGCTCGACTTGGTTGAGCGCGGACACCGCTTGGTGGCGGACGACATGGTCACGTTGACACGCACCGCCGAGAACGTGTTGATGGGTCAGGGCCGCGAGCATTTGCGGCACTACATGGAAATTCGCGGTATTGGGATCATTGACGTGGGCCGGATGTTCGGCGTACGCGCGATCCGTATGCAGAAGCGCGTGGAAACTGAAGTTGAGTTGGTGGATTGGCGCGGTGATGTGGACTATGAACGAGTGGGACTGGACGAGCAATACAAAGAGTATCTCGGCGTCAAGATTCCGCATGTGATTCTGCCCATTTTCCCCGGCAAGAATATCACGGTTATCGCCGAAGCTATCGCGCTGAATTTACACTTGAAGATTTACGGATTTCATCCGGCCAAAGAATTCAGCCGCACATTGACCCAGATAATGGAAAACAAAACCGTATTGCAGTCCTATCTCGAAAAGGACTTCGAATAGGCTGCCAAGATGGTACGTCTAATAATCGTCACACACGGCACACTGGGCCAATCGCTGCTTGATGCGGCGGCTTCCGTCTTGGGGCCACAGCCTGGCGCGAGTGTGTTGTCGAATTCAGGGCTTTCGTTGGACCAGATTCAGTCCGGTGTGAACGAACTTCTTACCGCCGAGCCGACCATCATCATGGTTGACTTGTGTGGTGGCTCGCCGTTCATGGCCTGCTGTGCGTTACAACCGACTAAACACTCGGCGGCGATTGTTTCGGGTGTGAACCTCCCCATGCTGCTATCCTTTTTTACCAAACGCGATAAACTGCCACTTTCTGAATTGGCGCAGACCGTCGAACGCGACGCGGTGCGCGGAGTTCAGACCCGCCTCCCTGCATGATTTCATTACCCTGGAGCCGCAAGAAGAGCGAATATCCCATTATTCGCATAGATGATCGTTTGCTGCACGGTCAAGTCGTCGTGGGCTGGGTGAACGCGCTCGCACTCGATCGGCTGATCGTTGCCAACGACCGGTTGATATCTGACGTAGGATTGTGCGCGGCGTTGAAAGCCGGTGCGCCGCCGGATGTGCAAGTGGATATCATGGATCTTGACGGCGCAGTTTCGGGCATGATGTCGGGCGACTTTGCTTCGGGCAAATCCATGCTCGTCCTGGAAAGCCCGGGAGATGTCTTGAAACTCCTGCATAAGGGCGTGACCTTGAAACGCCTGCATATCGGTGGCTTGCATTTTCGTGAAGGCAGCGACGAACTGCTTCCGTACGTATATCTTTCCAATTGGGATCGCATGGCGCTCGACGAAATGATAGAGCGCGGCGTGCGCATCTCCTGCCAGGATCTTCCTACAACTACACCGGTCGCATATCGCGGCTAATTGAATGAAGCTTGAACTTAAGGTAGGCATTGCCGTGCTGACGTCGTTGGCCATGGTCATTGGCGGCATTATGTGGGGCAAGGGATACCGGTTGAATGCGAAGCGCTACGAAGTCTCCGTGTTGTTTACAAACACCGGCGGCCTTGAAAAGGGCGCCAACGTGATGGCCAACGGAGTCGTCAAAGGCCGTGTCCACTCGATAGATTTTCAACAAGGTTTTGTGCGCGTGGAGGCCCGACTCGACGACGACGTAGTTCTCTTTGATGATTTTATCGCCACGATCGAATCGCCTACGATGATGGCCGGCCAGGTATTGAGTTTTCACACCGGGAAGTCTGGGCGAAGACTGACGAACTACATTGACTTGAACGGCACGAATCCGATGAGTATGTCCGAGACGATGGAAAAGATCAAAGACTTCGCGGGCCGGATTGAAACGACATTGAACCGGCTCGATTCGGTATTGATTGACGCGCATGCGGTTATGGGGGATACGGCAAACCAGCAAAATCTTGCGAAATTGATGACCAACGCTGCGGGTGTTGCGGAGCAGAGCAACGATATGCTGCGCGACAACCGGGAGAAGTTGGATCAATCGCTTTCCGATTTGCGCATTGCAATGGCTAACGCGCGCGAATTGACGGAATCACTTAACAACCGCTCAGACGGCACTCTAGCCAAAGTGGACAGTGCGCTGACAGAATTGACCGGCGTGGCGGGCGAAGTGCGCACGCTCGTCGCAAATCTCAATTCACCTGAGGGATCCGTCGGCAAGATTATCCATGACGATGAGTTCTATCAGCGCCTCAACGCCACGCTGCAGGAAGTGGATTCGCTTTCATACCACTTGCGGACGGTCGGTCTGCGCCACAAAATTGTCTTCTTCTAAGCAAATCCATGCTTGAACTAAGTGCAAAACAACGGCTCCTTGCAGTGGCCCGCGGCGACCAACCGGCGGATCTCTTGCTGAAGAACGTCCGTGTGGTGAATACGATTTCGCATGAAATCGAGGAAACAAGCGTTGCGGTATTTGAAGGTTGCATCGCCGGATTAGGCGAATATGAAGCACGCGAAGTGATTGACTTGGGAGGGCGCTATTTGGCGCCTTCTCTGTTGGATGGCCATATTCACATTGAGTCCACGCTCTTGACGCCGCCGGAATTTGCGCGCGCCGTGGTGCCGTGCGGCACAGGCGGTGTGTTTTGTGATCCGCACGAAATCGCGAATGTCTTGGGCGGCGATGGTATTCAGTTCATGCTCGAAAGTTCTGAAGGACTGCCGCTGCATGTGTGGGTGATGATTCCCTCCTGTGTGCCCGCGACGCACATGGAGACTGCCGGAGCGGAAATGCACGCTTCAGATATGGCTCCGTTTCTCTTGCATCCGCGCGTGCGGGGCATTGCCGAGGTCATGAACTTCCCGGGCGTAGTCCTCGGAATCGAAGACGTGCTGAAGAAAGTAGAGCTGGGACGCGGGCGTCCGATTGACGGTCACGCGCCGGGCGTGCGCGGCAAGTGGTTGAACGCCTATGCCGCAGCCGGAATCGGCACCGACCATGAGAGTACCGATCTTGAAGAGGCGCGCGAGAAATTGCGGCGCGGTATGGCGGTCTTTATCCGCGAAGGTTCGACGGCAAAGAACATGAAAGCCTTGTTGCCGCTCGTGCGTCCCGAAACGCAGCACATGTTTGCGTTCGTGTCCGATGACCGTCACGCCGATGAAATTCTCTTGGAAGGGCACCTTAACGCGACGTTGCGCAAAGCGGTTGGGCTCGGTATGCACCCGGTGCAGGCCATCGCGCTGGCGAGTACGAACACGGCGCGTCTGTTTGATGTCAAAGACACTGGCGCAATTGCCCCGGGCCGTCATGCAGATATGGTGCTGTTTGAAGATTTGCGTGAGTTCCGGCCCTTGCGCGTGTGGTATCGCGGCCAGGAAGTTGCGCGCGACGGTGAATTACTTACTTCAATTCCCGCGCGCGACAGTTCGGCTGTCACGGGCACGATGCACTTGCCGGGCTTGACGCTCGATGCGTTGGCCGTCAAGGGGCAGGGCGGCGTAAATGTGATTGACATAATACCGGATCAGATTGTCACAGCGCGTTCAACGGCACGTTTACCGGAACGCAATGGCTGCGTGCATGCCGATGTTGCGCAGGACATTGCGAAGATGGTTGTGATCGAGCGTCACGGACGCGGCGGCCACATTGGGCATGGCTTCGTGCGCGGCTTTGGCTTGAAACGTGGTGCGCTGGCCTCGACCGTGGCGCATGATTCGCACAACTTGATCTGTGCCGGTATGAATGATGACGATATCCTTCTGGCGGCACACACGTTACAAAGTTTGGGTGGCGGCTGGGTGGTGGTCGCGGATGGACAGGTTCTCGCCGAACTTGCGCTGCCGGTGGCAGGTCTGATGTCAGACAAATCCGCGCGGGAGATTACTCCCAACCTTGAAGCTTTGCACAAAGCCGCGCGGTCGCTCGGTTGTTCGCTTTCTTCGCCGTTCATGGCACTCTCGTTTCTTGCGCTGCCGGTTATTCCCAGTTTGAAACTTACGGACAGGGGCCTTGTGGATGTTACCGCATTCGCCTTCACCGGACTCTTTACCGAATCTCGCTGACGCAATTCGCGCGGAGATTGCTTCCCGCTTGACCCGTCTCGCCGTTACGTTGGACGAGCCGGAGTATGGCGAAAGTAATGGTCGCGAGGTGTCGTACAGTTTGTCCGAAATGCTCACGCATTGGCAGGCAAAGGGTGCATTGCCGCTGGCGGATTCGTCGGGTGAGCATCGGCTGTTGCGCAAGCTGTTTCCGGCGGGGCTTAGCGCGCTGGATGCCTACCGTGAGCTGCCGGATTCGCCTGCCGTGCTGCTGGAGCAGGCAATGCGTAAGTCAAGCATTGTCGGAAACTCTTCGGCGTTGCGGGATGTGATGGCGAAGGCGCTGTTATTGGCGGCAACGCCTGCGCGGGTCTTGGTCTCAGGCGAAACGGGCACGGGTAAAGACGTTGTGGCGCGGTTCATTCATGAGCATTCACCGCGCGCGAAGAAGCCGTTTATTGTGGTGAACTGCGGTGCACTGACGCCGCAGTTGACACTCGCTGAGTTGTTCGGACACGAGCCGCATTCGTTTACCGGTGCGGCGCCGCGCGGCCGCAAGGGGAAAGTTGAAGCGGCGCATGGCGGCACGTTATTCCTCGATGAAGTGGCCGATCTTTCGGATGTTGGACAATCCGCGCTCTTGCGGCTGCTGGATCAGGGCGAGATTCAAAAAGTTGGCGCGGCGCATACGCAGGAAGTGGACGTGCGCGTCATCAGCGCTTCGCATCGCAATTTGAGCGATTTGGTTGAACAAGGTAAGTTCCGCGAAGACCTGTTCTACCGTCTTGTGGTCATCGAGCTTACGATGCCGCCGCTGCGTGAACGCGGCGAAGATGTCTTGCTGTTGGCGGCGCATTACCTGAACGAACTCCGGCTGCAATATGGACGCTCCACCCCTCGGGGCTTGGCCGAAAGCGCACAGGAGCTTTTTGTCCAGAGCGGTTGGAAGGGCAATGTCCGCCAGCTTCCGCCAGCTGAAGCACGTTGTCGAGCATGCGTTCATTCACTCTCAAGACGAGTGGTTGGAAGCCCGGCATTTTCCGATGCTGAAAACCGTTCAGGTTTTTTCAGGCAACCAAGCAAATCTCGATTTCTCTGCCTTAAACGTTGATATCACTCGCATTCTTGGGACAGGGAACGGCGGGCTTGCGAAGTTTTTGGCTCAAATGGGAGCGGTGTGGTTTACCTCTTCAAGTGTCGCCGAGCAGATTGCCATGTCTGATGCTTCGGCCCGCTCGAAGCTGCGGCATTTGGCCGAGCAGGAAGTTCTGGAATCAACCGGCGAGCGGCGTGGCCGACGCTATCGCCTTGCCCCCCGCTACATCCTTGATTTTCCGCCTAAAAACTCGGATATTAATAGCTTAGGTGGACTGGGATGAGCCTTGGGCGGCGATGTGTTTTCGTGCGTCAGGGCTCCGACAGGAGCCCTGATTTCATTTATTAATAAGAGCTTACAGTTTGACACGCCTTGAACCCAGAACCTTTCGCGGCACCCGCGACTACCTGCCATCCGAGCTAATCCCCCGGCGGAAGATTGTGCGCGTGATCGAGGAGGCGTATCGGCGCTACGGATTTCAGCCGTTGGAGACCCCGGCGATTGAATATCTCGAGATCTTGACCGGGAAATCGGAAGAGAACGACAAGCTGATCTATGAGATTCGGCGGGCGCGGGGTGATGCCGAAGATACGGCAGAAAGCGCAATTGCGCTGCGCTACGACCTGACTGTTCCGTTGGCGCGAGTCGTTGCGCAATATGCCGAGTTGCCGAGGCCGTTTAAGCGTTACCAGATTCAACCCGTCTGGCGCGCGGACAGGCCGCAGCCGCGACAGGGACGCTACCGCGAGTTCGTGCAATGCGATGCCGATATTCTCGGTACAAGTTCTCCGATGGCCGATGCTGAGATTCTCGCACTGACGCATGAAGTGCTGCGCGATTTGGGCTTTAGTGATTTTCGCATTCGCTTGTCGTCACGCAAGTTTTTGAGCGGCCTTGCTGCGCTGATTACCGGTGACGATGCGCACATGATGGCCTTCTGCCGCTGTTTGGATAAACTGGATAAGATTGGCTGGGACGGCGTCGAAGAGGAATTTCGCAAGAACGGTATTCCCTCGGGTGATGCGCGGGCGCGCGTGACGGAATTGATGGCTTCAGGTGGAGCAACACCGGACTTCACAAGCGCGCGCAAGTTTGTCGCCAAGAGCGATGCAGCATTGGCTGGACTTTCAGAAATCGAGACAGTCTTCCATGCTGCGCGTGAATTAGGCGCGGCCGAAGGCAGATTGTCATTTGACGCGACCTTGGCACGCGGCTTGGATTACTACACTGGGCCGATCTTCGAAACCGTACTGCCCGAATTGCCGCACCTTGGCTCGTTGACGGGCGGTGGCCGGTACGACGGACTGGTCGCGACATTTTCCAAGGAAAATGTTCCGGCGACGGGCACGACGATTGGTCTCGACCGGATTCAAACCGCGTTGACGCAGTTGAAGCGTTTTCATGCGGAGCCCTCGGAAACGCAAGTACTGGTGGCGCGCTTTGACGACGCAGGCGTGAACGCGAATTTGGAAATTGCCGCCGATTTGCGCCGGGCAGGGTTGCGCGTCGAGATTTGGTACGACAACGACCGCATGAAGAAGCAGTTTTCTTATGCGGATCATCAGCAGATTCCCTTTGTGGTGATTTGCGGACCGGACGAGCGCGAACGCGGCGAAGTATCGTTGAAGAATTTGCGGACACAGCAGCAGGTCACTGTATCCCGCAATGCGTTGGCCGGTACCATCGAGTCTGGACTTGCGCAGCTCGCATAGATCGTGAAATTGCCCCAGCCGCTTCTGCGCGGTACGTTGTTGAGCCGCTACAAGCGCTTCTTCGCAGACGTTAGACTCGACAGCGGCGAAGTGATTACCGCTGTCACCCCGAACACGGGCAGCATGAAAGGCGTGTGCATCGTCGGTGCGCCCGTGATGGTTAGTTATTCGGATTCGCCCACACGGAAGTTTGCGCATACTTGGGAATTGGTGGAAATTTCAGGGCAGTGGGTAGGGATTAACACGCATCTGCCCAATGCTCTCGTTGCCGAAGCGCTGACGAACAGGCTGATTCCCGAGTTGACAGGTTACGAAAAATTTCGCCGGGAAGTTAATTTGCCCGGCGGGTCGCGCATAGATTTTGCTTTGGGCAACGACGAAGCCTTTCTCGAAGTCAAGAACGTAACGTTGGTCGAAAACGGCGTCGCGCTGTTCCCGGATAGCGTAACCGAGCGCGGCACACGCCACCTGCACGAGTTAATGGAACTCCAAGCGCACGGCAAACAGGGCTATATGCTCTATGTCGTGCAGCACCATCTGGCGAAATCATTCTCGCCTGCCGATGAAATTGATCCCGTTTATGGCACGACAGTGCGCGACGCCTATCAGGCTGGAATCAAACTGCTCGCATATTCTGCCAAAGTCACTCTGACCGATATTACTCTCACGCATCCTCTTCCTATCGAACTCTGACCGTGCACGAACTCGTAACGCTTCAAGACAATCTGCCCGAACCCGCGCGCGCTCCGCTGCCAAACTCGAACGGTAACGGCCCGCGTGTGTATATTCGCACATACGGTTGCCAGATGAACGTCTCGGATTCACAGACGATTGAGAGTATGCTGTCCGACGCGGGCTACCGCTTCTGCGAAACGCCTGAAGAAGCGGATGTAGTGTTGGTGAATACCTGCATGATTCGCGAGAGCGCCGAGGTGCGCGCGCTCGGTCAGCTGGCGAATCTTTCGGCGCTGAAGAAGGGCAATCCTTCGCGTGTCATCGGCATTATCGGGTGCGTGGCGCAGGCCAAACGGCGCGAGATTCTCGAATCACATCCGTATGTGGACATGGTGGTCGGCCCGGATTCGTACCGGCGACTGCCGATTCTGTTGGAAGAGCGTTTCATCTCGCCGCCGGGCAGTCCAGGACTTCTGGAAACGACTTTGATGCGCGAGGAGCTGTATGATGATGTGCTGCCGCGGCATCACGGTGGTGTTACGGCGTTTGTCACGATCATTCGTGGCTGCGACAAGTTTTGCAGTTTTTGCGTCGTTCCCCGCACGCGGGGTCGGGAGCGTTCGCGTCCGCTGCCAAGCGTGTTGCGTGAAGTCGAGCATTTGATTTCGCAAGGCGTAAGAGACGTGATGCTGTTGGGCCAGAATGTGGACTCGTATCGCTGGCAAGATCGGGATTTCGCGGATTGTCTTGCCGCAGTAGCCGAGCTTCCCGGCATCGTGCGCGTACGCTACATGACTTCGCATCCGACGGATATTTCGGACAAGCTCTTGCGCACGATGGGCGAGCACCCGAAGATTTGTCCCTACCTGCACCTGCCTGTGCAAGCCGGGAACAACCGCATCCTCGACGCCATGAACCGTCCCTATACGCGGGAACACTATCTCGGCATTATCGAGCGCGCGCGCAAGTTTGTGCCTGATATCGCACTCTCGACCGACGTCATCGTTGGCTTTCCGACAGAAACTGAAGCGGAATTTGAAGAAACGTTCGAGTTGATGAATGAAGTGCGGTTTGACACGGCCTTCATGTTCAAATACTCTGAGCGTCCACTCACCAAGGCCTCCAAGTTGACTGACGACATTCAGGACGACGTCAAGGTCGCCCGGCTCGAACGGCTGATTGCCTTGCAGCAGAAGATTGCCCGCGAACGCAATGAAGCTCAGCTCGGCAAGCATACCGAAGTTCTCATCGAAGGCACCGCGCCGAAAGATGCCGCCATGTGGTCGGGCCGCACGCCGGATTTTCGTCCGGTGGTTTTGCCGATGAACGGCGAGCAGGTTGGCGACCTTGTTTCCGTCAAGCTCGAATCGCTTTCGGGTTTTACTTTTCACGCCTCGCGACTAAACTGATACACACTATCCTACCTGGAGTCTTTCCATGTGGATCTTACGTTGGCTATTGCTGTTGATTGTCATCTTCTTTCTGGTCGGCTTTCTCTCGCAGAATGCCGAGCCGAAAGTGATGGTGCAGATCATCACGTGGCAATCGCCGGAACTTCCGCTCTCGTTCATGCTTTTTCTGGCGGCGCTGGTCGGCTATATTGTCAGCCTGCTGGTCGCGGTAATCAATCAATTGCGGATGCGCAATGAACTGTCGTCGCACAAGCGGCGCATTCAGTCGTTGCAGCAGGAACTCGACCGCCTGCGCAATTTTGCGCTGGAAGATGAAGCCGTAGAAACCGGAGCGACCTCATCATGAGTTTCTTTGAGTTCCTCTTTCTTTTGATCGTTGTGCTCGGTGGCGTGGGCGCGGCGTCGTATTTCAAAGATTGGAAAGTCCGCCGCAACGTGGCTCCGGTCACGCCGTATGCTGAAGGGTTGCGGGCGATGCTCGACGGCGACACTCCGCGCGCGATTCAAAAACTCCGCGAGACGGTCACGGCGGACACGAACAACATTGATGCCTATCTGCGGCTCGGCATGTTGTACGCTCAAAGCGGCGACATGACGCGCGCCGTCAAGATTCACCGTGCGCTAACTCTGCGCGGCGATCTGGTGGATCGGCAGAAGCTTGATATCTACCGCGCACTGTGCGAAGACTATGTGAAAGCCGGGGACAGTGGCCGCGCTCTGGAGTCCGTGAATCAGATGCTGGGCATTGCCAAGAAAGATCCGTGGGCGCTGCAACAGCGAAGTGATTTGCTGGCCATGCAAGGTCAATGGCAGGCGGCGTATGAGTCCGCTGAGAAGCTCAATGGTCATAGCACTACCTCAACGTCGCGCCGTTTGGCAATTCTTAAGACTCTTGAAGGCTCGCGCATCTGCGCCACGGGAAAAGAGCGCGACGGCCGTTTGCAATTCCGTCAGGCGATTAAACATGACGCTGCGTTGGTCGCCCCGTATCTCTATTGGGGCGATTCGTACGTGCGCGAAAACCGCATCGAAGACGCGGTGAAGATTTGGCGGCGGTTGATAGACGTTAATCCGGCGCAGAGCTATGTCGCGTTCGAGCGGCTGGAGTCGCACCTGTTTGACTTGGGCAGATTCTCAGAGATTGAGCAAATCTACCGCGGTGTCATTGCCAGCTATCCGCAGAACGTGCACGCCTATGCCGCGCTCTCGCGCTTCTTGCGCAAGAAAGGCGACGCGGGCGGTGCGATAACCACGCTGCGCGACGGGCTCGAACACAATCAAGAGAGCCTGTGGCTGCGCCGCCGCTTGATCAGGCTTTATCATGATGTGCATGATGTGGATGGTGTCTTGAACATGTCACGCGACGTGTTGTCGCGTGTGATGAAAGAAAGTTACGAATACACTTGCTCGAGCTGCGGCCACGTATCGCGTGAGCCGGTCTGGCATTGCCCGAAGTGTCACAAGGTGGACTCGTACAATGTCTAAGTGGTTATTGCTCATGTGCCTTGTCGCCGTGGCGATTCATGCACAGACGGTGCATAAATCGCCCGTGGATTTAATGCGCGAAGGCCGCCTGGCTGAGGCGCAGCGCATCCTCAATCAAAGCGACGCGCCGGAGCGCTACCACTTGTTGATTGATGCATTGCGCGAACCGAATGCGATTGAGGCGTGTTTTCTCTACCGAGAAATTTCCGCGCGTTTCCCCGGCACGGATTGCGACGAGTTCGCCCAAGAGCGCTTGCTGCAAGCGGCGCAGATGGGGATTGACATATCGGCGTTGGTTGTGGAAGCAACTCCTGAAGTTGAACCCGGGCAATGGCCCGACGAGCATCCCTATGAAGTCGAGCGACCTTATGTCGCGGCGCGGGATACGCAAGCGCAAGCGAGTCCTGCCGAGCCTGAGCCTGCCATGAGCACGACGTTGGATTACAGCGCCGTGGTGCCACAAGAAGAAGATACCGGCATCGTCGTTTCAGCAGCAACACCGGCGCAGTCGTTGGTCAAGATTGAACCGAAAGTCACGCAAAAAGAGAAGATCGCAGAGGTTTCCAAACCTGCGGGCAAAGTGGTGGTGCGTGAAGAACCACTGACGCCGCACGATATCGGAGACGCTGCACCAAATGGATGGTACATTCAGGTTGGCGCATTCAGCAATCACGCCAACGCCGAGCGCATCGGCGCGCGATTGCGTGAAGATGGATTTGGCGTCTATTTCAAGCCGAAAGACCACTTGATGCAGGTGCGCGTCGGTGCATACGCGACCAAAGAAGAAGCGCGTTCGATTGGCGATCAAATTGCCGCGAAGTACAACGTTCCCGCCGTGCTGGTCACGGTTCCCTAAGCCTTCCGTTTTCACACACAAAACCCCTGCCGCGCCGTCCCGAATTGGGGCGGCGCTTCCTGCCTAAAATCCGTTCTCGATGTCCACACCTCTGCTCAAACAGTACACTGAAATCAAGTCCCAATACCCGGATGTGATTCTGTTTTACAGAATGGGGGACTTCTATGAGCTGTTTTACGACGACGCGAAAGTTGCGGCGGATGTATTGGGTATCACTTTGACGAAGCGCAACAACGGTACCGCAGGCGATGTACCGTTGGCGGGATTTCCGTATCATCAACTGGAAAACTACTTGAGCCGCATGACCCGCGCGGGCTACCGCGTGGCGGTGTGCGACCAGTTGGAAGACCCCAAGCTCGCCAAGGGAATCGTAAAGCGCGGCGTGACCGAAGTGGTCAGCGCGGGCACGACGTTTTCCGAATCACAACTGAACGACCAGCGCAACAACTATCTCGCGGCAGTGTGTTTCGACGACGAGCATTGCGGGCTTGCCTATGCCGATGTGACGGCGCAGGAATTTTTCACAGGTGTTTTGCCGCGCGCAGAACTTGCGGCGCGCTTGAATGCACTCGAGCCCGCCGAGATCGTGGTCGCGGCAGAAGACGAGCAGGCCTTGCGCGAATTGCTCACCTCCCTGCCCGATTGTGCGGTGACGAGCGTAGCACGCTGGCAATTCGCCGCTGACGGCGCCGACCGTGCACTACGGTCACATTTGAACGTCGCTAATCTAAAAGGCTACGGCCTTGCGGACATGCAGCCTGCGGTGCAGGCCGCGGGGGCGCTGTTGCACTACTTGCGTTCGCAGCAAAAAGACGCGCAAGCGCTCTTGCCTGATCTGCGTGTCTTCGCGGTGGGCAAAGAACTTGTGCTGGATCCTTCGACACGGCGCAATTTGGAGTTGGTGGACTCTCCAAGCGGCCGCCGCGAAGCGACGCTTCTTGATGCAATGGATCGCACGCGCACTGCCGCCGGAGGCAGACTCTTGCGCCGCTGGCTGCTCGCGCCGCTGACCGACATTGCCGAGATTCAGCAGCGACTCGACTCCGTCGAGGCACTCGTCGGCGACACGAACACGACTTTGACGCTCTCCGAGCAGTTGCGTGAAACGTCAGATCTCCAACGCTTGCTCTCGCGGTTGACGACGCGCCGCGCTTCCCCGCGTGATGCCGTGGCGATTAAGCAGACTCTGAACAAACTGCCACTCTTACAGAAGTCGCTGGTTGCACATCAAGATAGCCCACTTGGAAAACTCTCCGATGAGCTGAACGAGCCTGTAGCCGTTTCAGGATTGATCGCTTCGATTCTTGCCGATGATCCTCCGGCCACTCTCGGTGATGGTTCAGCCATTCGCGTGGGATACTCGGCTGAACTGGACGACCTGCGCACCATCGGCACGCGCGCCCGGACGTGGATGCAGGAGCATCAGGCGCAAGAGCGCAACCGCACGGGCATCTCTTCGCTCAAGATTGGCTACAACCGCGTGTTCGGGTATTACATCGAGATTACCAACGCGCACAAGGAACGCATTCCTGCCGATTACATCCGCAAGCAGACATTGACTGGTGCCGAGCGTTATGTCACGCCCGACTTGAAAGTCTGGGAAGAGCGCATTCTGCATGCCGACGAAAAAGTTTCGCGGTTGGAAGAAGAGATTTGGGAATCGTTGCGCACTGAACTCATCAGCCACGGTGCAGCGCTGACACGCATAGCGCGCGCGCTGGCCGAACTCGATGTGTTTGTGGGACTGTCCCTCTTGGCGCGTGAACAGCGTTACGTCCGGCCTGTGGTTACAGACGGCACGCGGCTCACAATCGAACATGGCCGTCACCCGGTCGTGGAGCGTTTGGTCGCGCAAGGTTCAGGTTTCATCGCCAACGATTTGGACCTCGACACAGAGTCCCGCCAGATTATGATTCTCACCGGGCCGAACATGTCCGGCAAGTCCACATACTTACGTCAGGCTGCGTTAATTGTGCTGATGGCGCAAATGGGCTCATTTGTACCGGCGGCGCGCGCCGAAGTGGGCATTGTGGATCGTATCTTCACCCGCATCGGCGCAGGAGATAATCTCGCCGGTGGCGAGTCCACATTCCTGGTCGAGATGGGCGAGGTCGCCAACATTCTCCGGCATGCCAGTCCGCGATCGTTGATTATCTTGGATGAGGTCGGCCGTGGGACCTCGACCTACGATGGCTTGTCTCTCGCCTGGGCAATCACCGAACATCTCCATGAAACCAGAGAACTTGCGGCCAAGACTTTGTTTGCCACACATTACCACGAATTGAACCGCATGGCGACGCTGTTTCCCCGAATCTTCAATGCCCGCGTGGACGTTGAAGAGTGGGGAGACAGAGTTGTATTTCTGCACCGCATTTCTTCAGGTGAAACTGACCGCTCGTACGGAATTGAAGTTGCGCGACTCGCGGGCCTGCCGCATGCAGTCGTGCAACGCGCTCGAGAACTGCTTCCAAACTGGGAAGATTCCCTCAGAAACCCACCCCCAACCCCCTCGCCAGCCCCCGCCAAAATTCAGCTAACTCTTTTTGAATCCGATACTCAGAGAGTGGTGGATGCCCTCCAAGACCTCAATTTGGATGACTTAAGTCCCCGTGAAGCCCTTGATAAATTGTATGAAATCAAGAATTTGGCTTCAGGTGGCCGGAGTGCGAAGTTGTCAAATAAGTCTTGACTCTCCCTCAGTTTATCCTTATTTTTACTGTAAATAGGCCTAAGGTAGGAGACTGCCCAAGCGCGTCATGCGCCTCGAAAGATTGATCTCTGCTTTGTACATGATTGAAACGCGTGCTCTTCAAGTTACTTGAGTGCATCGAATTTCAATCAGAAACTTTGAGTCTCGAACTGAATTGATTTGGAGCAGAGCATGAAGAGGATGCGATGCATCGGGCTGGTTATCGTCTTTTCGTTTTTCGCACAAGTTGCGAATGCGCAATGGGTTATTGGCCGCTATGCCGGAGAGTTTCTCGATTTGGGAGCAGGAGCGCGTGCTCTGGCAATGGGCGGCGCGGCAACTGCATCGCCGCACTACGCCACCGCTGGCTATTATAATCCCGCAGCATTGAGCGGTATGAACTCGCGGTCAGTGGAGTTCATGCACGCGTCCCAATTTGACAACCTGTTTACCTACGACTTTCTGTCGTATGCCACGCCGATGCAGCGCGGCATGTCTGGAGCAGTCACCGTATTGTACGCGAGGGTCGGTGATATTCCGTTGACCAAGCTCTCGGATCCGACGCAGCCGTTGTCCGATGCCAACCGCGTGGAAGTGGATGGAGAAACGGGTGACCATGAGTGGGCGGTAATGGCCTCGGGTGGCCGCAAGCTGAACGACTCGTGGAATGTCGGCGCTACGGCCAAACTCCTGAGTAAGTCCGTTGCGAGCGAATCGGCCTTTGGTTTAGGCTTTGATTTGGGCGTCCAGCGCGACTTCGGAGCACGAGCGGCGATTGGCGCGGCGGTTCGCGATGTGACCACCAGCACGATTGCCTGGTCCACGGGACGCACTGAATCCATCTTACCCACAGTAAGTTTGGGTGGCCGCTGGTCGACACCGCTGCGGGCAATGAACGCCGACATCACTTTGGCCGCCGATGCGGTGGCGCGGTTTGAATCTCGCGGCGAAGCCGAGCTGGTTAGCGGCGGACCTGTGTCCTTGGAGCCGCGTGTCGGTGCGGAATATCTGATTGCTCGCACGGTGGCGTTGCGCGCGGGAGTCAAGGGTGAACGCTTCACTGCCGGTGCCGGTTTGCTGTTCGGAAGTCTGAATGTTCATGCGGCGTTGGAAGACCACGCCGACCTCGGTCTCACCAATCGCGTCTCCGTCGGGGTCGCATTTTAGAAGTTAACCACATTAGCACCTCCCGCTTACAGAGAACATGATCTACTCGATGACCGGCTTTGGGCGGGGCGACGCCACGGAAGAAGGGACAACCGTCGCGGCGGAATTGCGGACTCTGAACAACCGTTATTTCGATTTCAGTTTGCGTGCGCCGCGTTCTTTGACGAATTTTGAATCCGAGCTGCGCGAAGCCTGCCGCAAGGGAGTAGAGCGGGGGAAGATATCGCTTTCGTTGACTGAGAGCCGTGCAGGGACTACTTCCGCCGCGCGGATTGACATGGACGCCGCGCGCCGGGTTGCTGGACAATTGAAAGATCTGTGCACCGAGCTGCGCATCACAGAATCGGTGCACCTCGACCACCTGCTGCATTTCCCTGAAGTGATCACGCCGGTGGACCCGCCGGAAATTTCTGAACGCTTGTTGCGCCTCGCATTGGCGGCCACTCAAAGCGCCATCGAGAATTTACGGCAGATGCGGTTGGAAGAAGGTGAAGTCCTGACGCGCGACATGCACGCCCGGCTTGACCTGATCGCTACGGCAACCAACGAAGTCAAGCGCGCGCAAGAGGGTTTGCCGACGCGCGCTCTTGAGAAACTCAAAGATCGTATTCAGCGGCTCGTTCCGTCTGAGAGCTATGATCAAAGCCGGTTGGAACTTGAACTGGCATTGTTGGCCGACAGGCTGGACATCACTGAAGAGTGCGTGCGCTTGAACGGGCACATCGCGGCCTTTCGCAAGAGTCTGAATCAGCCGGATGGCCCGGTCGGTAAGAAGCTGGGCTTCCTGTTGCAGGAAATGAACCGCGAGGCGAACACCATTGCTTCGAAGACATCGAGCTTGGAGATTTCTCATTTGACCGTGAGCATCCGCGAGGAAATAGAGCGGTTGCGGGAGCAGGTGCAGAATCTTGAGTAGGCGGGGGAGACTGATCGTGTTCGCGGCCCCGGCAGGCGGTGGTAAGACCACGGTCATTAAGGCCGTGCGTGCCAAGCACCCGGAGTGGAAGTTCTCGTGCAGCGCTACGACGCGCGAAGCTCGTCCAAATGAAGTTGACGGGCAAGACTATTTTTTCCTCACGCGTGATGAGTTTTTGCGCCGCGTAGCCGCCGGCGAGTTTCTTGAGCATGAAGCCGTGCACGGGAATCTCTACGGCACGCTTCGCCAACCTGTTGAGGATGCCTTGATCCACTCGCACACGCTGGTGCTGGATCTTGACGTCAAAGGTGCCGCGACGGTCAAGCGGCTCTATCCCGAGGCGCTAACGATATTCATCAAGCCTCCGTCGCTGAGCATATTGCACGAGCGGCTGACGCGGCGGGGCACGGAAAGTACAGAAGTTATCGCGCGTCGTTTGGCGCGCGCGGAAATGGAGATGGCGCAGGCCGATACATTCGACTGCGTCGTCGTGAATGACGAGATTGAACAAGCCGTGGCGGACGTGTTGCGCTGTATCGAGCACGGACGGCCGCAAACGGCATAACCATTGGACCGCGAAAGCCCTTTAGGGGGGACTCTTCGCGCAAACACAAAAGGAAACCATGCCTTACACCCCAGAATTTCATCCCGAATCGTTTGTCGGCAAAGCTGAGAATGTCTATGAAGCCGTGCTGGTGATTTCGCGTCGCGCGCGCCAGATCGGCGAATTGCAGAAGCGCCGCATTGACCGCCATCTTGGGCAAACGGAAGTGCTTGAGCAGGCAGCCGCGCGTGCGCGCGCCGAAAGCGGCGACGATTCCGTGGAGATCGAAGAGATCGAGCGCGAGAAACTGCGCTTCACGAAGCCTGTCGTGCTGTCTCTAAACGAGATGGTGGACGGGAAGATCGAGAAGAAGTATGAAGAGTAACCGTCGCCCTGAGCGCGAGTTTCGGGCAGCGGGAGAGTTGGGCGGTCGTCGTGTTCTGTTAGGAGTTTCAGGCGGCATTGCCGCGTATAAAGCCGTCGAGCTTGCTCGGCTGCTGATTCAATCGGGCGCGAAGGTGCAGGTCGTCATGACGCCTGCGGCCACGAAGTTTGTCGCGCCGCTGACCTTTGAAACCGTGACCGGCCGTAGTGTGTACATGGAGATGTTCCCCGAGCAGGGGAAGGAATCGCCGTGGCATACTGAACTCTCGTCGTGGGCCGAACTCGTAGTAGTTGCCCCCGCCACGGCGGATCACATTGGCCGCATTGCCTGCGGGTTGGGTGACGATCTTTTGACCACGACATTGCTGGCCTACGAGCGCCGTCGTGTGATCTGCCCTTCGATGAATCCGCGCATGTGGGCAAATCCCGCCGTGCAGGAGAATTTGAACACGTTGCGCCGTCGTGGATTTCGCATCATTCCGCCCGAAGAAGGCGAGATGGCGCGGCCCGGTGAAGAAAACGGTATCGGCAGACTCGCTGAGCCTGAAACGATTTACGCAGAGCTGCGTCACCTCCTCAGCGCACCGCAGGATCTGCGCGGCGTAAAGGTTCTGGTGACGGCAGGACGCACCGAAGAGAGTTGGGATCCCGTTCGCGTGTTGACGAATCGCGCTTCCGGTCGAATGGGCTTTGCGTTGGCTGAAGAGGCCCGTGAACGCGGCGCCGATGTCAGTTTGGTTTGCGGTCCGACCGATGTAACACCGCCGTCCGGCGTACGTCTGACACGCATCACGACGGCGCGCCAGATGGCTGAAGCCGTGAAGCGCGATTTTCAGCAGTGCAATATTCTGCTGATGTCCGCAGCAGTGAGCGACTACACATTCGAAAACACGGCCAAGAACAAGATCAAGAAGGGCGATCCCGACCCTGAGATTCATCTTGTGCCGACCGAAGATATTCTGCGCGGCATTTCGCAGAACAAGGGCAACCGCGTCATCGTCGGATTTGCGCTGGAAACCGAAAACGTGCTCGACAATTCTCTGCGCAAACTGCGTGAGAAGCATCTCGATATCGTTGTCGCGAACAATCCCCTCGCACAAGGCAGTGGTTTTCAGGTCGAGACCAACCAGGTCTTTATCATCCACCGCTCGGGCCACGTGCAGGACTTGCCGCTGCAATCTAAGCGCGAAGTCGCACGTGAGATTTTGAATGCGGTGATGGAAATCTACCGCAATCCGCTACCCGAGCCTGAGATTGAGCCAGACATTGAGATTGAACTCGAGCCAGAGTTCGACGACGAGCTACTCGACGATGCGCACGGTCTTGTGCGCATGGAAGGTCTCGACCTTGATGAGTCTTCGGTAGCACCTGCCAAACAGGAAGCGCCGAAGGGCAAGAAGAAGAAGCACAAGGACAAGAAGCCCCACAAACAACCGGCACCGCAACAACAAGCGAAACCTGTTGAACCAGCCGGTGCAAAGAACGGACATGCAGTTCAGCCCGTTGTAGCGGCTCCCAAGCCTGTCCCGACGGCTGCACCAGCACCTGTTCCTGCACAACTGACACCCGAGCAGCTTGCCGCTCAGCAAGCTAAGAAGAAATCACGTCGTGGCGGCCGCCGTGAACGGTTGCGCCGCGAACGACAAGCACAGCGTGCGGCGATGCAGTCCGGTCAGCAGAGTATGATGGAAACTGAACAGGCAGCGCCAGCGGCCGTCGAGCCCGTGAAACAAGAGATGGACGCGGTCAAAAGGGCCAAGTCCGAAGCTCCGGCAAAGGCAGAGAAGAAACCGCGCGGTGAGAAGCCGGCGAAGTCCGTCGAAACCTCTGAAGCTCCGAAGAAAGCCGCCAAGAAAAAGGCAGAGAAAGCTCCGGCCGCAGCCAAGGAAGCTAAGCCAAAGGCCGCCAAGAAGAGCGCTAAGAAAGCGGCCAAGAAGACTGAATCCGAACCGGTCGCATGACCAAGCGGCGCGCCGTCCGGAACTATCTTGAGACGCTCGCGCTGTTTGAAGACGAGCTGTATTTCCCTCGTGGCGACGCCGGTCACTCAGTAGTCAACTCTCCACCGCCGGTCAAACGTGACTTGCGAATTCTGAACGGCGCGGTTGATCCCTTGCCGCAGAGTCTTGCGGCGTTCGAAGGACAGATTAACGGCTGTTTGAACTGTAAGCTGGGCCGCACACGCAACAAATTCGTGTTCGGTGACGGCAATCCGCAGGCACGCATCGTATTCGTCGGTGAAGCACCGGGCCACGATGAAGACATGACCGGAGTGCCGTTTGTCGGACGCGCCGGACAGTTATTGAATGAAATGCTCTCTGAAGTCGGGCTGGATCGTACTCAGGTGTATATTTGCAATACACTGAAATGCCGTCCGCCCAACAACCGCGATCCCGAGCCGGAAGAGAAGGCAACCTGCCGTCCGTATTTGCGTACGCAGTTGTCATTGATTAGCCCCGACATCATTGTCTGTTTGGGTAAGCATGCCGCCAATGAGCTGCTGGGTACCGACGACGCAATGAAGAACCTGCGTGGCCGCGTGATACCGTGGGAGGGCATGAAACTGCTCGTCACGTACCATCCCGCCTACTATCTGCGTAACATGAGTCAAAAAGTCTATGGCGACGAAGACTTCAAACTCTTGCGCAAGCTGTTTGACGAATTGAAATAGATCTCCAAGTTACTCTATGACGAAGCCAGAGATTGTCATCCTGAACGAAGTGAAGGATCTATCTGGTTCCGCATTGGAATTTGGGATTTGTAAATTGGAATTTTCTCCGTGGCTCAACCCGCATACTCAGACCGCTCGCAGCAGCCGGACCTTTCCGGTGTGCGGGTTCCGCCGCAGTCGCCCGAGATGGAGCGGGCGCTGCTCGGTGCGCTGCTGTCTGACGGGCAAGCCTTTGTGCGCATCGCGCACTTAATCGAGCCTGCTTCGTTTTACAAGCCGAATCACCGGACGCTCTTTCAAGCCATGACGGAATTGGATCAACGGCGCGAGCCGATTGATCTGATTACGGTCACCGACGAACTGCGTCGCGCCAGCAAACTCGAAGAAGTTGGCGGCGTGCCGTTTCTGAGCGAACTTGCCGCCGAGGTGCCGACTTCGGCGAATATCGAGCATTACGCACTCGTCGTGCATGAGAAGGCGCTGTTGCGCAACATCATCGCAATGAGCGCCAAGTCGGTCGGTGCGGCGAGCGATCCATCCGCCCGTGCGGATCAAGTATTCGAGCAGGTACAGCGTGAGTTGGTGGATCTGATTGGCCGTCGTCGCGGCGGCAACGTCCTCACGTCGCTTGAAGCCGTCAAGAGCACGTTCGAGCATATTGAGCGCATGAAGGCCCGCGAAGGCCACGTGCACGGCATTACCTCGGGATTTGACAGATTGGATGACTTCACGACGGGTTTCAACCCCGGCGAGTTGATCATCATCGCGGCTCGACCCTCGATGGGTAAGACCGCGTTGGCCATGAATATCGCCACGGGTGCCGCGCATCACGGAGGAGCCTCGGTTGCGATCTTCTCTTTGGAAATGGACGTGCGGCAGTTGGTCTTGCGAATGCTCGCGGGCGAAGCACACATCGGTTTGCAGCGCGTGCGCACGGGCCGCATGACCAAAGAAGAATACGCGCGACTCTCCAATGCCGCAGGTCGTTTGGCCGACATGAATTTGTTCTTTGACGATCAGCCAGGACTCGAAATTGGTGAATTGCGCGCGCGAGCGCGGCAGCTTTACATCGAGCATAAGATCAATCTGATCGTGATTGACTACTTGCAGCTCATCACGCCGCCGAAACTCGTGGACAACCAGCAGCAGTGGGTGGCCTATGTTTCGGCCTCGTTAAAGAATTTGGCCAAAGAGCTGAAGATTCCGATCATCGTGTTGTCCCAGCTTTCCCGCGCCACTGAATCCCGTGGCGGCGAACGCAAACCGCTGCTCTCAGATTTGCGTGACTCGGGGGCAATCGAGCAGGATGCAGACGTGGTGATGTTCGTCTATCGTCCGGAGTATTACAAGGACCTTTGGAAAAACAAGAAGGATCCGCAATACGAAGTCGGGACGCAGTCCTATCCGATTGAAGGCTTGGCCGAGATCATTATCGCCAAGAACCGTAACGGCCCGACGGGCTCGCTGCCGTTGACGTTCATCAAAGATTACACGATGTTCGCGCCGATGGAAGGTCATACCCGTGAGGCGATGGCGCATTCCGGTGGTGACGACCAAAGTGATTACGGCGACAACTCGCTGCCGCCCATTGACGATTCGCCGTTCTAAGCAACTTCTCGACGCGACGACCGCTTGACGTATATTATTCAGACAAGAATTCATGGCCAGCCCTGCGCCCAAACTCGACGTGACGGAAGTTGCACCGCAAAGTGCGACGCTTCCGCCCTTAGCTGGTCCCCAATATCAGGGGATTGAGCCGGAGTTTGTCCGTTCGTTGGATGCCATTCGGATTGTTCTTTTACAGACTTTTCCCAACGCAGACTTCGGCTTCGTCGAACGTGCTTTTCATTTCGCGCACGAAGCTCATAAGAACCAGCAGCGGCTCTCGGGTGAACCCTATATTACGCATCTGCTCGCCGTGGCCGAAATTCTGGCCGAACTGCACATGCGTGAAGATGTCATTGCCGCGGGTCTCCTGCACGATGTCGTTGAAGATACCGAGACGACCAGCGATCAGTTGCGCGCGAAGTTCGGCGAAGGCGTCGCTAAGATGGTGGACGGCGTCACCAAGATTCCCGAGCTGAAGTATGAGTCCAAAGAGAAGCAGCAAGCCGAGAATCTGCACAAGATGCTGCTCTCGATGGTCAACGACCTGCGCGTCATCCTGATTAAGTTCGCCGACCGCTTGCACAACATGCGGACAATCGGCCACATGACGCGGCAGCAGCAGGAACGCATTGCGTTGGAAACGATGGACGTGTATGCGCCGTTGGCGCACCGCTTGGGCGTCTATCAGATCAAGTGGGAATTGGAAGACCTCGCGTTCAAGGTGCTCGAACCGCGCGCCTATCACGAGTTGGCTGAAAAAGTTTCGCTGAAGCGCAACGAACGTGAGCGGATCATTCAACGCGAAAGCGCGCGCATCCAGTCTGAACTTCAGAAGGCCAATGTCAAAGGAATCGTGACGGGCCGTCCGAAGCATCTGTACTCGATTCACAACAAGATCAAGATGCGCGGCTATCCGTTTGAAGAGATTCTTGATCTTCTGGCCATCCGCATTATCGTGTCGAAGATGGAAGAGTGCTACTACGCGTTGGGTATCGTGCACTCGCTCTATACGCCGATTCAAGACAAGTTTACTGACTACATCGCGACTCCCAAGTCGAACATGTACCAGTCGCTGCACACGAAAGTCTTTGGTGCAGACGGTCGCAAGATCGAGGTGCAAATTCGCACCGAAGAGATGCACAGCCGCGCCGAGTTCGGTATCGCCGCGCACTGGCGCTACAAAGAAGGCGACCAGAGCCGCAAGGAACTCGACCGCCAGATTGAATGGCTGCGCAGCCTGTTGGCCAACCAGCCGGAATCCGGCGACTCGCGCGAGTATCTTGAAGACCTCAAGATCAACCTGTTTGAAGGCGAGATATTCGTCTTCACGCCACGCGGAAAGTTGTTGACGCTTCCCGTCGGTTCGACGCCTGTAGATTTCGCCTTCGCGGTGCACACGGACGTCGGGCTGCACGCGATGGCGGTCAAGATCAATGGCCACATCGCACCGCTCAAGGCGATTCTGAAATCCGGTGACCTGGTTGAAGTTATCGTCTCGCCGAACCAGCGGCCCAATCCCGATTGGCTGCAATTCGTCAAGACCAGCCGCGCGCGCAACAAGATCAAGAAGTGGCTCAAGGAGCAGCACTTTGAAGAGTCGCAGCGGTTAGGCCGTGAAATCCTGACCCGCGAGCTGACGCGGCTGCGCTTCAAGAAGACCGACAAAGAGTTGGTCGAGACGGCGCAACTGTTCGGCCACAACCTTGAAAGTTTTCTCGCTGCCATCGGTTCGGGAGATTTGACAGTCGAAAACGTGGTGCGCAAGATGGCACCCGAACCGGGACCTGCGAATCCCGTGGCGAACGTTCTGTCGAAAGTTATCCAGCGCGTCAAGGGGACGGATTCGGGAATCCGGATTCATGGCATGAGTCAAGTGACAGTGAACTTCGGCTCCTGCTGCCAGCCTTTGCCGGGCGACCAGATAACCGGTTTCATCAGCACCGGCCGCGGCGTCGTAATCCACCGCGTGGATTGCAAGAACATCCCGTACCTGATGCGCCACCCGGAGCGCAATATTCAGGTGGATTGGGATGCGGACCGCGAAGCGAAGTTCAACGTTCGCGTCAAGCTGGTGGCAGAAGATCGCAAGCAGTTGTTGGGTGACGTCACGGTCGGTTTGGCCAAGGAAGACGTCAACATGCTCTATATCGAGATGAAACGCGAAGACCAGTTCGCTTCGGGCCGCTTGGTGCTCGAAGTGAAGTCTTTGGTACATTTGCAGCGGGTCCTGAAACGGATTCGCGCGATTCCCGGCGTAATACACGTCGAGCGTCTCGATGAGGAATCATCCCAGCAGCCGACGTAGCGGCAAAACAAGTTTAACGATAATAGCATACACATACCTATTCGCAGAGGAACAGCAAAGGAGGCTGAATGCGAACTTACATCAAGAAAGATGTGGTCGAGCGAGTCGCCGTTCTGAGCAACGAGAGGCCGGACACGGTGGCCAAAGTGGTCAACGACACCTTCACGGTGCTTCGGCAGATCATGGCGGGCGACGAGGCGGAATTGCGCATTGAGATCCGTGACTTCGGCGTTTTCGAGGTGAAGAAAACGAAGCCGAAACCGAAAGCGCGCAATCCCAAGACCAACGAGATCATCTATGTTGCGGCTCGGCGTAAGACGCACTTCAAGCCGGGTAAGCTGCTGAAGGAATCTCTCAAAACTCCTCTGGATCAGATCCCGCCCAACGAGCGTTAGGGTGTCGCGTGTCCTTGGGTTGGACTGGGGCACGCGCCGCATTGGCGTAGCGATTTCGGACGAGGATCGGCGGTTCGCAGTCGGACATGCGGTGTGGCCAGCGGATGAGCATGAGTTCCTTCCGTTGCTGCGCGCGGCGTTAACGACTGAAGAGATTGATCTCGTCGTCATCGGCTTGCCACTGACGCTTGCGGGAGCGGAAGGCGCATCGGCGCAGGCGGCGCGTCGCTTTGCCGGCACGGTCGCGGCGCTTGGCGTTCCCGTCACCTTGCTTGATGAACGGTTCACCTCGTATCAAGCAAGCCGCGCGCTCTCGCAAGTGGGCATCAATCAGAAGAAACAACGCGGTAAGCTCGACATGGCGGCAGCGATTTTGCTGCTGCAGTCGTTTTTGGATGAACAGCAGAACTCCGGCGGGAGGCAGTAAGACATCATGGCGGAGAAAATCAGAGTCGGCGTAATCGGCGCGGGTGGTGTCAGCCAGCTCTTCCACATTCCACTCCTCAAGAAAAGCGCGCAAGCTGAACTTGTAGCGATTGCGGACACCGATTACGCGAAAGTCGCCGCGTTGGCCGAAAAGGAGAAGATTCCCAACTTCTACCGCGACGCCGAACGCATCTTTGATGATCCCACGATTGACGCCGTACACATCAACACGCCGACCAATTCCCACCTGGCATTGACTCTCGCGGCCTTGAGCGCGGGCAAGCATGTGCTGGTTGAGAAACCCATGGCGCGCAAGTCTGAAGAAGCGCAGCGCATGGTGCAGGCGGCCAAGAAAGCCAACCGCCATCTGATGGTCGGCATGAACTTGCGCTTCCGTCCGGATGTGATGCTCTTGCATGAATGGGTGCACGGCGGCGAATTGGGACAAATTCGTGTTGTCCGCGCTTCGTGGTTGAAACGTAAGGAAACCTGGTCGCGCAGTCCGTGGCTGCATGAGTCGCGCATTTCCGGCGGCGGCGTGCTGATGGATTTGGGATTGCAGCTGCTCGACGTGTGCTGGTGGGTATTGGGCAAACCCAAGATTAAGCGTATCGCGGCAAACACCTCGAAAGACCGTTTGAACTTGCGCGTTGAGGATACATTTACTGCCTACGTGACCTTTCAAGGCGGCGCGTCGCTGCTCTTGAATTCGACTTGGGCCTATATGAGCGACGAATCCGCCGCGCTGACCGTATTCAGCGGGAACAAGGGTATTGCCGAACTTAACCCGCTCAAGATTACCAAAGAGATACACGGCAGTCTGGTCAACGTCACGCCGGCCGGGCCGCAGCTCAAGACGACGGCAGTGTATAACAAGTCGTTCGAGTACGAGATTGAGCATTTCTATAATGTAATTACCGGCAAAGGCAAGCTCATGAGCACGGCTGAAGAGTCTGCCTACATTCTTGAAGCGGTGGAAGCGGCCTACCGTTCGGCCAGCGAGAACCGCGAAGTTATTATCGGCGCGGAAGATTAGCCTGATGCGCCGCTGGGGGTTTATGCTCGCCGCCGTGTTGGGCGCGCTCGCGTTTCCTCCTGTTTCGCTTTGGCCGCTCAGTTGGATTGTCATGGTGCCGTTCTTGTGGGCGGCGACGGATCTTTCTCAGACAAGAATTTTCCGCAAGGCTTGGACCGCCGGACTGGTGTTCTATGGTGGAGTCCTCTATTGGGTAGGCTTCAATTCTGGCGCGCCGTGGTGGGCCTCTGCGATTGCCGGCTTTGCAATGATTGCGGTCCTTGCCACGACATGGGGCGCAACGGCCTGGTTGGTTCAACGATCGACACGTGAACACTCACTGCCTTGGGCAGCTCTGCTCTTCGTAGTCACACATCAAGCGATTGACATCTTCTGGGGTACGGGTGAACTAAGTCTGCCGTGGGCGACGTGGGCTTTGCCACTCACGGCATTCGCCCCCGCGATGCAGCTTGCCGAGTTCCTGGATGCACAGGGACTTTCGTTTCTTGTTCTTTCCATCAATGCTTTGCTCTTTCTGTACTGGCAATCGCGCAAGAAACACTATCTTGTCGTTGCGCTAACGCTGATTGTTCTTCCGCTTGCTTGGGGAGTTTTGCGCACAAATCAAACGCGCTCAAGCGCAAGCGAGATTCAGGTTTGTGCGGTGCAAGCCAATATTCCCGCCGAGCAGAAGTGGGAGATGAGTTCCTCTGACATTCTCGCCGCGCACGTAGCACAGTGCGACAGCGCCGACCGGGTAGCCGACTTTGATTTTGTGTGTTGGCCTGAGACTGCGGTGCCGATGCCGATTCGCTTTCGCCAGTGGGCGGCAGACAGCCTGCGCGAACTCTCAAAGCGTACCGGAGCAGTAATTCTCACCGGCGGCACCGACTACGATGTCCTGCCTGACGGCGACCAAATCCCCTACAACGCCGCCTTTGTCATCCGACCAGACTCATTCGGATTTCAACGCAGCTCGAAAATCCACCTCGTCCCCTTCGGCGAACGCATTCCCGGCCAAAACTGGTTCCCCTTTCTCGGCAATTTGCATCTCGGGCAGGCTGAATTCAAACCCGGCGACTCGGTGGTTGTTTTCAGTGGTGGGAAGATACCGCCGTTTACCTGTCTGATTTGCTTTGAAGTCATCTACCCCGATATCGCCGCCGATGCCGTGAAGAAGGGTGCGCAGTTCTTTGGTCACGTCACGAACGACGGCTGGTACGGCCATTCGAGTGGTCCCTATCAGCATCTGGCGCTGGCGAAATTGCGCGCCGTGGCGACCCGCCGCAGTATCGTGCGCTCGGCAAACACGGGTATCAGTGCGATCATTCTGCCTAGTGGCGAGTATGTCGCGAAACTGGGATACAATCGGGCCGGACATATCGAAGGCGCGATTCCGATGCGCACCGACATCACTGTAGCCGCGCACCTTGCCCGCTTGTGGCCCTATTTATATTACGGTCTTTTTGCAGTGACTGCCGCCGCGTTGTGGATGCGGTCGCAGCGCTATGGGAACCCCGATACAGCATGAGGATTGGCTTCTGGCTCTTGCTCATCTGCGCGACGCGGCTGGTGGCAATGGACTGGTCCGGTTTGTGGATTCAACCGGGCGTGGCGCGGGACCTCGCGATGGGGTCCGCGACGGGAGCGCTCTTCGGGTCGTATTCAACGTCGAGCCAGAACCCCGCGGCTTATATCGCGTTTCCAGTTTCCAAACGCACGATTGCCGGCGCCATTTTCCACGGTAACGGATCGTTCTCGCTGGGTGACTACTCCAACGCAGATATTCATCGGCGGAATACCCTGAGTAAAGCAGGGGACATTGCCAGTCTCTTCGTGCGCTCGATTTCTCTGAAGCATCGTTGGGCCTCGGTTTCCGCAATTCTCGGTGAACCCGTGATGCGGCGCGAAAACCCGTGGCGGTTCACTTCAGACGCAGTTGTCCATTCCCTGAGCGAGTACCAGACCAGCCTGCTCACGCAATTGCTCTTACACCCGCGAGTGCACGTCGGTGGCAGGGTGGACTTCTATTCGCGCGACTTCAAAGGCGACGGCGAAGGCTTCAGCTACGGCGTCATTCTGAAACCTCGCGGGGTACAAGTGGGTTTACACTATCAGAGGTTCCCAGTGACAGGCCCACGCTGGCTGCATCCCTTGGATCGCCGCGTAGATCAAGGCACGACTGCTTCCCTCGCGTTTCAGCAGCCCACGTTCACCGTGGCCTTGCAGGTTTCCAACCTGAGCCGTTCCGACGAACTGGGTTTTCTTGAACCGCGAGTGGGCGCTGAATGGCGTCCCGCCCGCGATCTGGCATTGCGTGCTGGTGGCAGTCTGTTCACCCGCAGTCATCAAGCGGCAGCGACGTTCGGTATCGGACTGTGGGACGCCAATTGGTTGCGCAAACGCGGTGACCGCTTGCCATTTCCTGAAGATATCTTGTCCATTGGCGGCGCCATCCTGTATGATAGTGGCCGACCCGTTGAAGGCTACGGCGCCGTGACACTCGCATGGCGTCTGTGAAATTCGCGGCAATTTGTCTTACCGTGCTAACGGTTGCGGCATTCGCGCAGGCGCCGTCTGACAGTCTGTTGGTGGACAGTTTGATGATCCTGCCGGATAGCGCGGTCACTGATTCGGCCGCTTCGCTTTCGTCCGCATGGCTATTGCCATTGGCGGTCATTGCCGCCACGGGCGCGGTTTTCGCCTTGCTCTTCACGACTCGCAGTAAGTAGCCTTCCCGTCACAAATTTCTCGATGCTAAGATTCCTTACATACACATTCCTGTTTTCACTTTTGCTCGGCTGCGCTTCGCAGACGCGTTTCGTCACGGACGATGGCGCAGACGCGGATTGGCAGCGCGCCAAAAGCCTGTTCGAGCGTGAGCGTTACTACCGTGCGGCTCAACTACTGCGCGACATCACGCTAAACTACTCCGGCTCAAGCTTCATTGATTCAGCTAACTTCTATTTGGGCCGTGCTGAATTTGAACAGGGCAACCACCTTGTGGCCTCGGATGATTTCCGTCGCTTGGTGACAACCTTCCCGAGCAGTCCGTTGGCGGCACCGGCGGCGTTCTACGAAGCGCGTTGTCAGTTCGAGCTTGCTCCCGATTACCGTCTCGATCAAACCTACACGGAACAAGCCTTCGACGGTTTCCAACGGTTTCTCGAAGATTATCCGCAAAGCAGCTATGCCGACAGCGCGTACTCGTACATGGCCAAGTGCCGTGATAAGCTGGCGAAGAAAGTTTATGCCGCGCTGAAGCTCTATCTGAAGGTCGAAGAATACGCGTCGGCGGTGATCTACTCGGATGCTATTCTGCAGGATTACTACGATTCGAGCTATGCCGATGAAGCAGCGTACGAGAAGGTGCGGAGCTTAGTGAAGCTTAAGGAAATGGAAAAGGCCGGCGCTGCGGCAAAGGATTACCGCCGCCGCTTCCCACAGGGAGCATTTCTGGACAAACTTCAAGTCCTCGAAGCTTCCATCAAAACGATGCCGGAGCAGGCTGTCACCCCGTGATTCGTCTCGGACTGTTCGGCGGCACGTTTGATCCGGTTCATTACGGGCACTTGCGCACTGTCGAAGCGGCTCGCGTCGAACTGGAACTGCCGGAAGTGTGGATGCTTCCCAATCCCTATCCGCCGCACAAACTGCATCTGCCCATGACTCCCTACGCGCATCGCAAAGAAATGCTGCGTTTGGCGCTTGCAGAGTTTCCCTGCTTGAAGCTTTCCGATACGGAAGAACGCTCGAAGGGGCCGGCCTACACCACCGAAACGATTCGCCGCGTCATCGCCGAGTTGCCATCAGGTGACCACGACCTCTGGCTGATTGTCGGTGCAGATTCTCTGGTTGAACTTCCCAGGTGGAAGAACCCTGAAGAGCTGTTTGAGAATGCCCGCGTAGCAGTCTTGCGCCGACCCGGCGTTGACCTGACTGAAGCACCGGCACAATACGTTGAACGCGTGAGAATCTTGAACACGCCGCTGCTCCCAATCTCCGCTACCGAAATCCGCGATGCCATTCGCTCTGGTCATCCGACCGCCCAATGGCTGCCTGATTCTGTCCGCAACTATATCGCCCAGCACCAGCTCTATCAGTAGGGCCGCCCTGCGGGCAACTCACTTTCCTTTTTCGGGCAAAATCACTATTTTAGTGCTTGGGCCTGAAAGGCCTTTCTTTTTGCTCTTGTACACGACAGGTGGAAATATTCCCGGAACTCTTTGTAATGTTTGTAGATAACTCAAAACGGAGGCATCCCATGCGTTGGACCCATTGGTTATTGCTCCTCTGCCTATCCGCTACGTTGTCCGCCATGGCCTCGGACAATGTCATGCTGATGACGCCCGAGGGGTTTGTGACAAGCCCGGATTGGCGCGGAGCGCTCGACGATCCGCAGCCGGACTCGTTGTTCTATGATGACGGCACGCCCGCCATCTTGAACACCGGAACGAACTACTGGTGCCGCGTGCGTTTTACGCCGCTGGTGGATTTTAACATCATCAGCGTCTATCACTACGTGATTGACGGCGGTAACGCCCCGTGCTCGCTGTTTGTATTTAACTCGCAGCCGGCTCCCGGTGGCGAAGACGGATTGGCTGTCAAGGCTGCTCCGCTGCCGACTAATGGCTGGTTCGATGTGAACTTCAATGACACCGTGACGGTGCTCGCGAATCAGGATTTCTGGATTGTCTTTGGCCCGGTGCCGGGCGGCGGCCAGAACGACGGCAACTGGAACTCGATCGCCGACGGCGGCTCGACTTCGCAGCGCAGCCAACTTTCAACGCAAGGCAAATTCGGAACGTACACGACCTTCCAATATGACTGGATGCTGCGTATCGGCGGCACGTTTGCCAACACGTTTGTGGACTTGCAGGCTAACGATATCGTTAACTCGGTGGACGGCGGCGATCCTGCATTCAACATGATGGCCGGTTCGGAATTGACCTTCACGCAAGATGTGACCAACATCGGAACTGGCGCTGCTGGTGCTTATGTTTATGAATTCCAGATCACCAACGAAGACGGTGATGTCGTATTCAACGACGACTACATTGGCGACGGCTTGGCGGATGGTGCCAGCGACGTGATTGACATCTCGAACTCGTTTACGCCGACCGAAGAAGGCGAGTATCTTGCTCGCGGTATCTTCCTGTCGGATGAAGACGGCTCGGCCGAGAATGATACGTCGTTCTTGCGTTTCTTTGTCGGCGGCAACGATCGCTGGTACCGCTATGACGACGACGAAGATCCGGACAGCTACCTGAACTTCAGCGTTGGCTCGGGTTGGGGCACAACCTTCATACCTGCCGAGTATCCGGCCGAATTGACGCAGATTCGCATCAACGTCAACGGCGCTGCGACAGGTGCGATTAAGGTTTGGGTGCACCCGGTTGGCGAAATCGCTGCTCCGCCGGAAGAAGTGACGATCAACGCGAATCTCGTGGCCGGTTGGAATACGGTCAACGTGAATCCAGGTATCACAATTTTTGAAAACCAGGCCTTGACGATTGGTTACTTGTTCGCCACTGGCGCGCCGCTTGGTTTCGACCTTACGCCGCCCAATGCCGCAGGTATTGCTGCGATGGGACCGATTGCCGTGCAGTTGAACAACAACGGCGCGGACATCACTGAAGACGACAGCGGCAATATGTCCATTCAGGCCTATTTCGCAGTTTCGACGGCCACCCCGCCGTTCCCGGTGATTGACACCGACCGTGACACGTTGAACTTCGGAACGGTAGCTCCGGCATGGCCGGCCGTCACGTTGAACCTCGTGGTCTCAAACCTTGGCGGCGTGGATCCGCTGAACGTGACGGGCATCACGGTGACGCCGAACAACACGGCTCCTGCATACCATATTTCGCCGACCAGCTTCACCGTTCAGCACGGTCAGAGCCAGACGGTCGCCGTTTCGTTTGACCCGCCGGTGCAGCGCTCGTGGAATGGTATTCTGACCATCGCCAGCAACGCGGAGAACAACCCGAACTTCACGGTGCTTCTGCGCGGTATCGCCGACACGAACGCCACGGTTGCCCGTGAGATCAACCTTCCGCTGCCCAATGCCTACGCTCTGGGTCAGAACTACCCGAACCCCTTCAACCCGGAAACCGAGATTCAGTTCTCACTGCCGGCAGCCTCGCATGTCCGCCTCACAGTTGTGAACATGCTGGGTCAGGAAGTTGCGGTTCTGGCCGATGAGCAGATGACTGCCGGAACCTATACGGCCTCGTTTAACGGCGCCAACTTGCCGTCGGGCCTGTACTTCTACCGCATGGACGCTGGTGACTTCACCTCCGTCCGCAAGATGATGCTGCTTAAGTAAGCTGCGCAACTTTAGATGGCCCCCGGAGTCTTATACTTCGGGGGCCATTTTGTCTTAGGCTATTTACTCCCCCTCCGAATCACCCTTTCTGTTTGTTTTTCAAGGAACCCGCATGAAACTGTCCCTAATGTTTCTGCTCGCGTTAGCCGCGAGCCTCAACTCGGCTTGGGCCGAGACGACGGGCTATTTCCGCTGGCCATCGGCCTATGGGAATCAGGTCGTCTTCACGGCGGACAATGACCTTTGGATTGCACCTTTGGCGGGCGGTACTGCGCGCCGACTGACTTCCGCCGCCGGTGTCGAGAACTTCGCCATGTTCTCCCCCGACGGCAAGTGGATTGCTTTCAGCGGCAACTATGACGGCAATATTGACGTCTATGTGATCTCGCCGAACGGCGGCGAACCGCGCCGTCTGACCTATCATCCATCGCCTGACTATGTGGCCTCGTGGACGAACGACGGCAAGGTCGCCTTCCGCAACTGGTCGGACAACGGCATGGGTGCATGGGAGATGTACACGATTGGCGTGGACGGCGGCTGGCCGGAGAAGATGCGCATTCCTGAAATCGCGCATGTTACCTTCGAGCCGGGCGGCGACCGCATCGCCTACACGCGCTTCTCGCTGGGCAATCGCACGTGGAAACGCTACAAAGGCGGTTGGGCCGAAGATATCTATGTCGGCAGCACGAAAGCGCTGGACTACAAGAAGGTGACCACGTGGGAAGGCAACGATGCCACACCGATGTGGTATGGCAACAAGATTTTCTACATCCGCAACGAAGACGACCGAGACAATCTTTGGTGCATGAATCCGGACGGTTCTGATGCGAAGCGCCTGACCGAGCATCGCGATTATGATGCCCGCTGGCCAAGTCTGGCTGACGGCAAGGTCGCTTACTCGATTGGCGCGGACATCTATGTCTATGACATTGCCGCCGGACAGACGCGCAAAGTGGATATCGTCATGCCCAGCGAACTCTTGCAGACGCGTGACCGCTTTGTCTCGCCTGATGATTACACCAGCGACTATGGCCTGTCCCCCGACGGCAAGCGCCTTGTTTTGGGTGCACGCGGCGAGCTGTTTACGGCCTCGACTGAGCGCCGGGGTGTAATTCTGCAGAACACGAATTCGCCGGGCGAGCGCGAGCGTTCCCCCGTATATAGCAAAGACGGTAAAGAAATCTACGCCTGGACGGACAAAGACGGCGAGCAGACTCTCTATGCCTATCCCGCCAACGGCAAAGGCACGCCGCGCAAAGTTGCGCCCGGACCTTCAACGTTTAACTTCCAGATCGAATTGTCGCCTGACGGTGATTGGGCCGTCTGCGGCAACAAAGATCGCACGCTGGCGTTAATCAACATGAAGACCGGTTCGACTTCGGTGATTGACTCTTCGGATTGGGAAATCTATGGCTACGAATGGTCGCCCGATTCGCGTTATGTCGCCTATTCGGTCGTGCTGCCCAACAAATTCGGCGGCGTAAAGATTTACGACACGAAAGACAAGAAGGCGCATCTGGTCACCGATCCGATGTTTGCCAGCGACTCACCGACTTGGGATCCTGAAGGTAAGTGGCTGTATTTCGCTTCTGCACGTAATCATAACGCCTTCTACGGAGAAAATGATTACAGCTTCATTACAATGAACACGACGCAGTTGTTCGCGTTGGCGTTGGCTAAGGACACCAAGAGTCCCTATCTTGAGCAGGACAACACGATCGAGTCCGGCGACAAGAAGGATGATGCCAAGAAGGATGACGACGACGACGACGACAAGAAGGACAAGAAGAAGGGCAAGAAGGACGACGACGACAAGGAAGACAAGAAAGTCGAAGTCAAGATTGACTGGGACGGCCTGACGGAACGTATCCTTCAAATCCCGGCCAAGGCCGGCCGCTACGGCAGCCTCGGCGCGGTCGAAGGCAAGTTGTACTATATTTCGTGGGAAGCTCGTGGTTGGAAAGACGAGAGCGACGAGCACGACGCGCCGACGATGGCGCTGCATTGCTACGAGATCGACAAGAAGAAAGACAATACGGTGGTCGAAGGTGCCCGTGGCTATACCTTCTCGCATGATCGCAAGAAGATGGTTGTCCGCACCAAAAACGACTTTGTCATCATGGACGCCGGCGATACAAAAGAGCCCGAGCCGGACAAGGATGACAAGGACAAGGGTCTGAAGCTCGACGAGTGGACATGCGATATTGATCCGCGTGCCGAGTGGAAGCAAATCTACTGGCAGGCCTGGCGCGACCAGCGCGATTTCTTCTATGATGCCAACATGCACGGCATTGATTGGAAGAAGGAAGGCGAGCGCTACGCCAAATTGGTGGAACGCATCACGACGCGCCACGAACTCAATGACATTCTCGGCCAGCTCTTCGGTGAGTTGAATGCCGGTCACGCCTACATCTTCGGCGGCGATGTCGAGCGTTCGAAGAATATCGGCACGGGTCTTCTCGGTGTTGATGTGACACGCGAAAGCAACGGCTTCTATAAGATTGACCGCATTCTTGCGCCCGACCCATGGGACAAGGATCGCACCAGCCCGCTGTCGGCGATTGGTCTGAACGTCAAGGCAGGTGACTATCTTGTGGCGATTGACCGCAGGCCCGTGAACGAAGTGTCGAACTACTTCCAGCTGCTGGAAAACAAAGCCGATAAACTGGTGATGCTCTCGGTAAATGACAAGCCGTCGCTGGACGGTGCGCGTGAATTTGTAGTGCGTACTTTGTCGAATGAAGGCGACTTGCGTTACTGGGATTGGGTTGAGAGCCGTATGGCCTACGTCAAGGAGCACGGCGGCGACGACATCGCGTACTTGCACCTGTCCGACATGAGTCCTCCGGGAATGGAGCAGTTCATGCGCGAATACTATCCGCAAGTCTATGGTGGCAAGAAGGCGTTCATCTTTGACGTGCGCAACAATGGCGGCGGCAACATTGCGCGTTGGATTCTTTCGCAGCTCGATCGTGAAATCTGGACGTGGGGCATCTCACGCGCTGGTGCGGTAGATCACGATCCGTGGTCGGCCTTCCAGGGCCACTTAATCGCTATCTGCGATGAGCAAACCGGCTCTGACGGTGAGACCTTCTCGGAAGGGTGGAAGCGCCTGAAGCTCGGCCCGCTCGTTGGCCAACGCACTTGGGGTGGCTGGGTTGGCATTCGCGGTGGCAAGGGCTTCATTGACGGCGGTGGCGCCACTCAGCCCGAGTTCACGGGTTGGGGCGCTGACAGCAAGTGGTTGATTGAAGGCCCTGGCGTGGACCCGACCGATCCGGTGGAGCAGGTGGTCAAGAACCAAATCAATGGCAAAGACGACCAACTTGACTATGCAATCAAGTGGTGCCGTGACATGATCAAGAAGGATCCGAAGAACGACGCGCCGCGTCCGGCCTACCCGATCAAGCGCCCGACTGGCCCGATGAAATAAGCACTTCGTGTGACTTTTCACAAGAGGGCGGCTCCCAACGGGCCGCCCTCTTTCGCTCATGCCAGTCCAATGCCGTCCTCACAATTGCCTCCTCCTTCAAAAGCTTAATCTCGCAAACAATTGATAATTAGGGTCAAACCAAAGCAACAATGACCCCCTAACCATCAGGTTTTCTTGTGCAGGTTGCCCTAACTCCTTGTGACTTCATCACATTCAATGTATATTAGACACAATCGGTAAACTTGCCAAGAGGGTTCCCGGAATGCACATGAAACGACTATGGATCGGCCTGCTTCTGTTCACGCTGCCATTTGTGGCGTTGGCGGATCAGCAGAAGTCTGGTCAGAAATCTCGCACCAAGCAAGACATCGCTGCTGAGATGACGCAGCTTAGTGATCAGATATTCCAGCTTTCCCTGAGCTGTGCCGGCGAGTCCGCCGTTGCGCCTTTGAATGCTCAGTATGAGCAGTTGAACGCGGAATATCAGCGGCGCTTACGCGAGCCGGGTGATCCCTTGGATCAGGGCGGTGACCTGTGCTCGAATGCGACCGTGATACCAAGCATTCCTTACACGGACGCTGGAACTACTGTAGGCTACGCGAATAACTACCCCACGCCGTGCTACGCCAGTGGAACTTCACCGGATGTCGTTTATCGTTTTACGCCGATCATGGACATGACGCTGGACGTGTCTCTGTGCGGCTCGTCGTTCAATACCGTCTTGAGCATCTGGCGCGGCTGCCCCGGTTCGGATGAGCCGATCATGCTCTGTTGTAACGATGATTCGCCGGACTGCGCGCCACAGAGTTGCTGCTCCGGTTTCAACTTCACGCGCAATATCCAGTATTTCATCATCGTGGACGGGGCGGCGGGAGAGTCTGGAAATTATCAACTCGTGATGGACTATTCGGTAATGCCTGCGTGCTTCGTCGGTCTGGGTTGTGCCGAGTGTCCTCCGGGAAGCAATTACGAGAGTGAAAGTTGCCCGGCGACTTATCCCGATCCGAACGCCGGTCCCGCATGTGCGGGCAGCGGGTGCGAGAGCATTCATTGTGGCGATACGTTCTGCGGCAAAGCCACGCACACCAACGCGTGGCTCGACAAGGATGCCTACTGCTTCACATTGACCCAGCGCGACAGCGTACGCTTCTGCGTGCTGGCGGAATTTGACGTGAGTCTGACACTATACGAATATTTCCCGGGTTGAATCATGGCCACTGCCCAGACCGTTGGTCTGGCCTGCGACACGACCTGCATCGCGATGTGCCTCGAACCCGGCACCTATTTCTTTTTGATTCAACCATCCGGCCCGGCCGGTTCCGTCAATTGCGCCAACGGCGATTACGTGGCGCACTTGGAATGCCATCCGTGTATCCCCTGTCCGCAGTGTGATCCTGCGGCGATGCAAGAAGGTGAGCCTTGCCCGAACTATCCTGATACGTTCAACGGCGGCTGCAACCCCGGCGGCGAATTCGTCTCGCCGATTCAATGCGGTGTTGAAGTTTGCGGCACCAGCTGGGCCTATCCGATCACTCCGTCTTACAACGCGCAGGACGTGGATGTTTACGAACTTGTTCTGACGCAATACGACAGTGTCGTTTGGCGCGTGCAGTCGAATACTTCCGCGCAAATCTTTATTACGGAGCCGCTGCCCGGCTGCGGCGGCGAGATTGTCTGGGCACAGAGCATCTATGGCCAGAAATGCGATTCACTTGTCGCTGGTGTATGTTTGCCGCCCGGCAGGTACTGGCTCAAGATCATGGCCTATTCGCTCCCGGGCTATTGTGAACCCTACAACGCGCGAGTGGATTGCTATCCTTGTTCGCCCGGCTGTGTGGTGTGTCCGCTTTCAGGCACGTCCATACCGGAAGGCGAGCCCTGTCCGAATTGGAACGATCAGTATAATGCCGGATGCTTTTCCACGCCCGTGTCGGCGGTGAACATCCAATGCGGTGATACGATTTGCGGTTCGGGTCTTTATATTGACATTCCAGATCGCGACTTCTACCAAATTACGTTGACACAACGCGACACGGTGACATGGTGCGTAACGGCCGACTTCGCCGTCGCGGCTGCGATCATGACGCCGACGACGAATTGCTCCAGCATCATCACTCACGCTCAAGGCAATGCACCGGCGTGTGTGCCTTTGTGCTTGCAGGTCTGTCTCGATCCCGGCACGTACTGGTTGCATGTCCGGCCGACATCTTCGGCGGATTTCCCCTACCCGCACGCTTGCAAGCCCTACGTCGCCTCGGTTCACTGCGCACCCTGCCCCGGCGGCTCGCAGCCATGTACCTATGCCGACTTGGATTTTGATCCTGCCAACAACGCCTGTTCGTTCGGCAATATCCAGCTTTCCTGTGGCGACACCGTCTGCGGCGAGATCATTCAGGGCGCCGCGCCCGATCAGGATTGGTACACGTTCTATGTCGCGCCGGGGACACCTTGCGTGCGCCTTGTGTCCAACGTTTATGGCGACGACACTCCGGGCTTCTATCCATTCGGACTGGGCCTCGATCCGGCGATTGCGCTGTATCAGGCTGACTGTGTGACCCAGATTGCCTTCGACAACAACAGCGGTACTGGTAACGACGCCCTGATGATGACTCCATGCCTTGCACCGGGCTGGTATCATATTCGTGTTGGCGGAGTCGCGGGATCAGTTGGGCCGTATGTGCTGACTCTATTTTGTTCACCGTGTCCGTGTCCGCCGCCGTGTCCATTCCAGTCGCGTGACTTCGAGCCGCTGAACAACACATGCACGACCGCACCCGCCGAGTTTGTTTGCGGCGATACATTGTGCGGCGAACTTCCGCTTGGCCCTGCGGTGGACGAAGACTGGTATCAATTCTGGGTCTTTGGTCCGCAGTGCCAGCGATTGACCCTGGATGTTTTCGCCAATGGCACGCCCGGCTACTTTGGTTACTTGGCTGGACTGGATCCAATTGTTGAATTGTGGAACGGCACCTGCACGACATTGTTGGCCACGGATGACAACTCAGGCGTAGGCAACGACGCGCAATTGATCTCCGTCTGTCTGCAGCCTGGCCAATACCGAATTCGCATATCGGCTGTTGGCGGAACCACCGGCCCCTATGTTCTCGCCGCATCATGCCAGTTCTGCAATTGCTCGGGACAGTGTCCCTATCCGGACATGGACTTCGATCCGGCCAACGACAACTGCGGCCAAAACGTCACGCTGTCGTGTGGCGATACTCTCTGCGGTGACGTGCTTCCGGGAAACGCGGGTTTGCCGCCGGACAACGACTGGTATCAAGTCGTCGTACCCGCCGGAGGTTGCTTCTCATTAGTGATTGACGCATTCGCCAACAGCACTCCGGCCTACTCACCGTTCGGCGGTGGTCTCGATCCGACAGTGTGGTTGTACGGTGCGGATTGCTCGACTCTGCTGGAATTTGATAACGACTCCGGTGTGGGCACTGATAGTCGTTTGACATCGGGCTGCTTGACATCCGGCGTGTACAACATTCTCATCAACAGTCCGTCGGGAACGTCAGGACCCTACATTCTGGCGATCAATTGTGTCCAGTGTACGTGTCCCTGTTCGCTTGCTTGTCCGCCGACGATTCCGTCTGAAGGCGAACCGTGCCCGAACCTGTACGGCAGCTTTAACGAAGGCTGTTTGACCAATCCGCCGACATTCTCACCCGTGACTTGCGGCAGCACATGGTGTGGTGGCTCGTGGGCGATGGGTGGCATGCGCGACACGGACTGGTATCAACTGAACCTCGCCACCGCGCGTCGTATCAAGTGGACGGTGAATGCCGAGTTCCCGTTTGAGATGGCGATCTACAAGCCCAATCCGAATTGCAGCAGTTTGCAGACGATTCGGTATGCGACGGCGGCTGCCTGCCAGACGCGTGTCGTGAACGTCCTGTGCTTGCCTGCAGGAACCTATTACTTCTACGTGGCACCGACGGTGCTCAACGGCGTGCCTTGCGGTTCTGAGTACCGTTCACGCCTGCAATGCGGTCTGTGCATCATCCACCACGTCGTGATCCACCTTGAAGGCACGAGCATCAAATTGCTCTGGGAACCGGATGAAACAGCCCCGGTCTATAACATCCACCGCAGCACGACCGAGGACTTTGAGCCTTCGGATCAGACGTTGATCGGCACTTCAACGGAGCCGTTCTTCGAAGATCAGAACGTCGTGCAGTCGGGCGCGGTGAAGTACTTCTATGTTGTAACCATGGATTCGCCGGATGTAGAGGCTCCGTAGAATTCAATATCCGAAAAGCTAAGCGGCGGAACGATTCTATTTTCGTTCCGCCGCTTTTTGTTTGAATACTTGAACGCTTTGTTCTGTGACAAACTAACACAGCAAGGAATTAGCGAGGCTGATGGATTGATGATGATTGACCTCGGTCGCTCACATGCGCTAACGATTATGCTCGAAGCGATTCGATTGCAGACTTGGCATTCCCTTGAATGCGTTGTAAATTGAACAACTGTGATCGCATGTCCCAATTAGAGTCAAATACCTTTCAGGAGGTGCACATGCGGATATTCCGCGGTTTGTTCTTGCTTGCTCTCGCCGGTTTTTTTGTCATCGGTTGCCCTAAGGACGAAGACGACGAAACAACACCAACGGAGCAGCACGATGACGCCAGTGGGTCGGTTACATCTACGACCTCCGGCACGATTGAAACCGAAGCGGGCGCGCGACTTGTGGTACCGGTTGGCGCAGTTCCCGTGCGCGATAACGGCGACCCCGGCACGATGATCTTCTCGATTGAACGAAACAATAGCCTGACCGTCACGGTTCCGAATGGCGAGACTCGCGTCTCCGATATCTACCAGTTCGGGCCAGAAGGCTTCACATTCGCGCGGCCCGTTGAAGTCGCGGTTCCCGTGCCTGGCGACGGTGATCCCGGTGATGTTAGCCTTTGGCGCCGCAATCCCACCACAGGTGCGCCGGAGTTCTTCGCCTCGGCCTTTGATCCAGAGACTCGTACGGTCAGGGCGCAGACCTATCAGCTTTCGCCGTGGTTCATCACATCACGCCCGGTGCAGGACGACGCATCAGGCTGTCTGCATGTGACGAACACCGCGTTGAGTTGGCTGAATCTGTGCGTGGAGACGTATGAACTTGAATACCCCGCGCAGACGGATTGGATTCCCGAGGCCGGGCAGGGCGTACTCTATGCGCCATCCGGAACAATAGGCTGGTCACATACAGGCAACTGGTATCTGCCGCAGGGCACATACACTTTCTGCATGCAGCGTGAAAGTTCTACCCAGCCGGGTTCGTATTACAACACCATTTCCGACCCGGTGACCATCGGCAATGCGTGGCACTACAACGATCCGCGCTGTGTCGAGTTTTCCGTCGGAGACTTTGGCACATCCACACCGGGCCGCTGCGGTTGTGTCCCCACGCCGTCAACATCCGTCGGCACGGGCGATATTCAGGTCACACTAACGTGGTACAACGCGAGTTCACTGGACCTCGACCTGTGGGTGCAGGATCCAAACGATGAGTGGTGTTACTACGGCAATGGTCAGGCACCCGGCACAACTTCATCCGGTGGCCAGCTCGACCGCGACAACCTCTGCGGCAATTACGAGAATGGTCGTCCCGAGAATATCTACTGGACGACGACTCCACCCGCCGGGGAATACGTTGTCGCCGTGGATTGGTTCAGCAGCTGTGGTAATGAGCTTGGCAACCAGGCTATTACGGTGCGCACAGTGGTTGGTGGCACAACACGAAGCTACAATACGACCATTGCTCCGGATGAGCAGATGAAGGAAATCACCCGTTTCACAATCAGTGGCACAACCGTCAATTTCTTACCGCCCAAGCCGTGGGCCGTACATCAGGTCAATAGACCTGCGAAGAACTGATTAGACTACAGTGGGCCCCGGTCGTCGCGTCACGCGACAACGAAAACCCCCGGCAAATTTGCCGGGGGTTTTGTCTTAGGCCAGCGAAAACGGCCTGGGGAATTGACCATTTCCGCTGTGAACGATGCTGCCTTAAGCGGAAAATGAGTCTCGCGCCAACGTCTCACTTTCCAGCAGCTTCGAAAGCTCTGGCTAATACTCAATACAATCCTTGTGCCATAGCAAGCTAATGTGTCAAGTTATTTTATTTTATGTACTAAGGCGAAAAAAAGGCGGCCTGATGGCCGCCTTTGATGTGAATCAGGATTCCCATTGGGAGTTCCATCTCCCATGTTGGGTCACTTGTAATCTTCCTTGCGGAGGTCGTACAGTTTCATCTTCTCGAAAACCGTGCGCCGATCGACTCCTGCATGCTCGGCCGTGCGCGAGACGCTGCCGTGGTAGCGCAAAAGCAATGCGCTGAGGTACTGCTTCTCGACGCGCTCGTTTTCTTCACGCAGTAAGTCTTTCAGAGGCTTGTCGAGCGCAAGCGCGGACGAGGCTGCTGCATTTGGAGTTTCCGTGAATTCGAGTTTGCGCACCTCATCACCATCGGTAAGAATGGCGGCGCGCTCAATCGTGTTTTGGAGTTCCCGCACATTCCCCGGCCAGGGGTGCTCCAGTAACGCATGCCATGCCTGTGTCGAGAATTTCAGCGGGCCTCGCTTGAGTTTAGCGCAAGCATCATTCAAGAAATGCAGCGCCAGTAACTCAAGGTCTTCGCGCCGCGAGCGCAATGGCGGAAGCGTGACGGGCACGACGTTTAGCCGGTAATACAAATCCTCGCGGAAGCGCCCCTCTTTGACACGCTCAACCAAATTGCGGTTGGTGGCGGCAATCAGACGCACATCTACCTGAATTGTCTGCGACCCTCCGACGCGCTCAAAGCGGCGCGATTGCACGACATCCAGCAATTTCGTCTGCAACTCCGGCGTGAGTTCGCCGATCTCGTCGAGAAATAGCGTTCCACCGTCTGCCAACTCGAAACGTCCGATACGCCGTTCAACGGCTCCCGTGAAGGCACCCTTTTCATGGCCGAACAATTCACTTTCCAACAATGTCGGCGTCAACGCGGCGCAGTTCACGGCCACGAACGGTTTTGCAGCGCGCGGTGAGTTGACATGAATAGTCTCGGCAAGCATGCCTTTGCCGGTTCCCGTCTCGCCCAGTATCAGCACAGTGATGTCACTCGCAGAAACTTTCGTTGCCAAAGCGAAAACATCTTCCATCGCGCGGCTTTGGCCAAGCATCCCGCCCCAACTTTGCTTTTGGCCTACCCGCTCCTGCAAGAGGCTTAGCTCGCGTCGCGAACGCTCCGTCTCGACGGCACGCATGAGCCGCATGCGCAGTTCGTCCGAGTTGAACGGCTTGGTGACGTAGTCAATTGCCCCGGCTTTCATCGCTGCCACGGCGGAGTCAATCGAGCCGTGTCCCGTCACCATCACGATCGGAACATGCGGATCAATTTCCTTAAGTTTGGGCAAAAGTTCCAGGCCACTCATGCCTTGCATCATCAAGTCGCACAACACGACATCGAACCGCACTTCCGCGAACCGCGCCAAAGCTGCTTCACCCGATGCCGCAGTTTCAATCATGCAGAAATCATCTTCCAGCAGCTTCGCCGTGGACTTGCGAAACGCTAAATCGTCGTCAATCAGCAGCACGCGGGTCGTGCTCATGCGGCGACTCCCTCGTCCAACACAATGTGCGCAGGTTTGAGCGGCAGCTTGACGCTGAAGGTCGAGCCTTTGCCTTTTGCGGAGTGCACGTCAATGAACCCGCCGTGCAACCTGACGATGCGGTAGCATACGAACAGCCCCAGGCCCACTCCGGCGACGGCTGACTTCGTGGTGAAGAACGCGTCGAAGATTTTCTCACGCGTGGCTTCGTCCATGCCGACTCCGGTGTCGCTGACATCCAGCGCGAGGTGCTCATTATCGAGACGAGTCGCCACGGTCAACGCACCACCGTCGGGCATAGCATCGGTGGCATTCAGGATTAAGTTTAGCAACACCTGTTTGATCTGATCGGAATCACACCACAGTTCGGGAATATCCGGAGTGAAGGCGCGCACGATTTCAATCTGTTTGTTCTCAAGTTGGTGCGCCGAGACGCGCAGCACGGAGTCGGCCACCTCATTCAGATTCGTGGGCCGGAATTCTTCCTTGGCAGGCCTGTGAAAATCAAGCAGCTGCCGCGTCAGTTTCGCCATGCGCCCGACTTCATCTCGAATCAGTTCCACATATTCTTGAGTGTCGCCATTGCCGCCCTGTTTGCGCAGAACCTCTACGCAGTTTTGAATATTGCAAATTGGGTTATTGAGTTCATGCGAAAGCTGTGCCGAGAGATTTCCCACGGAACTGAGTTTTTCCGATTGCACAAGTTGCCGCTGAGTGAGCCGCAGTTCTCGCATCTGCGCTTCGAGCCTCTTGTTCAAATCCTGCAACTCAATTTGTCTCTCTCGCAGGCGTAAACGCATGCCCGCAAACCTTCTGCTTAGACTTGCCAGCTCATCGTTGCCGATTGTATCCAGCGCATTGTCCGGCGCGCCGTCTTCAAGTGCACGGGCTGCTCCGTCCAGGCTGCGAATCCTGCGCACCATCCGCGCGGCGCTCATTGCCCCCACCATAGTCAGAACCAACAGCAATGCTCCGGCCAGAACACCAACGCTGCGCTGAACGCGCCCCAGCATCGCCATCTCAGGTTCCAGATCGCGCAGCAGCAAGACACACAAGTCCGGCGACGGGCCGCCGGGCAATCCTTCACACATCACCAGCATCTCGTTGTCAGCCAGCTTCAATCCCATCGGGCGTTCCGCGGCCACCATGTCCCACGGCAGCGAGGCCTTGAGCGGTTGAATGTAACTCGAGTCCACACTGACAAGCAAGAAACGGTCGCCGGTAAACACAGCCATGCGGCTGCGCGTGATATCCGATAGTCCCCACAACCAACGCGAATCAAGGCGTTTGCCGACGAACACCTTGTCGCCACCGCTGCCGGGCACTTCGGCAGACGCGATCTGGTAAAGATACATATCGTCGTACTGAAATCGCAGCCCGCTCAGCTTGAACAGATCGCTGTCAGATTGCGCAGTAACCTTGGAGTTTATCGCGCTTGTAATGACCGCACCGTGCCCATTTTCAATCTGAAACAGATCGAGTGCCGTCATATCGAGATAGCGCTTCGCCCACTCCGCAGTGCTGTCAGGATACTGCTGCGGCGGCTTCATCGAAAGATACTCTGCCTGGTTCACGGCCACGGCGTGCAGGAAGTCTTGCTGCTGGTCAAGCAGTTGCCGCAACACGCGCTGGCTGGTCATCAGCTCATCGCCGACCGTGCGCACCACATTGCCGGTCAAAACGCGTTGGAACACCCATAGGCTGGCTGTGGTCAACAACGCACCGGCTATTAGCATCCAGAGCAGCGTTTTGCGAAGCAGGGGAGAGGAGAGCATCAAACCTCCAGCAAGAAAAAGCGGGCCAACAGCAGTCGGCCCGCGAAAACTATGTATAAACTCGAAATTCGGCGGCGTTCGTGAGAAGCATTTCCGCCGGGGTCAATCCTAACGTACTTCCTTGTGCAGCGTCATTTTGCGCAGGTAGGGATTGTACTTCATCAGCTCCATGCGATCCGGCGTGTTCTTGCGGTTCTTCATGGTGCTATAGCGGCTGGGTGTCAGGCCCTTGGCACGCGCCTCGGTGCATTCGAGGGTAACGATGATCCGGCCTTCTTTTGCTTTCTTTGCCATGGATCGTTCTCCTTAGTCCTGATGCGTGTGGGCGTGAATGGCAGCCATCAGTTCGAGCTGCTTGCGCCAATCGGCAGGCAGGCCGTTCTTGGTCAAGGTCTTCAGACCGCGCGCGGACACGCGCACGCGCACCCACTGACCGGTGGCTTCATCAAAAAATCGCTTGGAACGCAGGTTCGGGTATTGCCACTTGCGAGCCTTGTTGTTCGCATGGCTGACCGTGTGCGCCTTGTGGCGGCCGCGTCCGGTGATTGGACAAACTCGGGACATGATGTATTTCTCGTCAGGTTTGAATCAGAGAGTCTATAGCGCTTCGGCTTCCTGCACGAACGGCAAGAGCGCAAGGTGACGGGCACGCTTGATCGCGAGCGTCATGAGGCGCTGTTGCTGACGGTCGAGGCGCGTCAGACGGCGCGGCAAGATGCGGCCGTTGGAAGCGACAAAGCGTTGCAGCAGCTTGATATCTTTGTAATCAATATGCTTAATCCCATGCTCTTCGAGATAGGACGGCTTGCGTACCATGCCGGCACGGATTCGAGCTGCGCTGTTACCGCGGCGCGGGCGGGAAGACTGATAGGCCATAACAGGGGTTAGAAATTGGATTTAGCCATTTCGGCGTAAGCCTCAAAATATAACGGACGGTATCGGGATTGTCAAGGGGCTCGGGGGCATTTTTCGGTCAGGTGGAGGCTACAGTGCAAAAGAAAATCACCGTGCCAACTTGAACATGCGACCAAAATTTCATATATTCGAGAGGCGATTCTGTTCTCTAACATCTGCCCAAGAGGTTTGCTCATCCGACCAGTAAACTCGTATTCCTGAACTCCTTGCAAAAGCCAAATGAGCAAGGGCCGAATTTGGCTCAGTTTACGATCTCCTCACAGCTATCTCATTGATTTTGCTCAAAAGTGTGGTGAAATTGTTGAATTCCGTGGAATTGTGATGTGGAAAACTTTTTGGAAAAGAAAGTTACGTCACTTGACTGGGCACCCTCACAGCCCTATATTACGGCCCCAACAGCGCACGACCCAAGATATTGTGGTAAGGTTGTCGTTTTTCGTATAGATACGGTGTCGGACAGGGATGAAGAGGCTTGGACTCGGATGAACAGGATGGCGCGGCGCGGGGCAGGAGAGAAATTCATAGCGTTATCGAATCTGGGAAGGAGCCTCAGTGCGATTCACTCGCAGATATACTCGCGATGGGCAGGACGCGTATGCTGACCTGCGCTTCGTGCCGTGGTCTTCTAAACTAACCTCGCCCGAAGGCAAGGTGCTGTTTGAAGCCCGGGACATTCATGCACCGGACAGTTGGTCACAGGTGGCTGTGGACGTGCTCGCGCAGAAATATCTGCGGAAAGCGGGCGTGCCCATGGCCACTCGTGCCGTCTGGGAGGAGGGTGTTCCCGAGTGGCTGCTCCGGCACGAGCCTGATCTGGCAGTACTGGACAAAATGCCCGAGTCGGCGCGCTTCAGCGGTGAGCGCGACTCGAAGCAGGTGTTCAGGCGTTTGGCCGGCTGCTGGACCTACTGGGGCTGGAAGGCCGGGTATTTTGACGACGAGCATTCAGCGAGGGTCTTCTTCGACGAATTGCAATACATGCTGGCGGCGCAGGTTTGCGCTCCCAACAGCCCGCAATGGTTCAATACGGGCCTTTACTGGGCCTACTCGATAGAGGGCCGGGCGCAGGGCCACTACTTTGTCAACTCCAAGACCGGCCAGCTTGAGCGCTCGCGCAATGCCTATGAGCGTCCGCAGCCGCATGCCTGCTTTATTCAATCGGTCGAAGATGACCTGGTGAATGAAGGCGGTATCATGGATCTGTGGGTGCGGGAGGCGCGCCTGTTTAAGTACGGCTCCGGGACAGGCACAAACTTCTCGAAGGTGCGCGGTGAAGACGAGCATCTTTCGGGCGGAGGTGTCTCGAGCGGTCTGATGAGCTTCTTGAAGATCGGTGACCGCGCGGCGGGCGCCATCAAGTCCGGCGGCACGACACGCCGTGCGGCGAAGATGGTCTGCCTTGATGCGGATCACCCGGATATTGTCGAGTTCATCAATTGGAAAGTCGTAGAAGAGCAAAAGGTCGCGGCGTTGGTGGCCGGATCGAAAGTTTGCGAAGCGCGTTTGAATGAAATCCTGACGGCAGCGCACGACACGAACGTTGCGCTCGATTCCCGTCTCAATCCGAAGCAGAACGCCGCGTTGAAAACGGCCATTACGCGCGCCCGCCGGGATTTCATTCCTGATCCGTACATTCAGCGTACACTGCAATTCGCGGCGCAGGGCTACACGTCCATGCGTATTGACACTTATGATACGGATTGGAACAACGCCGCGTATCAAACTGTGTCGGGGCAGAATTCGAATAACTCGGTGCGTTTGAACAACAAGTTTATGCGCGCCGTTGAACGTGATGAGAAGTGGGAGCTGACGGCACGTTGCGATGGCCGCGTCATCAAGACACTTCGCGCTCGCGACCTGTGGAGTGACATCACCGAAGCGGCGTGGGCCTCAGCCGATCCGGGGATTCAATACGACACCACGATCAACGAGTGGAATACTTGCCCGACGGACGGCCGAATTGATGCCTCGAATCCGTGCAGTGAGTACATGTTCCTCGACGACACGGCGTGCAATCTGGCGAGCTTGAATCTGACGAAGTTCCTGAACGCCTCGGAGCGCACATTTGATGTAAGTCTTTACCGTCACGCGATTCGCGTATGGACGACGGTGTTGGACATTTCGGTTGAAATGGCGCAATTCCCGTCGCAGAGCATCGCGACGCGCTCGTTTGAATACCGCACGCTCGGTTTGGGCTATGCGAATTTGGGCACGCTGGCGATGGTGCTGGGCATGGGTTACGACAGCCCCGAAGCGCGGGCTTGGTGTGGCGCATTGACGGCTGTATTGACAGGTGAATCGTATCGCACGTCGGCGGAAATGGCGGGAGGTCTCGGTGCGTTCCCGGCCTATCAGCGCAATCATGATGCGATGCTGCGGGTGATTCGTAATCACCGCCGCGCGGCCTATGGCGGCACGCTTGATGGTTATGAGAATTTGACCGTGTTGCCAGTACCGCTCGATGTCGCGCATTGCCCGGATTATCTGGCCGATGCGGCGCGTGATGTGTGGGACGAAGCCTTGGCGCTTGGTGTGCAGAACGGCTACCGCAACGCACAGGCGACAGTGATCGCGCCGACGGGCACGATTGGACTCGTGATGGATTGCGATACGACCGGAATCGAGCCGGACTTCGCGTTGGTGAAGTACAAGAAGCTCGCCGGGGGCGGCTACTTCCGCATCATCAACAGCAGCGTCCCGCTCGCGCTCGAAAATCTTGGCTATCCCGAAGCGCAAATTCGTCAGATTACGCAGTACGTTTCCGGCACAAGCACCCTGGACGGTGCGCCGCATGTCAACCGCGAATCGCTGCGCGGGAAAGGCCTGCCGGATGATGCGATTGACCGGATTGAAGCGCAACTGAAGGGCGCGTTCAGCATCAGTTTCGCGATCACGCCGTGGGTGCTGGGTGCCGATGTCGTGCGCGACCGTCTGAAGATTACGGAATCCGACTTGCGCAACGCGGGCGGCGAGCTGTTGATCGCGCTGGGCTTCACCAAAGAGCAGATTCGCCTCGCCAACGATCACATTTGCGGCCGCATGACGATCGAAGGCGCGCCGCATTTGCATCCTGAGCATCTGCCGGTGTTTGATTGCGCTAATCAGTGCGGTGCTTATGGCCAGCGCTACATTCAACCGCTGGCGCATTTGAAGATGATGGCCTCCGCGCAGCCGTTTATCAGCGGTGCGATTTCGAAGACCATTAATCTGCCGCGTCACGCTTCGGTCGAGAATATCAAGGACGCTTACTATCAGAGTTGGCGGATGATGATCAAGGCCGTGGCGCTCTATCGCGACGGATCCAAACTCTCGCAGCCGCTCAACTCGACGGCAGATGATTTCGGTATCGCGGGCATGAGTGTCGAAGAAGCTGAAACGACCACGGAAGTCGTCAGCGATGCCGTGGAGAAAATCATCTACGAGACACGCCGCCGCAGACTGCCCGACCGCCGCTATGGCTACACGCAGAAGGCGCGCATCGGTGGCCACAAGATCTATCTGCGCACGGGCGAATACGAAGACGGCGCGCTGGGCGAAATCTTCCTCGATATGCACAAGGAAGGCGCATCGTTCCGCAGTCTGATGAACTGCTTCGCGATTGCGGTCAGCCTCGGCTTGCAGCACGGCGTGCCGCTCGACGAGTACGTGGACGCGTTTGTGTTCACACGCTTTGATCCCAATGGCCCGGTCGGCGGCAACGATCACATCAAGTACGCGACTTCGGTCATTGACTACGTATTCCGCGAGTTAGCCATCAGCTATTTGGACCGCAACGATCTGGCGCATGTCGTAGATGCCCACACCGAAACCTCGCGCGGCGACGCCATTAACGGCACGAAGAGCGTCGGCGAAGAAGTTGCCGACATTCCGATCGCTCACGATATCATCGAGGAGAAGGCCGAACGTGAAGAAGACCCCGCCCCGCCGACCAGCGCCTCTGGCGGTGCTGTTGCTGTTGCGGAAGCTACTCACACGCAAACCCGCGCTCAAGCCTACGCCGAAGTCCACTCACACGGCGTGAATGGCAACGGTAACGGCCATCACAAAGCTGAGCAAATCAAAATCGCGCGGATTCAAGGCTACGAAGGCGATGCTTGCAGTGAATGCGGCAGCTTCACGATGGTGCGCAACGGCACCTGCCTGAAGTGCGCCACCTGCGGCAGCACGAGCGGATGTAGCTAAAGAGATTGCCAGGAAACGCAAAAGCGGGCGACCCCAATGGGCCGCCCGCTTTCTTTTCTCTCCCCGCGAACTTACAACTTCACCCGTTTCAAATACCCTCTCGGGTTAAAGGTCATCATGAATTTCTCGCGCGATTTGTCCACAACGAATTGGTCGTTCTCGCGCATGAAGTCATCCACCGCTTCCCACGGCCCGGGGCCGAATTCCGGGTTCCACGGATGCCCGTTGACATTGGTGTCCTCAACGATGACGTATCCGCCCATCTTCACCAGCGGCGAATAGGCGCGCAGCTCGTTCAAGACGTGTTGTCGCGAGTGGTCTGAGTCAAGGATGACCAGCACATTATCGAGCGGCGCAATCTGCTTCTTCACCGCCTCGACAATTTCCGGTGCAGTCGAAGACCCGCGCATGTAGGTCAAACGCGGATGACGCGGCTTGCCGTCGGAGGGGTCAATGTCAATCGTAATCACGCGGCCCCGCTGCATCAAGTCGCACGTGTGCGCGAGGAACAGTGCGCTGCCACCCAGACAGGTTCCGCATTCGATAATGACATCGGGCTTAACCTCCCACATCAGCTCCTGATAGACCCACGTATCGAGCGGACACTTGAAGATGGGTACGCCCATCCAATAGGTGTTGCGCCACGTCGAGTCCTGCCGGATGCGATAGAGCTTATGGAAGTCGTCAATGATGCGCTGGTCTTCGGAGACATATTCGGGCGCTGTCAGACTGGGGCGTTTCGGTGTTGAGACGGAAATCACGAGGGTCTCGCCGGGCTAAAGTTATAGGGTTAGTAGATGACTCTACACCGAACCGCAATCCTTGTGCCACAGCAACCTCAGAAGGGCTGCCGCCTAAGTTTCATTTTTTCAACACTCAGGAAGGATAATGATGGGTCAATTCGTAACCAACAATCGTTGTCACGGGAGTGATTTGCCGCCTGTGAAAGTTGCTTTTAGTGTTTGACTTTTGTTCATTTAAGGTCTATGTCTTTGCTCAACTTAGCTGCCTCAGGCGGCAAAAGATCCGGCCTCAAGTTGGCCGTTTGTGCCTTGGCTTTTGCCCTCTTCATGGGCTGCGCTGCCACAACGCCGCCGGCCTCAACTGACGCACCGCCTCCGGCTCCGATTGACACGAATTTCGTCCGCTCGGTTTCGGCCGGATTCGATTCCGGGATGGTCGTCTGTGCTCATCCACTCGCGGCGCAAGCTGGCCGCAAGGTGCTCGAGGATGGCGGTAATGCGATGGATGCGGCACTGGCGGCGCTGGCGATGCTGAATGTTGTGGAGTCGCATGCCAGTGGTCTGGGGGGCGGCGGTTTCGCGCTGTACTACGATGCCGCGCTCGATTCGGCCTATCTGCTTGATTACCGCGAGAAAGCGCCCGGCCATTTGAATCGCGCGGTTTACTTTGATCCGCTCGACACGCTCAAGCTCACGCAGCGCACCGGCGGCAGCGCGATTCTCACGCCTGGCGCTCCGGCAGGTTGGCAGACCTTGCACCGCCGCTTCGGTACGCGCACGATGCCCGCGCTGATGGCCGACGCGGTCGCCGTGGCCGATACGGGTTACGACATTTCCGAGAAACAGGCGCAGATCATTTTTGATTTCAACGAGACGATTGCCACTGATTCACAAATCGCAGCGATCTTTTTGGACAATGGCCTGCCGCCGCCGGCGGGCTTTCGCATTAAGCAGCCGAAGCTCGCGCGCACATTAGAGTTTCTCTCGCGCACGCGGCTCGAGAATCTCTACTTTCCGCCGTATTCCACGCAAATTGTGAACGCGGCGCGTGCGCGGGGCAGTCAGTTGTCTGAATACGATCTGAACGGCTATGCTCCGGTTGAGCGTACGCCGTTGCACGCTACCTATCACGGCTACGAGATCATCACCTCAGCGCCTCCTGCCAGTGGCGGCATCGTGATGCTTGAGACGCTCAAGCTGCTTGAAGCCGTGGATTTGAAAAGCATGGGGCTGCTCTCGCCGGAGTACATCCACACGGTGGCCACGGCAATTCGTCAGGCGCGCACCGACGCGGCGGCATGGGTTGGTGATCCCGATTACGCGCGCATTCCGACGGATGTAATGCTCTCTGATTCATACATCCAACAGAAGCGCGACTCGCTGCCCGCCGACAGCGTGCCGCCGCGTTTGACGCCGCTTGATTCGCTTCGCGCCTTTGGTCCGGGCAATACGACGCACCTTGTTGTGGCGGATAAATACGGCAACCTTGCTTCGATTACGCAGTCCATCAACTACTTCTTCGGCGCGGGCGTAATGGTTCCTGAGTTGGGAATCATGCTCAACAATCACATGGCCGATTTCAATAGTGATACGACCAGCGTCAATGCAATCGCAGGGAAACACCGTCCGGTATCGAGCATGGCACCGACGATTGTCTTGAAAGACAAGAAACCTGTGCTGGTTTTCGGCACTCCCGGCGGACCGCGCATTCCTGCGGCGCTGGTGCAGGTGCTTTTGGCTGTTCTCGAGTTCGATGTACCGCTCGATGAGGCATTGAACTTGCCGCGCTTCTTTCCGGCGGGAGTGAATCTCGTGCATGAAACACGCTTGCCGCAGGTGACGCTCGGCGCTTTGGCCGCCAAAGGGTGGAAGCCTTACGCTGATGCCCCAATCAGCAACTACTTCGGTGGCGTGCAGGCGATTCACTTCCCTGCTACGGGATCACATTTAGTCGGCGCGTCTGATCCGCGCCGCGACGGAGCCGCTGCCGGACACTGATGCGCGCTGCTGTTCTCATACTATGCTCGTTGCTGTTGGTCGCGCAGTCCAGTGCGTCGTCGCGCGTCGAGGAGAAGATGCTCGCGGCCGCGCAGCGCATGCAGCGTGCTTCGCGCGAAATCTACCTGACGAAGACGCGGCTTGGCCTGTTCAACGCCGAGAACGATGTCAACCATACTGGATTGGTTGGCGATGAATACACGCCCCTGACGACGACGACGGGCTACTTGACCGCCAAGCGCACCGCGACGAATCCTGATTTCGCCGCATATCTGGTGAAGCTTTTATCGGAGCGTGGCTTGAACGATCATGACACAGTTTTGGTAACGATGACTGGTTCGCTGCCGGGGTTGAATCTCGCCCTTCTGTGCGCGCTGGAAGAACTGAAAATACCCGCGTTTCGCGCGGTGAGTTTGGGTTCCTCAAGTTACGGCGCCAACCAACTTGAGTTGACGTGGATTGACATCGAAGATATTCTCGTGCGCGAAGGCCTGATCTCGCGGCGAAGTGATCTGGCGACACTCGGTGGCACGGCAGATATCGGCAAAGACCTAAGCGACGATACGAAAGAACTGCTACGGAAGAAATGCGCGCGCTTAGGCTATCCACTGCTTGAGAGCGGCAACCGCCGTGCACAATATGAAGAGCGGCTTGCGATTTTCGGTGATCCACGCGGCTATGATCTGCTCATCAATGTCGGTGGCAATCACATCATGCTCGGTACCGGCCCCGAAGGCCGCGAGTTGCCGGGTGGGTTGATTGATCCAGCCAGTCCCGAGTGGCAGAATATGGTTTCAACGTCTGCCGGCGGCATGGTCTTCGATTTCCTACAAAACGGTGTGCCGGTTTTGAATCTACTGCACGTCGAGGAGTTGGCTGGACAGGCGGGAATTCCCGTTGATCCTTCCCCGCTTCCCCGCGTCGGCACATCTCCTGTTTTTGCAAAGGACAAGCAGTGAGCGAAGGCCTTGTGCTGGCAGCCATGATCGCAGCGCTCTCGCTGGGAATCTTCGCGTTGCGTTTGCCGACGGGGATCGCGCTGTTGGTAGCGGCACTCACCGGCAGCCTGGCGAGCGGCAACGGCTTCGGCTGGCGCTACATCGTTGAAGGCACGATGCTCTATCTCGATCCGATTCTCATCGTCGTGTCCTCGCTCTTTTTCATGACGGCATTCGACCGTTCCGGCGCACTGAGCACCTTGAATGTGTGGATCGTTCGCACATTTCGCAATCGGCCTTTTCTGGTGGTTTCGCTATTGATGTTGCTGGTGATGTTTCCGGGAATGTTCACGGGACTCACGGCGCCATGTGTGCTAACCACGGGTGCGATGATTGCGCCAGTGTTGATGGCAGCAGGTGCTCCGCCTGCGGTGGCCGGAGCGTTTATCGCAGTCGGCGCGTTCTTCGGCATGGTTGCGCCGCCCGTGAATATCTGCGCGATGCTGATCGGCGCGGGCGTGGACATGCCATATATCGGATTTGACTTCCCGCTATTGGTGATGACGTTTCCGTTGGCGATTCTCGCGGCACATCTGTTGGCAGGAAAGTACTTTCGCAGTTTCGATGCCGAGCGCGCCTTGGCCGTATTGCCAGCTTCGCGCGGCAATGCTCATGGAGCCAAACTGTTCATTCCGTTAATTGTTCTGGTCGCGTTGCTGCTCGGCGAGAAGTTCTTCCCCAGCGCGATACCGTATCTGGGAATTCCCCTCGTGTTTCTCGTTAGCGCAGCTCTGTGTTTCTTCACGGGCGACCGCGTTTCGCTCAGTGATTCAGCAACGTGGACAGTTTCGCAATCGTTGATGATCCTTGCGTTGTTAGCTGGTATCGGCGCGTTCATCGAAGTCTTGACATTGAGCGGCGCCCGCGGCTGGATTGTGATTCACCTGTTGTCATTACCGCATTGGCAGATTTACTTAGGAATGGCGTTGTTGATTCCCTTGTTCGGTGGCGTGAGTGCTTATGGCGCGAGCGTTGTCTTGGGTGTGCCGATTCTCTTGGCGATGCTCGACCGTAACAATATTCTCGTCGCAGCCGCATTGTCCATGCTCGCTTCAGTCGGTGACTTCATGCCGCCCACGCGATTAGCCGTTGTCTTGGCCGGGCCTGTGGTCGGCGAGTCACGGCACAATCTGATCTTGAAACACACGCTCGTGCCAGCAATACTTGCGGTGGTCGTGAGCCTGCTCATCATCTATTTCGCGAATTTGCTCGCGCCCTATTTGGTGTTCATCTGATGTTGTTCTGGACATACTGGATCATTACGCTTGTGCTCCTGCTGTTGGTCGGCGCGCACCTTTGGCGTGAAGGCGACTGGCGCAAGCAATTCGCAGCGGCGTTGGTGTTAGTTCCACTGCTCATGCGCGTGTTGTTGCTAAAATGAACCCGCGCATTCTATCCATAGTCCTATTGGTTGCTGTTGCTGGGCTGTGCGCGGCCACGGGCTTCGAGTTTCACAAGTCGCGAGCCGATGAACCACTCTATCCGTCGCCTGCATTAACAAGCCGCCATTTGCTCTCGGCGTATTTCCCGGAGCTGAAGGGCACTCGCGGCGACACAGAGATGTTTGATTACCGCGGTCCGGAAGCAGGCGGCACAGTATTGATTCTCGGCGGCACACATTGCGACGAGCCTGCAAGCTTCGTGGCGGCCTATCTACTGGCGGAGAATTTGCAGATTGAACGTGGCCGTGTGCTGTTGATTCCCCGCGCCAACCACTCGGCGCTGTCACATACGACGCCCGGCGAGGCGCACCCGCCCGAGTTCGCCATCCCAACTACAAATGGCCCGCGCAGCTTCCGCATGGGCAGCCGTTACACGAATCCGCTCGACCAGTGGCCCGATCCGGAAGTCTATGTGCATAGACCCTCGGGTCAGGAACTTTCGGGGGCCGATAGCCGTAATCTAAATCGCTGCTATCCCGGCAGCGCGGACGGTAGGTTCACCGAGAAAATCGCGCACGCCATTGCGGAGTTAGTGTTGAAGGAAAGAATTGATCTGGTGATAGACTTGCACGAGGCCTCGCCAGAGTATCCGGTCATCAACGCAATCGTGGCACACGAACGCGCGATGGATTGCGCGGCAAATGCAGTACTCGAGCTGCAAATGGAAGGACTTGAATTCGCACTTGAGCCTTCACCTCCGTCGTTTCATGGCCTGTCGCACCGCGAACTGGGCGATCACACTCCCACACACGCGACGCTGATGGAATCGGCGAACGCTTCGCAAGGCCGCTTGCGTGGCCGCACGAACGCAGATCTGGTCCTCACGGGAAAAGACCCGATGTACTTGCGCGCTGCTGAAATCAACATGTCGCGCGTGCCGTTTGATGAACATGGCATTCCACTCGAAGTGCGCGTGGGTCGGCACTTGGCGGGTTGTCAAAAGCTAATTTCAAGTTTTTCGCAGTTGAATCCGGATCGCGCGCTCGCTGTCTCGGCCGGGCCGTCCTATGAAGAATTGCAGCAAAATGGATTGGGACACTACCTCAAGAGTCCCGCAACACCTTAGATCGCGAGGCGAAGATGCTTAGACACATGATTTGGGCAACATTGCTGTTCATCACGGCATACGCCGCGGAATACAAGACTCCGGTCTTGCTGACTTCCGGCGGTCAAAGCGCGGATATGCAGTTGGTGAAAACTCTGTTGACGCGCGAGAGTATCGCCTTTGAAGCGAAACCCATGGCGACCTCTGCCGATCTTGCGAATGCGGGCTGTGTGATCATCGTGTTGGGAGGTTCCAGCAAAGGCCTCGGCGCTGCAAAGGTCAGCGCTGAGCAGGAATCGGTGCGGATTACTGAACTGCTCGCCGCGGCCAAAGAGAAGAAATTGAGCGTGCTGGCGATTCACGTCGGCGGCAAGAACCGTCGTGGCGCGTTGTCGGACGAGTTCAACCGCCTCGGCGCGAATAGCGCCGATGAGTTGATTGTCGTCGCCGGTGGCGATGACGATGGCTTCTTCAAGACCATCGCCGAGTCACGCAAGATCAATCTGGAAATCCCCGCGAAGATCTCCGATGTCGCTCCTCTGCTGAAGACGAGATTCGCCCAACCGGAAACACCCAAAGAGTGATTCGCGCAGCACTTGTCGCAGGATGTCTCAGCACGGCTCTGTTCGCTGCGCCGGTTGAACGAAACTATTGCCTCGATTTCGACGGCAAGACTTCGGGGGCTGTGCTGCAGAACGCTTCCGCGTTCTACAGTCTGAATGGCGCATCGCGTTACACGTTTGAAGCGTGGGTACGGCCGCGCACGCAGGGTGGAGGAGGACGGGGCCGGATTCTCGATCAAGGGAAATCCAGCCTGACGTTTTATCTCTCCGATGAAGGCCGCATCGGATTTCGCCCCAACCGTGACACAGGCTGGCAGTTGTCCGAGCAGAACTCAGTAAAGTACTGGACGTGGCAGCATGTGGCGGTCACTGCCGACGGCAAGCTCTTGCGGTTTTTCGTGAACGGCAAACTGGTCACCGCGATTCCCGTGAATACAACCTTGAGCGTCAACCGCAAACAGATTCAAATCGGCAACGGCGTAGGAGAAGACGATACGCCGCGCGGATTCGATGGCTGGCTGGACGATCTTCGGGTCAGCGAGACGTGCCGTTGGACAAAGGACTTTACACCGCCGCAGCGCGGCAAATACATTGCTCCCGACGCAACCACGGCGTTGTATATGACTTTTGACGAAGGCCCGGCGCATAAGTTGGCGTTGGACTACACAACCGGCAATGCAGAATTATTGATCGAACCGCCGTTAGTGCGCGTTACGTCGCCGTAGCTTTCAGCAAATCCGATCACGAAAGAGCCCGCTGCCAAATGGCAGCGGGCTTTCTTATTCCAACTCGAAGCGGAGTAAATTCCGCATCTTGTTACTTCATCAACAGCATCTTGCGCGTGATAACTTGGCTGCCAAGTTGCAGGCGGTAGAAGTACATTCCGGTCGCCATGGATTCAGCATTCCAATTCGCGCGGTAGTTTCCGGCGGACATCTTGCCGCTAACCAGCGTCGCGACGCGCTGACCCATCAGGTTGAACACGGCCAAGTCAACTTCACCGGAATTCGGCAGCGAGTACTCGATCACCGTGCTCGGATTGAACGGATTCGGGTAGTTCTGCGCAAGTGTGAATTCGCGCGGCAGCACCGGCTGTTCATCTCCGGCCAAGACGATTTCCACAGTGTCCGCGAAGCCGCAGCCCGTCTGGAAGTCGCTCGATGTCGAAGAATCATGCATGATCACCATGCAATCCGGGCCGGGAACGACAGGAATCGTACACGTAAGTTCCGTAATCAGCAATTGATCAGGATCAGTCACTTCGCACAGACGGTTCACAAGCGAACCTTCACACCACAGATCAAAATACAATCTTGCGCCGCAACGGACGCCCTGCGGCGGGCTGGTGAAGTACATCGTCAACTGATCGCCGTCTTGCGCATAGGCCGGTGTGGCGAAATGGCGCAAAAAGGTACGCCCGACTCCGACTGCGGGATCAGACTGCTGTGAACCGTTGACCGTCACGACGCCGACTTCCACGGAACCGTCGGCGCAAACGGCGAATTCTGCGTCACGGGCCGCAGCAGTCGCGGGAACCGCGAACGTCCATTCGTCGCTTGAGTTCAAACGATAGAACAGATTAAAGCCCGTCACGTTTTCACCATCGTGATCCCAAGTCACCGAAACCGAGGTGCAATACTGGTCGTCGGATACTTGCACATTCGTCGGCGCGGTCGGCGCGGCACCAACCGGGCACGGAGCGCTGCTGCAATCAAAGTTATTCGACGTCAGATCTATGGTCTGAAAGCCACTGCCCAAACGGAAGGTGTCCGAAACCCAGCAGCAATTCGCGCCGCTGATCTTAATAAAGAACACTGGCTGATCCGGAGCGATCGGCAAGGTGTTCAACTGAAACGCCGGATCAGCATAGAAGTTGCCGACTTGTCCGCAAAATACCTCGCCGTTGAACGACTGGCAGCTGAAATTCGCGCCGATAGAATCCGGATTCACCGGCTGATCGTTAGCATCAATTCCATTGGCCGTGCGGTCCCAGAACATGCACCACGAAGCCGCATTATCGGCAAACGGAACGCGCGATCCCGAATCGCAACCGCATCCCAACAAATTGTCGGTAATTCCGCAGTAAGTAATCACTGCTGTGACGTCTTGGGCGACACTGGCGCCCGCACACACAAAAATAGCCAAAGCTAAAGTCAACAGACGCAAAGTCTTCATGGTTGACACCTCCACTGGTCGTTTATGCAAATTGTTTGAAATTCATAGCATGCCTCTCAGAGTGACCCAGCGAGGCAACGGAAGGAAACGGAGATCACCAAAAGCGAGAAGGGGTAACAGCAAGAGAATTAAGCTGTTAGAAGTTGTGCCTACAGCCACAGGGCGAAACGAGCCGTAAGGATATATGATATGGAAAATCGTATAAAAAAACACCTGCGGAAAAAAAAAGACCCGGCATACCGCCGGGCCTTTTCGTGTTAGGGAGTCGTGAGGAATTACGGCGTGGCCGAGGACACGACAACGTAGAACTTGGTCGCGTCCGAGGGAATCGCATTCACGTCGGTGAACGTCGTCGCGGTCGTGGAACCTTCAAGTGTGGCGAACGGCCCTTCTGTGACAAGCGACGAGTAGATCTTGTAGTATGGCGCACCGCTTCCCGTCCAAGTCAGCACGGCATCATTTCCGTTGGCCCAGATCACGAGATTCGTTGGCGCCGGAATCGCCTGACCGAGCAAGCGGATCATCCGCTGACCGCCTTGGGCGTTGGGCACAAGATCATTCTCGCTGTACCACAAAGAATCGCAGCCGTCAAAGAAGTAGCTATTCGTGCTGGCGGTGTTGTCATCGCGACCAAACGCTTCGTACTTATCCAGCACCGGGTTATCCACAGCCACATAGAACGGACCACCGAGAATCAGCGGTGCGCCCAGCCCATCCAGCGTGGATACGGTCGCCCAGGCGACCTGTCCTGCGGGCAATCCGCCGATAACGTTGCCGATCGAACCGCTCAGTTCAGTGGTTACGACTGTACCCGGCAAACCGCCGACACCGTTGGCCAACAGAACACGGCCGGTAATCGGAGAATGCGATGAATCCGGGTTAAATTTCGCGACGGCGACTTGGAAACCGCACAGCAAGAATGGATACGCAGGAGGAGTGTATTTCACTGCCCACGAGAACGGAGTCTCGCTTGCCCAGTTGTAGCCTTCAGCGGAGCCGTCATCGAAAATGATCGCAGCGGGGCAGTCTTCAACATCGAAATCCAGCGTATCAGTATTGACCGTATTCGTGCCATCCGTGGCGCGAATGAAGTATTCGTATGCCCCCTCGACAACCGTAAGCGTCGCCGCATATTCATTAGGATTTCCAGTCGTGGCCATGCCCAATGATGTGAAGGAGCCTGCTCCGACCAAACGATAGAACAACGTCGTTGTGATCGGGCCGCCGTCATCCGTGACCTTCGCGGTAAACGTTGCGGGTCCCGGTTCTACGTCCGCATGCTGATCGTGTTTGATTACAGGCGGATTATTGACGATGGTAATCGTAAAATTCGCGTCTGAGAAGTCCGTTGCAATCGGCTCGTTGACCGATGTCAGGCGGACGCGCGCCGTCGTGGTTGCGGGCGGGCCGAACACGATGCTTGCGCCCACGTTAGGATGAGTGCCGAAATTTTCCCATGTTCCGCCGGGATAACTGCGGTTCAATTCCACCAAGACGTTTCCGGTCACACCACTTGTCGTCCACGTAAGTGAATTCGCGGCAGCGCCGTTCCACGACTCACCACCGTTCGGCGAAACCACGGTTATCGTGGGCACCGTGATGGTGAAATTCACGTCTGAAACGTCGGTCGCAGTCGGCGTATTGATACTCGTGACGCGCACGCGGGCCGTACTCGAAGCGGGGCCGGTCACGGGCCACGACTGTGTGCCATCGTTCGCGGTATTCAGGAACAACGATTCCCACGTTCCGCCCGGATAGCTGCGGTTCAACTCGATATTGACATTGCCCGTAACGAATTGCGATGTCCAAGTAATGGTCTGATTGGTGCCGGCGATCCAAGTGACTGCCGTGTTCGGCGCAGTAACCGTGATGGCCGCCGCCGACGAATTACTGAGCGTAAAGCTCAAATTGTAAATCTGAACGGCATCCGTCGAACCGTTATACACTCGGATGTAATACGTTCCCGCTGAACTCAGTGAAGTGTTGGCGATCGTCTCGGCGACGCCCGCACCGTTGGCGGCGGCCGTAGCCAGAATGGTGGTCCCGTCTGTGCCGTAGAGGCGCAAGGACAAGTCCACATCGTCAACCGTGTTGATATTGCCGCCCGTGCACGTGCAATTGGCATTCTGCGCGCACTGCTGGAACGCGAATCCAACCGGAGTCACGGTTGCGGTCACTTGCTTTCCGGCGGGAACGGTGAACGAATAGTAGTCGGTATCCGAGCTGCCGTCGAGCGACAACGTGTCCATCGTGTGCGCGCCGTCTGCCGGGCTGCCAAACGAAGTGGCCGTAGCCGGAGTATCGTTGGTTTCCGCCGAGTCGCCGTAAAGACGCTGTACGCCGCGAATGTCGTCATGCTGCGCGCCGTCGTAGGCCAGGCAAATGAAAGGTTCCATTAGGAACACGCAGTTGTCCGGGCAGACGTGGCTCAAGCCGAATCCGTGTCCAGCTTCGTGTGCCGTGATATTGCGGAACCAACGGTAATCATTTGAACTCGAACCCCAGTTTTCGGCGTTGTCAATGACCATGTCGCCGGTGTTGGGGAAATAGTTATAGGCCAAAACGCCGCTCGATCCGTCCATTCCGATGGACGAAATTCGAATGTCGCCACGCACCCCTAAGACGCCCGGCGACGAGAACAGCGCCGCGCCGTCGTCATTGGTTTCTTCGACGTAAGTGATACCGGAAACACGTTCCCACTGATTGAACATCTGGCGGAACTTCAATTTGCCGTTGGCCACGCTGCCGAAATTCTGAGTAAGCTCGGCGTTTATCGAGTTCGGCTGGTTGCCGAAATCTGCGTCCGGTACGGTTACGCCGTCAGGCACAAAGCTGTAGGTGAGAATAGTCGGCAAACCTTGTGTATTCGATGTGCCGTTCGCAGTCGAAGACCAGCGGTTATTGCTGATATAGAGCGCCGGGTTATTCCACTCCGGGAAGATGCGATCCATGAACTTAGTCACCGTCTCCTGCGGAGTGCCCTCGTCAAAGCAGAACATCTTCTGCGCCACACCGTCCCGCCAAGCCGGTTTTTGGAACAAGTCAGTGGCGGCAGCCCACGGTGAGGCCGGGGCGCTCGGGTGCGCCTCTTCAAGGGAAATCTCAAGACCGCACTTCGGGCAGAAATCTGTCGCCTGCCCAACATTCACTCCCAGCACCAAAAGCGCCGCAGCAATTCCGGCGACCCGTACTAAGTTTAGCCAATTCATGTACATCCCTGGACCCATAGGTTTCATCAAGACAAAAGTGTCAATTCGATACATTCAGTATTCCCCAGACTTATAAAAATATGGGCAATTTCTCCGAAAAGCAAGAATCTCTGGTAGAAAAAGAGCGTGAAATCCATTTCGCAGCAGGGTCTCGATGAATATGGAACGTCCACCGCAACAGCTTGCTTTCCGTCTGGGTTGTGCGTATTATTATCACTTGGGACAAGTTCCGGGTTAGTGCATTAAATTCAATGCGAATAACTGTTTACTGAGGTGATTGCCGTGCGACTGCTCACACTCCTTGCTGCTTCCTTGCTCTTGCTGGGCCTGATCATGGTATCGGTTCCGGAATCTGCGCATCAGGTTCCCACTTTGACCTGTAATCTGCCCAGCGCTACCGTATCGGACGATGTACAGCAAAAACCGTTCGCGGTCTGCTTTGCCGAAGGCACAGATCAGGAGTACATGGAACAGTGGACCAGACGGCTACTGGGACGGGTCGAAGGTCTCGATTACAACTTGGGGGGCCGCTGGACGAATACGGCGCATGGAACGACCGGCTCGCAGGGCGACGGCGTGACATTGACCTACAGTTTTGTGCCGGACGGCGTGAATATTGAGGGCCAGCAGAGCGAACTTTTTGCCACGATGAACACGCTGTTCGGCAACCAAGAGACCTGGCAGAATCTGTTCGCGCAAGTGTTTGCCCGTTGGGGTGAAGTAACAGGTAATACATACGAACTCGTTAGCGACGACGGTGCGTCGTGGGGCCAGAGCAGCCCCGGCGTCATCGGTGCACGCGGCGATGTGCGAATTGCCATGACGCCGATAGACGGTGGCAGCGGCGTGTTGGCCTATAATTACTTTCCCAATCGCGGTGACATGGTGCTGGATGCCGATGAGAATTGGAACAGCGGGTCTAACAACTACCGCTTCTTGCGGAACGTCGCGATGCACGAACACGGCCATGGTTTGGGAGTTGAGCATGTTTGCCCCATCAACACGTCCAAGCTACTCGAACCGACTTACAGCGCGGCCTTTGACGGCCCGCAGCATGATGACGTGCTGGCCGGACAACGCGGCTATGGTGATCCTTATGAACCTAACGACGAGATTATTTCGCCGTACAACTTGGGTGCCGTAAACGGGACTCGAATCGTCGAGATGGCGAGCCTTGATGACAATTCTGACGTTGACTATTGGCAATTCAGCGTCAGTGCAGGATTGTCGCTGACGATCAGACTGGAACCTGTTGGCTATACGTATCTCGAAGGCCAGCAGAATGGTGACGGCAGTTGTGAAGCCGGAACGAGCTACAACACCGCTGACAATCAGGACTTGAACTTAACTCTTTACAATGCTGCAGACGGCGCGGTGTTGGCTGCGGAGGCCAATCATGGCGCGGGCTTCGTCGAAGAGTTATTCCGCTTCGATGTTCCCGCGAATGTGACGAACTTGAAAGTCAAAGTGGACGGCGGGACCAACAACGAGATTCAGTTGTACAAGTTGGTAATAGAGTCCGTCAACCCGGCGACGCCGTATCTTCTCGGCTGTCCGCTGCAAGTGGACACCGCGTTGATTGGGGCTACATCGCTTGGCGCAATCGTATTGGTGAATCCTCCGCAAGGCGGGGAATTGACAGTTTCTTCCATGACCATAGACGGGCCGTTCACGATTGAGCCTGCCGCACCGCAAATGTTGGAGCCATCCGGCGAGTTGACGGTGCAAGTCACTTTCCATGCCGATGAACTTGGCCCGCACAACAGTACGCTTACGATCAATCACAACGGGCCGGGCGGTGCGCTGACTTGTGAAGTGACGGCGGTGGCAATCTCTTCGAGTCTGGTGTTCTTCACAGGACAGAGCGTGAGTTTCGGCGACGTGCCGATAAACACCACGGACAGTACGCTCTTAGGGTTGCGTTCCGAGGGCAATGTGCCGCTCATCATTAACTCCATTACTACGGCGGCACCTTTCAGCATCTCGCTTGAAACACCCTACGTGCTGCGCCCCGGTCCACTGCTGCGGCTATATCCGCGTGTGCATCCGACGCAGCTTGGTGAAGTCAGCGGGGCATTGATCATTCATCACTCCGCTCCGAGTTCGCCGGACACAGTGCAGTTGACCGCGACCGGCACGCCGAATCTGGGCACGGAAGACGATAGCGCATTGCCACTGAGCTTTGCGCTGTATCAGAACTACCCCAATCCGTTCAATCCGACAACGATCATTGCTTTTGATCTACCGCATGCTTCGCCTGTGACGCTAAGACTGTTCGACACGCAAGGCCGCTTAGTCCGTGAGTTACTTGGTGGTCAAGCCTACGCACCCGGTCAGCACAGCATCGTTCTTGATGCAACAGGTCTGGCGACAGGTATCTATTTCTATCGCTTGCAGGCTGATGGCTTCACCGCGGACCGCAAACTTCTCCTGCTTAAATAGCCTTGCTCCACCTTTCGGTCTGTCACACTCCCTCCCCGAACGCATGAATTCCGCTTCTTTCCGTCACAAAGTTTCCTCCAAGCTCTGCATGGTGCAGAATCTTGGCGTCAATGGCACGCTGTTCGGTGGCAACATGATGGGCTGGGTGGATGAAGCGGCGGCAATTTTCGCGCATGAATACACTGGCGAGCGCTTCATGGTCACGCTCAAGTTCGGTGAATTTGAGTTTCATCATCCTGTGCGCGAAGGGGATATCATCCATTTCTACTGCCAAAATCCCAAGATCGGACGCACGAGCTGCTCATTTGAGATCGAAGCGGTCACGACGCACGGCACGATGGTCGTCAAGACAAGCGCCGTGTTCGTCTGTGTGGATCAGCACGGCCGACCCAAGCCGATTGACAAACGTTCCTGAGAATCTCGTTACCTCACATCCACCCAAGGGCACACCATGCACAAGGCAATATCACGTCACGAAGGGCAACTCATGTACAACGGCGGAACGCGTAATGGCGGCTCGCAACCGCTGCAACCCACCGAGCTGTTCGGCGTCAACGTGTTCTCCCTGTCCGTCATGCGGCAGGTGTTGCCAAAGCCTGTCTATAAGCACCTGCTCGAAATTGAGAGCGGCAATGACGCATTGGATCCGGATACGGCCGATGTCGTTGCGGCGGCGATGAAAGACTGGGCGATTGCGCGCGGAGCAACGCATTATTCGCACTGGTTTCATCCGCTGCACGGATTGACGGCTGAAAAGCACCAGTCGTTCTTGATTCCCACGCAAGACGGCGGGGTGATCTCAGAATTTACCGGAGCGAGCCTCTTGCAAGGTGAACCCGATGCATCAAGTTTCCCGTCGGGCGGCACCCGTTCGACCTTTGAAGCACGTGGCTACACGGGCTGGGACCCGACGAGTCCCGCGTTTCTGATGGAAGGGCGCTATGGCAAGACACTGTATATTCCCAGCGTATTTCTCGGTTTCAATGGTCACGCGCTGGACAAGAAAGCGCCGCTGTTGCGCTCGATTGACGCCATCAGCAAGGCCGCGATTCGCGTCTTGAAAGCGTTCGGACACGACGCGAAGCACGTCGTGACGACCGTCGGCTGCGAGCAGGAGTACTTCCTGGTAGATCACAAGCTCTGCGAACAGCGGCCAGATTTGCTCATTTGCGGCCGCACGCTCTTTGGCGCTCGCCCGCCGAAGGGCCAGGAGATGGAAGATCATTACTTCGGCTCGATTCCCGAGCGTGCACTGGCCTTCATGGAAGACTTGGAAACTGAACTTTACAAACTCGGCATTCCTGTAACGACGCGGCACAACGAAGTCGCGCCGTGCCAGTTTGAGTTTGCTCCGGTTTTTGAGCGGGCCAATATCGCCACCGACCACAACATGCTCATGATGTCGGTGATGCGCCGCGTAGCTGCACGTCACGACTTTGCGTGTCTTCTCCACGAGAAACCGTTCGCGGGCATCAACGGATCGGGCAAGCACAACAACTGGTCTATGGCGGACGACAAGGGCAACAATCTATTGGAGCCCGGCTCGACTCCGCACGATAACGCGCAGTTTTTGGTGTTCATGACGGCCGTCGTGCGTGCCGTGCATTTGCATGGTGATTTGCTGCGCGCGTCGGTGTCCACGGCGGCGAATGATCATCGTTTGGGAGCCAACGAAGCTCCGCCGGCCATCATGAGCGTCTATCTCGGGGACACGTTGATGGCGATAGCTGAAGCAATCATCGGCGGCAAGAAGATCGAGCAAAAGGCCGCGGGATTGCTGGACATCGGTGTTTCAGCTCTGCCTAAATTGCCGCTCCACGATTCCGACCGCAACCGCACGTCACCGTTTGCGTTCACAGGCAACAAGTTCGAGTTCCGCGCCGTCGGCAGCGGTCAGAATATCGCTCGTCCCAACATGGTCATCAATGCCATCGTTGCGGAATCACTGAACCATTTGGCCGATGAGATTGAGAAGGCATGCTCGACTGAGAAGGACTTCAACAAGGCCGTACACGGCGTCGTGCAGCGCGAGTTGACCGAGCATCAGTCCGTCTTGTTCGGCGGGGACAACTACTCCGCCGAGTGGCACGCCGAAGCTGCCAAGCGCGGCCTGGCGAATTTGCGCACCGCTGTGGATGCGATCCCGATGTTCGTCACCCCCAAGGCAACAGCGTTGTTCAGCAAACTGGGCATCCTTTCGGAATCGGAGCTGCATAGCCGCTATCATATAAAGCTTGACACCTATCTCAAAATGATCAGCATCGAGGCCGGAGTGATGTCTTCCATGGGCGCGACGCAGATTCTTCCGGCGGCGATTGAGTATCAGCGCAAGCTGGCGGGTTCCATCGAAGAGACGGAAGACGTTTTGTCTTCTGTGTCGCTAAGTGGTCAACGCTCATTGTTGCAGCTTTTGTCGCAGGCGATTGAGCGGTTCATCGAGCGCCTTGAGAAGCTTGACGCGACGCGCGCCGCAGTCCCGGACGGCGATGACCATCTGAAAGTCTCGAAATACTACCGTGACACGGTGATTCCAGCGATGCAGGAAGCGCGTTCTGCCGGTGATGAGCTTGAGGTGATTGTGGACGGAAAACTCTGGCCGATGCCGAAGTACCGCGATCTGTTGCGGATTCACTGAAAGCTCAGAGACTGTTTTTGCGAAGAGCCGGGGCACGCCTCGGCTTTTCTTTTTCCATCTCGGGCAAAAGGTAACTTTGATAATTTGTTCACAAGACTCGAACAATTAATGTCTTGAATATTGTGCAATTATGAGTGGAAGTCTCACGTCCGGCCAAACTTACGGGCCAGAGCGCAGACATTAAATGCTATATAAAGTTGACCTTAAGCTATTGACTTCGGGCCGTATCCGTTGTATTATGAAAGTAGCTTTGTTTGCCGTGTATTGCTTCACTGTTCTCGCTTCCCACAAGGAGGCGGCGGGGGCGATAGCGGCTTTTGGCGTTTCAACTTGAATTATTAACATACCCCCCATTCACGCGAAACGGGCACGCGTTGCCCGGAGGTGGTAAATGGTCAAATGGAAAACACTTTTCTTAGCGGTTCTGCTCGTTCTCGTTAGTGCTGTGCCGACAATGGCGCAAGGTGTCGGAAAGCTATCCGGCACCGTAAAGGACGCGGCCACGGGAGCGGGCATTCCGGCAGCCAATGTCGTGGTTGACGGAACGACACGCGGTACGGCAACAAACGTGGACGGCGAGTTCTTTCTGCTGAACTTGCCCATCGGCACTTATACAGTGCGGTTCACGACGATTGGCTACGAGACGAAAATCGTCGAAGGCGTGGCCATTGCTTCAGAGCAGACGACGGAACTCTCGATCAGGCTATCGGAGTCCGTGCTCGAGGGCAAGGAAGTCACGGTTGTTGCGCAGCGTGACGTGATCAAGCGTGACGTGGCCAACACGGTGCGCACCGTGGACACGCGCGAAATCACCGAACTTCCCGTGACGCAGTTCTCGGACGCGTTGGCGCGGCAAGCGGGTGTCGTCGGTAGCGGCACCAACCTGCATATTCGCGGAGGTCGCCGAGATGAGATTCTCTTTCTCGTGGACGGACTGGCGGTGCGCGATCCGCAGTTTCAGCGCCGCTACATGCAAGTTCCGAAATCAGCCATCGGCGAAATGCAAGTGCTGACGGCCGGATTCAGTGCGGAATACGGTGAAGCGCAATCGGCAGTCGTGAATCTGGTGACCAAAGACGGTGAGCCAAAATACACAGGCCATGTTGAGCACGTCATGGATTTGGATGGCGTCGGCGGCGGGACTTTCGAGACTACTGACCTGTTGAGCAGCTCAAGTCTCGAAGTACCTGTGGACGAACTGAAGTCGCTGCCGCATCAATCTGCCAGCCGGAAGCAGGGCTATCAGGATTACGATTATACAGAGATGTCCATCTCTGGCCCGGAGCCGATCACCGATCGGCTCTTGCCGCGTCTGGGAGTGGAGGTTCCCGGTCATGTGTCGCTGTTTGGCTCCGGCACATTCTGGAGCCGTAACGCCAATGAGTTTGGCACAATCATCGGCGGTGACAGCTGGTTCAGGCCGCAAGTCTTTGACTGGCTGGGCTCCGATGTGCGAAAGGCTGAGTCTTACAACAATACGAATCTCAAGCTGACATGGAACTCGGAGAAGAGCTACAAGATCTCTGCGGGCATGGTGAACAACCAAGAGCGCACGAATCCCTACTGGTTCCGCTTGTCGCAGCGCTTCCCCTATGATTTCCCGCTCGCAGAGCAGACTCTCGGCATGCACGCTTTGGCGGCCACGCAGGGCTATGCAACCGACGCCAAGGACTACAACCAGTGGACGTTCCAGGATCTCAACGGCGATGGGCAATTGAACGAACTGGATCGCGGTTTAGCTGATGACGATGGTGACGGTCGCATGGACGAAGAAGCGTTGAACTGGGTGGACGACGACGGCGACGGCCGCATTGACGAGGACCTGCAGTCCTACGTCTATGATCCGTCCAACCATGTGCGCGCTGACATCATTCGCGACCAACAGTTCTACGGCACGTTGAACCACACGCTGAATTCGAAGACGTTCTACACACTGCGTCTGGGTATCTATGACGCGTCGCGCAAACTTTCGGGCGGAGGCAAGGCGGCAAACGAATACGGCGTTCCGTCTGAACCTTACGTTGATTTGCCGGAAATTGACGGCTTGCCCAATGGCCGCTATGACATTGGCGAACCATTTACAGATCAAGACGGCGACGGCATGTGGGATTACAACAATCCGAGCAATGCCTATCCGAGCGTGAACGGCTTCCATATCGCGGGTGACGGCCTGGCCGGGAATAACCAGCAGCTTGTGCCGGATTGGGCGAGCTTTGAGTCCAAGACCTACACGTTCAAATGGGACATGACGTCGCAGATGCACCCACGTCATCAGGCGAAGTTGGGACTCGAATACAACTACTATGATGTGGCGGCGGAAGACCGGCCTTATCCGACCATTGACAACGGCGGCTTGGGCATCTATACCGACGTCTATCATTACTATCCATCGGCTGGCGCGCTTTACTTGCAGGATAAGATGGAATACCGCGACATCATCATCAACGCCGGATTGCGCTTTGACTATTGGCGCATCGGCGGCAATGAGATTCGCAAGCCCAAAGCGGACGATCCCTTGGCGACAAACTACGTGGATTACGATCCGCCGAGCAAGAACGGCGACTTGTACGTATCGCCGCGCCTCGGAATCGCCTATAGCGTGACTGACCGCGACGTTTTTCACTTCAACTACGGCTACTTCTATCAGCGCGGCCGTCAGGATTACTACTTCACCGGCGTAAATCAATTGCAAACCGGCGGTACGCCGGTCATCGGCAATCCCACGCTCGAACCGTCGAAGACCATTGCCTATGAGTTGGGTGTCCGCCACCAGTTTGCTTCAGACTTTCTGTTGGATGTCTCGACCTACTATAAAGACATCAAGAACTGGATTCAGACGGCATCGCAAAACGAGCTGTTTTTTGCACTCGGTATTCCGTTGTCAAGTAGGCAGAACGCGGCGATCTACTACAATGCCGACTACGCTTCGGTGCGCGGCTTCGAGTTCAACGTCACGAAGGACTACGGATCATATCTATCTGGCCGCCTGACCTATACGCTTGCGTGGGCCAGTGGCAAGAACTCGTATGACATCGGCTCAGACGTAACCCGCTCGAACTATGTTGTGCCTGCGGGTGAAACGCCGCTGGCGTGGGACCGCCGCCATCAGATCGTGTTCAATCTCGGCACAAACTATCCGCTGAAAGGCAAGCCGTTCACGAAGGAGTGGCTGCGCACGGGTTGGACGGTCAACTGGCTGTCGCAATTCCTGTCGGGTCTGCCTTACACACCAACGCAGGTCAACGGCAGCAATGTCGAAGGCCAGGAGTTCGCTGAGAATACTCCGTGGACCTATTCGACCGATGTGAATGTGGCACGCCACTTCCGCGCAGGCAAGCTTGATTGGCAGGCGCTCTTTGAAGTGCGCAATCTTTTCAACACAGCGAACATCCTCGGCTGGGATCGCAACCAGAACACCTTGGATACTTACTACGACGGACAACCCGGCTATAACAACGACAGCACCAGCCCAAACTATGGCATCAATCCCCGCAGCGGTCCGAATCCGGACGCGTGGGACAGTCCGCGGCAGGTGCGCGTTGGTCTGGCGGTTAACTTCTAACGCGGAGCACCGCCCATGCAAATTTATCTACGAACAATACTCGCGCTGCTCTTGCTGATCTGCGTGACGTCGTCGCAGGCGGCGCGCGTGAATCAGCCGCGCGGCCCCGTGCGGAATCTGGACGACATTGATCCCGGTGCGCGCACGGACATTATCGGACACGACATCGGCAACGTGCGGTTCACGATTGCCAACTACGGTGAAGCGGGCAACCCGAACAACCTGCCCGGTTTCGCGGGTATGGAATTCCCGATCAATAGCGGCAACGATTTTCTCTTCAGCGCCGGTGTGTGGATTGGCGCCATCGCGGGCGGAAATCGCCTCGTTTCCACGGCGACCGACGGTGACAACGGCACAGGCGAGTTCTATCCACAGAATATCACCGCCGTACCTTTCGCCAACACGACGACCGAGCCCGACTGGCATTTGTCGTCGAAAACTCTCTCCAGCTTTGGCGACCGTTACATGATCTTCGGCGCCAAGGACATTGACGATGATGGCGATTGGGACGGCACGGCGGATGATTGGGACGGCAACGGCCGCGCTTCGAAGAACTTTGACGGCGGCCGCGGATTGGTTGGCTACGACGACGACGGTGACGGTCAGATTGACGAGGAAATCGTTAACAACGCCGACGACGACGGCGACGGCGATATTGATGAAGACACCGACGGCAGCGGCGATTCCAATCTTGACGGCAATTGCAACTACGATCCTGAGCCGCACATTGACGAAGACCCGGCGGGCGACATGGCCCGTGACTATGTGGACAACGACTTCGACGGAGTCGTGGACATTGAAGACTCGGATAACGACGGCGATTGCTGTCCGGGCTTCCTGGATGACGACGGCGATGGTGAAGAAGATGAAGACGGCAACGCCCGCGGCGTCCAAGAGTACTACGCGGTTTTCACTGATGACATTCAGGACGACTACGTGTCAAGTCCCGACGTGGACGGCCACACACCGTTAGGATTGATTGTCACGCAGCGCACCTACGCTTTCCCGGAAGCTTACGCAGGCGATTTCATTCTGCTTGATTACCGCATTCGAAATATCAGTCCGCTGCCGTTGCGCAATGTGTTTATCGCCATGTTTGCCGACCCGGACATTGTTGCGCAAGGCGAGCCGGGCGATGCAGGGTCGTTGGATGACTTCAACTACTACGATCCGGATCGTTTGATGGCCGTGCAATTCGACGACTATGAGGACGACGATGGTCCTGGACCGGGCGCGTTTGCCATGCGTGTCGTGAAAACGCCTGTGGCGTTGGATCAATTGCGCGTTACCTTCCGCAACTTTGACCGCGGTTCGGGCGGTGATCCTGAGACTAATTCTGACAAGTACGACATGATGGCCTCAGGCGATATAAGCCCGATTAGTGCGGATCCAGCAGACTGGCGCATGCTGATTTCGTTCGGCGCGGATGCCAGTGACGGCTTCACCATTCGACCCGGCGAAACGTTGCCGATTACGGTGGCCTACATTGCAGGTGACGACACGGCAGACATCGGGGTCAACGCGGAATGGGCCTTGGCAATGTACCTGAATGACTTTCAGGGGCCATCCTCGCCTGACGCGCCCGAATATTCAGTGGACGTGTACGAAGACCGCGTGCGTTTGCGCTGGAAGCCGAACGCCGAACTCTCTGTGGATGCCATCACGGGTGACGCGGACTTTGAAGGCTACCGCATCGAGCGCCGGACGGGCCAACTCGATTGGCAAAGGCTTGTCGAGTACGACGTCCTTGACACGCTTCCCGGCGAGTTCGAATGGCAGAATTTCAACTACGGCATGCCGACCGACACTATCCACTATCCCGACGGAACATTTGAGTATGTCTATTGGGATACCGGCCTGATTCCCGGTCAATCGTACGAGTACATCGTGCGCGCATTTGACAAAGGTGTTTTTGGCGCTGGCGTGTTGGAATCGGGTCGCACTGGCAACTCGCGTGCGGTAACAATAGCTGCACAGGCCGGCGGCCTGGGCGGTGGCCCGCTCTCGGGAGTGTACGCCTATCCGAATCCTTACAAAGGCGGACACGAAGGCGAGGCCAATCCCAATGAAACCCCCGGCGGTTTGGAGTTCGTGCGCAAGCTTTATTTCCGTGGACTTCCGACCAATACCGATCCGGGTAAGTGCGTGCTGCGCATCTTCTCACTTGGCGGCGACTACCTCGCTGCCATTGACCACTACAACGGCACAGAGCAGACCGAGTGGAACATGCGTACCCGCAACGATCAGGAGATCGTTAGCGGCATCTACTACTTCACGGTAGAATATGGCGGCGACGTGTACATGGACAAATTTGTCGTCATCAAGTAAGCCCAAGGAGTTAAAGATGACGAAATCACTTTTATTAGTTCTTCTTGCGCTGGGTGCATTGGCCTTTGTCGCGTGCGACGATCCGCGCACTCCACCCGCCGCCTCGCCCGAACCTGCGCACACGGAAACGACTACTCTGTGGCAGCGGGCCGTCTCGAATAACCAGACCATCAGCGCCGAGTTTACGGTGCAGCAGCCGCTCGCCGAGATTGACCAGCCCGGCGTGGACACTCCAGCGCGTTTGACGATTGCGGCCTACATCGAACCGGATGCTGACGTCGCCTGGTACGAAGCGATTGTCAGGGATTCCATTCCTGCGTGGCAGGATGACTTCATCCGCTATCTTGTGTCCATCGAACGCTTTCAAGGCATCATTGACTCCGTCGCGGGTGTGCGTGCTTTGTGTGACACCGTGCCCGAATCTTGCCCGGACGACACGAGTGGTCTAATTCCTGCCGAACAGGCGGCGCAAGAGCAGCTTGCGCCTTACACGGATTCGTTGGCTGTAGGCATGGCGGATACAACGCGGCTGGGTGTCAACCGCGATTCATTGGGAGTCGTGCTCGACAACCGTTTCACTCTCGCAATGTGGCTCGACTCGGATACTACCACGGCATATCCTGAGGCGCTTATTGACGCGGAAGGACGCCTTGGTGGCCAGCAGTTCTATCTGGCGGCAACGGATGAGGAAACGAATAGTAAGGGCCGCAGTTTCTCACTCGATATGGCGCAGTTTGAAGCCGCCGATTTGCGGCATCCGGGCCGTCCGATTGAATTCAACTGGACGACCTGTTTCATCGGTTCCAGCAGGCCTTGCCTGTCGGTCGGAACTCACACCTTGCACGCTCGTGCCAGTGGCGTGTCGCAAATTACTGCGGCGGTCGTTCTGGTCTATGCGGAGGAACTGCCATGACAAAATTGCTTCGCTATTTGATGATAGGAACGCTGCTGCTCGCGTCTTCAGCGTTTGCATTGGAAAAGGTTGGCACAACCTCAATGCAACTGCTTAAGTTGCCGCTGGGCGTGCGCGGCGTGGGCATGGGCAACGCGCTCTGTGCAGCTGCCGAAGGTGCCGAGGCCGTGTGGTGGAATCCCGGTGCGCTGACCACCGTCACCAAGAATCAGATTCAGATTGCGCAAATCAACTTGCCTGCCGATATTCAGTGCAACTCGCTGGCCTATGCTAATCGTTGGGGTGAATATGGCGCGTTTTCGGTGCATTTAATCAATCTGTTCACCAACGACATGCCTGTGCGCACATTGGCCAAACCCGAAGGCACCGGGGAGTACTTCAATGCGTCGGATTTCGTTCTGGGAGCCTCCTATGCCCGCAAGCTGACGGACAAATTCTCGCTCGGCGGCCATTTGCGCTATTTGCGCAGTAAATTGGAAGAGCAGGAATACAACGGTTTCGGGATTGACCTCGGAACTGTTTATCAGACCGGACTGCGTTCCTTGCGGCTGGGGATGGCCATTCAGAATCTCGGCCCGGAAGTGAAATACGACGGAACATTCTTGGACTATCGCGAGGCGGCGATTCGCGGCGACGATCCGCTCGCTGAAGAATACGCCGGAGCAAATCTGCCCACAATGTTCCGCTTAGGCGTATCTTTTGATTGTTTGGAGATGTTCAAGATTGAACATAGCCCAGAGCATTCTGCTCTGTTTGCCGTGGACATGAACCATCCGAACGACAACAAAGAGCGTCTGAACTTCGGTGGCGAATACGGCTACCAGCAAACGCTCTTCTTGCGTGCCGGCGGTAAATTCGGTTACGACGAAGAGAGCATCGCCGCAGGCCTCGGCTTGCGTTTTGACGTCATGGGCGAGTATGCGTTAAATTTCGATTACGCCTATTCGCATTGGAACCGTCTGACGGAGGCCGCCGACGGTTTCATGGATCAACCGCACCGCTTTGCGGTCGCGTTTTCCTGGTGAGGAGCCACAAAATGAAAATCAAATTCCTCATCGCTTCTTGTATTATCGTCATCGCATTCTTGGTCGGCTGCGAAGTCAGTGAACCCGGCTCCGAATTGGCCAATGTGCCACCGACGACCACCATCACCTCCGCGCCGCGCCCGGGCACGACGGTTAACCACTATCTTGAGCTGCACTGGTCGGGCAACGACAGCGACGGCGAGATCGCGGGATTCCGCATGTTTGTTGACGGAGAACTCGTAACCTACACGACGCGCACCGACACCGCTATCTCATTCTCGGCGCCCGCGTCAGGTGATTCTGTGTCACACACATTCCGCATTCAGGCTCTGGATAATAGTGGCGATGCCGATCCCGCACCGCCGGAGATTCAGTTCTACACGACCAACACTGCTCCTACTTGTGTTTGGAGCGGTGACAACACCGTCACACCGAACGGCAACGTCGGCACGGCATTCCGCTTGATACTTGAAAGTGAGGATGTGAACCGTTCGGGCATGTGGTACACCATCAGCATTGATGATTCCGAAAGTTGGACGCAGTGGAGCACCGACTCAATCTTTCTCTTCTGCGACACGTCACTGGGCGGATTTCCGACGGATCACGTGGCGATTTCCAACTCATCGTTGGATGCCGGTTCGCATACGTTCTATGCGCGCTGCCGTGACTCAGGTTTTGCGGTGTCGCCGATCATTGCCCGCAGTGTGAACGTGCAGGAAGGCCGCCGCCCGGCAATGAATGAAGTCGTCACGCGTTACAACTCGGGTTCCGCATCAGACAGCTTGTATCCTGACGGCTCGATTTATCACAAGGTCAATGCCGAGATGGTGATGGCCTACACCGCGTCTGCGCAGCCGTATCGAGGACTCATTCATTCCTACCGTTACCGAAACACCGAAGGCAACTGGCAGGATTGGGTCTTTTTGCCCGAGTTGATTCTCACCGACTTGGACGTAGGCAGCTACGATTTCGCGTTTCAAGCACGTGACATGGCCGGGACCTTGTCGGATACGGTGGAGTATTCTCTGAACATTATCCAGCAGCATCTGTCGGATTCGATATTGATTGTTGACGAGACGCGCAACGGCACGGGCGGTCCGGGTTCTCCTTCCGACGTACAGGTGGACGATTTCTATGCCACGATGGTAGCGGGATACAATGTGCGCACCATTGACATGACCGAGCGCGGCAACGCCCTTGTGTCACCGCAAGACGTGCAGAGCGTCGGGTTAATTCTCTGGCATGCCGACGACCGAACTGAATATCTCATGGACGACAACCGCCGGATTCTCTCAGAGTACATGCAGCGTGGCGGCCGCGTGATCTTCAGTGGATGGGACATTCTCAGCGCGTTGACCGCTACGGCCGGAGAGCAGTACGGAGATTCGGATTTTGAGTATCGTTTCTTCCGCGCATTCTCTTCTGCACGCGATCCCAACGCCAATCCATTGGCGGTGCAAGAAGTCACGGGTTTCACAGGCGAGAGCGGTTTCCCATCTGTGCAAATTGACGCGAGCAAAGTATTGCCTTCCTGGCAGGGTTCCATCAACCGCTCGTGGACATTCGAACCGCGCGGCGAGTGCACAATTATTGGCCGCGCCACGACACGCACGCCGGGCTATTTCCAGAATAACGAAGTGATCGGTTACTACTATGACCTAAGCTTCCGCGTCGCGGTATTCGGTGTGCCGCTCTTCTTCTGTCAACAGCAGCAAGTCGAGGCGATGTTTGAAGTTCTGATGCCCCGCATGATGACCGGTTTGTGATGTTCCGATAGACGAGAGGGACCACAACACACAAAGAGCCCGCCGATCAATTCGGCGGGCTCTGCGTTTCTTGGAAAACGGCTTTAGACCGTTCTACGATAGGAGTAAATCATCAACACTAAACTGACCACAAGACCAGCAAATACGGGTTCAATCCCCAACCAATAGGAATTGTCGGAGGTCATAAACGACGACATTCGCCAGACCAGTGCGAGAAGCCCGGCGCACAACATAGCAAGCACAACATGACCTTCCGCCAGCTTCCTCTTCCCGAACCACGCCCAAAGTGCCGGAAGTAACAGCGCAGGCGCCGTGATCGAACCGACCGAATACCAGAGCGAGATCACTGAATCAGACAACCATGCCAACGCCAAAGCGCACGCGAGCGCTGCCGCAGCCGAATACTGCAAAACGCGTTTCTCGCGCTGCTCGGTGACGTTTTTTCCACGTGAAACCACATCCCGTCCCAACGCTGCGCCCGCGATAAATACATAGCTGTCAATCGTTGAGGCCACGGTCGCAACCATTGCGGCCAAAAAAAATCCGAACGCTCCAGCAGGAAGCACCTGCTTTGCCAATTCGGGAAAGGCAAACACCGGGGACTCAATATCACCCAAGATCGCGCGGGCGTAGAGTCCCGTTGCGGTCGTCATGAAGTCGAAAACCGCCCAGAACAAAATTGAAATCAATATTCCGGGCAACACAACTTTCTCGGACTTGGCAGCGTAGGCACGTTCATAGAACAACGGCTCCACCAACGTCGTCGAAGCAATAACGTACCACACGAGTACGACACCAATAACTTGCCCGCCGGTCGGCGTAAGCAGTTGCGCGTCCACATGTGCACGCAAGAACTCAAGGCCGCCGTAGCGTTGATACAGCGCGCCGACCATTAGGGCAAATCCGGCGTACATGACCGCGAACTGAATCAAATGCCCCTGCACAACTCCACGCAAACCGGAGGGAAAGAGGAACAAGGTCGAGACGGCCGCGCCCATCAACAGCGAAACATGGTAGTCCCATCCGAACATCCACTCGATCAGTTTACCCAGCATCAACAAATATGCCGCAGGCATCGCGGTCAGGAAAATAATTGCGCCGCACACTCTGGCCGCTGTGGAGCCGAAGGCCTGTTCAAAACGGTCTGGCAACGAGAGCAGGTTGGATGCCCGCGCGCGTTTGGCCAAAATCAAGGCGAAGATCAGCGCATACAGATAGTACGGCACGCCGAACACAAACCAGTTCGACAATCCATACGAGTACGAGTATTCGCTCACGCCCAGAATGCCGCCATACCACGCCGCCACCAGTGACGCGACGAACGCCGGAAGCGACAAGGCGCGTCCGGCAATCAGGTAGTCTTCAAGTTTGCGCACGGGCCGCCAGAGTCCCGCAAGGAACACGGCGGCAACGGACGCGGCAACAATCGCGAGGTCAATCCAACTTGCTCCAGTCAACCCGCTCATGCGCTACAGCTCGACTGCCAGAGTGGAGTAGATCGCACGCGGTGCTCCGACGATGTAGCTTTCGCCGTAACCCACAGTTTCATATTCAGCTTCAAGCAGATTGTTCACGCGCACACGCAACTCGGCTAACGGCACGCCGCCGGGCAAATTCCGCAAGCTGTAGCCTAAATCGAGATTCAGTAGGGCGTAGGCGTCAATCGCAGTCTCGTCGTTTTGGCTGTTGTCAGTGTATTGTTTGCCCACGAACCGTGCGCCGAGTCCGAACGTGAAGTTGCCGTGCTCGTGTTCAATTTGCAAGTTTGCCAAATACGCTGGGTCTTGTCCGATGCGGTTGCCGTCGCGTGCCGTAGGCTCGAAAGTGTTCCAATCCACTTCCGAGTATTTAACAAATTTGTGATCGGCCAGTGCCAAATTCCCGTGCACCCGCAGGTGCGGAATCACTTCAACGCCAGCGACAATTTCCACGCCCTGATGCAGTACTTCGTCCGCGTTGGCCGACAACAAGTTACCCAGATCATCAAGCTGTCCGTTATCCGTCACAATCGCGTCGGTCAACTGCATGCGATAGTAGTTCACGCCGATGTGCGCAGTACGCCATTGGGCGATGGCTCCCAATTCGATATTGAAGAGGTTCTCGTCGTCAAGTGTTGGGCCGGAATATTCTCCACCCGCGCTGCCGTCAGCGAACCGGTTCGGGGCAATCAGCGGTGAAGAGTAGTAGTCCTGCGCATTGTACAAATCGCGAAACGCCGGTTCGCGCTGCGCCCACGACAGATTGCCATATACGACGGTCAAAGGCTTCGACTCTGCGGCTTCGAGCAGACTGTAGTTAATGCCCAGACGAGGCGAGACAGCACTGAAACTCTTTTCGAGCGTCACATCAAAGATCTGGTCATCTTTCATCTCGTAGCGCTGTGTCTTAAGTTGCAAATCCGCCATGACGCGCAGCGGATCGGTGACTTGAAACAGATTGTGAACATAGGCCGCATACACCTGCTTGTTCACTCGGTAGTCGTAGTAATGCTGATCCGCGATCGAGCCGCTCGGCACTTGCGAGGCCCACTGCACAGTACCTTCGTGTCGCGCTTCGTGCAGCCGTAATTCCGCGCCGAACACCGTTTGGCCGTGCGCATGCTTCCATGTAGCTCGCGGCACCCAACCGCCGTCCATTTCGGCGATATTGCGCCGCCTTAGAACATCGGCAAGAATTGAGTCTGCTGCCAGGGAGTAGAAGTACTGACTTAAGTCCTGGCCAGCGCGAAACTGATCGTAGTATCCATCGCCGCGGAATATGTAGAACGCTTGATCCAACGCCAGATTGTCGCGCAACCGCCAAGCATCGTGCAGTTCATAGTGCGGCTGGAAGAAATTGTCCACTTCACCCGGATACGTGAACGGATTGTAACGGCGGTCCGTGTCTTTGTCGCCGCTCACGTTTCCTTCAAGATAGTCTTTACTCACACCGTCATACGCCAAGTGCGTGCGCTCCGGCCCGCCATAGAACATCATGCGCGTCGTATGACGGCCCGAGAAACGCGATGCCGCCAGATAATAGCTCCACATTTTCGCCCACGATCCGAAGCGGTAGCCGTCAGTTTCCATGCGTGTCAACCGCCCGGCAAATCCAAATCTCTCGGCCACTCTGCCTGACGTAAATTGCAAACTTGCGCGTCGCGTATTCCACGTGCCGTACATTGCCTCGGCGCGCAAGTGCGGACGGTCACCGAGTCCTGGCGTTCGGGTCACGAGATTGATCGAACCACCCAGCGCCGCCGCGCCATAGAGTGAATTGCCGACACCGCGTTGCACCTGCAAGTCCTGCACGTCTTCAGCGAAGTCCGGCAAATCAATCCAGAACACTTCGTGTGATTCGGCATCATTGAGCGGAATGCCGTTCAGGTACACACCGACGCGGTTCTGACTGAACCCACGCATGCGCAAGTACGAATATCCGAATCCGTTGCCGCCGTCGGAGTATGTGTTGACGCTGGGAAGCTGCGTCAACAGCAAGGGGATATCCTGTGCGAAATTCGCCTTGTCCACATTCTCGCGCGACACATTGGAAAACGTCACCGGATAGTCTGATGTCGCCCGCGACGTGGAAACAGTCACTTCGTCCAAGCGGTACTCTGCTGCGTCACGGAAAGCGTCGTTGCTCTTCCCATAGGGCTTCAGTTCAACATTGTACTCAGTTTGCTCGGCATCCGCGAGCACCAGCATCGCCGAGAGCGGAGCGAAACCTTCATGCGAGATTTTCACGACAATACTCGGCCCCGGAAAGCTCTCGGTCACATACCTTCCGAATCGATCCGTCACCGCCGCTGTGTCGAAATCCACCTCGACGATTGCGCCTTCCAGCGCCTTGCCGGTGCTCCAGTCCGTGACGATTCCGGTCAGCGCCGACTGCCCCGAAGCCAAAGTGACCCAGAGCAGAATACCCAGCATCATCTTCATCTCATTCCTCCTTAAAATGAAAAAACCGCAGCCCGTTCACGGAACGGCTGCGGTCTGACATTTGGGAGGAGTTCGCGTTCACCGGCGGCCCCTCGTTTGACCGCGCCGTTTCCTTCGCCGGCATTATCCGGATCAGGTTCGAGGGACTCTCTCAGGCCGTTTGCGGATTTCTCCGTTCGACCACCCCTACGGCTGCCTCAGAAGATACTCATTTTGGAGCGGTCAGTCAAGTAATAGGACTAAAACAGGCAAGAATGCCTCTCGTGTTATGTTTCACAAAGTAAATCTCAATCTACTGTGACAAAGGCACTTGACTCGGGCAAGTAATCAAGTTATATTTAAGTTGACTATCAAAGTCATATTTAGGAAAATCCACATGTTAATTTCGCTTCAAGCCGATTACGCCCTCCGGTTGCTGATGTTCGTGGCTCGTGGCCACTCGGAAGGCAAGACGTTCGTCACGCGCGACATCGCCGAGCAGCAGCACATCCCGCGCGTATTTCTCACGAAAATAGTAGCTTACCTGTCCTCAGAGGGGTTGTTAGAAACCCATCGAGGCAAGGGAGGCGGCATCGCGCTGGCTCGTAAGCCTGAAGAAATCAATATGTTGGAGATCATTGAAGCGTTCGAGGGCAGCCTCGCGTTCAATGAGTGCACGACGGACGGAAGCGTCTGCGTACATTCCCAAGAATGCACAGTTCGCCACGTTTGGCGTGAAGCTGAAGACAACCTGAGGAATTTCTTCCGGTCCAAGAGCCTGCAGGATCTGCTCGATTTGGAGCACGCACAATATTTTACGCAGATTCAGCCGATTTTCCAGGCCTCGGATAACGGCAAGGGGACTGAGCGTTCCAAGCCGGTCGTCGCCGGCTAATTCGCCTGCCAAGCAGTCAATCAATAATTCTAACATAGCGGAGCGTTCGTGAAGCAGCTCGAGATCCAGAACCTGTTCGTCGCCGTGGAAGGCAAGGAGATTTTACGCGGCCTGAATTTGACCGTGCCGGTCGGTGAGGTGCACGCCATCATGGGGCCGAACGGCAGTGGCAAGTCCACGCTTTCCGCGGCCATCATGGGCCACCCGAAGTATGAGGTCACCGGCGGTGATATTCTGTGGGGCGGCGAGAGTCTGTTGGAGTTGGAGCCTGACGAACGAGCCAAGCGCGGTTTGTTCTTGGCCTTTCAATATCCACAGGAAATCTACGGTGTGTCCGTAAACAACTTCCTGCGACTGGCAATGACCGAACGCTTCGGCCAGACCCCGAGCTTCAAAGAGTTCGACGGTGAAATGAAGAAGTGGCTGGAACTGTTGGAGATTCGTCCGGAATTCACGAAGCGATTCCTTAATGAAGGATTTTCAGGCGGCGAGAAGAAGCGCAATGAGATTTTGCAAATGGGGATGCTCAAGCCTGAGATGGCCATCATGGACGAGACCGACTCCGGGCTCGATATTGACGCGCTTAAAATCGTCTCCAACGGCGTGAACAACTTACGCGGCCCGAACTTCGGCGCGCTCGTGATAACGCACTATCAGCGCCTGTTGAACTACATTGTGCCGGATTATGTGCACATCCTTGTGGACGGCCGTATCGTGAAGTCGGGGGACAAGTCGCTGGCTCTGACCTTGGAAGAGCAGGGCTACGATTGGATCAAGGACGAAGTCGCGGCCTAAACACTCGCAGTGTCAAGCGAAACTGATCAAGCCATTCTGCGCGCGGGCGCTGAATGCGGAATTGAGATTGACAGCAACGACGGCAAGCCAAGGCTTGACCGGGCGAATCTCTCGCTTCCGAAGTGGCCCAAGAAACTTGATCCGGCTCGTTGCGTAGTAATTGATACGACTAAGGCGCGCGACGGATTTTCCTGGCCGACTCCACGGTTCGAAATTCTGATTGCAAATCTCGATGCTATCGGTTTGACCGCAGTGCAAATCGGCAGCCCGGCCTCGGAGAAGTTGCAGCGCGCCCAGCAGCATTTTGCACGGCTGAATCCTGTTGAATGCGCCGCTGTGATAGATCATACTTTGCTTTGGATAGGGCATGATACGTGCTGGCGGTACGCTGCCGCCGCGCTGGGTAAGCCGCAAGTGGTCATTGCTTCGCATAAGATCACTGGCCCTGTGTGGCCGAACACGTTTCAAGCCGACGCGACGCGCAGCGCTGCCGAGAGCAAAGCGTTAGGGCCCGTGTCCGTGACGGCCGTGGCGACCGCCGTGCGCGACGCGATGAAGAAACTTGGAGTTCCAGAGCAATAGTGAATTCCCCCGGGCCGCGCTATGGTTCGCTCTTTTGCCGGGCCGGATACTTCTGTAAGGCTCGCTGGGAGGACGCGCGGCGTCCGGGAGAAGAGATTGTTGTCACGCATTGTGGCAAGCTCGGCGATTTCATCGCGACGCTCCCAATCGCGTCGTGGCTGCACAAGACGCGCGGCCGCAAGATTCACTTCGTGCTCGCCAAGAGTTTTGCACCGTTTTCGCAAATCGAGCCGCTACTGTCGCTGCAGCCGATGACGTCCAAGGTGTCGTTGGCGGACTTCCCGATTGTAGATTGGGAAAAGGGCGGGGAGCCGTACAGGCACGACCCAAATCACTACGGTATTCCCACGCGCGAGTACTACAACTTGGGATTTCGCAGAACGCCGCGTCGATTTGTTCCGCAGTACGTCGCCGAAGAACACGGAATCGGTTTTGATCCGGACTTCCGTTTGAATCTCGGTGCGATTGAACGAACCGATGAAATTCTGGTCAGCGATGAGCATATGCTCGTCGAGGTGCCGCAGGCGCGGACGCTCGATTTGTCTCAAGATATCCTCGCGAACGCACGGCGCATGGCCGGGGCGCGCGAATCGCATGTCAGTCAATCGGGGCTGTTCCACATACTCGATTGGGCCGGTGTCACGCCAACGCGCGTGTATATCTATCCGCATTCCGTCAACATCCACCTGTTCAGCCGCCGCTTGCACGAATTCGACATCGTTCGCATTGACCGCGACGTGCGGCCCCGGAAGTAATGCCGTCCTACATTGTCCATAGCGGTTGGTGGTGCGACGAATCGCGGCGGCACATCGGCGCGAACTACAACGAGTCCGACGACCGCATTCGCACGCCGAAGTTCTTTGATGTCTGGTACGATTGTGTTACTCGCTTCTCAAAGCCGTTGCAGATTTTCGTCGCGGACTCAGCAAGTCCGCTGAAGCCGGATTTGACCGGTAAACGCGTCGAATGGGTGAATCTCGAGCGCAACTTCCAGCATGGCATGATCTGCGTCGGACAATACGGAGGCTGGACGCGCGCGTTTGCGCTTGGAGCGATGCACGCGTATCTAAACGATGCGGACTATTCGGTATTCTTGGAGCAAGATTGCCTGATTGTCGGCGACGGCATCATCGAAGAGGCGCTTGCGAAAATGGGGAATGCGAAAATTTCCTACGGCGCCTCGAGTCCGGTGCGCATCGAACAAAGCTTTGTCATCATTCGCCGCGATTACATTCTCGACTTTCTGCACGGTTTTCTGGGCATGAAACAGAGCGACCGCGATCTGTTCACTGAAGTAAAGTTTCAACGTCTTCAAAAACGCGCCCGAGTTTTTCGCGCGTTTGGATTGCCTGCCGCTGGTTTCGCACCTCTGCCGTTCGGCTTTGGCCGCAACCGCCCCTTGGATTTCACGTATTCCCGCTTCTACGCACAGCAATGGTCGCGGGCGGAACTTGAAGCGCTTTTCGCGCGTGAGAAGTTTGACTCTCTCGCGCGCCTGCTGCATGATTGAGCGCATCTGATTCTGTTTTTCATTACTTGGAGATAACGAATGCCGCCATCAAAAGAATTCTCCCTCGACCTTGACAATTACGACCGCTACGGCTTCTCGATGCCGGAAGCGAATCTGGTCAAGCTCCCCAAGGGCTTGTCGCGTCAGGTCGTTGAGGAGATTTCTGAATACAAGAAGGAACCCGAGTGGATGCGCAACTTGCGTCTGAAGGGTTTCGACTACTTCATGCGCAAGCCACTGCCGATGTGGGGGCCGGATCTCACGGCAATTGATTGGAACGACATTCATTACTATATCAAGCCGACGGACAAAGTCGCGCATGATTGGGATGCTGTTCCCGCCGAAATCCGCGAGACTTATGACAAGCTGGGTATTCCCGAAGCCGAGAAGAAATTCCTCGCGGGTGTCGGCGCGCAATATGAAAGCGAAGTGGTCTATCACTCTCTGCAAGAACAGTGGCAGAAACTCGGCGTTGTCTTTCTCGATACCGATACGGGCTTACGCGAGTATCCCGATCTCTTCAAAGAATATTTCGCCAAGTGCATTCCAGCCGGCGATAACAAGCTCGCTGCATTGAATACCGCTGTTTGGTCGGGCGGTAGTTTTATCTATGTGCCGAAGGGCGTCAAGGTCACGATTCCGCTGCAGGCCTATTTCCGCATCAACGCGCAGAACGCCGGGCAGTTTGAGCGCACTTTGATCATCGCCGACGAAGGCTCCAGCGTTCACTATGTTGAAGGCTGCACTGCACCGGTGTATTCGAGCGATTCGCTGCACTCCGCCGTCGTGGAAATCTACTGCAAGCCGCATTCGAAGGTGCGTTACACGACGATTCAGAATTGGTCGAAAAACGTTTACAACCTCGTGACGAAACGCACCATCGCCGAAGAAGGTGCGACGATGGAATGGGTGGACTGCAACATCGGTTCAAAGGTTACGATGAAGTACCCGTCCGTTTACATGGTCGGACGCGGCGCGAAGGCGGATATCCTCTCTGTCGCTTATGCCGGATCGGGCATGCACACTGAAGCGGGCGCGAAAGTTTATCATCACGCGCCGGACACCACTTCAGTGATCGTGTCGAAGTCTATTTCGCGCGGCGGTGGCCGCACGAGCTACCGTGGCATGGTGGAAGTCGCTGAAGGTGCCAAGAACAGCAAAAGCAGCGTCGGCTGCGATGCGCTCTTGCTCGACGATCACAGCCGCAGTGACACCTACCCCTATATGAACATCAAGGAAGACCGCGTCGAACTGGGTCATGAAGCCACTGTTTCCAAGATTGGAGACGAGCAGGTTTTCTACCTTCAGAGCCGCGGAATTTCCGAAGAAGAAGCGATGACAATGATTGTGCGCGGCTTCATTGAGCCAGTCGTCAAAGAGCTGCCGATGGAATACGCGCTGGAAATGAACCGCCTCATTCAATTGCAAATGGAGGGTTCGGTTGGCTGAGACCCTCACGACTTCCTTGCCGATGAATCACCTTGAGCATCTCGCCGAAAGGCACTTTTTGATTTCGCAATCTGACCGTGCCGTGGATTTGGAGTCGGCGCGCAGCGCGGATTTGCCCGCGGCGGATATTGAGGAATGGCGCAAGAACAACGCGAAGACCTTTCCCTGGGACTTGGTCGAAAGCGCTGATTCGCAGACTCGTTTTGAAAGTTCGGTTACCGTGCGTGGCGGCTTGACGCCGGACGCGCTGCTGGCAACTCCTGCGGAGCGTGACGCCTTTGCGCCGCGGCTTAAGATCGAAGCTGATGATTTCGATCACAAGTTTCTCTATTATCATCGGGCGCTAACGGCGCAGCCGGTGTGTCTCCGCATTCCGGCAAATAGCGAACGTGTGGTGATTGACGTGATGCACCATCACTATGGGCCGGGACTTGCGGCTCCGACGACGTTGATCATCGTTGAGTCCGGCGCCGAGGCCGTTGTTCATGACCGCTGGTCAAGCGACCAGGAAACTCCGTGGATTGGACGCACAGAGATTCTGGTGAAGCAAGGCGCGCGCTTGCATTATGTGCACGATGAAAACGTTCCGCGTTCAAGTGCCATTTACCGCACGGGCCGCATTCATGTTGAGCGTGACGGCTATGTGAACTGGTGTACATTCACGACTGGAGCCGCATGGCATGTCGCGAAGCTGAGGTTGGACTTATTGGGAGTCAACACCGAGGCGCATTTGAGTGGTCTGTTCGCGGGCGATGAAAGCGAATTTGCTGAACACCGCACGCACCAGCATCACAACACTCCGAACGGATTCTCGAACCTGCTCTTCAAAACCGTATTAGCCGGTCAGGCGCATTCGGTTTATCAGGGCATCATCACTGTTCCCCAACATGCGCAGAAGACCGACGCGTATCAGACGTGCCGCAATCTGATGCTTGATCCGGGAACTCACGCCGATGCGATTCCTAAACTCGAGATTATCGCTGACGACGTGAAGTGTTCGCATGGCGCGAGCATCGGCACACTGAACAAGGATCAGATGTTCTATCTGCAAGCGCGTGGATTGACTCACCGTCAAGCGATGACCGCAGTTAGCATGGGCTTTGCCGAGCAAGTGATTCAGACGGTACCAGATGTGCTGGAAGATGTGCGTGAGAGTTGGCGCGAGCGTGTGGCGCTGGCAGTGGGGCGCGCGACCGGCGAGTAAGAAAGGAACAACGCCCCGCGCATCGAAAGCACGGGGCGTTGCTGTTGGGCGCGGGCTCAATAGTACCCGCCAAAAAATCTGTTAGTGCGCGAGACGGCGGCCGATGATGTAACGCGAGAAATGTGTCACCTTGCATTCGATCCAGCCGTTGTTCGGATTCACCCATGTGTTGATTTCTTCAAACTGGCCCGTTTCGGGATTGTAGAAGAAATAGGCTGCATCTGCGGCAAACGTGTTCTCTGGCCAGTCAATGACCGTGGAGTCTATCCAGAACGCTACTGAATCTGCGAAGATCATGCCTGTTGGACCGTACTCGAGTTGCGAGTAGGTCGCGTCTTCGACGATGATATCGCATTCCAGTGCGGGATGTGAGCCGAGACAGCCTGGATAGACAAATAGCCCGACCATGTCTTCGATTTGGATGTGCGTGGTGTCCGTATTGGTGACCCAAAGTGCAGCGCGAAAGTCCGCGGCGGTCGCGCGAGCACGGCCTGAGTCACTCCAGAAAAAGAACACAGACCCTTCACCGGGTCCGGCAGCCAACATTTCGGCAGTCGGCTCTGCGGGGAAGCCTGTGGTCTCGTCATCTTCTTTGTCACAACCGGCGGTCAATACAACTACGCAGACGCCAACAAGCAGTATGAATCGGATCATCTCAACCATTCCTTGTTGTTGTTACAACTTTGGTAACGCTCATTGCAAACAATAAGCCACAATAGTGCGCATTTTCACTTAGTACTTAAAGTATGACTTTAGAAACTCAGTTGGTCAAAATTTGTTCGCTGTCTGATTTGCCGCGCAATAGCGCGAAGGGATTTCAAGTCGGATCGCTGGAATTAGCGCTCTATAATGCCGACGGCCACCTATATGCAACATCGGATATCTGCTCGCACGAACGCGAGTTTCTTTCCGATGGTTGGCTGGAAGGCGATTGCATCGAATGCCCCCGTCACGGTGCGCGTTTCAACTTGAAAACCGGCGAAGCGCTTTCGCTGCCCGCAACCCGTCCGATCGAGACTTTCGCCGTGGAACAAAAGGGCGATGACATCTATGTTGTTGTGCCGGTAAAATACCTCGGAGCATCAGCTTGAGCATGCCTTTCGGCAGGGATATCCGCAAGGAATTTCCGATTCTCAATATCAAGGTCAACGGCAAGCCGTTGGTCTATCTCGACAGCGCCGCCAGCTCGCAAAAACCATTGGCGGTGTTGGAATCTTATTGCCGGTTTTGCGAGTCGCGTTATGCCAATGTGCATCGTGGCATTCACACGCTTGGCGAGGCGGCCACAGGAGATTACGAGAGCGCCCGCCGCGCCGTAGCGGAGTTCATCAAGGCTCCGGCGCTCGAAGGCGTCATCTTCACACGCGGCACGACGGAATCTATCAACCTCGTCGCCTCGTCTTACGGGAAGAAATTTATCAAGCATGGCCAGGCAATTGTGCTGACTCCGATGGAGCATCACGCCAATCTTGTTCCCTGGCAGTTGACCGCGCAATCAGTAGGTGCCGAACTGCGGTTCATTCCCATTAAGAGCGACGGCACGCTCGACATGGCTGAGGCGCGCAAGCTGCTGGATGGCAAGGCCGCGCTGCTCTCGGTAACGCATGTCTCAAACGTCTTGGGCACAATCAACCCTGTCCGCGAATTGACCGATCTCGCTCACAAAGTCGGAGCTAAAGTCTTGATTGACGGCGCGCAAGCGGTTCCACATTTGGAAGTCAATCTGCGTGAATTGAATCCTGATTTCTACGCATTCTCCGGTCACAAGATGCTTGGCCCCACGGGCGTCGGTGTTCTATACGGCCGCCCTGAGATTCTCCAAGATATGGATCCGTTCCTCACCGGCGGTGAGATGATTCGCGAAGTTTTTCTCGATCACGCGACATGGAACGATTTGCCCTATAAGTTTGAGGCTGGCACGCCCGCGATTGCCGAAACCATTGGCCTAAGTGCAGCGGTTCGCTATCTCACGGAATTGGGGATGGAGAAGATTGAGCAATACGACCACCACCTGACACACTACGCGCTCGAAAAGCTTTCAGCCGAGCCGGGCTTGGAACTCTACGGCCCGCGCACGAATCGAGGAGCAGTCGTGTCGTTCAACGTGCCGGGCATTCATCCGCACGATCTTGCTGCACTGTTGGATCGTGAAGGCGTCGCGATTCGCGCCGGACACCATTGCTGCCAACCGTTGATGCGCTGGCTGGATGTAAGTGCGACCGCGCGCGCCAGCATGTATCTCTACAATTCAACGTCTGACGTTGATGCGCTGGTGGATGCCGTGCGCACAGCGCGTAAGGTTCTGGCATGAGCGATCTCTATGGCGAAATCTTGCTGGATCACTACCGTTTGCCGCGTAACAAAGGGAAGTTGGCGCACGAGACGCTTGCCGCCGAAGGCAAGAACCCGCTCTGTGGTGATGAACTGACCTTGCACTTGCTTGTAGAAGGTGGCACGATCCGCGACATCAGCTTCGAGGGCACAGGCTGCGCGATTTCCATGGCCAGCGCTTCGATGCTGACAGAAGACTTGAAGGGGCGCTCGGTTGCCGAAGTGCAACACCGTATCGAGCAGTTCCGGCAGTTCATTCGCGATGGTCAGGAGCCGGAAGGCGAGGCCCTGAATGATATTTCAGCCCTGTCCGGTGTTGCACAGCTTCCGGTTCGCGTCAAGTGCGCGACCCTCCCGTGGACGACGATGGAGGAGGCGCTGCGGGAATTGGCCGGAAAGTAGCGAAAATAGCTTAGTAAGGCCCCTTTCGGGGCCTTTTTTCGTTTACGGGCATTCTCAATCGGTCTCCCGAGCCACTTGCGCAACGCCATAGAGAACGCTATATTTCTAACTTCCGGGTGGCCTGAAATTTGCGCAAATCCAAGGGTCTAACCTTGAGGGCGCAATGATAGCTCAGTTATCTGATATTCGGCGGGTTTGTTTGCTGGGCCTCGATCCGGTAGTCGCTTCGTTGTCCATGATTCTGAAACGATCGGGTTTTCGTGGGCAAGTTTACGGAGTTGACGACACCGCGCTGGTGAAGCAAGCCTGGCAACACGGTTGTATCAATGACGGCGGCACGAACGCGGCTGCCGGTATCAAGAGCGCCGAACTCATCATCCTGTCACGGAGTTGTGCCAATCCCCGCGACAGGCTGGCCGAAGCGCTCGACCAAGCGCAGCCCGATTCCATTATTCTGGAAGCGTCAACGGTCAAAGGCCACGAGACCGTGGTATTCGAGTCGTCTTCGCGTACAGATGTGCACTATGTCGGATTTCACATGGTTCAGGACGATCCGGCGCTTCTCAACTCCTGTAATCCCTCACCGTTTTTCTTCGAGTCCAAGGCGATCATCCTGACTCCCCGGATTCGCGCGGACTACCCTGCCTACAAGATACTCGCGGACGCGCTCGAGAAGGCGGGCGGAACCGTGATCGCCATGAGTCCTCAGGCATTTCATGAGCGCGTGGCCCTGATGGAGTTCATTCCCGACTTAATGGACTTTCTGGAACTTGAGGTGGCGCTTACGTCCAGCACGGACGACAAGATCACGTCCGAGTATTTGACGACCCGTTTGAAAGACCGCTTGTTCCGTATGGTTGACCTGCATGAGTCCTCGTGGCACGACGCACTGAATGGAACGCGTCATGCAGTGGACAAGCAGCTCCAGGCCGTGGAAGAAGCCGTCAAATCGCTGCGGAACGATATCCGCACTGGTAATTTGAAAAACCGTGTGGCCTCACTGTTGGTTCAGGCCGAGCATCTGCATGTTCAGGGAGCCGCGCCGGTCCAGCAAGAGTTGGTCGTGATTACCGAAGGTGACCCGAAGGTCATGGAGCGAATTTCGAAAGCTCTCGCGGAAGCGAAAGTGAACATTGACCGGATTGAGCAGTTGAAAGGCGACACGAACGGCGCCTATAAACTTCACTTGACAGATGCATCAACCTGCGCCCGCGCCGCCTGCGCACTGAAGGCAGCGGGTATCGAAACCGAACAGTTGGCCTGATACGGAGACCGTTTGTCGGAATCACAACAGACATCACCAGTCGCGGATGCCATCGAGCTGACACTTCCTGATCCGCTCGACCTCTTGCAATCGGATTTTCATAGGATCGCGCTTTTGGGCGTCGGTCTGATCGGCGGCTCCATCGGCTTGAAGCTCAAAGCGATGCAATATGCCGGCACGGTTATCGGTTACGATCGCCGTGAAGTCCTGGAAGAAGCGCTCATGCGCGGCGCAATAGACCAGGGTGCGGGCGATATTTCTGAAGCGATCGCGGGAGCCGACCTAATTGTATTGGCGATGGGTGCGGACGAGGTGGTCAAGATGCTGCCGACGATTCTCCGCACGGCTGCTCCGCATGCGGTCATCACGGATACAGCGGGAGCTAAGTGCGAAATCGCCAAAGCCGCGCGCGCTGTAACGGACGCGAAAGCGGTTTACATCGGTGGCCACCCCTTAGCAGGAAGCCTTCGTCAAGGTATCGCGAACGCACATCCTGAGCTGTTCGCGAGCGCTTATTGGATGCTGACTCCCGATGAGCAAGTGCCCGACGAGAAATTGTCCGCATTGAAGTGGTGGATTCGCATGTTGGGCGCGCATCCGATTGTATTGACCGCCGAAGTGCATGACCGGATCGTTGCAGCGACAACTCACATGCCGCTCGTGTTTGCGTTAGCCTTGACGGATTGGCTGGCGACGCAAAGCCGGGATATTCCGTTGGCACAGAAGCTCGCAACAGGACACTTTCAGTCCATGACGTCCATGGCGTCTTTGCCGCTGGGTGCGTGGGAATCCGTGTTGTTGGCGAACCGCGAGCAGACGCTTGCAGCGCTAAGAACATTTCGTGCACATTTTGACGAAATTGAAAAGCTCTTCGGCGATGGCAAGTTGGATGAAGTCTGGCAACGGGCCTATTCGTTCCAACGCAAGCTCGCGCGCGAGCGTCCGGGCGATTGGGACTCGCAGTCTGAGTTGACGGTGATTGTACCGGACAAGCCCGGAAGCCTTGCCCACATCGCCGGACTGCTGGCGGATCATGAGATTAACATTCGTGATATCGGAGTTCTGCATAGCCGCGAGCGGCAAGGCGGCCTGCTGCGAGTGTCGTTGGAATCACTGGCGGACGCGCGCAGCGCAATTCAAATCTTACAGATTCACGGCTACACCGCGATGCGCCGCGACTGATAGAATTATTGCTTAGTAACTGAAAACGGTAGGCCCACGCCTACCGTTTTCTTGTGTTCGGTCTGATTTGAATTACTCGCTGGTGACAGCCGTTTCCAGTTCGAGATTGTGCAGGCGTTCGACCAGTTCATCCAACTCGAACGGCTTGCCCAACAATTCGTTGGGGCCATCAGGCAATTCGTCGCTTAAGGTGTCGGAAAGTCCGACGCAGGGCACGGCCCCGCAGCGGGCGCGCACAACTTCCAGCCATTCGCCGGGTGCGTCGAAATCCCCGAGATCGAGCAGAATAAACTGTGGCCGCATATCGGAACGCACCACCCAGATCATGGCATCGTCGAGTGTCGTGAATGCTTCACACACATGACCAAGTCGTTCCAGCATTCGCCGCGCCACGTCGCGCACGATCGGATTGGTCACGACAAGTAATCCCGGGCCGGTTTGCATCGCGGGCTGTGTCAATGGCGCTTGCTTGATTTCGATCTGTTCTGCAAGCTGCCCGGCAACACCTTCGGCGTAGTCGGCGAGCTGGTGAATACTCTGCGGTGCCACTTCTTGTGCGCGGGCCACGAGCACCAGTAGCGTCGGCTCGCCTTCGATCTTGATGAGATCGTGTTGGAACGAGCACATGACATAGTCGCCGTCGCAGCGTGTCAATTGCAAATATGCCCGGAGCGTGTCTTCTTCCCACGGCCACTCGGCAAAGCTCTCCATGTCTTTACCGACCAGCCCAGGATGCACCGCGCCAAACAGATCCGAAGCTGCGAGGTTGGCTTCTTGAATCAGATGCGTGCGCGGATCAACCAACAGCACTGCTTCTTCAGCCAACGCACACAATGTATTGAAATTCTCCTGCGCCTGATGCAGTGCGATCTGTAAGCTCTGTGCGTCGGACTTCTTCTGTCCGTAAAGTATGACGCCGTTTGCCGTCGCGACCGGATAGAACTCATACGTTCGGGAACCGAACAAGCTTTCGAACCGCTGAGTTCTCTCGGGATCAGCGATTGCGGTCGTCTGCATCGCTTCGAGGCCCGGCAGGACTTCGTGCAGGAGCGGCGTCTCGGCAAGACGCGCGTTAATATCGAGCGCGGCGCGGTTGCAAGCCTGCACGCGACCCGAGGAATCTACTAACAGCACAGGCTGTGGGTTCAAATCATCAACGGCATTGACGACCGGATCCAATGCCGTTCGGTCACCGGACTCCACGACGCGATTCTCAATAAACTCAAGCGCCACAGCCCCCGGAGCTTCAGAAGCTGCCGACAGTCGTGTCGCGACGATTTCGCCGTCGAAGTAGTGTTTGTCATCCAGGCATAGCAACCAGTGTCCGCCGTTGAAGTCTGGCTCTGCGGCCTTGACCAAAAACTCTTTTAGCGGCCCGCGAAACGAACCGCCAATGACCGTGATGCGCTCATCCGGTTGACCGCTTTTGGGAAGGTGCAACAGCCCGCGCGCGGCAGAATTGAAACGGAGTAGTTTCCCACTCGGATCAACCACCGCCAGCGGAGTACGTACTGCCTGAAAAATCTGGCGGAAAGTTACCGTTTCCGGCTGGTGTTTATTTTCATCGTTTTCAGAAACGGCAACCGCCTTGGGCTGCGCGGTCTCGGCGGGAACCGTCGGCGCCGCTTTGCGGCGCGGAATCAGGGACACGACCAGAAACGCCGTTCCAACGGCCAATAGGGCCAGCCCTCCCATGGAACTGCCCGCCCCGACTGGGGCATTGATCTCGGATACCAGAAGCAAGGCTTGCATTCCGGGGACATGTATTTTGCAAAATGCCAACGGCAATCCGTTGTCCATACTGACCAATCCCGTGGACTGTGCCAGCAGGAGCGGCCAGGTACCCGCCCCAATTGGCGGCTCAGACTGGTAGGTCGAGGCAAGAAACAGCTCCTTGGGGCCATTCATGAGCGCCCACTGCTGCGGCGGGTCATTTGGCATGGAGAAAAGGGCCGCAGGATCAATCAAGGCGACCAGCTTCCCCGGCTCCTGAGCCTGCTCATCCGACGGCGGGGCATACTGCAAGGCCAGAAAACGCCCCGGGCCAGTCGTGCGGCTGCTGAGGAGGATGTCCGGCGATTCGGGCCGGTTGAGTTCGGCCAAGGCTTCACCCAGACCGGACGTGTCGCCAAACACGGCATGCGTTTCTCCCGTGAATCTGAGGAGCGCCCAGCCTCGGGGCCTAGGTGCACCGGTGGGCCAGCTATCCATGATTCCCGTCAGCTTGTTTTCCGCCCGCCAGGCTACCCACTCGGAGGGGCGGTCCACCATCGCGGTCACGTCATGGCGCAAAAGCTGGTCTCGGAAGGCCGAGCGAACGCTGATAATCTGCGTTTCCCATTTTCCGGCCAGATTGCGCAAGCGCGCCAGTTCGAGTTGCTGAAAGTCGCCTTCGGCGGACTGCAAATGCCCCATGGAAAGCAGCGCTCCTCCGAGGAGGCCGGTCAATCCAATGGCGATACCGATGATCTTGAGAAATGGACGCATGCGTGACAACCTGTGGCAAACTGTGAAGACAACAATATCTTCGCTTTGTGGAGCAAATTCCTTGCCTTCAGGCTGTGCCTTGACACTCTCTTTTGAAATCCCTAACTTATGATTTTACAGAACGTGGGAATATTGCAACCGGCCTGTAGGGAAGGCCGTTTCATGCAGGCCGCGAAGATGAATATGGGAAACGCAAGGAGGTGGACTATGGGAGGTGGCCTGACGGTCATCTGGGGTCTATTGTGTTGCGTGGTCACGATGTGTTGGGCGACGGCACCGGAAATTTTGACCAGCACCACGTTTGTAGAACGGGGAGAATTTTTCGCGGTCACGAGAGTGGACGGCGATACGTTGGACGGAGTATATCTTACGGGCGTGGGTTTGCAGACGCCCTATGCAGCCTATGCCGTTCGCGTGGATTCAGCCGGCGCTCCGGTCTGGACGCGCAACTGGGGCAACACGAATGTCATGTACGACTGCATCTGGGACGGCGCGGTCGGTCGAATGATTGGTTACACGACCGAGAACGCCACGCATGATTACAAAGTCGTTCGCTTCAGCGCTGATGGAACGGCCAACGGCAGTTGGGATTTCGGCGGCAACACGCGCGTGGATCGCGGCTACTCTGGCTGCATGTTTGATACGACGTACATGCTGGTTGCGGGTACTGTAATACCCGGAGATTCCAGCGCGAGCGATGGCAGTCTGGTTCTGATCAATAGCAACGGCAATGTCGAATGGTCGCGCACCTATCATGCCAGCGCGATTGTCCGCAAAGTGAACGCGATAGGTTCGCGCATTTGGCTCTATGGCACGGCGGATAGTTTGTCTGGGCGCAACCGTGACTTTTGGATGGCACGAGTGGACTCGGAAGGAACGATACAATCTTCGCGGCGATTCGGTGGAGTTCTCGCGGATGAATTGTACGACGCCGAACGTTTTGATTCAAGTTTGACGATCTTGGTCGGCGCAACTCACGTTACCACCGATAGCGCGCATACGGACATTTGGATATTGGCCACGAACGATGCGGGGGACAGTCTTTGGTCACGGCGCTTCGGCGGCAGTGAGAACGACGCTGCGTTGTGCATTGAACGCGTGATGGATCGTGACAGCGGTTTTGTTGTCGGCGGCTATTGGTCTGAGGAGCTGCTTGGCACGCACAACGCGTTCCTGCTCAAGATTGATCAGGACTTGGATAGTGTGTGGGCGCAGGTGCTTGTGGATTCCGCCGTTGCCGCAGAATTGCGTGACGTGGTGATTGACAGCGACTACCGTTACCGCGCGGCCGGAGTGACCACCACGGGGATTCCGCACGGATTCTATTTAATGACGGATGTTGATCCGGCAGCGCCAGTGCAACACGGTCCCGAACCGTTTTCACTCTTGACTCCGGCGAGCGATGCTTTGGTTGTTACAGATACCATTCGTTTTCGCTGGGAAGCCGCCATTGACCCCGATCCGGGTGATCAAGTTGCTTACGCGTTGGTTCTGGATACGGATACACTTTTTGACAATCCGACCAATCCCACGCCAATCGGCCCGCTGTTCCCGACGACGTATCTTTTGACTCGCACGGACGATGTTTTCGACCGTTACTGGCGAGTCGTGGCGCAGGACCAACATGGAAACCTGCAAGTGTGCGATGAGCGTCACTGGCACGTGCGCAAGATTCGTCCCGACTCGACGCAGCGCTTCAATTTGACCGGACCGCCGAACGGCGACGCGATTCCCAACCCGTTTGCGACATTCTCTTGGGAGACTGCCGTTGACCCGGATAGCGTTGACGATCATGTCATCTACAGTCTATTCTTCCAGATTGGCGACTCGATTTCGCCGATTGACACGATTGACCAGACTTCTGTTACGGTGAATTTCACTGATCACCCATTTATTCATCAGAGCGACACGGTGAGCTGGTGGGTTGTGGCGGACAGTGATTATCCGCAGATGGTGCGGCCTTCTAATCAGGTCTGGACGTTTATCAATTGGAACACAAGCAGTCCGCCGCGCCAATTGCTACCCGCAGAGTTTGCGTTCTTACCAGCGTTTCCCAATCCCTTCAACGCGGAGGTTACGCTGCGCTACAGCGTCGCACAGGCCGGAAACGTGCGCCTCGATTTGTATGATGTGACAGGCCGTTTGGTGACAACCTTGGTCAATTCATCAGTTGCACCGGGAAGCTATGCGGTGCATTGGCAAGGTGCCGACGCCGCGACTGGATTGTACTTCGCCCGGCTGACACAAGACGATCACACCGCGACGCAGAAACTGCTGCTGCTGAAATAGAATCTCAAACTGGAAATCCATTTGGTGTCAAAGTTCCCGCTCATCCTTGCGCTGCTGATTCTATTTGGCGGATTCGACGCATTCGCGCAATCGTTTTCAACGAAAGTGCTGATGCGCGACATCGGCGGCGCTTGGGATGCCGTTGCACGCGACTTTGACAGTGATGGTGATGTTGACGTGTTGGCCTCGACATGGATTCCCGGCGGTGTATTCTACGGCGAACACCGGCCCGGTGACACGTTGTATGTGGCTGAGGCGTATGTTGCCGGCGGCACGGGCCGTGATGTCACAGCAGGCGATCTTGATAACGACGGAGACGTGGACGGACTCTTCGCGTCGTACGGTGAAGACCGTTACATTCTCCTGCGCAATGTTCCCGGCACCACGCCAGCCGAACGTTTCGAGGAAGAGTTTCTCTTCGATGGCGCGACCGGCCCCTTTGCGGTTGACGCGGTTGATTTTTCCGGCGACGGTGAAACAGACTTAATCGCGACCGAGTTGCGTGCCAGCACGAACCGGATTCGCCTGTTCGAGCAAATCGGCGGCAGTTTGGTTGAAATCTGGATGAACACGATTCCGGAGGATCCGCTGGCGCTAACGACTGCGGATTTAAATGGCGATGGAGTGATGGAAATTCTGATCGCGGCGGCAAACGGCGGCGGATTGTATGTCATGCGGCGCACGGAGTCCGGAAGCTACACGATCACGCAGGATATTCCGAACTACTATCTGTCCGCGATCGCCGCTGGAGATGTGGACAATGACGGGCGAGTTGACATCATTTGCGGCGAATTTGAAGACGACAATTTCCGCCGCTGGGAGTGGAACGGCACAGGGTGGACAACCTTCACGCTGCCCGGTTCACTGAATAATCCCCGTGGCGTTGTGATTGCCGATTTTGATTCCGACGGTCTGCTGGATTTTGCGGGCAGCGCCGAAGGGCAGGAAGAAAGCGGCGGCGGACTGGCGTGGTGGCGGCAGAATGCGAACGGATCGTTTGTCTTTCAATCGTTGTCGAACCAGTCAGGCTTCATCGGTCTTGAGCAAGCGGATTTTGACCGCGATGGTGATATTGACCTTCTGGTGGCCAATCGCGCTTTGGAACAGTTGATACTCTACCGCAACCTGATGGGCTCGCCAACGCGCGTGATCGGTACGATTAGCAGCGACCGCAGCGGTGAGGCAATTGCCGGTGCGCGAGTGACGGCGTTGGAGACCGGTGTTTCTGCAATTTCAGATGCAGCAGGACGCTATGAACTTGGTATGATCGAAGGCACGTTTACACTGCGCATTGAGCACGCGTGCTGGGCCACAATGGATATTGGTGGAGTTGAAACGCACGATCAGGACACAACTTTTCAGGATTTCTCCTTGCGTCGCGCGGAGTTGGACTTGCCGGTGACGTCCCTGAATCTATTTGTGCAAAATGATGTCGCTTCAACCTACGAATATTGGATTGGCAATACGGGTGATGCGGAGTTGCATGTTGAAACGACGCCAGTGGGTTTCGCTCCAGAAGACTCGTGGATTAGCGTCGCTCCCGCCCAACTCACGGTGCCCCCGGGCGAGGTTGGTTTGTTAACGGTGACGCTGACGCCGGACACGAGCAACGACGGAAACTATGACTTCCTCGGCTCACTCGAAATGCGCACCAACTCCTGCCCGGATACGATCGTAGATGTCGCGCTGGTCGTCATCGTGCTCGATGCGCCGGAAGCGAACGCCGGACTGATTCCTAAGGAAACTGGATTGTTGCCTGCTTATCCGAATCCATTTAATCCCGACGTGACGATTCCTGTGGCGATAGCGCAGTCCGGTGCGTATGAGTTGGCCGTTTATAATTTGTTGGGACGACGTGTTGCGGTGTTGTTTGACGGAGTGGTTCCCGCGGGACAATTGTCGTTCAAATGGCAGGCGCAAGCCCATGCGTCAGGCCGGTATATGGCGGTGCTCAGCGCCGCGTCGGGTGCACGGTGGGAAACATCATTGATGTTGATCAAGTAAATTTTCGATAGAGGTGATCTTGTGAGTGCAACGGGGACATTTGCCACAAAGGTAGGTTTGGCGGAAATGCTGAAGGGCGGCGTCATCATGGATGTGACGAACGCTGAGCAGGCCCGCATCGCAGAAAAATCTGGCGCATGCGCGGTAATGGCGCTTGAGCGCGTACCATCGGACATTCGCCGCGACGGTGGCGTGGCGCGCATGTCGGATGTGGCCGTCATCCGCGAGATTCAGGATACGGTATCAATTCCGGTGATGGCGAAGTGCCGCATCGGGCATTTTGTCGAAGCGCAGATCTTGGAAGCGCTCGAAATTGATTTTATTGACGAGAGCGAAGTGCTGACTCCGGCTGACGAACAGTTCCACGTGGACAAGCACAAGTTCAAAGCACCGTTCGTGTGCGGCTGCCGTAATCTGGGTGAAGCGCTGCGCCGCATCGCGGAGGGCGCGGCGATGATTCGCACCAAGGGCGAAGCGGGCACAGGAAATATTGTCGAGGCCGTGCGTCACATGCGCGCCGTGATGAGTGACATCCGCAAGGTTTCGCTGATGGGCGATGAAGAGCTGGTGAACTTCGGCAAGGAAATCGGCGCGCCGTTTGAGCTGCTGAAGCAGACGCGCGAACTCAAGAAACTGCCGGTGCCGAATTTTGCGGCGGGTGGTATCGCCACTCCGGCGGACGCAGCGTTGATGATGCAACTGGGTGCCGAAGCGGTGTTCGTCGGATCGGGAATTTTCAAGAGCGATGATCCTGCCGCACGCGCTGAAGCGATTGTGATTGCCACGACGCACTACAAATATCCCGCAGCGCTGGTGCGTGTTTCGACTGGGTTGCGCGGCGCGATGAGCGGCCTGGATGTGCGCTCGATGGACGAATCCGAACTGCTTTCGACACGCGGTTGGTAATGGAGTTTGTGATGGCGCGGGTGGGCGTGCTGGCTTTGCAAGGCGATTTCCCGATGCACGAGCAGCGTTTGTGTGCGCTGGGATGTGAAGTCGTGCAGGTGCGCAAGCCCGAGCAGCTCGATGGTCTTGAAGCGCTGGTTTGGCCCGGCGGCGAGAGCACGACGATGACACGCGTGATGAGTGACGAATTGCGCGGGGCATTGACGAAGTTCTGCTCGTCAAAGCCTACGTGGGGCACATGCGCGGGCATGATCATGCTGTCGCATACTGATCCCGACCCGCGCGTACGGGCACTCGAACTGGCAGACGTGCATGTCAACCGCAACGGCTGGGGCCGTCAGGTACATTCGTTTGAAGCCGAATTGGAACTGGCGCCGGAGTTGCGCGAATCGAAGCCATGCGTTGGGATGTTCATTCGTGCGCCGCGCATTACACGCATCGGTGACAACGTGCGCATTCTGGCGAGATTCCGCGGTGAACCCGTTGCGGTTCAGTACGGCAATATTCTCTTAACGACATTTCATCCTGAGCTGACGGATGACGACCGGTTTCACCGGCTGCTGTTGGCTCAAATTTTGAATTCTGATCAAACACGCATCTTAAGCACGGGAGAACGGAAGTGACCGCTCGCACCTTGTGGCGTGCCGCGCTCGGCGCGTTGGCACTGATTAGCTTAGCATTCGTCGGCTGCGACGAGCGCAATGACGCGGATGTTCCCGCAACAATTTATCATTTGCAAAAGCAGATGGTCTTGCCGGGTACCGCTCTGTTTGTGGACTTGCAAGGCGACATGTTGGCAGTTGCCGCGGCATCGGCAGGAACTTACCTTTTCAACGTCGCTGATCCCGCAACCCCTTCTGAGGTTTTCCACTACACGCCGGTCGCTTCGCTGTACGCTGCACAAACGGCCTATGATCCGGTTACGCAGCATATCGTCACGATTAACATGGGAGCTGGCCCTGGCGACCGTTTTCCGATTCATGCGATTCCTTCCGGCCAGCGGCTCGGCATAGCGACAGTATCAGGTGCCATTGTTGATCTTCAATTTGGGAGCACCGAAGAGCGTCTAGACCTCTGGACACTTGACGGAAGCGGCGACAATGACGGATTGGTGTTGACATCGTTCTGTTATGATTCTCTGTCTGGTGAATATGAGTTTAACTGCGTGGGAGACCGTTTTGGCTACTCCAATGCTGATTTGTTCATGCGCGGTTTTGACCGCAAGGACACATTGTTTGCCATCGCCGCCAGTGACCACCGCGTCCGCATTCACAATTCGCGCGTTGCATTTGTAGATCCAATAACTGTTAACGTATCAGGCGACGCCCGCGATTGTGCGTGGTATGGGAACTATCTCCTGGTCGCCGACAATTTTTCTCTAGATATCATTGACATTTCAGACTTGTCCGCGCCAGAAGAAGTTGGAAGATATGTAATCCAGGGCGCAGATCGCTTGCAGGAAATCGATATTGACGGTAGCTATGCGGTCTTGCTTGACGACGCCGATGGAGTTTACGTGGTAGATATTTCGAACCCCGTGGCCCCCAAAGTTGTGCAATCCATTAGCTTGCCCGAAGTATCTCGTATCAGCGTTGATGACGGAATGCTCGCAATCGCAGATCAGCAACTCGGCGTGCTGATTTACACACGTTAAGGGAAAACGCATAGAATGCAGAAAGCCCCGCGAGACTCTCGCGGGGCTTTTTACATCCAATCGAATCTAAGCTACTTCAAAGTGCTGAAGATCGCATCCCACAATTCCGTCCGTCCTTCATGCGATGAACTGGAGTAGGGCAGCACGGCATCAGCACCGAGCGACAACGCTGGGCCGCGCAGCTTCAGCATAGACTGATCGCGCTCTTGCCTATTGAGCTTGTCAATCTTCGTGGCCAGCACCATGAATCGGCGGCGGTACGTATTGAGCGCCTCAACCATCTGCATATCCAACTCGGTCAATCCGCGACGCGAGTCTGCAATCAAGATCACAAGTTCCAACCGCAGCGAATCGGCCAAATAGTCCTCGAGAAATCCCGCCCACTCCTCCTGCAAGGAGCGCGAGACTTTCGCATAGCCATAGCCCGGCAAGTCCACAAAGTAGCACGTACGCTCACCAATGCGGAAATAATTCAACAGGCGCGTCTTGCCCGGCGTTGCGGATGTCTGCGCGAGACCCTTGTGGTTTAGCAGCGAGTTGATCAGCGACGACTTGCCGACATTAGAGCGTCCAACGAACGCAATTTCCGGCAATGGCGGCTTCGGAGCCTGCTTCAAATCAGTGCACGACTTGATGAATTCCGCCTTAGGTATGGCGATGGCCTTTGCCATGCTTTAGTGTGACGCCGAGTCACGCGGCGCCGATGCAGCGGTGATGCCGCGGGTTTTCTTCGCCGTGAACAGCTCGCGCCAAACGTCGGCTACGTTCTCAGCATAAACCACATCCAAGTCCTTGCGCAATGCGGCATCGAGTTCCAACCAATCCGGCTTGTTATCCGCCGGAATAACCATCTTGCGAATCCCCGCGCGCTTGGCCGCCATTGTTTTTTCCGCCAATCCACCGATCGGCAGCACATGACCGCGCAATGTAATCTCGCCCGTCATCGCAATTTCCGCCGATACAGGCTGCGACGTCAGCGCTGAGAGCAAAGCGGTTGCCAGCGTAATTCCTGCCGAAGGCCCGTCTTTGGGCGTCGCGGCCTCGGGAATGTGAAAGTGAATGTCAGATTTTGCGACGAAATCTGATTGCACGCCCCACTCACCACCATACGCGCGCAGGAACGAAACCGCCGCATGCGCGGATTCTTTCATCACATCGCCCAGGCGGCCCGTAAGCTGAATCGCGCCCTTGCCTTTCATCACGCTGGCCTGAATATTCAGAATCTCGCCGCCCTGCGCAGTCCACGCAAGACCCACGGCGGTGCCGATGCGGTCACCCTTCTCAATCTGATTTTCTTTGTAAGGCGGTACACCGAGTAGTTTGTCAAGAGACTTCGGCTGAACATTCACCGTTTCACCGGAGTTGCCGAAATTCTCTTTGGCAACCTTGCGGCAGATGCGCGCCATGATGCGCTCAAGTTCACGCACGCCGGACTCTCGCGTGTAAGATCCGATAATGTGATCCATTGCAGTCGGCGAAATGACCAACTCGCTGTCCCGCAGGCCGTGCTCGCGCATCTGCTTGGGCAAAAGAAACTCGCGCGCGATGTGCTGCTTCTCGTGATGTAGATAGCCGTGCAAATCAATGATCTCCATGCGATCCTGCAACGGCAGCGGAATATCGTGTTTGATGTTTGCCGTGGTGATGAACAGTATCTGCGATAGGTCAAAATCCACTTCGAGATAGTGATCCGAGAACGTCGAATTTTGTTCGGGATCGAGCACTTCCAACAACGCCGACGACGGATCGCCCCGGAAGTCAGACGACATTTTGTCAATTTCATCCAGCAGGAATACCGGATTCATCGAGCCAGCGCGCTTCATGCCCTGAATAATCCGCCCCGGCATTGAGCCGATATAGGTCCGTCGGTGCCCACGGATTTCCGCTTCGTCACGCACGCCGCCAAGCGAAATGCGCACAAAGTTACGCCCCATCGCGCGAGCAATCGAACGGCCGAGGGACGTCTTGCCCACTCCCGGCGGTCCGACCAGACACAGAATCGGTCCGCGAATCTTTTCAACTCGCGCCAGTACTGCAAGGTACTCTAAGATACGCTCTTTGGGTTTACGCAAGCCGAAATGATCTTCATCGAGAATGCGCTGTGCTTCATCGAGATCAAGTCTATCCGTCGTCGTTGTTCCCCACGGCAGCGCGAACAGCCAATCGAGATAGTTCTTGATGACCGTCGCTTCCGGCGACATCATCGGCATGCCCTTGAGCTTCTCCATCTCCTCTTCGGCGCGCTGCCGAACTTCCTTGGGCATGCGCAGCTTGCGCAGTTTCTTCTTATAGTGGTTGACATCCGAGAAATCTTCCTCGGAATCCTCACCAAGTTCTTTCTTGATGATGCGCATCTGCTCTTGCAGGAAGAAGTTGCGCTGGGTGCGCGAAATCTTTTCCCGAACTTGACCTTCGATATTCCGCTCGATCTTGAGGATCTCGATTTCTTCATCGAGTGTCCGGTTGATGAACTGGAACTGGTCGGGAATGTAAGCCTGTTCGAGAACCTCCTGTTTGCGCGCGGCCTGCAGCGGCAAATGCGCGATGATGAAATCCGCGACGGAAACAGGCTCGTTGAGATTGTTCAGCGTGAGCAGAATTTCATCCGGCAACTGGCGGTTCAAGCTGACGTAGTCGCGAAACGCGCGCAGCGCAACCTTCATATGCGCTCGTGCTTCATGACCTTCGCCGCCGCGCAAATTGAGCGGCTCGCAATGCGCGTACAGACAATCGCTCTCTGGTGCCCAATCACTGATGCGCGCGCGGTTCACGCCTTCCACCAATACCTTCACCAGGCCGTTGGGAAGTTTGAGCGTTTGCAGCACATTCGCGACCACGCCAATCTCAAAGAGATCAGCGGGTGCAATGTCTTCGGTGCCCGGATCGCGCTGGGTCACAAGCAGAATCCGCCGCTCATTGAGCATGGCTTTTTCGATAGCAACTAACGTGGCTGCGCGCCCGATGAGCAGCGGGAAAATCATGGAGGGAAAGACCACGACGTCTCGGAGCGGCAGTACGGGAAGGAGTTCGGTCTGCTGGGGTTCGGTAGCTTCGAAGGACATGTAAAATCGTGAAATATTAAGGGCAAACAAAACAAACCGGCTGCCGCGTATGCGGTCAGCCGGTCTAAAGATACGAAGTTTTAGCCTGAGAAACTACTGCCCGGCCTCAGATTTCCCGCCGCAGGCGCTTGACGGGTATGCTGAGTTGTTCGCGGTATTTCTGCACCGTTCGACGGGCGATGGGGAAGCCCTCGTCGGCCAGCATTTCGGCGATGGATTGATCGCTTAGCGGATCGCCCTTGTCTTCAGCGTCAATGATTTCCTGTAAACGCGATTTGATGACCTTTGTGGATATCTCTTCGCCGTCGCTCGTTTCCATGCGTTCGCTGAAGAAATACTTGAGTTCAAACACACCCCACTCGGTTTGCACATACTTGCCGTTCGTGACACGAGATATTGTCGAAATATCCATGCTGATATCTTCGGCAATGTCCTGCAGGATCATCGGCTTCAGATATTCGCGGCCCTTCATGAAGAAGTCTTTCTGACGGTCCACAATCGCGCGCATCGTCCGCAGAATCGTCGCCCGGCGCTGGTGAATCGCGTTGATGAACCAGCGCGCGCTCTCGAGCTTGCGCGCCACAAACTCCTTGACTTTCTTGTCGGTATTTCCCGACAGGAACATCTCCTTGTACGCCGTATTGACATGGAAGTTCGGAGTGTTGCCGTCGTTCAGATAGACGGCAAAGTCGCCTTCGTCGTCCACACGCGCCACGACGAGGTCGGGAATTACGTAGTTCTGCTTTTCGTCGAAGTAGCCTTCGCCCGGTTTTGGATTCAGGCGGCGGATATCATCGTACGCGCATTTGACTTCTTCGAGGTTGACACTCAATTTGCGCGCCACGACCTCAAACCGCTTATTCATGAAGTCTTCATAGGTCTCGGTAAGCATGCGCCGCGCCACGCGAAAATGCGCCGGTTCGTCCTTCTGGCGCAGTTGAATCAACAAACATTCGCGCAAGTCGCGCGCGCCGATTCCCGGCGGATCGAGTTCCTGCACAATTTTCAGGACGTGCAGCGCTAACGCCACGGGCACATTGAGTTCGCGGGCGATCTCTTCAATCGGGTAGCTCAAGAAGCCGTCGCGGTTGATCGAGCCGATGATATATTGCCCGACGCGGTACTCTTCGTCATCGAGGCGCTGCAAACGCATTTGATCTTCTAAGTATTCGGCCAGCGACTGCACGAAGGGGCGCGGCAACTCAGTAAGCTCCTCCCCTGACTCCGTGAAGCGCGAGGCGCGGTAGGTCGCGTGCTCGTCGTCATTCAAGAAACTGTCCCAATCCACCTCTTCGTCACCGCGTGCTTCCGGCGTTTCGCGCTCTTCCCGCGCGTTGCGGGCGGCCGATTCGTAGTCCTCATGGCTACTCGAGTCATCTAATGAGGCGGCCGAAGAATCAGTCTCAACTTCTGTCAACTCACGGTCAACCACTGCCTCATCTTCAGGAATCTCCTCGAGGAAGGGGTTCTCTTGCAATTCGGCGCGCACGCGCAATTCCAGCTCCAGCATGGGAAGCTGAATCAACTCGCTGCGCAGAATCTGCTGCGGCTGGAGATACTGCTGTAATTCGGGTTTTAGGACTTGTCTCAGTTCCATCGGGTACCCTCTGGGTGCAGTCAAGGCGGGGTGGCGGGGTGAACAGGCCGACTGGCCCGCTTCAAAAGTCAAGGCGATACAGCGAATAAAGCAATGCCCGTGCCATCACCGCTATGCACCAAATCAACTCAAGTCACACCTTTATTTCTTAGAAGACCTAGACATGTAAAGTTATGTAAATAGGACGATTTTCAATTCCGGAATCCCGCCCTTCTAACATTTTCTGAAAGCCCAGAAGCCAGCAATAGGCAACTTTGTCGCATGGCAGGTGTTATAGCACCTGTCAGAGGCGGAAAGAATCGCCAAGGTAGATGCGCCGGGCCTCTTCAGAGTTGGCCAGGAACTCAGCCGTGCCCTCCATGAGCAGCTTGCCGCTGTAGATGAGGTACGCTCGGTCGGTAATGGCCAGAGTTTCCCTGACGTTATGGTCAGTTATCAACACTCCGATGCCGCGATCCTTGAGCGAACGCACGATGGCCTGAATATCGGCCACGGCAATCGGGTCAATTCCGGCAAACGGTTCGTCCAACAGCATGAATTTGGGCCGGGTGACCAGCGAACGGGCAATTTCCACACGGCGGCGCTCACCACCCGAGAGCTGGAAGCCCTTGTTATCCACAACATGCTCGAGCCGGAACTCAGCCAATAGCTCTTCAGCGCGCTGCTTGCGTTCGGGCCGCGAAATCGGCAGCAACTCCAAGATAGCCATCAAGTTTTCGCGGACGGTGAGCTTGCGAAATACCGACGGCTCTTGGGACAAGTAGCCCATGCCCAGCCGCGCGCGGCGGTACATCGGCCAATCGGTCACTTCGGTGTCCCCCAGATAGACATGGCCCGCCTTCGGGCGAATCATCCCGGTGACCATATAGAACGTCGTCGTCTTGCCTGCGCCGTTCGGGCCAAGCAAGCCTACAATCTCGCCTGTGCGAACCTGCACGGACACGCCATCCACGACTTTTCGCTTGCCGTAGAACTTCACGAGTTCATCACCCCGCAGTGTTGTTTGCGGCGCCATCGGTTCAGTGGCCATTGAAGTTGCAGCGGCGGTCACGCGGTCTGCTCTTTCTTACGCGCCATCCAGATACCCAAACCGACGAGCAGCAGCACGAGGAAGTGTGACGCCGTGGCAATATTGACGGCCAAACTCTCGCGCTTGCCCAAATACTCATACACGACGGTGTGCTTACCCGCTGGAACATACGTACCGCGCGAGAATCCGTTTACAAGGAATATCTCTGTCTCTTGTCCGTCAATCGTGGCGCGCCATTCCGGTTCGTAATAGGCATCCGCCAGCACCAGCAAACCTGCCTGCGAATTGTCACTGGAAATCTCGACACGATGCTGCTCGTGTTTGGTCACCCGCGCTGTGGCATCGGGATTCGCGCCAACTGACCCCGGCAAACTCTTGTTCAGAATCGCCGCACGCGTGAAGGGAAATCCGGGCCGCTTAAGCATCTCGAACGTTTGAGTGCGGTCTCCGTTGACCGCAACGGTGTCCACAAAGTAAGCGCGTTCTTTTGCAATCGGCAGTTTGTAGGCTGCCATCTTTGCCGCGCCGTCTTCATAGGCCAACTGCAGGCCGACATCAGGTGGCAACAAGCCATCAGTGATGATGTACTTGCAATTCAGCGACGCCAGCAATTCAAAGTTGAGTGGGAAGTTGCGGTTGGTGCCGTTATAGAAGAGATTCTCAGCCATGTCCTGGAAGCTGCGCAACTTCGCTCCGTGATAACCGCCCAGTGACTCCACGCCCCACGCGGCCCAACGGTTGTCCTGATTCAGCCTGCCGACCGGAAATACGCGGAAAACGTCGCGCTTGCTTTCGTCCTGCAACGCCGCGACGACTTTGTTCGCATTCAATCCGGTCAGCTGTTGTCCGCGGCCCTGCGGCGAGAAAAACTCCTGATCAAACAAGCCCAAGTCCAACGCAGTCAGCAACAGCAGCGCACCGAGCAAGATGTTCCGGGTGATCTTCTTCATCAGGAAGAACAGCATCGCGGCCAAGCCCAACGCCAGTACGAAGAGCCTCGTGGTCATGTCCTTGGCGAACATTTCGGCGCGCATATTAACCAGCTGCGTAATCTGCCCCGGCTGATAGCGCTGCGCCTCGCCGTCCTTGGACAAACTGGCCAAACTCTTCGCCAGCCCTTCGCCGCCCACGAGCGAAATCACGAGCAGAACCGCCACAGCAATCAACGCAATCCGCATGCGCTTGCGCCACGTTTCACTATCCTGATGCTCTTCGAGTTTCCGGAAACCGTAGGCGGCAAGAATCGCTCCGGCAATCATAACCAACAACAGAATCAGCGACGGCGTTCGGAACTTATTGAAGAACGGGAAGTAGTTGAAGAAGATTGAATAGAACGTTTCAAAGTGCTCGCCGAACGACAGCAGAATCGAAAACACTGACAGCGCAATCAAGCCCCACACAAAGCGCGTCTTGTGCCCAATCAGTGCCAGAATCGCCAATGCGAGTGGAATGATACCGAAATAGAAACTCGACGATGTGAACATCATATCGCCCCAATAGGTCGGCGACTTCAAGCCGTACCACGATGGAAAAACGAGCGTGATCAACTCCGCCGGATTCATGCTCCACGCGGTTGCATCTTTGAGTGAGTACCCGCTTTGCCCCGCCGCGCCAATCGCCGGGCCGATACCGCGAATAGAAGAATTCACGTATTCTAATAGCGGAATGTACCACAGCGACCCAACTCCGACGGCAAGCACCGTGCCGACTGCCGTCATGCCGCCTGCCATGGCCACGTTCATCGCGCCGCCGTTGCGCAATTCATGAATTGCCCACGTGATGAACAGAATGGCAACGGATACACCCGAATAGAACAGCACCTGCGTGTGTCCGCCATGCTGTATCTGCCAGCCGAACACCATGACAAACAGCGCCATGTCAAGCAGCCGCCGCTTTTCATAAATCTGCCACGCCAAGTACATCACGGCGGGGATATAGATGAAGGTCGCTAATTTGCCGCCGTGCGATGCTGTCACAAGTGAGATGAAATACGGATTCCAGGCTAACACGAGTCCACAAAGCACGGCCAATGGCACCGCAAAGCCCAGTCTCCTCACGACAAAATATACGAGCAGCCCGGCATAGAGCATTAACGCCACGAGCCACTTTTCACCGCGCGTCGGACCCGAGTAGTCTCCCAACAGCAATACGTAGTTCGTGAACATATCCGCGTACCAACGCGGGTTAGCCCATCGGTACGCGAGCGAATAGGGTGCTTCCACATATTCATAGTTCGAGTACGCTCCCGCCGCAAACGACGGAAAACCGCCAAAGACTTCGCTGCACCACAACGGATACTTACCACTTTCGGCTTCGCGAATCGCAAACGTATTCCACGATACTGCGGCCTCGGTATCGTCGCCGGCTGAAAACACCTTGTTGCCGATGACGACTTGATGGAACAGCCCGACAACGAGCACATAGAGCGCGAGCACGCCCAGCAAGTCAGGCAGCCAGCCCGGCAGTGATTTCTTGGAGGATTCAGCGGTTGCAGCAGTTTGGGCGGCAGGTTTCGCGCTCACGAAAGACTCCGGTCAGGGTTTTGAGTTAGTTGCGGGAACGGCCAATAGCGATTCCGGCGTGTAAGTACCTTGCGTGCCGCCTTCGACTCTGATTTTCGAAATGCGGCGGTTGTCAAATCCGATGGTCAATACATCACCCGAGGTGACATTCATGCCCTGAGCGGCATCACGGTCGCGGACAAAGTACGTCGCTGTCGCGGTGCCTTCTACCAATGCTCGGGACAACAGACTGTTCTCGATCCACAGCGTCATTTGTTGTCCGGTCAAAATGTGGCGCGGTGAATTGGGTAACGAGTCAGCCGGCGAAGTCGCATGGGCATTGCCTTCAACTTCAACGTGCTCAAGCTGCTCACCCTCAAAGAAAAGTCTCAGACTGTCACCGGAGATGCTGTCCGCGCCGGACAGTGCCAAAGGTTCGCCGGACAGATTGGCGAACAGCGAATCCGTAAAGAAATCCAGCAATGCACCGTAAGCGGTCAAGCTGTCACGTACAATCTTCACATCGCCGATCGTCGTGGCGCGGCGCTTACTGTCGCTGTAAGATATTGTATCTCCGGTGATGCGCGTATTGACCGCACCGAGACTATCTTCGCTGGTCAATACCGGGTCGCGTGTGACCCACGCATCGCGCACGCGATGATCAAAGAATCCTATGCCGCCGTTTAAGATAACGCCGCGGGGCTCGTAGCGCACGCGCACGTTATCGTAAAGAAAGCCGTTTCCCAAACGCTCTCGATAGAGTGCGCGGTCACAGTAGATGACAATGCTATCCTGATAGATGCGCACGTCACCGCGCGCCTCAAGCTCTTCCGTCCAATCGCTATATCGGACTTCATCCGCGAACAGCAGCCGTTGCCCGTCCTGAAACTGCACGTTGTTCCGAAAAAACAACCGCCCCGAATCGGGGTAGTAGAGTGCCTGCTCGCAAGTGATATTCAGACTATCTTTGACAATCAGCACGTCTCCGGTCAGCTCTTGCACGCGCTGGCCATTCTCATCGGCATAGCGCAGCGAGTTGGCGCGCCGCAATTCAACGCTTCCCTGCGCCGCGCACACCGCAGAGAACAAGACGAGAGACAAACAAATAAGCAGCGAGCGCAGCATCACGCTACAATGAGTCTCGAACTGTGGTTGAATCTGTGGCCACGGGCCGCGTCGGACGCTCCCGCGCTGTCACTCCGCTGGGATCAAGTACCGTCCAGTTCTTCAGGTTGCGATCAGCGCGAAATCCTGTGCCATAAATCGTATCTGTCGTAGTGGCGATCTTCACCGGGCCGTCGGCGAAGATCAACCCGCGCGAATGATCGTACTTGAGAATGTCAGTCTCTAACCGCTCTCCGCTATCCGAAACCGCGACGACATGGCCAAACGCGTTCAGATTGCGCGACGTTTCCGACGCCGTCCCGGAGTCGGCCCAAATGCGCGTGCGGTGCATGCCGTTTTCATCAAAGAAATCGGCCACAATCCCGCTGTCGAGAATAATCACATTCTGCTTCTCGAACTGGATTACGCGTCCGGCGTCAATCACTGTGGCCAGGCGGTCATCGGTATAGAACGAAATCCGCGCGGTAAACAATTCCTGTTCGGGGTACTCTGTCTCTGCCGGAGTTTCAGGCGGCGCAGGCGGTGTTGAACAACCGGCCATGAGATACAAGAGATATGCGAACAAGAGTATGTGCATTAGCGCCCGATTCCCGATTTCAACAAATCGTGCATGTGCACAATGCCGACTAACTTCTTCTCTGCGTCCACCACTGGCAAGACGAGAATGTTATGACGCTCCATCAGGTTCACCGCGCCCATTACCAGCGCCTCAGGCGTTGTGGCTTTCGGATTGCGAATGGCCACGTCCCCAATCTTGACATGACTCAAGTCGAGGTTTCGTTCCAGCGTGCGCCGCAAGTCACCGTCGGTGAAAATGCCTTCCAATGTGCCATCGGGTGAAACGACGCAGACTGCGCCCAAACGACGATTGGTCATGCACATGATGGAAGTCTTCAAATCGTCCTGCGGTGCGACAATTGGCATGTTCTCGCCGACGTGCATCACATCACGCACCATCAGCGAGAGTCTGCGGCCCAATGCGCCGCCCGGATGCAGAAACTTGAAGTCGTCGGCTTGAAAGCCCTTGGCCGTAAGCAGCGCAACCGCCAGTGCATCTCCCAGCGCGAGGGTAGCCGTCGTGGAGGCGGTCGGAGCCAGGTTCATCGGGCAGCCCTCTTCGGCGACCGAGGCATCGAGCACAACGTCGCATTTCTCGGCCAGTCCGCTGCGCGTGTTGCCCAATAGTCCGATCAACGGAATACCGAGGAATTTCAGGTATGGCAGTACCGTCAATAGTTCATCGGTTTCACCGCTCTTAGAAATCACGATGGCGGCATCGTCGCGGGTGACCATGCCCAAGTCACCGTGCGCGGCCTCGGCAGGGTGGAGGAAGCTTGAGGGCGTGCCCGTTGAGGCGAGGGTCGCAGAAATCTTTCGGCCAATATGGCCGCTCTTGCCGACTCCGGTCACAATGACGTGCCCGCGCACGCGCAAGAGCAGCTCAATTGCACGTTGAAAGTCACCGTTCAGTCGGCCGACGAGGTTTGCGACCGCTTGTGCCTCCACATCCAAAAGATGTTTCGCAGCGGCAATTGCCTCGGCTACATTCGCGGGATTGGTCATTTCGCGAAGTCCTCAAAACTCTCGATAAAGTCTTCCCATTTCCCATTGGCCCAAAGCCAGAGTTCAATGAACTCCCGGACACAGCCTTTGCCGCCGGCCGTGTTCAGCACGATATCCACGCCGGCCTGAATCGCTGGGTGGGCGTCGCCGGGCGCCACGGACATCCCGACACGGGCGAGCGGAGGCATGTCAATCAGATCATCCCCGATGTACGCTGCCTCGTCCGGGCTGAGGTGGTGTTTGGAGAGAATCTCCTCAACAACCGGCCATTTGGATAGATGGCCCAACCGAATTTCGTTGAATTTTAGGGCGGTCAGGCGTGCCTGTGTGGCCTCGGAGGCTCGGCCGGAAATCGCGCCAGTCAACAGGCCAAAACGGTTGACGCGGCCAAGAACGAGGCCATCGCGTGTGGAGAAGCCCTTGCTTTCGCGCAAATCGTCGCCAAAAAGAATGGTGCCGTCCGTCAGCACGCCGTCCACGTCCACCAGTAGGATCTTGACTTGCCGCAGTTTCGCGACGAGTTCTTCAGGGAGGTCAGGCCGGAAGGCCAATGCGACCTGTTTCAAGCGATTATTCAAGAATTGTTCGAGCAGGGGTATAGTTTTTGCTTACAAGGCAAAAGATAGGGCAATTTCCGAGCAATGTCAACCGATATTTGGCAGGGCAAACTCGAAGAGGCCGGGTCAGCAGACTGAAAGAAGTCGCCCAAGCGGTTGAATTTGTTGGCCATTTCCGCTACCTTTCAAGGTTAGACTGCCGTGCACAGGACGGGGAAACCTGAGGCGGGGCAAAAGCGTGACACTATAGGCCTCAAAGAACAGATCAGACATGCCGGACAGCTTAACTCGCGATATAGAAAATCCCCTTGCCCAATGGCGCGGTTCCATCATACAGGAATGGGCCAAGAGTTCAATCACTGGTCCCACAACGTCCCTGTCGCGCAGTGCGGTCCCGGCGGTCAAGAGTCTGACAGAAATTCCCGGCGGGCCGTACGTTCCCCGCATCACAGGAAAGATCTCCGGATTTGGACATCCTGCCCTGCGGGAGCGATTGGCGCAACTTTACGAGACAGGCTCAGAAAATGTTCTCGTCGCTCAAGGTGCCAGCCAGGCCAATTTCCTGACTGCTGGCGCCTTGCTTGAATTTGGCGGCACCGCAATCGTTGAAACTCCCGTCTATGAGCCGGTATTGCGTGGTATCGAGTTTCTTGCAGACAAAGTTCTGCGTTTACCGCGCCGGGCAGAAAACAGCTATCAACCCGATGCCGCCGAACTCGAAAGACTACTGACGCCGGACACGAAACTTGTCTGGCTGACCAATCTGCACAATCCGACACAGATTGAATTGGATACTGATGTGCTGAGCAGGTTGGTCGAGAAGTGCGAACGTGTGGGTGCAGTGGTTGTCGTGGATGAAGTCTATTTGAATTTCACCCGCCCCGATTTTCGTTCGCATGCATACACTCGCGGCGCAATCTCGGTCAACAGCCTCGACAAGACCTGGGGGCTCGATCCTTTGCGAGTTGGCTGGGCAATCGGGCCAGAGAAAATCATTGACCGTGCCTTCAAATTCAACAATCTGATGGGCGTTAACCAACCGTACATCACGGAAGACCTCGCCGATCAGATATTACGCAGCGACAAAGCGCTGGCCTGGTTTCAGTTGCGGCGCAACACGAGCTGCGGGCAAATGCAGCTGCTCATGAGTTTTCTCAAGAGCACACCAGAGTTAAAGCTCCTGCCGCCGAGCGGCGGCGTGAACGCTTGCCTGAAACTCCCCAACGGAGTGGATGATAGAGCATTCGCGGCCGCGTTGCAAACGGAACACGGCGTGACGGTGTTTCCCTGCTCGCTATTCGAGTTGCCCGGTTACATTCGTGTCAGCTTGGGTTGTGATCCCGTGGAAACGAAACTACATTTGGCGAAACTGGGCGAAGCGGTGCGGCAATTTTCTTCAACCACCAAGAAGTGACATCCACAGCTTTGAAACACGCGCGAACGATATTCACGATTCTGCTCCTGATCCTGGGCTTTGCCCTGGCGGCACCGGCGCGCGCTCAATTTGAGATCGTAGGATTTGGACTTTCGGGCAACGGTGACGGAATAGACAGCACAATCTCGGCTGCCGAACCTATCTATGTGGTGCTTGAGGTCAATCTGCCCGAAGGTTGGCACGTCTTAGGTGTGGCGCGTCAGGATTCGATTCAGTGGCAGTTGCGCGGCTACTTCTACGATCTTGTTGAGCCGGAAGGCAACCCCACGACGACTGAATACCTGGACATTGACTCCGCGACTTTTCAAGTGGACACGACAGTGATGCCGCAGCGTATCCGCTTTCGATCACTGGCTCCCTCCACGATTGCCGACAACATCAACTCGCTCCAGTGTGTTCTGCTTGTATATGGGCGGGACAGCGACGACAGCTTGCGGTACTCTGAAGTTCGTTCGAGTTTCCTGCAGATTGGCGACATCCTTCCGGTCAACAATCCCGTGGATGAGGCACACGCGGAATACTTGCGGGTTGAACCTGCCATTGTTTCGCGCCCCGGAATTATTTCACCGGCCTCAAACGATATCGTGGGAAGGGCCTTTTCAGTGGTCTTTTCACAGCCGCTCGATGCTGTGGCCAATAGCTTGCGCATCGAAATTCGAGAAACGGGCGAGAGCGGCATTTTTGAAATGCACAACCTCTTTCTCTCCGATACCTTGGCCGGAGAAAGCAAGCAGATTGTCGTAAACTCATTGAACCTCGCGCAGTCTATCGGTGTGGATTCTATCACAGGCTTTGCCACGTTGAATCACAACTCACGTCTGCGCTTTCGAATTTACTATACAATCTCCGGCCTCCCCGGCGGACCCGCAACACCCTCCGACACTGTGTCAAATGTTGTCGCGGATTTGTTGACTGATGATCCGTTCTTGAACGAGCCGCGCGTCGGCTCACAAGCGCAAGAGCCGAACATACGTGTCATCTACTCGCTGCCTGAGATCGCCGATACTGTTCAAATGATCTTTACGGCGGATACCTTGACGCAAGTGCCCGATCCACAGAGTCCGCATATTCTCACGATCAGCATGGATCACATTGCGGCGGGTGAGCACTATTTTATTCTGGACGGCACCAACATCGGCACCGGCGGCCCGAACGTATTATTCAATGTTAATGGTACCGAAGACTCGTTGATAGATCAAACGATCTACAACGTGACGCTGAGCTATGGCGATGCCTCCGGCAATCCCATCCGCAGCGTGACGAACAGCGGCTACGTGTGGCCAAACGACGGCACAACAATTCCGGCGACGATTCTTGCACCGGCCGCGAACTCGACGGAGAATAGCTCGTTCTGGGTGCAATTTGAGTTGCCCGAAGCGCCGCTACCCGGCAGCGTGGAACTGCGTTTTTTTGGAATCCCCTCTTACCCCGGCGCGCAGCACGTGATTCACCTTGGTAACCTTGCCGCTGCGGGTGTCCACGGTTTGTTCTTGAATGGACGTGCGCTCGATCTATCCGGCCCTCCGGTGACAAGCGTGGACGGTGGAACGCAGTTCCGCCACGAACACCGCTATAACATCTTTGTTTTTTATCAGGACGCATTGGGCAACAGCGAAATTGGTTCTCAATTGCGTGTTGTCCGCTATGACGACGCGACTGAGCCGCCGGTGATTCTCGCACCTGCTGACGGGGATTCATTCAGCTATGCGGGCACCGAGTTGAGCTATTCACAAGTCGAGCATGCAGCTCCGGGAACGTTGCGGCTGACGATCGAGCAAACGGGAGGCCCGGAGCACGATCTTTACTCGCCGCATACGCTCTATCTGTCGCAGTTGGATTCCGGCTCCACTAAGAGTCTCGTGTTTCAGCCGACATTTCTGGGCGCTGGCCCCGGTGTTGATTCAGTGACCAATCCGGGATCTCTGGTGCCGCGCGGTCTATACCAAGTGACTCTCAGCTACCAAGACACGCTGCTGAACGAAGCCGCGTCGGAGTTCGTGCGCGATATCTATTTCCCCAGCGGATCGTCTGTATTGATCAGCGGCGACGTCATCAGCACCGAAATCGTGCCGGGTGCGTCGAATCGGCAATTGATGCAGTTCACCCTCAGATCGGTCGGCGAAAGTTCATTGCGCGGACTCACTCTCGAAGTGGCTGGTGGCTTCACGTTTGAGGATATCCTGACCAATCGGATGATTATTTGGTCCAGTTCGGATTCGCTATTGCAGACAGCTCTGGACACACCGCTGGATTCGCTCGACACATGGTTCGGCGGGCCGATGGTGTGGGATTCGTTTGCGGTACCTCTAAACGAGATTCCGCGCCACGTGCTCATCAGTGGTTCGTTCCGCAGTGACGGTAATCCAGCGAATGCCATCAACCTAATTCTACAGAGCAGCGAAGATGTGGATTGCGGCGGCGATCCAGTGCTATGCATGAATTGTCCGGTCGGACTTCCGGATATTCCCCTCCCGGCAATGGTGTCGAGTATTTATCTTGAGGACGACACGACGTTTAACTCCCTGGTTGTAAACTGGATTGTCGAGTCTGAGTACAATACGCTGGGCTTCCGCCTGTGGCGGCATGACGATGAAAATGATGTCACACAAGCAATCGCCAGTTATGCCACGGATGAGAACTTGTATGGACGCGGAACGGCGGCGACCGCGAAGCGGTATTTCTATGTTGACCGCGGCTTGCGCACCGGTGTTATCTATACCTACAGCTTGCAGATCATCGGCATTGACGGCCTGACCGAGTTTGCGGTTCCTCTGACGGTGTCCGGAACTCCGTCAGTCGCTCCTTCCGAGTTCACGTTAAAGCAAATCTACCCCAATCCGTTCAATCAGGTCACAACGATTGAGTATATCGTTCCGTTCGCTGAGAAAGTCGAATTGACGATTTATAATCTGCTGGGTCAACCCGTGCGGGTTTTGGCAAATGCGCAGCTTGCTCCAGCGGTCTATCGGTCGGTTTGGGATGGCCGCAACGAAGCAGGCATTACAGTTCCTTCAGGTCTGTATCTGGTTCGCCTCAAAGCTGCGGGCCGGTACGACTCTACGAAAAAGCTTCTGCTCGTCCGATAACGGACGACCTCCTCCTCGGCGCACTGCGCCGCACAACATTCACACTTGTCAACACTTCCCCATACGGTAGATATCGTCATCGTCGGAAGCGGCATTGCCGGCCTGTCCATGGCATTGCGTTGTGCACGCTATGCCGATGTTCTGCTGGTCACCAAGAAAGATTCAGCCGAGTCGGCAACCAACTGGGCGCAGGGCGGTATCGCTGCGGTTACGGCGCGGGATGATGATTTTCAGTTGCACGTTGCCGACACATTGAACGCTGGCGCGGGCCTGTGCCGCGCGGACGTTGTGGAAATGGTCGTCGAAAATGCTCCGGCTCGTGTGCGTGAGCTGATGGATTTGGGTGTGCGTTTCACCGTTCGCGATGGTGAGATTGAGTTGGCGCGCGAAGGTGGACACAGCCGCGCGCGCATTCTCCATCATCAGGATCAGACCGGCCAGGAAATAGAGAGCGTGCTCCTGACGCGGGTCAAAGAACAGCCGAACGTGCAGGTGCTCCAGCATCACGTCATGGTGGACTTGCTTGTTACGCCGCGTCCCAAAACAGATGCAGCGCTGAACGGTCAGCGCTGCTTTGGCGTCTATGTGCTGGATTCGCGCAATGGATTGATTTCACCTGTGCGTGCGAAAGCCGTTGTGCTGGCGACCGGTGGATCAGGCATGGTCTATCAGCATACCACAAATCCGTCCATCGCCACAGGCGACGGCGTGGCCGCTGCCTATCGCGCCGGGGCAGTGGTGTCGGATATGGAGTTCTTTCAGTTTCATCCGACGACATTGTATGACCGCGACGACACGGTGCAGAATCATCTGATTACCGAGGCTCTGCGCGGTGCAGGTGCGATCTTGCGTTCGCTGAACGGTGAAGCATTCATGAAACGCTACGACGAGCGCGCCGATCTCGCGCCACGCGATATTGTAGCGCGGGCGATTGACGCCGAGATGAAGCGCAGCGGCGATCACTACGTGTATTTAGATTGTACACACATCGAACCGGCAACGTTGCGCGCTCGTTTCCCGCACATTGACCAGCTCTGCCAGAGCAAGGGCGTTGATTTTACGCGCGATCCCATCTGGGTCGTTCCTGCGGCGCATTACCAGTGCGGTGGAGTCGAAACCGATACTCTTGGTCGTACTTCAATCGCCGGGCTCTATGCGGTGGGCGAAGTCGCTTGCACGGGGCTTCACGGCGCGAACCGTTTGGCATCGAACTCACTTTTGGAAGCCGTGGTCTATGCGGCAAACGCTGCGGAGAGTTGCGAAAAGTGGCTGAAGGAGTCGTCGGCGCTGCCGGATGCCGATCCGTGGTCTTCAGAGGGCACGCATACGGAGCACGAAGCAGTCTTGCTGAAGCATAATCTCGACGAAATCCGCCGCACAATGTGGAGCTATGTGGGTATCGTGCGCTCGACGCGTCGCTTGCAGCGGGCCAAGACGCGCTTGGAACTATTAACAAGAGAAATTGCGGAATTCTACCAGCGGACCCGGATGAGTCCTGATCTGGTGGAACTCCGCAATTTAGTTTTAGTGGCCGAACTGATCGTGCGATCCGCATTGTCTCGCAAGGAGAGCCGCGGACTGCACTACAGCACCGACTTCCCTTCTACGGATACTTCACAGGATCCGCAGCATAGTCGGCTGTCGCGGTTGGGGGCTTTGCCGCCGCTTTTTTCTCGTTGATCCAATCTCCTACGATGAGGGCCAAGCCGACCATCAAAGGCACCATGGCCATGCCTCCCAAGTCACTGTCTTCTCCGTTGGAGATCAGGAACCAGAAGAACATCGCCACACCGACGGACAGGAAGACCAACCCGCGGACGTAGGGCCGACGCTTTTTGGCGATGCCGTCCTGATAATCCATGGGCACTGGGAGCCCCTTTTCGAGGGCCATCATGCGTTCGTCGTGGAGGAATTTGACGCGCATCCGGCGAGTCCGGTTGTCCATGATTACCACGATGAGGACAAGAACGAGCAGTCCTCCCACCGTCATCATTCCGATCAGTGCGCCAATTACATCATCCAACATTTTGTTTCTCCTGCATTTGTGGGTCGCTGTGGTTCCCCATCATAGCGTCCCGTAAGACTTTGCAGCCCCGTTTTCGGGTCCCTCTCACCGGATACGAGTTGCAGATGAGCAAATAGGTTGCAACATTTCTCGCGGCGCCGCGCTCAATAGGTATAAACAGGGGTATAGGTGTCAGCTCCTCCTACAGATGAACGGGACCTTCAGCTGGTCGAGCGAATTCGGGGGGGCGACCAGCAAGCCTTCGCCGAACTCGTTGACCAGTATAAAGGTATGGTTCTGAATCTGGTCGCCCGGATGTCCGGAAAGGTGGAGAACCCCGAGGATTTGGCCCAAGAGGTCTTTATCCGTGTCTGGAAGGGGATGAGTAGCTTTCGAGGCGATTGCAAGCTCTCGACCTGGATCTACCGGATAGCCCTGAACCTGGCCATTGCCGAAAGTAAGACAGCCCGCTCGCGTTCACAGTTTCTCGATATTGATGACCCGGTTGTCGAGCGCGGCCCGCAGTTTGTAGAAGACAACGATAATCCGTATGCTGAGGAAGTTCGGCTGAAGGAGCAAATGCTCCGGCTGTTGCCCGGTATGCCGGATAAGCATCGCACCGCCGTGGTGCTGTTCTACCTGCGCGAATTCTCGTACAACGAGATCGCGGAAATCATGGATGTCCCCGTGGGGACGGTGAAAAGCTATCTGTTTCGGGGCAAGGCCTGGCTGCGAGAGCAGATGTTTGGCGATAGCCCGGAGGAGTTCGAATGACCAGAATCGAAGAAGCACAGTTAGAGCGCGTTTGCCGCCGGATGCATGGCGAAATGAGCGTTGCCGAAGCCGCGGAGTTTGATGCCGAGTTGCTACGGGACGCGCGGTTAGCCAAGCTTTATCGGCAGATGACGGCGATTGACGGTTCACTGACGGCCATGCCGATGCTGAAGCCGTCTTCCACCTTCACGGCCAGCGTGCTGCGCAAGACACGCCCCGTCGTTCTTCCGACGCCGGAGAAAGCAGGATGGCTGGATTGGCTTTATGGCTTGGCTCCTGTCGCCGGTCTCTTGGCCATCGCCCTGATTTGGGGGCCGGATTTGTGGGGTCGGGCGACTGGCGAACTCTCGGAGGGAGCAGGCTGGCTTGACCAAACCCTCGGGACGCAATGGTTTGTGCATCAGCCGTTCATTCTCTTAGGTTTGCTGATTCCTGTGGCCATCGGTGTTGTAACCTATTCGGTCATGATGGAAGGCCGTCGCGCAGAAATATAGCGAAATCTTGGGCTTAGACATTGCGAGGCAGGCCAGATGGCCTGCCTCTTCATTTCTTGTTGACAAGTGCTATATAATCCAGTATATTAACACACTTCCCTTACGAAAAATTTTTCACACCTGCCGCAGGCAGTGTGTGTTTGGAAAACTGACAAGAGGTGGACAGATGAAGAAGATTCTTGGTTTGCTGATGATGACTATGCTGACGGTGTTTCCGGTATTGGCAGATGACCATGCGATGGTACAACCGGCGGCGGACGACGTGCATTTGGGTACCTTGTATGTCGTGAACAATGTAGTTGAAGTAAAGGACGGCCACAGCACGGCTCATTGTGCTTGCGGCGCCAACTTTGATGTGACCGAAAAGTCGGCGCACGTGGCGATAGATGGCGGGACCTATTATTTGTGCAGTGAGCAGTGCGCGAGCACGGTGGCCGCGATGGATGAAACGGCCAAAAAGAGCGCGATCGGAAGTTTGCAGAAGGCCCTGATGACCGAATCCCACATGCAGTCCAACATTTCGACCAAGGACGGCAAGAAGATGGCGACTTGCGCCTGCGGCACGGAATTCGAATTTGGTGCCTCGACGCCGATTCTTATGGAAAACGGCATGCGGATGTGTGCCTGCTGCGACGGCTGCGCAAAGCACGTGAAGGCTGCCGAGCCGGCCCAGCGCGCCGCAATGATGCAGAAGGTCGCGGTGACCAAGTAAGGTCTGGCGAAATAGAATGGTTCAGAGGGGCTCTTCAGAGCCCCTTTTTTGTTAGACGGACGTTGCAACTCGTAAAGGGAATGGGTAGATTGGTCGCATGAAACTGCTTCCTCTGGTCATCATGGTTTTGCTTGGTTCCGCCCTTGAGGCGGTGGCTGACAAGCGAGTGGGCGTGGCTGTGCCCTTCGACTACAGTTGGCGCAACTCTGCGTATGAGGACTATCTCGAACGACTTGAATCCGTTTCGGGAATGAGCTTGAAATCTGCGACAACCCCACGACTGATGACCATCCGGTCTGAGGAGTGGATTGGACTGAAAGGACATTGGAACGAATTCGGGCATGAGTCTTTTCGTTTTCGAGATGAGTTAAGTGCTCGCGCAGCAATCATAAGCGGCGCGCTTACAGATCGAAAAGACTCGTTAAGGGCCAATGTGCCAAGCAGCGGGCGGCGCTGGCCGAGGATCGTGAAGACTTTTTATAAAGACGGGTACCACTTTTTCAGCGGCGATGAAGAAGGTGCGTTGGCGGTCTCGTTTCAACCCGTCTATGGTTTCGAAATGATCGAGACCGACGATGAGCGCGGCAAACTCTCGCGTTTTGCTGGTGGTTTTCGCGTGGAAGCGGGGTATGATAGAAAGCTCTATGGGTTCGTGGATTTTCGTGACCACACTGAGGCCGGGAACGAACCATATGATTCGCGCAGTGATCTCTACGAAGACCGTTGGGCCAATGTCGAACTAAAGGGCGAGAGCAGCACATCCTACAATATCTCTGAATCCATGCTGCAATACTACGGCAAGCATCTTTCGCTTGCCGGGGGGCGCGGCCGTCACAAATGGGGACCGGGCTACTTTGGCGGGTTGCTTTTGAACGACCAATCGCCGCCGTTTGACTACGCGCGTTTCGATGCGACATTTTACTACATGAACTATACGTTCTTGCACGGATTTCTCGAATCGCTAATACCCGAAGACACACTTTATACAAATCCCGATGGACGCCCGCGCACTATCAATGCCCAGAAATATCTGTCTGCGCAACGACTCGAAATCCGAGTTCTCGACCAGGCACTGTTTGGTTTCTCGCAGGCGGTGGTCTATGGCGACCGGGGGCTGCAGTTAGGCTATCTGACGCCGTTGAATTTTCTGTATAGCGTGCAGCACTCGACCGATGACAAGGATAATTTGCTGTTGGCGTTCGACGGCAAGTGGCGGCCCGTGCATGGACTGAAGCTCTACGGTGAGTTTTTGTTTGACGATTTCCGCTTCGGCGATTTGTTTACGGCGTCCGGCGGTTCGAGCAAGAATGCCTATACGCTGGGTGTTCACGGCATCGTGCCGCGCAAGTTCTGGGACCATTTCGACGCCCGGTTGGAATACACGAAAATCCGCCCGTTCGTCTATTCACACTTCTTTGATGTCAATCAATACTCGCATTGGATGTCATCACTGGGCTACACACGCGAACCGAACAGTGAGTTTATTCACTTCCGACTCGGAGCGTCGTTCTTCCCGTTCTATTTTGCGGCTGAGTACTCCCGCCAGAACCACGGCGCAAATACGGCCGAATACAACGCCGGTGGCTCGATTTACGACGGCAATTATGCCGATAGCGATGTTGATTTTACGTTCTTAGACGGACAATTCGAGCACATTGACCGCATGTCCCTAAGTGCGCGCTTCGAAGTACTGCCAAATCTGAATCTCTATGGCGAAGCGGCGCAAGTTACACAATCGCGCCGCGAGGACCGTGTCGAAATGCGCATGGGATTCGGATGGAATCTCTGAGCAACTATCCACCCTGCACGGTGATCGTCGGCGTGTCCGGCGATCTGCTCGAGGTGGCGCGTCAGCTTGGCCGCGAAGGAGAGCGCATCGGACTGATGTCGCGCAACACGCAATTGCTCTATCGTTACAAGGAGCTACTGGAAGAGTGTGGTGTTCAGTGCCAGGCCTATGCAACGGACGCAACGCAGGCGCAAAGTGTCCTGAACTCTGTGACGAACCTGTCGGCCTGGTCACCGCGCGTGGATCGTTTTATCTACAATGTCGGTGTCCTGTCCGCGGAATGCGACCGTTCGGAGAATGCGAATGAACTAGCCCGCATGATGGAAGCGAGCTTCTTGGGTTTCGTCAACTGTTTCCAGTTGGTGCACCCAATGTTCAAACGATTGGGCCATGGCCATGCCGTGATCATGAACGATGCTCGCACGGACGGCGAAAGCACACACGCCGCGATAGCCGGGCAATCTGCGCTGCGAATATACTTGAAAGCCCTGCGCGGCGAACTAGGGAATTCAGCGGTGACATTGTCCGAAGTGTATCTTGGCCGAATCGCATTGGGCACGGAGTTGCGGGAATTAAGTTGTGAGGAAGTTGTCGAAGGTGTATTTGAGGTGCTGAGAACCAAGCCAGCAGAGTACACGGTCGGTCAGCGCCGATAAGGACCGAAATGAAAGGTATCTTGACATGAATTGGTCAATTGAGTATTGCGTTCAGTGAAACTACGGTCCGCACGCGGCCAGTTTGGCTGAATACATTGTAAAGAAAGGGTTTAACGAGCCCGAACTGATCAAGTCCGGCGGGGGTGCATTTGAAGTACGTGCACAAGGACACCTCCTATTCTCAAAATTACGGACACACAGATTCCCTGATCACGAAGAAGTTCTTAATTTACTTAAAGATAGTGTAGCGAATTCTGGACGTTGAAGTTTAGGAATTAGAGCGAAATCAATTGACAATCGCCTAAAGCCACAATATATTGTGTCGTAGGCCTTTATCGGAAAGGAAGGCCTTTCCGTTTGTTTTGCACCTCTGAGTTCGTAGATCACTAGAGAACAGTAGGTTAGCCTTGTTTTCGCGGAGTATCCCACAGAACGGTTGATACCATGAACAAGACAATCACGGCACTTGCCATCCTGCTTTTCTCGATTGCTGCCACAGCAATCGGTGGAGTGACCTATGTCCCTTCGGGGCCTGTGAGCGGCAAATGGGAAGCTGGTGACTCAGTGGTCGTGTCGGCAGGTGCGTACGTTGGCTTCGACGACCTGCTCGAAGTCGAAAATGGTGTCCGCATCTTTTTCGAAAGCGTCGGCCGGTTTGAAGTGGACGGCGTCTTGCGCATGAATGGTTCCGCAGATGCACCCATCGTAGTGACCTGCGCTGAAGGCTGGCGCGGTTTCTGGTTGCGTGGTGCGCCGGCATGGCACACCCTCAACTATGTCCATGTCACGGATGATCGCGGTTTGGCACGGCGTGCCGTGGAAGTTGCGGGCTCAAGCCTCGAAATGAATGGATGCAAATTAATCGTCGCGGAAAATTGCCTGCGTTTTGATGGCGGCCAGCTTCATGCGCGCTCGAACCATTTCTACACCAAGGGACTATATTCCAAGGTTGTCGAGTTAGTCGGTATGCAAGGCTTCGCCTCGGAAGACTGCGGCGCTTCGCCGGGCAACGTTTTCCGCGACAACTATCTTCACGCCGAAGTGACCGAAGTTCGCCCGGGCGATCCGATTGATCCGTTTGACGCGACGGCCGGCTTGTGGGTGGACTATTGCACGAACATCTGCCTCTCCTACAACGATGTGACGGTACTTGCTCCGTTGGCCGTGGTGGGCGTTCGTTTTGGCAACGTACCGAATTTTGGCGACCAGTTGTGGAATCTCACGCACTCGACTATCTATGCTCAGAGCAGCACGTTGTCCTCTATCGGTATCTTGAACGAGGTTGACGGCGATCTGGACGTGGCGAAACTGACGATTTCGGTGAGGGGTGCAGAAGGTTTTGCTTCAAGCTGTTTCTTCGCTTCACGCACTTCTTATATTCGCATCAGCTCGACGACGACGGTAATGGGCAGCCCCGACGATATCTACTACAACACGAGTGGTGCCGGACGGATTGATGCCAATTACATCGTGAAGTGGGTTCTCGAAGGGGAAACACTGGATGCAACGTCCCGCCCCAACTATATTGCCGATCCGGCTTTGGAAGGCGACGAGTTCATTTCTGTGAACGTGGGTGATTCCGTATGGGACACCGATCCATTGTTCCAAGCGGAGGGGATTTGGGGCGACTGGGAAAATGCCTCGGAAATCGCGGCCTTTTTCTCACTGCGCAGTACTTCGCCTTGCATTGATCGCGGCGACCCAGATCGTGGTTATGACCCTGACGAGACGCGGTTGGATGTGGGCCGTTACTATTACGACCAGACGACTTCTGGGGTAGGTGATCCGCCGGCTGGAATCGTGGCTGAGTCGAAGTTGGGCACGGCCTATCCGAATCCATTCAATCCGAGCACAATTCTGCCTGTCGAAATCTCCCGCCCCGGCATCATGCGAGTGGTGGTTTGGGACATTTTGGGGCGCGTGGTCTTTGAGCAAGTCGAGGCTATCTATCAGCCAGGTTTGCAAAACGTGCACTTTGACGCGGTCAATCTTGCGTCCGGTATCTACCTAGCACAGGCAGAACTGGATGGCCAACGGATAGGCGGCCAGAAACTCGCGCTCGTAAAGTAAGTAAAGTTAGATTCTTGAGAAGGGTCACTGGTAAGACTGGTGACCCTTTTTCTGTGCCTGACAGTCTGCATGCACTGGGTGTGCACAAATCCTTGACTTGCGCGCAAAATGTTAATACCTTCAAATATGAAATGGTGGATCGTAATTGGGGCCGCCCTCGTGGTTGCCGCGTGCGCCTGGACGCCTGAGCGTTCGAATCCGTATGATTCGAACTCGGAGCGGTATGTCGAGCCGCCGCAAGCGAATCGCGCTCCGCAAATAACCTCGCTGGTCATCAACACAAACTGCGTCAATTTTCCAACTGAAGACCAGTGCGGGGTGCTGGTGACGTCCAAGATTGTTGATCTGGACAACAACTTGAACCTATCCAGCGTGTTTGCCACCGTGACATGGCCGGACAGCGAGCCACAGATTTTCGGCAATCTAACTTATGATCCGGTGGACACTGTTTGGAAGCTCGCCAAGCTTGAAACCGAACTGTCCTATCCGGCGGAATCCTATGTTGGCTCGTTGATTACCGTCAGCGCCACAGATGATTCCGGCGCCACGGCGCAGGATACGGCACGTTATCCGCGGTTGTTCCGCGATTACCCCACGGTCCATTGGCCCGAGGATCCGCAGTTTGACTGTATGTGTCCCGATTTCCGTGACGTGAGTTGGCGGCGCTGGACCGGAGAAGGCCAGGCGGCTTCGATGGAGATTCGTTTTTATTTCCAGAATTTCGACCTCGTACCGTCCTTGACGATTCATGATATCAGTCCTTCCGACACATTTAGAACGGTCGGAGGTGATTTTCAGGCTTCTGACAGCAACTCAACGATATTCTATGGCTGGCGCGTGTTCGTAATTGATCAAAATGGCAACAGCGCTGGTTCGCTGCCGGGCGCATTCAATTACCGCGACTTCTGTTCGCCGGACTGCGGGCCTTAGTTAAACGAACATCTAATTTATATTATGGAAAGCTCAGCCAGACTGCCGGGTCCCGCCGGTATGAGTGTCCAACCTGCACTTCCGCGTGAGCAATTGCAGGCGCTGTTCGACATCTCGCAGGTGCTCAATACGATTCCGGATATTGACACACTGTTGGAGCGGATCATGGATATCGCGATCCAGACCGTGAATGCCGAACGCGGCTTCCTGGTGCTGCGCGAAGACGGCAACGGAACGAACTTGTCTGTCCGGACTGCCCGCAATATTGCGCCGGAAACCGCGCTTTCAGTAACGGAAATCAGCCGCTCGATTGTGATGGATTCGATTCAATCCCAGCAGGGTGTGTTGACCATTGACGCGCAGACGGATCCGCGGTTTCAAGGAGCGGAGTCGGTGATCTTCAATCAGATTCGCGCAGTGATGGCTGTGCCATTCGTATTGCGCGGCAAGATCGTCGGCGCAATTTATGTGGATAGTCGCAAGCACCGCGAGGGCTTCACCGACGAGTTGCTGGCGTTCGTGAAGGCGTTTTCCAATCTGTGTGCGATTGCGATCGAGAACGCGCGACTGATGGTCAACTTGCGCGACGAGAACTACCAGTTGCGCAGCGAAGTGCAGCGCACCTATCAGTTCAAAGAGATTATCGGTAACAGCTCGCGGATGCAGGATATTTTTGAGCTGCTGAATAAGATTATTCACGCGGACATCTCTGTGCTCCTGGAGGGCGAGTCGGGAACAGGTAAGGAACTGGTGGCCCGCGCGCTGCACTATAATGGCCCGCGCCGGGACAAGGCCTTCATCGCGCAATTCTGCGGAAATCTTTCCGAGACGCTCTTGGAGAGTGAACTTTTCGGCCACAAGCGCGGAGCGTTTACGGGTGCTGTGTCGGATAAGAAAGGTCTCTTAGAGATAGCGGACGGCGGTACGTTCTTCCTCGATGAAGTTTCCGACATTCCGGCCTCAATTCAAGCGAAGCTGTTGCGGGTATTGCAGGACGGCGAGTTTCGCCGAGTAGGTGACACGGAAACTCGGCGCGTCAATGTACGCGTGATTTCCGCGACGAACAAGCCTTTGGCCAAAGAAGTCGAGAAGGGAAATTTCCGGGAAGACCTCTTCTACCGGCTGAATGTCATTACGATCAACATGCCTCCGATGCGCGACCGCGACGGCGACTTACCCCTGTTGGTGCGGCACTTCTTGGCGAAGTACGCAAGCAAGACAAGCACTCCGGAGAAACGCATTACGCCCGAGGCGATGCGCATGCTTTCGGGCTACCATTGGCCGGGCAATGTGCGCGAGCTTGAAAACGCCGTTGAACGTGCAATTGTGTTGGCTGGAGAACGTGATATCACGCCTGACGAGTTGATTATTCCGCGCGTGGTGAAGGCGCCCGGCGGCTCGCGTTCACTGCGCGAGCATGAGCGCGACTATGTCACGCGGACTCTGGAAGAGATGGGCGGCAACAAAACCAAGACGGCGGCGGCGCTGGGCGTTTCGCTGCGCTGGCTACACTACAAGCTGGCGGAGTGGAAAGAGGGCAACTGACGCTGCCGCTCTGGACACGCCATCGTTGACCGCGCATGAGTGACGACCGCCTTCAATTGGTTCGCGAACTGTCGCGCAGCGGCATTGCGACCGTTTGGGAAGGATTCGATCAACAGCTGGGCCGTAAGGTTCTGGTCAAATCAATTCATCCGCAGTTCGCGCGTGATGCCGACCTGCGGATTCGTTTTGAGCGGGAAGCCCGCGCGATTGCGCGCATTTCGCATCCGAATGTCGTGCAGATTTACGACATTCGCGTGGGCGAAGAGTCGCTGTCGCTGATTCTGGAATTCGTTGAGGGCGAGACGCTCGGTCAACTCCTGAAACGGCGCGGCGTGCTCCCGTATCCGCAGGCGATGAAGATCGCCACGGATATTCTCGCGGGGCTGGCGAAAGCGCATGAAGGCGACATCATCCACCGCGATTTGAAGCCGGATAACATTCTGGTTTCGCGGGAAGGCGTTGTCAAGATCACGGACTTCGGTCTGGCGAGTTTGCGCGATCTTCCGGCGGTGACGATGGAAGGCGCTGTCATCGGTACGCCGTCCTACATGTCACCCGAGCAGGCGTTGGGCGGCGAGATCGGCCCGCAGACCGATTTGTTTGCTTGCGGAGCGATGCTCTTTGAGATGCTAACGGGCAACCGTTTGATTCCGGGTGAAAGCCTGGGCGAGACATTTCAGAATGTGATGAAATACCGCTCGCCTGACTTGAGTACGTACTCGCGGGCGATACCGGACTCCTGCCGCAGGCTATTGGCGGAGTTGATCGAGCGCGATCCAATGGATCGGCCACGCGCTGTGCTCGAAGCGCGCTCGAAGATGCAGGAAGCGGTCAGCGGGCAACTTCCATCGAACGCGGATTTGGCGCAGTTCATGGCCGGATCGGAGACGGTCGCGGCTCTGCCGAAGCCGACGTCCCCGCATCCACGCAAGATGTTGATTTGGTATTCGGCAGCGGGAGTGCTGCTGGTTCTCACGGTGATTGGTCTGGTTTTCTCGCCGCGCCCGGTGAAGCCGGTGAAGAAGCCCGACGTAAAGCGTGAGGACTCAACCATTGTTGCCAAACCGACGCCGCCCGACACGATTTCACTTCGCGGTCGAGATTCGATCCCGGTGTCACCCGGGAAACCGCAAGACACGTCGCGTACAAAGCCTGTGCTCAGGCCGCCAGATACTTCAACGGTGCGAATTCCGACCGAAAAGCCGGTTCTCAAGCCCACCGGCCCGGCGTATGTGACCATCACCTCAACGCCATGGGCACGGGTATTCTACAACGATTCTTTGTTGGGCACAACGCCACTCACGAAGCCAATTCCGGTCAATGCCGGGCTGGGCACACTGCTGTTTCTTAATGATCAAGTCAAATTGCCTGTCTCAAAGCAATATGATTTGGCACCGGGGGACACGTCAGCGATTGTGATCAACCTTCAGGACTATGTCGCGCGGCTCAAGATTTCCTCGGTCAAACCGTGGGCCGATGTGTATGTGGATGGAGATCTGAAGTTTCGCACCCCCTCAAGCCAGGTTATTTACCTCCCCCTGGGCCGCCACACGGTAGAATTGCGCAATCCAAGCTTCCCAATCTATACCAAGGAACTGGTTTTTCAGGCCGGCGACCCTCTTCAGGAAGTCCGCGTGGACTTATCGCAGCAGTGACTCTCCTCCGAACCGTATTTTTTCGCGGTCACACTCTCTAAATTTGAAATAACAACAATTTAGTGGCATCCGTGAGCGGGAACCCGAACCCGTTTGCGGAGTTATATTTGGCATTAACAGCAGTTATCAAAATACCAAGCAACTCTTCAATTGAAAGATGATTGAGCTACAGAACCTGACCAAATCCTACGGCGGGGTCAAGGCTGTGGACGGGGTTACGCTAAGTGTACCGAAGGGCCAGATCTTAGGATTTCTGGGGCCCAACGGTGCGGGCAAAACCACGACCATGCGCATGGTCACCGGCTACATGCCTCCGACTTCGGGGACAATCGTTGTGGACGGCCTGACTATGGAGAAGGACTCCCTGGCCATCCGCGAGAAAATCGGCTACCTGCCTGAAATGGCGCCCGTGTATTCCGACATGAATGTGCTGGACTACCTGCACTATGTCTGCGCCTTGCGAAGAATCGCGCCCGACCGGATTGGGCCGCGGGTGAAGGAAGTTGTGGATCGTTGCGGTCTGGGCAGCGTGTTGGGCAAGGACGTCGGTCAACTGTCCAAGGGGTACCGCCAGCGCGTGGGGTTGGCTCAGGCAATTATTCACAATCCGGAGATTTTGATTCTGGACGAACCGACGGCGGGTCTCGACCCTAATCAGATTGTCGAGATTCGTGCGCTCATCAAAGAGCTTGGCCGCGAGAAGACGGTAATTCTCTCGACGCACATCCTGTCTGAAGTTCAGGCGACATGCACGCGTGTGATCATTATCAGCAACGGCAAGATCGTGGCGGATAACACACCGGAAGGCCTGCAAGCAGGGCTGTCGGGACGAACCGTGCTGATGGTGACGATGAAAGGCTCGGGCGACGGTGCGATGGCCAAGTTGAAGAGCCTCTCTGTCGTGGACGATGTTCGCAATGTGCAGACGGCGAAGTCCGGTGAGTCCAAGTTGCGCATCGAGAGCGTGCCGAATCAGGATATCCGCGAGGCAGTGTATAAGCTGGCAGTCGCGGAAAACTGGATGTTGCTCGAAATGATCCCCGAAACGCAAAGCCTTGAAGAAGTTTTCCACAAATTTACGGCGGCCTAAACATGCATAATATCATGGTTATCGCGCGCCGCGAGTTCAAATCGTATTTCGATTCTCCCGTCGCTTACATTGTTTCGACGTTTTTCTTGCTGGTATCAGGCTATTTCTTCACCAGCAATCTGTTCTTGGCCAACCAGGCCGACCTGCGCACTCTGTGGGGCGTGATTCCGCTGCTGTTCGTGTTCTTTATTCCTGCGATTTCGATGAAGCTTCTGGCCGAAGAGAAAAAGACAGGCACGATTGAGCTGCTCTACACTTATCCGATCAAGGATTCGGAAATTGTGTTGGGCAAGTATCTCGCCGCGCTGGGATTGATCGCAGTACTGATTGTCTGCACGGTCATGTATGCGTTTACGGTCGGCACGCTGGGCAACATGGATACGGGTCAAACCGTAGCTGGATACATTGGATTGCTTTTGATGGCCTCGGCCTACTTGGCGATTGGCGTGTTTGCATCGTCCGTAACGGACAATCAGATTGTCGCCTTCATTCTGGCTCTGTTTATTTCGTTCTTCTTCTTCATCGCCGACAAGATTCTGTTCTTCTTGCCGTCGGCGGTGGCGGGCGTGTTTGAATACTTAGGCATCGAGTATCACTTCCAGAATGTCGCGCGCGGAGTACTGGACACGCGCAACCTGCTCTATTTTGGGTCAATCATCTTCTTTGGACTCCTGTTGGCCAGTCATGCGCTGTCGCGCCGGAGGGGGGACTAAGATGAAAAAGACATGGTCTGTTTCCAATCTGACGACACTGTTGGTGATTGCAGCCATTCTGGTCGTCGTCAACTTGATCGGCATGAAGCTATTCGCGCGGGCCGACTTGACCGAACAATCCATCTATACGTTAAGCGATGCATCGCGCACCGTAGTCGGCAATCTGACTGACCGCTTGACCGTAAAAGCCTACTTCACGAAGGACCTGCCGGCACCATACAACGCCAACGCGCGTTATGTGCGGGACATTCTCGAAGACTACCGTTCCTACGGCGGCGGCAATTTCTACTATGAGTTTGTGGATCCGGCCGATGAAGATCAGCTCGAGAAGGAGGCCGCGAGCTACCGCGTGCAGCCCGCGCAGGTTAACGTGATGGAGAAGGACGCGCTGCAATTGAAGCGCGTGTATATGGGCTTGGTGCTAATTTATGGCGACAAGCACGAGACGATTCCTCTTGTTCAGTCGGTCGAAAATCTCGAATATGAGATGACTTCGACCATCAAGCGGTTGGTGGCCAAGGAATTGCCGAAAGTCGGCTTCCTGACCAACTACGGTATTCCCGATTTGGGTCAGGATTTGCGCACGGTGTCCACGGCATTGAGCCGCTACTATCAGGTTGTTCCCATCAACACAAAGACGGGCACGGAGTTGATACCGGCGGATGTGAGTCTGTTGGTTATCGTTCAGCCAAAAGAGCCTGTGGACGATTGGACGAAGTTTGTCGTGGATCAATTCGTGATGCGCGGCGGCAAGGTTGCGTGGTTCATCAACAAGGTTCAGGGTGATGCTTCCACCGGACAGGCTACACCGCTAAATCTCGAAATTGATGATTGGACGCGCCGCTACGGCTTCAGCGTGGCGAGCAATCTTGTGATGGACGCCAACGGCGCAATGATTAATATTCAGCGCCAGCAAGGTCAGTTCATGATGACCACGATGGTGCGCTATCCGGGTTTCCCCGAGATCACGGACTACAATCAGGATCATCCGATCACGAAGGGCCTCGCGCAAGGCAACGTGTTTTTCCCAAGCTCAATTGACACGTCAAAGCCGACCGATGGCAATGTCGCGATTGCGCCGTTGATGCAGTCCAGCGAGTTGACGATGGTTCAGACTGGACAGTTTGATATTAACCCCGATACGCGCCGCGAACGCGCGCAGTTCTCCGGCGGCAAGAAGCTCTTTGCGGCCGCATTGACCGGCACGTTCCCCTCGTACTTCAAGGGCAGGGGCGTGCCGATGCCTGCGGACTCCACCGCAGCGGCACCTGCGCTGAACATCTTGACTGAAAGCAGCGACACGCGCATGGTGGTGGTAGGTGATGGTAATTTTGTGCAAGGACAATACATGCAGCAGGGTGGACCCAATCTGGTGTTCTTCCTGAACACGATTGACTGGCTGTCGCAGGATACAGATTTGTTGGCCATCCGCACGCGTGATGCGGCGGTGCGTCCGCTCGATCCGAATATCAGTGACGACACCAAGCAGCGCGTGAAGCTCGCCAATCTCATCATTCCTCCAGCAATTGTATTGCTGATCGGCGCGGTGCGTTGGAATCGCCGCCGCAATCGCAAAGAGGTGACGCTGTGAACAAGACGTTAGTTCTGGGCGCAGTGTTATTGGCGTTGATCGGCATTTACGTTGTCGTGAATCAAAGCGAGCCGGTCGCGAAGGCCAATGTTCCAATCGTGGAAGCTGACAGCGCCGACGTGACCGCACTGCGTATCGTAACTTCGACGGACACCGTGGACTTGCGCAAAGAGGGCGACGGCTGGAAGATTCTGGGCGCAAAGGTGTTCCCGGCCAATACTGCAAACATTGGCCGCGCAGTACAGAAGTTCGCGCAAATGACAAAGAAGGCGATCGTGACTGAGAAGCCGGACCGTTACTCCGAGTTTGAGGTGGACGGCACCAAAGGCGTCATGGTGACGGTAACGGCCAAAGGCAAGGAAAGCACGCTGATTCTTGGCAAGGCCGGCCCGACGATGCAGACGAGCTATGCGCGTCTTGAAGGATCAAAAGAAGTCTGGGAGATTGGCGGTAATCATGCGTCAAGCTTCCGTCGTCCTTCGTCTGATTGGCGTGACAAGACGATTACCGCATTGCCGATGGACAGCATTCGTGTCGTGCAAGTGAAACATGACAATGTTGAATTGGTATTGTCGAAGCAGGATACCAATTGGACATCCACCGAGAATGGTGTCGCATTTCCGGGTGTGAAGCAACAAATTGAGCGCGTCACGCGCATGTTGGCGCGAATGAACTCCGTCGAGTTTGCGGACACGTTGACCGATGCGACGTTCGCCAATCCCACAGCCACAGTAAATGTCGAGATGTTGGACGGTTCACGAACTGAACTGAAGTTTGTGCCGCGTGACGACAAGCAATTCTACGTTCGCCGCACGGGTGCGATGACGGATTATGTAATTTACAACAGCACCGCGCAGGTGCTCTTGAAGCGCAAGGAAGACTTGGTTGACAAACCCAAGCCGACGAGTTAGACATACGCCTTTTATTAGGCTTGCATTGCGAAACCTCCGGTTTACGCCGGAGGTTTCGTCTTTGGGGGCATTGAACAAACGATGAAATCTCTAAGATATCTGATTCCCTATTTGCGTCCGTACCGACGCAAGATTATCTGGGGCTGCGTGGCCGCCGTTTTCTCGACGGCACTTGGCGCGCTTGGCCCGTGGGTGATGAAGCTCGCGATTGACGATCTACGCGGCAATATTACGGGAGCGAAGCTCGCGGAGTACGCGGCACTGATTGTCGCGATATGGCTGGTCAGCGGTGTGTTTCGCTACTTCATGCGGATGGAGCTAATCGGCATGTCGCGCTATGTCGAGCGCGATCTGCGCGCACACGTGTTCGGCCACTTGCAAAGCCAACCGCTCGAGTATTACACGCGTAACCGCACCGGCGACTTGATGGCGCGCATGACCAACGATCTGGACAGCGTGCGCAACGTTCTCGGACCTGGCTTCATGTATCCGATTGACACTGGACTGACGGCGGTGTTCTCGCTCGTTCTGATGCTAATGATCTCGTGGAAGCTTACGCTGCTATCGCTATTGCTGACTCCGGTAGTGAGCTGGTCCGTTTACAAGCTTGGCAAAGTTACGCACAAACTGACCACGGACATTCAGGAGCAGTACTCAAAACTCTCGGATCAGGCGCAGGAGAATCTCAGCGGCGCACGCGTTGTGCGGGCTTTCGCGCAGGAAGAACAGGAGCGCACGAAGTTCGAGGTCCTGAATCAGGAGTACGTCAAGAGAAATCTTGCGATGACCAAAGTGCAGGCGCTGTTCTTTCCGTTGATGGGCTTCTTCTTTGAAGTAGGCACAGCGCTCATCTTGCTCATTGGCGGTTTCGCAATCATAAGATCGGAACTCACGCTGGGGGACTTTGTGGCGTTCGTGGGCTATCTTGGCATGCTCGCCTGGCCGATGATTGCAATTGGGTGGGTTGCGAACCTGTTGCAGCGCGGCGCGGCTTCGATGAAGCGCATTCAAGATTTGCTGGACACGACACCTGCTATCGTTTCACCAGCACAAAGCCATACGCCAACAGTGCGCACGGGTGAAATCGTTTTCGACAATGTCACCTTTGCTTACGGCAGCCGCGAGCCGATGTTGAAAAACATTTCGCTCCGCATCGCGCCCGGCCAAACCGTGGCGTTTGTCGGCCCGACGGGATGCGGCAAGACGACGCTGATTCATTTGATTCCGCGTTTGATTGATCCGAGTTCAGGTCGCGTGGCGATTGACGGCGTGCCAACAACGGAATGGAACCTGACGGACTTACGCAAGTGCGTTGCGATGGTGCCGCAGGACGCGTTCTTGTTTTCGGAAACGGTTTACAACAACTTGATTTTCGGACGGCCTGATGTGTCACGCGACGAGGCGATGGCCGCAGCGAAAATCTCACGCATTGACAAGGATGTCGAGCAATTTGCGGAAGGCTATGAAACGATGGTCGGCGAGCGCGGCGTCACGTTGTCCGGCGGACAAAAGGGTCGTCTCGCTTTGGCGCGGGCATTGGCGCGCGATCCGCTGATCTTAGTTTTGGACGACGCGCTCTCCGCGGTGGATACACATACCGAAGAGGAAATTCTCTCCGGCTTGCGGCAGTTCATGCGTGATCGTACCTCAATCTTGATTTCGCATCGAGTCTCGACCGTGCGCGAAGCGGATTGTATCTATGTATTGGACCAAGGTAAGATCATTGAGCAGGGCACGCATGAAGAACTGTTGACGCTGAACGGCTACTATGCCGACATGGAACGCCGTCAACGCCTTGAAGAAGAACTGGAGCTTGAGGTATGAGCCAGAAATCGAAACGCGACGACGATCGCGAAGTTCTGGGCAAGGCCTATGACTCCGTTTTGGCCAAGCGGTTGTGGGGCTATGTCGGTGATCAGAAGAAGAAACTGTTCTTGGCGGTCGGATTGTTGCTTCTTGGTGCGGCGACTGAATTGGCGGGGCCGTGGCTGTCGAAAATTGCGATTGACGAGTACATTGCCCAAGGGAATCTGCCCGGGCTGATCAAAATCGTCGCGCTGTTCATCATCGTTGCGGCCGTTTCAACAGTGCTGCGTTGGAGTCAGGTTTATCTTACAGGCGAAGCTGGGCAGATCATCATGTATCGTTTGCGGCGCGACGTATTTGATAAGCTGCAGCGGTTGTCCGTGCCGTACTTTGACCGCAATCCAGTCGGCAAGCTGATGACGCGTGTCACCAGCGATGTGCAGGCGCTGTACGAACTGTTCGGTTCGGGCATGGTGGCGATTTTCGGTGACGTGTTTACGCTTTTGGGCATCATGATCGTGATGTTCGCCATCAACTGGAAGCTCGCGCTGTTGACGCTCACGGTGATTCCGTTACTGTTGGGCGTAACGTTCGCGTTTCGCAAGAAAGTGCGCGACCTCTACCGCACGACGCGTTCGCAGATTTCCGGGATGAACGGGTATTTGCAAGAGAACATCACGGGCATGCGGGTTGTGCAGTTGTTTGGCCGCGAGCCGCGCAACTATGAGCGTTTTCAAGAACAGAACGACGCTTTGCGCAAGACGTATCTGGATACGATATTCTACTATGCGCTGTTCTTCCCCGGTGTCGAACTGATCTCAGCATTGGCTATTGCCGCGATAATTTGGGGTGGCGGCACGATGATGATTGCGGGCACTGTTACAGTCGGAACTCTGGTCGCGTTTCTGCAATATGTCGAGCGCTTCTACCGGCCCGTGCGCGACTTGGCGGAGAAGTATAACATCTTACAAGCGGCGATGGCGGCTGCCGAGCGCGTGTTTGGCGTGCTTGATGAACCCGTTGAAGTTGTGGATTCGCCGAAGAACACGACAGTTTCGGCTGCCGGCGCTCCGTTTATCGAGTTTCGCAACGTGTGGTTCGCCTACAAGGGCGAAGAATGGGTCTTGCAGGATTTGAGTTTTATTGTCAACGAAGGGGAGTCCATTGCGGTAGTCGGCGCGACCGGCGCGGGCAAGACGACGATTATCTCACTATTACAACGATTCTATGACGTGCAACGTGGGCAGATTCTCATTAAGGGACGCGACATTCGGGAGTATTCGCTCGCGGAGTTGCGCTCGCTGCTCGGCATTGTGTTGCAGGATGTGTTCATCTTTGCCGGGAACATCGCGGACAATATTCGTTACGGATTACCCGAAGCCAAAGACGACGAGGTGCGCGCCGCTGCGGAACTCGTGCTGGCCAGCCGCTTCATCGAGCGTTTGGAGCAGGGGTACTCTGAGCCTGTGGTCGAGCGCGGGGCGACTTTGTCCACAGGCCAGCGGCAGCTGCTCGCGTTTGCGCGTGCGCTGCTGCGCAAGCCCGAGCTTCTGATTCTGGACGAAGCCACGGCCTCGATTGACACCGAGACCGAGCAACTGATTCAGGAGGCGATTTCCCGTGTACTGTCGGGCCGGACTTCAATCATTATCGCTCACCGACTCTCAACGATTCAGAGCTGTGACCGGATCCTGGTCATGCACCACGGCCGCTTGCGTGAAGAGGGCTCGCACGAGGAACTCCTCCAGTTAGGCGGTATCTATCACCGACTTTATCGTCTGCAATTTGGGGCAGTGGAAGCGGCAGCTTGAAAGAGTACGTTCGCTTGACTTTTGGGGTATTTTGCGCTATGTTAACCTATTCAGGACTTCCGCAAAGAAGACATTGTTTTTAATAGAGTAAGCCCCTTGAGCATTTCCCGCGAACAGGTCAAACACTTGGCCAAATTGGCGCGCTTGAAGCTCCCCGAGTCGGAGATAGCCGGACTCGAAAAGGACTTGAACGCGATTTTGGCATACTTTGACCAACTTCAAAAGGTAGATGTCTCTAACATCGAGCCGATGATTCACCCCGTCGAAGGGGGAAATCTGCTTGAGGATGATGTGCCACACCAGTGCTTGCCGCGTGAGGTCGTTTTACGCGATGCGCCGGAGCGGACAGAAGAGTTCTTCAAGCTTCCGCGAGTATTGGGCGGATGAGCAAAGTCCTGGCCGTGATTCCGGCGCGCTTCGGCGCGACGCGTTTTCCGGGTAAGCCGCTGGAGCTTCTGTGGGGCCGACCGATGGTGCAGCATGTATGGGAGCGCTGCCGCGAAGCCGCTGGTGTGGATCATGTCGTTGTGGCAACAGATGACCAACGGATATTGACCGCGTGCGCAGGCTTCGGCGCCGACGCAGCGATGACCGATCCGGCTTTGCCTTCCGGTACAGACAGAGTCGCTGCAGCGATGCGCGACTTGCCGGGCTTTGACATTGTGTTGAATGTGCAGGGCGATGAGCCCGCTATGGAACCGGAAGTCATCAGCGCCGTTGCGAATCTGATGAAGCGTGGCGCGATAGATATTGGCACTGCAGTCGTTTCGACCGTCGTTACCGAAGAGTTCCTCAGGCCGCACGTTGTCAAGGCGGTAGTCGCGCACGATGGCCGCGCGCTCTACTTCAGCCGCTCGTTGGTTCCCTTCGAACGCAACCGGGTTCCCGGTATCGCGCCGCACTTTCGTCACTTGGGAATTTACGGTTTCCGGCGCGATGTGCTGGAACAACTTGTCAAATTGCCACCCTCGCCGCTCGAGCAGACCGAGAGCCTCGAACAGCTTCGTTGGCTCGAAGCGGGCTTCGCGATTCACACTGTCCGAGTCGAGAGCCGCTCGGTCGGAATAGACACTCCCGAAGACTTGCAGAATCTTTCCCTCCGAACTCACTGATACAATCCCATGTCACCGCAAAAAAGCACACGCAAAGTCAGTCGTACGAAGTTTGTGTTCATCACCGGTGGCGTGGTCTCGTCGCTGGGCAAGGGTATCGCTTCAGCCTCGATCGGCCGTTTGCTGAAAGCGCGCGGTCTGCGCGTGACCATGATGAAGCTCGATCCGTATATCAACGTGGATCCGGGCACGATGAATCCCTATCAGCACGGTGAAGTTTATGTCACAGAGGACGGGGCCGAAACCGATCTCGATTTGGGACACTACGAGCGCTTTATTGACGAAGATATGTCGCGCGGCAACAACGCGACGACCGGGCAGATTTATCACACAGTGATTTCCAAAGAGCGCAAGGGGGACTACCTCGGTGCGACCGTGCAGGTGATTCCGCATATCACCGGAGAAATCATCGAGCGCATGAAGGCCGTGACGCACGGTGCTAAGCCCTATGATGTTGTGCTCGTGGAAGTCGGCGGAACCGTCGGCGACATCGAGAGCTTGCCGTTCATTGAAGCGATTCGCCAATTCGGTTTGGAACTCGGCCCGAAGAACTGTGTCTATATTCACCTGACGCTGGTGCCGTTTATCGCCACCGCGCAGGAAGTCAAGACCAAGCCAACGCAGCATTCCGTCAAGGAATTGCGCGAGATCGGTGTTCAACCCGACTTTCTGCTTTGCCGGACGGACCGTCCGCTTGACCGCAAGGTGAAGGACAAAATTGCGCTATTTTGTAACGTTGGGAAAGAAGACGTTTTCGACGTGCCCGATGTGGATACGGTCTATGAGCTTCCGCTGATTCTCGAGCGCGGCGGCATGGGCAAGCGCATTCTGGATCATTTCGGACTGCGCGCCAAAGAACCCGAGTTCACACAGTGGCAAAATGTCGTGCGCAAGATCAAGCATCCGACCAATTCAGTGCGGATTTTGATTGCCGGGAAGTACGTTGAAGTACGCGACTCCTACAAGTCCATCATCGAATCGTTCGTGCACGCCGGAGCGCATCACGGTGCCAAGGTCGAATTGAAATGGGTCGAGGCGGAAGAGTTCGAAAGCAAAGACGCCGAAGACCTGATGGCCGGATGCACAGGGCTATTGGTTCCCGGTGGATTCGGCGAGCGCGGCATCGAAGGCAAAATCGCCGCAGTTGAATTTGCCCGCAAGAATAAGATTCCATTCTTCGGCATTTGTTTGGGCATGCAGGCGGCGGTGATTGAATATGCGCGCAATGTCTGTAATTTGCGCCGTGCACATTCGACCGAGTTTGCGCCGACGACAAAACACCCTGTGATTGACTTGTTGCCCGATCAGCGCGGCCTGAAGCAGAAAGGCGCAACAATGCGCCTTGGAAGCTACCCATGCTTTTTGACACGCGGCTCGCTCGCTCATGCAGCGTTTGGTGCCGATGCGATTACTGAGCGCCACCGCCATCGTTTTGAAGTCAACAACCGCTACCGTGAGCAATTGGAGCAGCATGGCTTGCGCTGTTCAGGCATATGGCCCGGTGGTGATTTGGTAGAGATTATTGAATTGCCGGATCATCCGTGGTTCCTCGCGGTGCAGTTTCATCCGGAGTTGAAGAGCCGTCCGACGAGTCCGCACCCTTTGTTCCGCGATTTTGTGGGTGCCGCGATACAAGCAGCAGCGCCGCGCGCCAAAGACCATGCGCCGGCTAAGAAACTGGAAACTTTAGTATAGGAGCAGGAGTGGAGCGCACCCACAAGGCGACGCTCATCCCCGGTGACGGCATAGGCCCGTCGATCTCTGAGGCCGCTGTGGCCATCATGGAGGCGACGGGCGTTGTCATTCAATGGGAAGTTTGTCACGCAGGATTAGCCGCGATTGCGGCCGGCAAAGACCCGCTGCCGAAAGAGACAGCCGATTCGATTGACCGCACGCGCGTCGTGCTCAAAGGCCCCATTACGACCCCTGTCGGTGGCGGCTATAAGAGCGTCAACGTGTCACTGCGTCAAAAATACAATTTGTACGCCAACGTTCGTCCGTGTGTTTCTTTCGACGGCATCAATACCGCATTTCCGAACACGGATATTGTGGTCGTGCGTGAGAATACCGAAGGCCTTTACACAGGCCAGGAGATGTACGTTGACCCGGACAAGCGCGCCGCGATTGTTGTGGCATGCAACACGCGAGCGGCGATGGATCGGGTCTGCCGTTATAGCTTCGAGTGGGCCGCCAAGCATGGCCGCAAGAAAGTGACGTGCATTCACAAAGCGAATATCCTGAAGATTTTCTCGGGCATTTTCCTCGAGAGTTTCCGCGAAGTCGCAGCGGACTTCCCGAATCTTGTTGCCGAAGAGAAGATCATTGACGCCGCGTGTATGGAACTGGTGCGAAAGCCGAAGACCTATGACGTTATCGTAACAACGAATTTGTTTGGTGACATCATTTCCGACTTGACGGCCGGCTTGGTCGGCGGACTTGGCGTGGCACCCGGCGCGAACTACGGAGACAACGTGGCGATGTTTGAAGCGATTCACGGAAGCGCGCCGGATATCGCGGGAAAAGGCATTGCCAATCCGATTTCACTGGTGCTCGCCGGTGCGATGATGCTGAAGCACATCGGCGAAGACGCGGCGGCGGCAAAGGTGGACAACGCTGTGCGCGCCGTGTTAAAAGAAGGCAAATTCCTGACGCCAGACTTGTTGCAAGGTTCGACGCACGGCACGGCAGATATCACGAAGGCGATCATTGACCACATTGGCTGACATCGGCGGCGATTTCTATCCGCTCGCTATCATTGCCGGACCCTGCGTCATCGAGTCGGAAGACCTTTGCCTGTATGTTGCCGAGGAGCTTGCGGGCATTGCGGCACGCACGGGCGTGCTGCCAATTTTCAAGGCGAGTTTCGACAAAGCCAACCGTACATCGGCCACGAGTTTTCGTGGTCCAGGGTTGGAAGAAGGCCTGCGCATTCTTGAAGAGGTGCGCAAGCAATCCGGATTGCCGATAACGACCGATATTCACTTGCCTGAGCAGGCTGCGCCTGCGGGCGAAGTGGTGGACATTTTGCAGATCCCCGCGTTCTTGTGCCGCCAAACGGATATTCTTGTGGCGGCAGGGAAGACGGGCAAAGCCGTCAATGTCAAGAAGGGCCAATTTGTCGCGCCGGAAGACATGCGCTTCGTGGCGGACAAGATCGCCTCGACGGAAAACAACAAGATCATGTTTACGGAGCGCGGCGCGAGTTTTGGTTATCGCGACTTAGTGGTTGACATGCGTTCACTCGTGAAGTTGGCGGACTTAGGTTTTCCTGTCGTTTTCGATGCCACGCACAGTGTGCAGAAGATGGGCGGCGAAGGCGGTGGCGTGTCCGGCGGATCGCCGCGCTTCATCGGACCGCTGGCTCGAGCGGCTGTGGCGACGGGTGCGGTGTCCGCGGTGTTTGTCGAGACGCATCCCAATCCCGCGCAGGCATTGTCCGACGGATCAAACATGCTGCCGCTTTCTGATCTGGAAGCGCTCGTCACGAGTTTGGTGCGCGTTGCCAACGCCGTGCGCGCAGGAGAGTCCAAATGAATGATCCCCGCGATCGTATTCGCCTGAAAGATATTCAGATTTACGCGCATCACGGCGCGCTCGAAGAAGAGCGGCGTCTTGGTCAGTTATTCGAACTTGATTGCGAAGTGGCCGGCGATTTCGGCCGCGGCGGCAGCGGCGATGATTTGTATTGGACAGTGGATTACACGCTGCTGTTTCGCGAACTGGAACGAACGTTTCTTGCTGAAACCTACAGGCTGCTGGAAACTTGCGCGGCGGAATTAGCGAATGCAGTGTTGGCGAAATTCCCAGCGGTGGAAGAAGTTGTCGTACGCGTCCGCAAGCCGCACGTCCCGATGGGCGGTGTGATCGGCAACGTGGAAGTTGAAGTCGTCCGCAAGCGTAAAGATGCTTGAGCACGCTTACATCGGGTTTGGAGCGAATCTGGGCGACCGCTTTGCAACGTTGACGCGAGTAACTGAGGAATTGCAGCGCCGTGGCCTTCTCTTGCGAGTGGCCACCGTGGTTGAGTCAGAACCTGTGGACGGAGTTCCGGGCGGGAATTTCCTGAACACGGTCTTCGAGTGTTCACGTGCGGGTAATCCGCGCGACTGCATGTTGATGTTGCAGGCTGTCGAGCGGGTGATGGGCGCGCAAAATGACAAGCACGGCGGTGCGCGCACGTGTGATCTCGACATTTTGCTCTGGGGCAATGATGTAATCGAGTTGCCGGATTTGCGGGTACCGCATCCGCGGATGCACTTGCGCGATTTCTATCTCGCGCCGCTGAATGAATTGATTGGCGGCGAACGCCATCCGGTATTGCGCAAGACGTTTTCTGAATTGTTGGCCGACGTGGAATTGCATTCCATCATCGTGACTTTTTAGTAGTTCTTATGGATCGCACTCGTCATCGCTATATTGCCATTGAAGGCGTCATCGGAGCGGGGAAGACCTCGCTGGCGCGGATTCTTGCTGAGAATCTGAATGGGCGACTTGTGCTGGAAAATCACGACGAAAATCCATTTCTGGCGCAGTTCTACAAGGATCAGCGGCACTACGCGTTTCAGACGCAAATGTTCTTTTTGTTGTCGCGCTACCGTCAGCAGCAAGAATTGCCCGAACCGGATTTCTTCCATTCGACGCTGATTGCGGACTATATCTTTCCGAAAGATCGGATATTCGCTTACATCAATCTGAGCGAAAACGAGCTCTCGTTGTATGAAAAGGTGATGAGCCTGCTTGAAGTGCGTGTGCGCAAGCCGGACATTGTGGTCTATTTGCAATGTTCGACGGAGCGGTTGATGAAGAACATCCGCCTGCGCAGCCGCCCGTATGAGCGCGAAATGGCCGAAGAGTACATTCGCACGCTCAACGAAGGCTACAACCATTATTTCTTCAACTACGATGAAACGCCGCTGCTGATCGTGAATTCGACGCAGCTTGATTTTGTGAACAACCCGTCGCATCTTGCGGCAATAACGGCTGAAATTGAACGTGAGCAATCCGGCACACGCTACTTCAACCCGGTGGATCTCTAAGATGGTGCGCATGCTGCTGGTCGTGCTGGCGGCGGTGCTGGCGGTGCGGATTCTGATGAATCTGCTGCGTCCGCGCCGTAGTGAGCCGGACATTGGCGGCCGACCGCAGCGCCCTCGCGATACCCGCCGGACTAACGAAATCGAGGACGCGGACTTTCGCGAGATAAAATAATGCAACGAATTGTTGTCAGCACATCCGATGCGCCTGCCGCAATCGGTCCATATAGCCAGGGCATCGTCGCATCGGGAACACTGCTCTTCACTGCGGGGCAAATTCCGCTCAATCCGAAGACGATGGAAGTCGTCGGCACGACTGCCAAAGAACAAGCCGAGCAGGTGATGAAGAACCTGCACGGCATTCTGACTGCCGCAGGAACGAGTTTCGATCACGTCGTGAAGACTGTGATTTTCCTGCGTTCCATGAGTGATTTCGCGGCGGTAAACGAAGTCTATGGCTCCGTGTTCAAGGTTGCGCCACCGGCTCGCAGCACCGTGGCCGTGGCTGGGTTGCCCAAAGACGTGCTCGTGGAGATCGAGTGCATCGCACTCTTGCCTGCGCGATAGTTCTTGCGCTCTTGTTCTCTTCGGCGAATGCAGCGCCTGAGGTCAGTCGCGCACGTCCGCTTAAGAGTACCACCGGCGCGGTGTTTCGCTCGTTGGCCGTGCCGGGCTGGGGACAATTTTACGACGAGTCATACTGGCGTTCGGCGGCATTATTGATTTCTGAGTCAGTGTTGATGATCAACACGTCGCGTAATCATGATTGGATGATGGCCGCTAAGAAAGCCGGGAATTTTGAGAACGAACAATTCTACCGCAACTCGCGCAACAAGCTGATCTGGTGGCTGGCCGCCGTGAAGCTGTTGTCGCTTGGTGACGCCTACGTGGGCGCGCACCTATATAAATTGGATATATCGCCGGACCTGACGCTGGATGGCGCGGCTGGACCTCAGATACGCGCGACGATTCACTTTTGATTTTCTTCTATGTCTTTACTGGATAAGATGATCGTTGCGACGATGCCCTATGTACCAAAAGGGCTCGTGCGGCGCGTGGCGGCTAAGTACATTGCCGGCGAGACTCTCGCCGAAGCCATGCGTGTTGTGGAAGACTTGAATACTCGAGGCATGCATGCCACCGTGGACGTGTTAGGCGAATTTGTCAACGATCCCGCCGAAGCGCGACGCGATGTGGACGCCTATTTGAAATTGATTGACGCAATCGGTCAGCGCAAATTGAAAACCGGTGTGTCGGTGAAGCTCACCGCCGTCGGTTTGTCCATCAGCCCGCAAATCGCCCGCGAGAACTTGCGCATCCTGGCTGCAGCGGCCAAGGAGCGAAGTGTCTTCGTGCGTATTGATATGGAGGATTCGCCGTACACGAGTGAGACGCTCGCCATCTACGACGAATTCCGCCGCGATCACAAAATGGGTGTGGTGGTGCAGGCATATTTGAAGCGTACTGCCGACGACGTGAAACGCCTAATGGACGGCGGCAAGTGCAACTTCCGCCTGTGCAAGGGAATTTACGTCGAGCCTGAGGCCATAGCTTACAAAGACCGCCGCGCAATTCAGGATAACTTCCTGCATTTGCTCGACATAATGCTCTCCGGCGGCGCGCAAGTGGGCATCGCCACGCATGACAAATACTTGATTGACCAGTCCGAAGTGATGGTCAAGGGCCGTGGCATAGATTCTGCACAGTACGAATACCAAATGCTGCTCGGTGTGCTTCCTGAATTGCGCGACGACGTGGTGCGCCGAGGTCACCGTATGAGGATTTACGTGCCGTTCGGCGATGCGTGGTATGGCTATTCGACGCGTCGCTTGAAAGAGAATCCGGCGCTGGCGGGATATGTTTTCAAAAGCATGTTTAAAGCGGGCTGAGTAATTAACTCCAATTTTGAGGCAGAAGCCGGGTCACCGCGAGTCATCGTGAGGTGACCCTCTCTCTGAGTGGACATGAGCATTCCGGAAAAGTGGTTGAACACCATCACCTGCGGCGACTGTTTTGAGCTGCTGCGCGAGCTGCCGGACGGCTCGATTGACCTCGTGGTGACTGATCCGCCGTATGGCATTGACTATCAGTCCAACCGCCGCACGGCGCGCGAGAAACTGCCCAAGTTCGCCAATGATGCTTCACTGGAATGGGTGGCCGATTGGGTGGACGAAATCCACCGTGTGTTGAAAGATGATACGCACTTCTACTGCTTCACGCGCTTCGACACCTACCCGGTATTCTATTCAGAAATCGCCCGCCGCTTCGACGTGAAGAATTGCCTCATCTGGGTGAAGAACAATCACGGCAGCGGTGATTTGAACGGATCGTATGCACCGCAATATGAGATGATCATTTTCGGCCACAAAGGCAAGCGCCACCTCAATGGCAAGCGCGACGCCGACGTGATGGAATGCGATAACGTGCCATCGGCCCACAGGTTTCATTCAACACAAAAGCCCGTGGAATTGTTGCGCGTTCTTGTCGAAAAGAGCAGCGATCCCGGCGACATCGTACTCGATCCGTTCGCAGGCACGGGCAGCACGGGCCTCGCCTGCAAAGCGACGAGCCATCACGACGGCGATGGACACGAGCGCAACTTCGTGTTGTTTGAATTGAATCCTGAGTTCGTCAGCAAAGCACGGGCGGGCGGCCTGGGAATCCAGGAAGAACTTCTGACCGTGAAGCGCGAGAAACACCGCCTGACCGAGCCACGCCAACGCAATGTGGCGCGTCCGCGCCGCTACGTCGCCCGTAAGGATCAAACTCTCTGGCTGTCTCTCGACTAAGTTCGACGTACAAGATAACAAAAGAGCCCGTCACGCGACGGGCTCTTTGCATTTGGAGCAGAATTGAATTACTTGATCACGCCCAGCGACTTGCCAACCTTCTTGAACGCGGCAATCGCGGTGTCGAGATGATCACCGTCGTGCGCCGCCGAGATTTGCACGCGAATCCGTGCTTGCTCCTTCGGCACGACAGGAAACGAGAAGCCAATCACATAGATACCTTCTTCGAGCATCATCGTGGCCATCTCGGTAGCCTTGCGCGCGTCATAGAGCATGATTGGCACAATCGGATGCACGCCTGGCTTGATGTCGAAGCCCGCAGCGGTCATGGCATCACGGAAGTAGCGCGTGTTCGAGTGCAGTTTGTCGCGCAACGCCGTTGTTTCGGTCAGCATGTCAATCGCCTTGTTCGCGCCGGCGATAATTGGCGGCGGAACGGTATTAGAGAACAGATACGGGCGTGAGCGTTGCCGCAGGATATCCACAATTTCCTGTCGCGCCGCAGTGAATCCGCCCGAGGCGCCGCCGAGCGCTTTGCCGAGCGTTGAGGTCACAATATCCACGCGGTGCATCACGTCGTGATGCTCGTGCGTGCCGCGCCCGTGTTTGCCCATGAAGCCCGTTGAATGCGAATCATCAAGCATTACCAGAGCATTGTACTTATCAGCCAGATCACAGATTTGGGGCAGCGGTGCGATGCTGCCGTCCATTGAAAATACTCCGTCTGTGGCAATCAGCCGGAAGCGGGCATCCTGTGACTCTTTCAGACGCTCATCCAATTCACCCATGTCGGCGTTCTTATAGATCAACCGCTTGGCTTTGGAAAGGCGAATGCCGTCAATGATCGAGGCGTGGTTGAGTGAATCAGTAATGATGACATCTTCCTCTTTCATCAGCGTCTCGAACAGGCCTCCATTGGCGTCGAAACAGGATGAATAGAGAATGGCATCGTCCATGCCGACGAATTTCGCCAGCTTGTTTTCCAGCTTCTTGTGAATATCCTGTGTGCCGCAGATGAAACGCACGGACGACAAGCCGTAGCCGCGTTCGTCCAACGCGTGCTTGGCTGCGTCAATCAGCGCGGGGTGGTCGCCCAACCCGAGGTAGTTGTTGGCGCAGAAATTCAAAACGTCGCGATTGCGCACTTTGATCTCGGCACCTTGCGGCGAGTCAATGATGCGCTCGGATTTGAACAAACCGGATTCGCGAATCCCGGCCAGCTCGCTGTTGAGAAATGATTTGAAACCGTTATACATAAGTTTACCTGTCCTATTGCAGGCGTACGGGGAGCACGACGAATTGCAGGCCATGGAACATCAGTCGGCGCTGCAAGGTCATCGGAGTTTCATTATGCAGAATGCGCGTCCAGAACGTATCTTTCCAGAACAAAAGACGCGCGGCAAAGAAGACGCTGTTGGGGTATTCTTCGTGAATTTGCAGGCACAGCCGCTCGATTTCCGACACGTAATCAAGTTCGCAACTCGTGCGCGCCTCGGCCTTCAGTCCGTACGAACGGGCGAGGGTGACATATTTATCAGCCTCTTTCTGCACCTCTTCTTGGAGCGCATCCATTTCACTGGTGCCTTTGAAGCGGCCTGAATCAATCGCACCGACGGACACGAAGATGAACTGCTTGAAGCGTCCGCCGAACAGCCGCTGTGTCGAGAGCAGCAGGTGAATGCCTTGTCCGCTGAAGCGTTGCACCAAGACGATGGCGGTCGGTTCGCCCGGTTTCAGCGGTTCTGCCTTCACAGCGGACTCGCCAAGGTCAAGAGTTCCGAGAATGTCATCCAGCTCTTTGACTTTGGATTCAACCTGCTTATAGTGGTTGCGAATCTTAAAACAAAGCAGCAGGAACAATCCGGTCAGAAGAACAACGAGCCAACCGCCCTTGGCGAACTTTATGACGACCATGATGCCCAGAAGCACCACGGATACAGCCAATCCTGCGCCGCTGATGAGGAAATGCCTGCGCCACGTCGGGTCAACCTTGCGCTTGCTGTACCACAGTCGCACCATGCCCAAAAGTGCCAAGGTGAAGCACAGGAAAACATCAATAGCGTAAAGCGCGACCAGTACAGTTGTGTCGCCGCGGGCGAATAAGATGAATCCTATGGCCGCCAGCCCCATGAGGACGATGCCGTTTTGCGTTACGAGGCGCTCCGACAAGTGACCGAAGCGGTGCGGCACCCACGAGTCTTCGGCCATGTTTGCCAAAACGCGCGGGCCGCCGATGAAGCCGGTTTGAGCGGCAATGAACAGCAACAAAGCAGCCGAGATGAGCATGACGCTGACCAGCGCTTTGCCGGCATCGAAACCGCCGAAATGCCATCCGGCGGTAATTTGGTCAAACAGCACGGCGTTTAGTGTCTTGCCTTCGACCTCGTGCGTATTGAAGAGGAAGAAATTCAAGAGCAGCATGACTGCCAGAAAGGCCAACGATACAGCCATATAGAACATCGTCCGCTTGCCGGTGCGCACGCGCGGCTCTTTCAGCGTCTGCATGCCGTTGGCGACGGCCTCGATACCCGTGAGAGTACCGGCGCCCATTGAGAATGCCGTTAATAACGCTGTTACGATCACCCACCATCCGTCGTTCTGAATCATGTTGTTGGCGAGCGTCAAGTTCTCGGCGGTCCTCGCCGGAAACTCCGGCAAATGCGAGAAGATGCCGTAGGTGACCAACACCACGTGCGAAATGACAAAGACCAAGAAGATTGGCAGAAGAATCAGAATTGATTCCTTTAGACCCCGCAGATTTAGCGCGATGAGAAATACGACAGCACCAACTGCCATAAAGGGGCGCAAGTGCTCCAAATGGGTTGGCAGCATGCTAAAGACCGCGTCCACCCCGGAAGAGATAGACACGGCAATCGTGAGCACATAGTCTATTACCAACGCAGTACCTGCCAACGCGCCTAACTGCGGCGAGAGTAGCTTTGACGCAACAAGATAGCCGCCGCCGCCGTTGGGGAACTCTTCGATGACCTGAACGTAGGCAGCCGAGATGATTAGAATCGTCACGGCAATCATCAACGCCAAGATCGGCGTCAGGAAAGTTGCGCCATGCAAGGCAAGGAAGGCTTCTTCAGGGCCGTAATTCGCCGAAGAAATTCCGTCCGCGCCCAAACCCACCCACGCAAAAAACGCAATCAAGGCAAGATTGTGAAAGACCGCCGGGTCGCGTGGATTTAAGCGACCTCCGAAAAGCGCACGACGGACGCGCTTGAACAGCGAAAGCTGTTCTTCGGGCTGTTCCGGAGGTGTAGGCGTTTGTTGCGCGGGTCGAACCACGTTCTACTTGTTGTTAGGTGCGCCGCCGGGATAGAGCACAACTTTGAGCCCTTCGCCGGCGAGTTTCGTTTGGAATCCGCGCTCGAAATCGGACAGCGCGAAATGATGTGTCACGATCCGGCGTGCGGTGCCGCCAAATTCACCTTGCAGCAGCGCGAGCATGTCTGTCCACGTGTTAAAGATGCGGCGGCCGAAGATGCCGTGCACAGTAATACCCTTGAGGACGATGTCACCGGAGAAATTCACCGACATATCGCCGGACGGTAGGCCGAGCAACACAAAGTCACCGCCCATCCGCAGTGCCTTGAACGCGTCCTGGTAAGCCGACGGAGCACCGGACATCTCCATGACGACATCCAATCCGCGCTTGTCAGGATCGGAAACCGCGATCTTCAGGAACTCTTCGCGCTGTTTCTCGTCCTTGACATTAAATACTTCCGTCGCCCCTTCGTCTTTGGCGACTTTCAATACGTAGTCGGAAATGTCGGTAACATAGATCTTACGCGCGCCCAAAATGCGGCACAGCGAAACTGACAAAATGCCAAGCGGGCCTGCACCCAGCACAGCGACATCTTTGCCGACGACATCCACGGCCCGCGAAGTATACACCGAATTGCCAATCGCGTCGAGGTAAGCCGCGATCTCCACGGGAAGTGTGTCGGGTAAGGGGACAATCGCGCTGGCCGGAATTTTGACATAATCGGCAAACGCGCCGGGTCGGTCAATGCCGCCAACAGTCTGGGCAATACACCAATGTCCGTTGCCCGTACGGCAGTTGTAACAGGTGCCGCAGCGCCAGTGCATTTCGGCCGAAACGAACTGACCCTTCGTCAGCCCTTCGACGCCATGGCCCATATCCTCTATATGTCCACAGAACTCGTGGCCGATAGTTAAGGGCAGCACTTTGCCCATGCGCGACATGAGCGAAGGCTTGGCAGCATAAATATGAACATCGGTTCCGCAGATTCCGGCGGCCTTAACCTTAATAATGACGTCGTGCGGGGTGTTGACTTCGGGTACCGGTGCCTTGGGCAAATAGGTCAGGCCGGGATTCGTATTGGATTTCTGAATAGCTTGCATAATGGGGATACTGAGGGTAGTGAGAATTGGCCAAAGTGGTAAGTCCAAAAAATACCGAAAGCCGTGGAATAAAGCAATTGCTGGGTCATTTCAACGAAATGGCCTAATACAATGCGAAATAGTTACTTCGCTACTTCTGATTCGTGTGATGAAAGTTACTCATGATTAAAGCAGTGGCCCCGTCCAGCCGATAACCCAAACGGTAATAAGCCGTTCACGAACCGGGTAGCCTACTATGAACCTGGACCAGTTTTCCTGTCAGAATCCTCACTGCCCCGACCATAACCGCCCGGGCAACGGGAACATAAACCTCTACACCCGCTATGGCCGCAAGCAAGTTCGCCTGTTGATTTGCCGCACCTGTGGCAAGACTTTCAGCGAACTAAAGGGCACGCCGTTCTGGGATTCACGCCTCGACTGGGACACCATCGAGAAAATCTACCGCAATCTTTTGCAGGGAAATGGCATCCGGGCCACGGCTCGCGATTTCAACCTGTCAAAGAACACGGTGAAGCGCTACCTCCGGTTGGCGAACAAAGATTATCAGGTTGTCCTGAACTTCTTGCAGGATCGCGGGGTCCTATCCAATGGTGATGCACAGTTGCGCGAGCTGCTGTCGCAGTTCTCCAGCCGCCGCCAGGTGAGCGAGCGCGCCTCGATCATGATGTAGAAAGTGCTCTTATAAGTACCCAACGGCCCGCCGGAAACGGCGGGCCGTTGCTTTTGCGGCAAAAGTCCATTACATTGCGGCTTCATTTCGGAACGGGGCGTAGCGCAGTCCGGTAGCGCATCTGCTTTGGGAGCAGAGGGTCGCTGGTTCGAATCCAGTCGCCCCGACCAAATTTGGGCGAGACTTGACTAGTCTCGCCTCTCATTTTTGGGGGTGAAAAAAGTGCGAAAAAAAGTTTACTCGCCTCTGGGTGCATGAAATGCACAATTTGCATGGATTGCACGGTGGGTGCGATTAGCGACAATTGTAAATATTAACTTTAAGTTTCCGTTTTGCAACTCCAAAAGGGCTTGATAGTTGCCGTAAGTTCTTGAGTTGCAAGGAACCTGAGTTTGGCACGAGCCTTTTGGGACTTGATAATTTGGTAGCCTCATCGTAAGTTGAGGGTTACTAAGTTCATGGAGGACCGTGCAAGCAATGCGACATCAGCACGGGCAATCTGCAACGGTAAGCCAGTATGGAGGACGTATCATGTTGAACCGACTCATTCGTCGGCGCAAGAACCAAAAGGGTTTTACCCTTATCGAAATTTTGATCGTGGTGGTCATCGTGGCCATTCTCGCGGCGATTTCGGTCCCGATCTATCTTGAGTATGTGGAAAGCGCGCGCGCCAGCGATGCCAAGACGGCTATCAATTCCATCTGGCAAGCGGCACAGATTTATTTGCAGGACCGCGGCGAGTGGCCGGGTTCAGTAGAGGATCTGCAGGATGCCAACTATGTGAATTTGTCGGACGCTACGGCGCTGCAATGGACGTTCTCGTTCCAGGGGAGCCCGCCGGAAGAAATCGTGGCGACATCCACGGACCAGATGCGCGGTGGCGCGGGCAAAGAAGTCCGCTACATCGTGAAAGAAGGCCGCTGGATGGGCTATGGTCTGCCGGAGCCGGACGAACAATAAGTGTTGAAGAAGTGCGGAGTGGCCGGATGTCGGTCACTCCGCACTTAACATTATGGGATGGCGTCGCCTTGGTGGGTGCGCCGCATAGTTGGATTGAGGAAGCGAGGACAGCGTGGCGGTGGCAACGGCACAGTTTCTAAATATCTTTGATTTGCTTCGGTTTGCCGTTGATCAAGGTGCATCGGACTTGCACCTGTCGAGCGGTTCGGTACCGATGATTCGTGTTCACGGCCGTATGCGCAAACTGAATTTGCCGCGTATGGAGCATGCCGTGCTGGAGAATATCGTCCAGCAGGTGTTGACGCGTGAGCAGATGGAACGCTTCCTTGAGATGAAGGAGATTGACTTCTCCGCCAAACTTGAGGACATTGCACGTTTCCGTGTGAACGTCTTCCAGCAGATAAACGGTTATGGCGCGGTGTTCCGCACCATTCCGTCGGAAATCCGCACGTTTGAGGAACTGGGATTACCGGAAGTAATGCGCGACCTGGCCGACCGGGATCGCGGTTTGGTGCTCTTGACCGGCCCGACGGGTTCCGGTAAGACGACCACACTGGCGACGATGGTGGACTGGATTAACGAATATAAAGAACTACATATCATCACGATCGAAGACCCGGTCGAGTTCTTCCATGATTCGAAGAACTGTATGATGAACCAGCGTGAGTTGGGGGCAAATACCCACAGTTTTGCCAACGCCTTGCGCGCCGCCTTGCGTGAGGACCCGGACGTGATTCTGGTCGGCGAAATGCGCGACTTGGAAACGATTTCGCTGGCCTTGACGGCGGCGGAGACGGGTCACTTGGTGTTCGCGACGTTGCACACGTCGAGCGCGGCCAAGACGATTGACCGTATTATTGATATTTTCCCGGCAGCCCAAAAGACTCAGGTTCGCTCGATGCTGGCCGAGTCGTTGGAGGCCGTGGTGGCACAAAAACTGCTACCTAAGAAAGATGGTGGCGGCCGCGTGGTGGCATCAGAAATCATGGTTGCCACGACTGCGGTTCGAAACCTGATCCGCGAAGACAAGATTTACCAAATCCCCTCTGTTATCCAATCGGGTGGCAAGTCGGGTATGCAAAGCCTCGATCAGGACCTCATGCGTTTGCTGCATAAGGGTCTGATCAGCCGCGAAACGGCAGCGCATGTGGCCGAGAATCCCAAGTTGTTCGAGGTCAATCTCTCGGAATAATCCGGGGGGTGGTCCTTGGACCACTGGAACCAACATTTGAGGCCACACATGAGCAGACGCATTCGCAAATGGGAGCGCGGTGCAGCCGACTTAGTTACGATCGCGGTCGGACTGACGATCGTTGCAATCACGGCGATTGGGACCTCCTATTCCCTCCTGTACGGGCGGCAGGCCCTTATCCAGCAGGAACACTACAAGACAGCCCTCTATAAGCTTCGCGGCTTCATGGAGGAAGAGGTCGCTCGTTACCGTTTCTCGGCCGGCTATCGTTCCAACTATAGCTGGGCCAACGCACGCCGGGAGGTCACGGTAGATTTGGACACGCCGACTGACCGCAACGGCGATATTCAAGTAACCACAGCGACATTGTGGCGGGCCGCCTTTTCGTTCAAGGATGATATCCTGACAGGCGTATCACCGGACTTCTTCAAGATTGAAGCCCATGCTGTCTGGACAGAGCCGGTCGGGGCGGGCATCGTTGACGGCGAGGCGAACGGCCGGATTGACGGTCCGACGCGCCAAATTGATTTGGTTCAGTATTTCAAAATTCCGGAATAAGGAGGGGCCATGAAACGCTATTCAAGTTTCCTGTCGTGGTCCGGACTTTCCGGGCTGCAGCGTGCCGCGGGTTTTACGCTGGTTTCGCAACTTCTGTCGGTGTTTGTCGGCGCGACCGTATTGTTAGGTGGTTGGGCTGCCTACCGTGATTTTCAGATGCAGTGGCGCGTGTCCAACGCCGAGCGCCAGATGGATCAATACGCGCAATCAGCGATGCAGGAGTTGGTGAATATTCTCCAGTGGTCGTGCGGCGCGCACACACCGAATGTTGCCAATCAGGCGGATCGTATTACCATTGCGATCGGTGATTTCGTCGGCGAAAACGGTGGTCTATTTTCCGGCAACAACATGCGGACAGGCCATTTCCCGTACGCCACGGACAACTACTTTACGGCCAGCAAGTACATCAAGGGTCATGCGATGAACGGTGGTTTCATTCGCGTAACCTATCATCAGGATCGCGGAATTCTGATCAACGGCAACGAGCCGGCTTGGGCTGACAATGACAATTATGTTTGGCGCGGCCGCCCGCTGCGTAACACGCGAGACATGCTGGCCGCATTTGACCGCCGCGACCGGACACGCGTGACCGAGTTCGCTGTTGACTTTCCGCTATATAATGACCCTTATGCCACATTGGAAGGGGACGGCGGCAAGACGATGCGCAGTTCGGTGATCAAGATCAAGCTTGTGATGCAGTATCGGTATCACATGGACGACACCTTCTCAGTTTACGGTGAAGACTACGTCCGGGAGCGGGTCTATGAGACCAGCGTTTGCTTCTTGAATCACGCGGCGGCCATCAACGGCAACCAGTACTTTATTGAGTTCACAGCGGCGGGCCAGACGGGCTTCTAAGCCACCGGGTACACTTGCTGCTTCGTTCGTTGCATTTTCGTTTAGTTCGCTGAGTTTGCCGCGCCGCTAAAGGGCGGCGCGGCAAACCGGCCAAGTTGTCTGTTGGGTCACAAGACAGGCTTTCTATACCCTCAGAGGTTTCGCTGTTCGGCAAAAGGTTCGGCTGTATGGCTTTTCAAAGTCAAGCAGCGGGAGCTTTGCCATAATGGGCAGTCGGGCTTTCCGAGAGGTAAGTTAGTCCTCCAAAGATCAACAGGGAACGGATCATGAACAGGACCATACAACAACACGCACATCGCCGCGATCGCGGCTACGTCCTTGTCGCCATGATGGCGCTGATCGCGGCATTGCTGGCGACAGGCGGCGCATTTATGCAGTGGGCGTCGGATGAAGCGGTTCAAAGCGGTATGTCGCAGGCGGGTATGCAGGCTGCGTACTGTGCGCAGGCTGGCGTAATCGAAAAGGGTCTGACGTGGCTGTCAGCGCAGCAGCAAGGTCTGCTGCCGGGCAGCGAGATGCGGTTGGGCGATGGCGTCATTCCGGATGTCGGTCGTTACTATGATGTCCGTGTTTTTCCTGTCATAGGCTCGCGTGACGAGAACGGCAACTTCAGCTACGACGAGAAGTTTCGCATCACGGCCTATGGCGAAGTGTTGCTGCCTGATGACAACAACGATCAAGGGGATCTGAAGGTCACTCGCAAGGCGGTTTTATACGTGCAGGTTCGCAATTTTGTGGACTACATGTACTTGACCAACTACGAGACTTCAGCGACTTTCCCGGACGATGTTATTCGCTTCTTTGGCCGCGATACGCTCTGGGGCCGCACGCATTCCAACGATTGGATTGCGACGCAGAACGTGAATGGACTTCCGGTGTTCTATGATATCGTCTCGACGACGAAGCCGAGTTTCCGCCCGGGCTCGCCGAATCCCGCCGGTCAGTTCTTAGGTGGCCCGCCGCGCTTCAACGAGCCGCCGGTCTTGTTGCCGGAACTGGCAGAGCCGATTCGCAACAACGCGGATTTCTTCCTGGAAGCGGCCGGGCACGAGTGGTACTGTTCGGTGAACGGTGTTCAAGCGAAATTCTACCATTGGCCTGAGGGCACCGAGTTTGACTCGACCAGTGCCGAGTTTATTTCCGTTAATTGCGCCCCGGAAGCCTGCGTTTTCGTGAATGGGAAGATGGAGTTGCGCGGAGTGCTGGCTGCCAACGGTTGCCGCCTCACCATAGGCTGCTCTCAGGATATTCGTCTTATTGACAATATCATGATCCAGGGCACCAATATGAATAACGGTGAGTTGCCGCCCAACTGCACCAGCATCATGGGAATCGTGAGTGAAGGCTGGATCTGGATCGGCAACACTTTGGAAAATGGCCGCGAGGCCTGCGGTGGACAGCCGACCAATCATTCGCGCTGTCACATTGTCATCACGGCTGCGCTGGTATCGCTACGCGGCAGCTTCCAGTTGGAGCAGATGAACGACGTGAATGATCCGTATATTTGCCCGACGCCGCCGAACACCGACGAGCGCGGGAATATCGTCATGACTGGTTCGATTACGCAGTGGCGCCGCGGCTATGTTCACCGCTCGAACCATGCCGGTACGGGTTACAACAAAGTCTATCACTACGACAACCGATTCCGCACCAAGCGTCCGCCGTGCTTCCTTGGCGCTGTGGACGACGAGGGCCGCGTGTTCTTCAATATCGTTCAGTGGGGTCAGCCGTCTGAAGACCCCGTGGACGTGGCCGCGCAGAAGCGCGTCCGTTACAACTAAGCAATTGCCCGCAATCCGCCCTGGCCTTTAGAGGTCAACACCGGATGCGATCCGTTCCCTCAAGTTTCGCGGGCGAGGTCTGCGAGTCACACGGCTCGCAGACCCGTCCGTATCTTGCCGCGGCTTGTCCTTCCTCTCGTTCTGCCGCAGCCTTGCCAAACATCTTTGACGCAGAAATCCGCTTGAAACCCTCTCTGTCCTTGGAGTTTTCGTGTTAGGTCTTAAATCAAATGTTCGCGTCGGCCTGGATATTGGTTCGCACGCGATCCAGCTGGTCGTGGCCGAAAAGCACGGTGATCGCAGCCGTCTGGTCGGCGCTTGGTCGCGCGACATCTATACGGCTGCCAACGAACGCTACGATCTGGACGGCCCAAAGAAGGGCCAGATTGTACCGATCGTGCTCGACATGTTCCGCGAAGCGGGAATCAAAACCAGGCGCGTCGCGCACTTGGGCTCTTGCCTCTCCGGTCTGAACATGGCGACAAAAGAGATTCGCTCGCTGCAAATGCCTGAAGACGAGATGGCGAGCGCGTTGACACAGGAAGGCCGCAAGCACCTTCCGTTGGACGGTTCTGAACTCGTCGTGGACTACCAGATTTTGGGTGATGACACGCGTGAAGCCGACAAGGTTCGAGTGTTGTTGGCCGTGACGACGAAGCGCACGTTGGATGCGCACCTTGACGTGCTGCGTGAGTTGGAGTTAAAGCCCGGCGTCGTGGATCTCGAACCGCTGGCTTGTGTGAACTCTTATACCGTGGCCAATGATCTGCCGGACGACGGCGTGGTTTGCTTCTTGAACATCGGCGCGCGCCGCACGAATCTCGTGATATTGGGCCGCAAGGACATGTATTTCAGCCGTGATCTTCCGGTTGCTGGATGGAGCTTCACGGAAGACATCATGGGCCGCCTGAACGCGAATTTTGCGGAAGCCGAAGAAATCAAACATCGTCAGGGCTTGACGGCTAAGAACATCAAGCCGATGGCTGGTGCCGAAGGTGCATCGTTGGCCTCGAGCTTGTCAGTTGCTGACAAGTCTCCATTAGACAAACTCTATGATGAAATCAACCGTTCGATCCGTTACTATGTGAAGGAAACGGGCCAGAGCGGAGTTATGAAGTTCGTGTTGTTCGGTGGTTCGGCGTCGTCGCAAGAGTTGTGCGACTTCTTGGCGAACCGTTTTAGCGTGCCAGTTGACGCTTACGATCCATTCAAGGCACTTGAAGGCAACGCCGACGTGCGCAATCGTCCGCAATTTGCGGCCGCCGTCGGACTGGCGTTGCGCGCTCAGGCCATCTACTAAACTTCCGCAACCAGGCACTGACCTACAAGATGGTAAGACTGTTTACAATTAATCTGAACAAGGGCGAAGGCGAACTCGTCCTGCGGCAGCGCAAGAAAGAGCGGCGCAGTCTGCTCCTATTGGGGCTGCTGGGTCTGCTTTTCGCCGTGTTGGGCGGTATCACGTGGGCACAGAACGAAGCCGTTGACGACGTGATTAGATCGCGCCGCGACAAGCTTGCCCGCATCAAGTACGAACTTGACAGCCTGAAGCGCGAAGGCACGAACGTCTCGAAAGACGACGTGATGGCTCTGGCGAATCTGGAGACGGAACGCTTCTTGTGGGCGCGCCGCCTTGAGGTTCTGGCCGAGGTGCTTCCGCCGGGAATGTCGGTAACGGGACTTGAGCTGCAAAATAGCCGCTTTTTCCTTCACTGCATCGCGCAAGTGGACTCATCGGAGAAGGAATTCGATGTAATCTCGCGCTTTGTTGACCTTCTCAAGACGACACCGGACTTCCGGCAGGGTATGTTTGAGATCAAGTTCGACAAATCGCTGCGCAAACTGGTTGAAGATCAGGACTGCTTGATGTTTTCGGTCGAGTGCTTGACACGCGATCCGGAGCGGGGCAAGAAGAAAAAATCTTCTGCGGCACCGGTCGTACCGGGCACGCAGAGGAATCTGCCGGGCGGAGGAGCATAAGATGAGAAAAATTGTTGTAGCACTCATTATGCTGCTGGTCGTGGCAGGCGGATTCTACTACTTCCTGCAATTCACGTACAAGTCGAAGCCCGGCATAGTGCGCGAACTGGACGAACAGATCAAGGTCGAGAACGAGAAGCTGATCGCGGCGCAGATCATTGCTAACGAACTGAAGCAGGTCACTCGGCTGATTGAAGGCAACCTGGCGCAATCACAGCGTGATTCGCTGGCCGAGGACGCCTCGCTGCCGTTCATGAACCAGTTGACGGATATTTTGCGCGCGCATAATATTGACCTCCGGACGATTGAGCCGGGCCGCCGCCGGAACATGAACACCTATGTCGCGACGCCTTATACAGTGGAAGTCAACACGAGCTACAAGTCGCTGGTGAATTTCCTGAATGACGTCGAGAAGAGCAACCGTCTCGTGACGCTGGACAAGTTTGAACTAACGAGTCAGGTGAAGCAGGTGCAGGCCATGGCCAAGCAGCAGGGTCTCTCTGACAAGCGTCCGATGATGCTCGAAATGTCCACACTCACCTTGATCAAGCAGAAATAAGCCGAAGGCAGAAAACGATATGACTCAGCGAGTAAGCGTTCTGTGGGGCATTCTGCTCGCGTTGCTGATTGCAACGATGATCTGGATGGGCTGGCAGAACTATAAGATTTCACAGCGCATTGAAGTGATGCGCAACAAGGCCATCATACTGGGAACTGACCAGCAGTTGGAAGAAACGGTCAACACGCTCGAAAAGGACCTGAACGACCGCATCGCGTATCAGACGCAAGTGTCGCTCGATCCGTTTGACTTGACACGCACGATTCAGTCGAAGACGTTTCTTGCGAGTTTGGGTCTGCGTGAAACCGTCGAGCAGCGCGGCCGCATGCGGTTATCCTGCACGGTCATGGGTGACTCGCCCTCGGGAATCGTCAAGTTCATGGGCCGCAGCCACGTGCTACGCATTGGTGACGAGCTGAACGGATTCCGTGTGGTGGCGATCGGCCCGGCGGAGATGGTGATGACAAAGGGCGGTTCACGTCTGGTGCTGGTCAACGAATCAGCGCCCGAGACTGAGCTTTCTGAAGGCAAGACTTCGATGGACGCGCCGAATTTTTAGCGCGCGCAATTTACGGGAACAATTTTTTTAGCAAATATAGCCGAGATAAAGGAACAGGCTTTTGAAACTGGCAATGCATCTCCGTAATTCTCTCGGGCGGACTTCGGGTTCGTTCGTGTGGCGCGGCGGCCTCGTGTTTGTCGTGCTGCTTTCGCTGCTGGCGGCGTCGCCTGCCGCTTACGCGCAGGATGAAGCCCTGCAAAAGTTGGTGACTATTGACGCCGACGATGCGTTTTTGCCGTCCGTCCTTTCGATTCTGGCTGCGGAAAGCGGTTTCAATATCGTGACCGGCCCGCAGGTGAACCAGGAAGAACGAATTTCGATCCACCTGAAGGACACACCCATCGAGCAGGCCATGAACCTTGTGGTACGCGCGGCGGGGTTGTCCTATGAAATCGTGGGCAAATCGTTCCTCGTGGCACCGACCAAGAATCTGCAGCAGCAAGTCGGTCTCAATTCCTACGTGATTGACCTTCAGTACACCGATGCCGAGGTCATGAAGACCATGCTGGAAGGAATGGGTGCGACAATTTCCACCGACATTACCGGCAACAAGCTGTTGGTCGTGACCAGCCCGAAGCTTCTGGCCGACATTCAGCGCGTTGTGCAAGAAGTTGACGTGCCGCCGCTTCAGATTGTTCTCGAGTGCCGCATGATTGAAGTCGCGGTTGAGAACGAAGAGGCTCTGGGCTTGGACTGGAACCGCCTCGCTTCGATTCAAACGGTGCTGGCCGAAACGCCGGTTGACCAATATGGCAATGCCGTTGATGAGCAGGGTACGCCAGCTCTGACAGGTCTTGATCCGTCGGTGCGCGGCCGCACGCCGGCGCAGATGCCGTATGTGCCGCTTGAGACCCGCCGCCTTGGTTATTGGACGAAGCAGACCACGGCCTTCGAATTGGCCATGGACATGTTGCTCCGGACGGGTCGCGCGGAAGTTCTGGCCAACACCTCGGTCGCAACCTTGAACAACAAGGAAGCTGCAATTCAGGTCGTGGATGAAATTCCCTACGTTGCCCGCTCGGGCGGTGTGGGTGGCCAGGTGCAAGTCGCTCAGGTCGTCGTTGGCGCGTTGTTGCGCGTGACGCCGAAGATCAATGCCGACGGCTATATCACGACCAGTATCAGCCCCGAACTGTCGTCCATTTTCCAATTCCTCGAATCATCTGATACGCAGTTGCCGTGGGTCAAGCGCCGCACGTCGAGCACGACGATCCGCGTGAAGAACGGCGAAACCGTGATTATCGGTGGTTTGCTGGGCGTTGAGTCTTCCAAGACCGAGCACCGCTTCCCGTTCCTGGGCGACATTCCGTTTATCGGCAGCCTCTTCCGGCACAAATCCACTTCGACGCGCAAGACCGACTTGATCATTCAGGTTACACCGCACATCATCGGCACGGGTTACTCGATGGAATTGCCGCCTCGCGTGCGTGAGACGCAAGAGAAATTCATGCCGCAGGAGAACGGTGAAGGTCAGAAGTAAGCGCGTGCCGCGCGTGCAGGTCGCGGCATGGTGTTGGCTGGGACTGTTGCTCTTTGGTTTTGCTTCGACGTCAGCACAAGACTTGAATCGCGAGACCTCTCTACGTTCGGACATCTTGAAACGGGCGCAGGCGGTCACGACCCCAAGCCTGACCGAGACTGCTTTTGAAGGTGTGCTCGACCGGGATGCCTACAAATTAGGGCCGGGCGATAAGCTGATCTTGCAGGTCTGGAGCCCGGCTTACGAAGAAGTACCGATGGTCGTATCGGGCGAAGGCCGCTTGGCGATTCCTTTTGCTGGGCCGGTTCAAGTTGCCGGATTGACCTTGACGGATGCTGAGACGGCGGTAGCGAAGGAATTCGATTCGGCGTTGCGCCGCGGTCGAATTTCCTTGTCACTGCTTGAACCTCGCAAGTTTCGTGTGCATGTTACCGGTCAAGTGCGCGTGCCGGGAACTGTGACGGTTTCAGCCACATCACGGGTCGCAGACGCGGTTGACATGGCCGGTGGCTATCTTCGCTCATTGCAGTCCGTGGGAACAGATACGGTATTTGTTCCGAATGCGTCTTTGCGTGGCGTTGAGTTGCGCAATGCTGATGGTTCGGTGACGCCTGCCGATTTGCAAGCTTTCTATTCGGGTGGGTCGGTCGGCGCGAATCCGTATGTTACTGATGGCGCGACGATCTACGTACCGCCCAAAAGTACGGCACCCAGCGTGGGTGTGTATGGCGAGGTCAGGTTGCCCGGAGCGTATGACTACTTTCCCGGCGACCATGTTAGCTCTTTGATTGACGTTGCCGGTGGATTGACAGCATTAGCGGACTCGGCGCAGATTACTCTGCAACGGGCATCAGGCGAATCGGTGGCGATCAATTTCTCTGTCGCTTCTATTGCGACCAAGGTGAATCCGGGAGACCGGGTCTTTGTCGGCGGCAAGCCACGCGACTTGACTCACGGCGCCGTGACCATCAGCGGTCAAGTGGCTCGACCGGGTGGTTATGCAATCACCCCGGGAGTGACCACGGTAGCCGACGTTCTCGTGCAAGCGGGCGGCTACTTGCCGACGGCCGCTGCGCAGTCAGCGCGGCTCGTGCGTCTGGCCGATGAACGGCTCGCATCCGAACGCAACCGGATATTTGCCAACCCTGCGCAAAAGTCGGTCAAAGATGATCCGATCATGCTTGCGGATCAGGAGCTGGCCGCAGAGTTTGCCCGTTGGAGCTACGGTACGGTGGTGCTTGATCTGACGGCGGACGAGAAAGAAGCCGGCTACGCGGGGCACGTTGTTCTGCAAGACGGCGATCATCTCGAAATTCCGTCACAGCCGCTGGGCGTACGCGTATTAGGCTACGTGAATCATGCGGGCGAAGTCCCGTGGCAGGAAGGCGCTTCACTCGGTCATTATCTGAATGAAGCGGGTGGCAAGAACCGCGCTGGCTGGCAAGGCCGCACGGTCATATTGAAAGCCCGCAACGGATCACAGCTTCGCTATTCGCATACGATAGCGATTGATCCGGGCGACATTCTGTTCGTGCCGCAGCGTCCGCGCACGACCAGTTGGGAACGCATCAAGGACGTGATTGCCGTGGTGGCGCAGGTAGCGACTGTGGTAATCGTCGTGGACACCGCAACAAAATAATCTGTCAATATTGGGCCGATTGTGTTCGGAATCAATCGGAGATTTTCGACTGGAAGTTTCCGATCGGTTTCCTAAATCCACACAAAAGGACCTGGAGGGACTCATGGAGGCAAGAATGAAACACATCCGCTGGGCAGCTTTGATTGTCGCCATTGCGGCGATGCTGCTAAGTGGCGTCGGCTGCGAGAAGAAGTCGACGGGAGACAACAACCAGAACGGTGACGCCGTCGGTTCGATTCAAATCGTAACCGGTGCGATCAACGACACTCTGGAGTTTTTGCCGGCAGACTCGGCATCCACGCCTGTGACGATCATCGTCTCTGGCTTGGACGGTCTGGTTTTGCCTGACGTGCAGGTGAACATTGCGTTGGCCAACGCCAATTTGGGCGCGATCGAGTTTGTGGACGGCACGCGCCGCGACACGACCGATGCGACAGGCCGCGTCAATGCCATCTTCCGCACGTATGCTCGCGCGGGCGATCAGATTATTACCGCTACCGCAGGCGGCAAATCGGCTTCGCGCACGCTGTTCATTCGTGAACAGGATGACGCGATTAGCGGTTTGACGCTGGTGATCACTCCGAAGAACTTGGAAGCATCACCGTCGGTCGAAGACTCTGCCATGATTGCCGTTACGATTACGGACGCGGCCAATCGCGGTGTTGCCAATGTCGCGCTTTCATTGCGCGCCTCGGGCGGCCGTTTGGTGATCCCTTCCGTGACCGACTCGACAGGCCGCACGACGACGTGGTGGTACAACAACCGCCAGTTCGGTGAATTCACGATCACGGTTCAGGCCGGCTCAATCACTGCGGTGGACACTGTAACTGTGACTGAAGTAGCCGACATTCTGGGTACGCTGTTGCTTTCAACCAGCGATCCTGAAATCGAAGCCGACGGTTGTATCACGGCCGCGACAATTCGCGCTACACTCAAGAATCAGTTCGGCGAAGCGGTTCCCAATGACACCGTACGCTTTGGTGCACCAGAATTAGGTGCTATCAGTACATTGGCAGTCACAGACTGCCTCGGAGTCGCGACCGCAATGTTCTGCGGCATGACGATTCCCAATGATCAGAATATCGCCGACTCGTCCATGGTCGTGGCCCGCTATGAAAAGTGGGGCTTGCGCGACACGGTGAATGTGCGCATTATTCCTGCGGCCGGCATCGGCACAGTGAACCTCGGCGTGTCTAACACGGTGGGTACGGCCGGTGTTGACTCAGTCGCGATCAACGTGTTCGCGCAGTTCGCCAACGGTCAGGCCGTGAACGGCTACTGGGTGCGTTTCCGCTATACGCAGTGCGGCGACTTGAAGTATGACTCGCTGCGTTTGGTGAATGGTTCGCCGGACTCGACGAACTTCTACTACCTCTGTCAAGCGGTGCCAACTGCCCCGATAGAGTTGACTGCAACCGTGGGCAACGTAACATCGAACCCGGTCCAGATTATCATCAATCCAGGCCCTGCCAACCCGCCGGTGCAGCTTCAGCCTATTCCGCCGACTGTAATTGGTGTTCCGGTGGATGTGATTGCGGCCGTAACGGATACGTTCAACAATCCGGTTCGCAGAGGAGTTACGGTAGGCTTCTTAACCACGCTTGGCTCTGTTCCTGCTTTTGGCTCAACTGATGATGATGGAAGGGCAATTGTATCTTTGAACCCGGGCACAACGGCTGGCGTGGGACTTGTCAAAGCATTCCTGCCCTCCGGCGGCGACACTTCGATAGCGGCCCTGATCGTCGGCTCAGACTCCGCCAGTTCGATCACAGGTTCGATTACGCCAACGAGCTTGCAGGCGCAAGGATCAGGCGGTCAGGACTGGGCGCAGATTTCCGCAAATGTGTTTGACGCGAACGGCAATCCAGTGGCTGATGGTACTGTTGTTCGGTTTGCAATCGTGAACGCACCCAACGGCTGCAACATCAATGGTCAAGGGCTTGTGGATTCAGCCGTAACGGCCGGTGGTTTGGCCATGGCCACATTGAATGCCGGACCTGCTGTCGGTCCTGTTCAAGTGAGCGTCAGCGTCCTTGTGAATGGTGTTCCTCAGAGCGTGCCTGTTCCTGCCTCAGTGGTCGCCGGACCACCGTTTGAAGTGGACATGGGTGTTGACGAAGTCGGCGAGGACGCCGGTGGTGCTGCATGGGACGTCGAAATCAGTGCGCTCGTCAAGGACGCCGTGCAGAACAACGTTATTGACGGAACTGTTGTGTTCTTTGAAGTATCTCCGCCGGACTTGGCGCAGATTCTTTCGGAACTGGTCGTTGTCGGCAATACGAACTTCGATGGCGACACGCGCCCGGGCGTGGCTTTCTCGACATTGCGTTACAACTCCTTGGCTACCAACAGTACTGTGACGATCACGGCGCGTACCGCCAACGGTATTGAAGCGAATTTCGACTTCACGCTGCCGATTCAGGAACCGGTCATCAACCTTGACTGTTTGCCGGGTTCGTGGCACTTTATCGCCAACGGCAACCCCTGCCGTATTCAGTTGCGTGCGGAAGTGCGTGACGGTCACTCGGTGTTGATCAACGGTCAGGAAGTCTATTACTCGGCGCAGCGAGGCCGGATGTTTGCCAATCAGAATGGAACCGGCGCTCCTATCAGCACGGACTTCACCGGTCCCGACTTTGGTGAACCGGACGGTCAGTGCTCTATCTTCCTCGTTGACTCAGCGAGCTTCATCTTCCCCGATCCTTTGACGCCGGAAATTCCGGGTGAAGTTCGCGTGGAAGTTGTGGGCTACGAGAGCGCGACGAATTCACAGGTTATTAACTTCCGCCGCTAAGCGGAAGCTCGAACGGACGTAAACCCAAAAGGCCGGAGCCGGAACCCCACCGGCTCCGGCCCATATTGGGCCGATTAGAGAAAGAACGATACGAGGCTATGCGAGAAAAGCTTGGCGAAATTCTGATCCGCAAGGGTCTGATCAATAACGGGCAGCTCAACGAGGCGTTGACACTGCAGAAGGAAAAGCGCAAACGCATCGGCGAAATGCTGGTGGCGATGGGCGCAGTGAGCGAAGAGAAGGTCTATGCCGCACTGGCTGAACAGTGGGGCTATGAGTTCATACCGGCCGATACTCTGGTCGCAAAGAACACGAATGCGCTGGCAATTGTGCCTGAGGCATTTGCCAAAGAACATGTCTTAATTCCGTTGGCTCTGACCGATGCGTCTTTGATCGTGGCGATGGCCGACCCAGACGATATCGTGGCGGTGGACAATCTCGAAAAGCTCTCGGGCAAGCGTGTCGAAGCAAGACTTGCGACACCTTCCGCCATTATGGGCGCGATCGAGAACTCCTACGAGAAGATCCGCAAACAGGGCGAAGTCACTGAAGCCATCGGCGACTTGCAATTCTTTGCGACGTCGGACGAGGACGACGAGAGCCTCGTGGACATGAGCAAAGCGGCGGCGACGGAAGACGCGCCGGTTGTCAAGCTTGTGAACCTGATGCTTCAGGACGCGATCAAGTCACGCGCCACCGATATTCACATCGAACCGTACGAAGAAGCGCTCGTCGTGCGTTTTCGTGTGGACGGCGTGCTGGCCGAAGTCATGCGTCCGCCCAAGGCGTCGCATGCCGGAATCGTGTCACGCGTAAAGATTCTCTCCAAACTGAACATCGCGGAGAAGCGCTTGCCGCAGGACGGCCGCTTCACGGTGCGTACGGCGGAAAAAGAAATTGACATGCGCGTCTCGATCTTGCCGCTCGTCACGGGCGAAAAGATCGTGATGCGTTTGCTTGACAAATCAGGTTTCGCGTTCTCTTTGACCACACTCGGTTTTGACGAAGAGGACGGAAAGATATTCCGCCGCTGGATTCGTCAGCCGTACGGCATGGTGATCATCTCCGGTCCGACGGGTGCCGGTAAGTCCACCACGCTGTTCGCCGCATTGAACGAAATCAAGAGCGTCGAAGATAACATCACGACGGTCGAAGATCCGGTCGAGTATCACGTTCCGGGCATCAATCAGGTGCAAACCAAAGCGAAGATCGGTTTGACCTTTGCGGCGGCGCTGCGTTCGATTCTGCGTCAGGACCCCGATAAATTGCTGATTGGTGAAATTCGAGACGAAGAAACCGCGGACATCGCGGTCAAGTTCGCGCTTACCGGCCACTTGGTCTTTTCAACAGTTCACGCTAACGATGCCCCCACGACGATTACTCGTCTGCTGGACATCGGTGTGCCTCCGTTCTTGTGCGGATCTGTTGTAAACCTTGTGATGGCCCAGCGGCTCGTGCGCCGCATTTGCCAGCATTGCAAAGTCGAGTACGAACCTGATCAGGCGGAGATGGAAGCACTGTTGATTGATAAGGACTTCCTGAAGGGCCGCAAGTTCTCGCGCGGACGTGGTTGTGCGCAGTGCCGTAACACGGGCTACCATGGCCGAACCGGTATTTTCGAGATTCTCGAAATGCGCCGCAACGTGCGGTCTTTGGTGTATGATAACGCCAATCAGGACGAGATTCGCAACGCAGCTTTGGCCAATGGCATGGTGACGCTGCGTGACGCGGCTTTCAAGAAGATTTTTGCGGGTGTTACAACAAGTCATGAACTCTTGCGCGTGACGGTGCAGGAAATCTAATTCCAACGGACGGGCAAACAGGCGATGCCGACATATAGTTACGTCATCAAAGACGCCGCGGGTAACCGTCAGGAAGACAATCTCAAGGCCGCGAGTTACGAAGCGGCTGTTGAATCACTGCGCCGAAAAGGCGCCGCACAGATTGTCTCTGTTCGCGAAATCAAGGGAGGCCTCGCGCTCGACGAGATGAGCGTCGGCGAGCAGGTCGGCCTTGCGATCTACCGTTGGCGCACGCGCGTGCCGCTCAAGACGCTGGTGTTCTTTACGCGCCAGTTGTCCACGATGTTTTCGGCCGGTTTGACGATTGAACGCGCGATTCAGAACCTTTTGACCGAAGAGCGCAACTACCGCTTCAAGAAGGTGTTGGTGCAAGTCGCCACCGACCTGAAGAAGGGCTACGCGCTCTCCGAGTGTTTGGCCAAGCACCCCGGCGTATTCTCGAATCTTTACGTTGCACTCGTGCACGCCGGCGAAGTTTCGGGTAACCTGCATGTGATTCTCGAGCAGCTTTCGGACTACCTCGAATCCGTCGCGGACACGCAGCGCAAGGTAATTTCGGCGATGTCCTACCCGGTGTTCTCGATTATCTTCTTGACATTGGTGATCACCTTCCTGATGATTTTTGTCGTGCCGATGTTCGAGGACGTATATGGAAGACTCTCAGCAAAACTGCCGTTTGCAACGATGGTTTTGATGCAGATATCCAAGCTAATGGTCAATCAAGCGCCGCTGGTATTCTTGTTTGTCATATTGACAATGATCGGCCTCTGGCTCTTGACCAAGACCAAGCGTGGTGGATTGGTCTGGGACTCGATGAAGCTGAGATTCCCCGTGTTCGGCAACCTCTTGATGTCCTCTCTGATGGACAAGTTTGCCCGCACCTTCGGTATTCTCATCGGTTCCGGCGTTCCCGTTCTGGAGTCCCTTTCGCACGCGATTCGCGTGGTAGAGAACCGGGTTATTGGCAACGCGTTGCGCGATGCGCAGCACATGATCAAGGACGGCTATGCGATTTCGGTCGCGATGAAGAAGACTGGTGTGTTTCCGCCCATCATGGTACAGTTGATTCAGACTGGTGAAGAAACCGGAGAAATCAACAAGCTGCTCGAAAAAGTCTCGGAGTTTTATTCCAAGCAGGTGGATGCCATGATTGGTCGTCTGACCTCGCTGATCGAGCCTTTGCTGATTATTCTCATTGGCGGTGTGATTGGTATCATTCTGATTGCCATCTACCTGCCGGTGTTTATGCTCGGTCGCGCTATTCAGGGCAGCCAGTAACGGCACAGGGCTTGCAAAATTCGACGGGTGACTGCATATTATGCGGTCACCCGTTTTCATTGAAAGGACGACTGTGACGATTTTGACGCCGTGGGGCGAACTGCCGGCCGGGCCGGTTTATGGAATTGTGGCCTTTTTAGGGGCCTGTTTTGGCAGTTTTGCCAATGTTTTGATTTATCGGCTCCCTGCCGAGGAGTCGCTGGTGACACCGCCATCCCGCTGTCCGGGGTGTGGCAAGGGTATTGCTTTCTATGACAACATCCCGGTGCTGAGCTGGCTGATTCTGCGCGGCAAATGCCGGAATTGCCAGGCCCGGATTTCCGTCCAATATCCCCTGATAGAACTGGCCTCGGCAGGTCTGGCGGTTCTCGCGGTCTGGAAATGGGGATTTTCCTACGCCGGGCTGGCCCACGGGCTCCTGCTGATCGGCCTGCTTGCACTCATCCTGATAGACCTTCGCCACTGGCTGCTTCCGTTCGCAATCACGATACCTCTTACATTGCTTGGGCTGGCCGGAGCGGCCTTTTTCGGCATGCTCCCACTGAAGGCTGCGCTGATCGGCGCGGCGGTCGGTTTCGGAATATTCCTCCTCATGTTGGTCGGCGGAAAACTGGTTTTCGGCCGTGAAGCCATGGGCGGCGGCGATGTCGTGTTTGGAGCCATGGCCGGGTGCTTTTTGGGCTGGCAGGCGACGTTGCTGATGATCTTCGTAGCCTCGCTCCTCGGAACATTGCTTGCATTGTTTTTATTTGTTTTACGAAAGGACGTTGCGGGACGCTCCATCCCGTTCGGGCCGTTTCTGGCGGTTGCGCTGGTGGTTTGCTTGTTTTGGGGGCATGAAATTATCGGCTGGTACCTGAATCTGATGCGGATATGAGAAGCACTTGACTTATTAGAACTTGCTGAGTAACTTATAGCGATTTGACGTAGAGCAACTTTTCAGATATCACCTGCATAGACATCCTGCGAGACCCGCAGGCGCAAGAAAGGGAGTATCCCATGAAAAAGACTTATTTGGTTTGTGTCCTAATGCTGGCGGTTGCCGCGTCAGCATGGGCAGGAGCAACCACTTCGAAGGTCATTAGCCCGACGGCCAAGACGCCGATCGTGGGTAATACCCTCGAAGCCAACCACACGCCGATGGCCCTCCGCCATCAGGCGCAGACGCTGGACGTTATTGGCGATGTTTACATCGCCGGAACGACCTACTATGACTATCAGCACAACGGTACGGCTGGCCGCATGATCGGATTGGATCCGTCCGGCTATGTCCATGTCGGTTGGATGAACGGCGTTACCCAGGACTTTGCGCAGCGCGATGCCTACTACAACGTATGGGATCCTGCGACGAATGATTGGGAAGGTTTGATTCCTGCCGGCGGTGTTGCCGCCAATTCGGCTCGCGCAGGTTACGTTACGTTGGCCGTTCAGGACAACGGTTTCGCCTTCCCGGCGTTCCACTCGACGTTCCCGGGCGACGCCCAATTGTCCTCGCACACGGCAATTGACTTCACAGCGCACGCTGGTGCGTTCACGCCGTTCTCGGTTGGTCTCTATGGCGAGAGCCAAGTGATTTGGCCGACAATCACCCGTGACACCGACGGAACGCTGCATGGCGTTTCGACCTCCGACCCGGACATTGATCAGGGCTACCATTACTGGAAGGGCACCCCGACTTATGATTCGGGTTTTGGTATTGATGTCCAGTTCACGACGTTCTCGACCGGTGACCGCTATCAGCTATTGGGCACGGGCGAAGTCATCGCACCGGACGTTGCAGCATCTCCGGTTTCTGACCGTGTCGCATTGGTCTTCAATCAAGCGCGTGACGCTGGTGGCGTTTCGCAGCTCAATAACAACCTGATGTTGGTGATTTCGGAAGACGGTGGTATGAACTGGGGTCCCCCGATTGACTTGACGAACTGGATCGCGCCGGACCTTGGTTGCGCCTCGGGCGACACGATTGCCTGCAACGGCGACACGCTTCGTCCGTACACCTGTTTGGACGTCGAGTTCGACTGGCAGGACAACATCCACGTGGCGTTCACGAACCGCACGTTCTACGAATTTGGCTATCCCGGCTATGACGGCCAGGTTGCCTTTATCAACATGTCGAGCATCTGGCATTGGGGCGAAGACACGGATGAATTCTCGTGCATCGTCAACCACGACCAGTTCGCAACGTTCGCGAACGGCGACAGCTTGTTGTCTGACAACGCTTGGCAGTTGATGGTTCAGCGCCCGAGCATGTCGTTCGACACGCTCACCGGCTGGCTGTACTGCTCGTACATTCACCATGATTCGACCCAGTACAACTGGGAATACTCGATGAGCGCGGACATTTGGCTCGCGGCGTCGTGCAACAACGGCCGTACGTGGTACGAAGGTATCAATCTTACCGACACGCCGACCGAAATTTTTGCTCCGGCGGGCGAGAGCGCGCACGAGCGTGATCAGACGTTGGCTCCGCTGGTTTCCTACACGAACGGTCAGGGCTACCTGAATCTGTTCTACGTGTTTGACTATGACGTCGGTGGCGTTCCGCAGAGCGAAGGTACGACGACGTTGAACGACGCGAAGTATCAGCGCATTTCGTTGGCCGACCTCGAGTTTACGCAGATGCGTGACTGGTCCACGCCGACCATGCACATTGACGGCAGCCAGCACACCGGTACGGGCGCTGTTCCGTTCGATCCGAACAACCTTTGCGCGACGTCGGTTGGCGGACGCAATGAGTTGCCGGGTTCGTTCCAACTCTATCAGAACTTCCCGAACCCGTTCAACCCGACGACGAACATTCAGTTCGACCTCGTGAACTCTTCGGTTGTCAGTCTGAAAATCTACAACGTGCTGGGCGAAGAAGTTGCGACGCTGTTGAGCGGCGAAGCTCTGTCGGCTGGTGCGCACACCTATGCGTTTGATGGTTCCAATCTCTCGAGCGGCGTCTATATGTACTCGCTCGAAGCGAACGGTGTGACCAGCACGCGCAAGATGGTGTTGATGAAGTAACCTGACCGCTCGGCGGTTAGAGTTTGCTTGAGTCCTCGTCGGGGCCGGGTGTGAACCAAAGCGCACCCGGCCCCGGTTCTTTTGCAAAGCTGTGGGCCGCGAGTCGAACCTCAAAGCGCCCGGCGACAGTTTGCCTTCTCATTTCTAATTTCTCATTTCTTATTATTCTTTAGCCCCTTCCCGTGTTTGTAGATCGAGCAAAAATATATGTAAAAGCGGGTGACGGCGGAGACGGCCGTGTGTCTTTTCTGCGCGAGGCCTATCGCCCGAACGGCGGGCCCGACGGGGGGGATGGCGGTCACGGCGGTTCCGTGTATCTTGTTGCAGATCCGCAATTACATACGTTGATGGATCTGCGTCATCAGACGGAGTTCCGTGCCGGCAATGGCGCGATGGGGGGGCGGAAGAAGTGCACAGGCCGTGACGGTGAAGATGTCACGATTCGCTTGCCTGTCGGTACTCATGTTTTTACAGAAGACGGTATTTTCGCTGATTTGAATGAACCTGAGCAGAAAGTATGCGTGGCGGATGGTGGCAAAGGTGGCAAGGGCAACTACAATTTTGTGACGTCACGCAATCAGGCACCGCGTAAAGCCACGCTGGGTAAGCCCGGTATCGAGCGGAATCTGTTGCTTGAGTTGCGGCTGGTCGCAGATGTCGGCCTGGTCGGATTGCCTAATGCAGGCAAGTCCACTTTGCTATCGGTACTGACGGCAGCGCGACCCAAGATTGCACCTTACCCATTCACGACGTTGTCTCCGAATCTCGGCATAGTGCGTCCGACAGAGTACACGAGTTTCGTGATGGCGGATATTCCCGGATTGATTGAAGGCGCGTCGCAGGGCAAGGGGTTGGGCTTCGAGTTCTTGCGCCATGTCGAACGCACGCGAGTGCTCGTGTATTTGCTCGATTGTACAAGTGCGGATATGAAAGCCGACTTGAAAGTTCTCAAAGCAGAGCTGAAACGCTGGAATCCTGATCTCCTCAAGCGTCCGAGCCTCGTCGTGTTATCCAAGACAGACTTGCTCGAGACTGGAACAAAACCTCTCAAAGGCCCGTGGAAGCTCGCCATCTCCTCAGCGACTCAAGACGGCATCGAGAAGTTGGTGGACAAACTTTGGCAGATGCTTCAGGACGCGCCCGTTCCGCGAGTGTTTCGCGAACCGGATGCGTTGCCGGACAAGCCGGGCCTTCATGTTGAAACGGAGTCCGACGACGAGTGGGATTAGTCGAATCTGAAAAGATCGCGCTGCTGAATCTGTTGGCAGTACCGGGCATCGGCGCGTGGGGCGCCATCCGGTTGGTGCAGGAATTTGGATTGCCATCGCGGGTCTTCAGCGCCGGTGACGGTGCCTTGCGGTCTGTTCCGCGCATTGGTGAGAAGTCTATCGAGTCTATTCACAAATCCTCTCCGCGCGGTGAGATAGGGGAGAAGCAATTCGAGGCCGCGCAGAAGTGCGGCGCACAAGTCCTCAGCTATTGGGACGAAGATTACTCACCCTTGTTGAAAGAACTGGAGCAGGATGCTCCGGCGGTGCTATTTGTGAGGGGCCAGCTCAAAGCTGATGCGCGGCGTGTCGCCTTCGTGGGAACACGGCGAGCGGATGATTACGGCCGCCGTTGTTGCCGTGAGCTGATTGGTGGCTTGGCCGGATTGGGTGTTCACATCGTGAGCGGTCTGGCCAGCGGCATTGACGGTGCGGCGCATTCAACTGCACTTGACCGCGGCCTGCCGACCGAAGCGGTGTTCGGTTGCGGGATAGACATCATCTATCCTGATGGCCACAAGTTGTTGGCCGAGAAAATTCTTGCGGCAGGCGGTGCGCTGGTGTCAGAGTATGCGCCGGGGACACAGCCGACTGCGTTTACTTTTCCGCAGCGTAACCGGATAATCGCCGGGCTAAGTTCGGCGACGATTGTGGTAGAGGCACCGGAAAAATCTGGAGCGCTGATTACGGCACGTCTGGCGCTGTCTTATGGCCGCGAAGTCGGTGCGGTGCCGGGAGCCATTGTCGGTGGACGTGCAACAGGTTGCCACGAACTCATCAAGCAGGGCGGAGCGCTGATAGACTCGGCGCAGGACATTGTGGATTTGTTACAACTTTCTACTCGTGCCGCCGCAGCCGCTTTGCCGACAGCGGCGCCGAATCTGCCCGAACCCGAGTTGAAACTGTGGGAGCTTGTGCCGCCTTCGGAGAGTATTCATATTGACCAGCTCGTGGACAAGGCTGAACAGCCGCCGGGAGAAGTCCTGAGCAGATTGCTGATGATGGAACTCAAGGGATTTATTAAGCAACTACCGGGGAAGTTTTTTGTCCGCGCTTGAAGTCTTACACCGCCTGATAGGGCCCCAGTGGTTGGGGCGGCGAATTGTCATTTTCGAGGACAGCAGCACCGAAAACCAGCTGTTTCCATTGGCCGTTCTGCGTCCCAGTTGGGAGATTCGCGCCGGTCTGATGAGCTTGCGTGAAGGGCTTGGCGCCTTACGCTCGTCCGGAGTGCAGATAGCGTTGCGACCCCGACAACATTTGACCCGGCTGGCAGGCGAGTTGGCGGGATTCGATGACCGGTGGGCCGATTCCGGGGAAGATGTGGTTTTCCTGAATGGGCGCGTGCTTGCCTTACCCTCCGCAGTTGGACGACACTCTGAAGCCGTGTTTGACAAGGAGCGCCGTGTGCTGTGGGCGCGACTATCCGGGCCAGAAAGTTCAAAACTGTTGAGTTTGCCCGGAACTGAGCTTGCCGATTCTCTCGTTAAACAGGTAACAGGGGGCGTAGCGCTCGATAGCATCGGTGGCAAGTCGGCTGGTTTCACTTGGGACTTCATGGCGTCGAACGACGCGCTTCTGATGCGGGGCCTTGGCGATGGCCAGTACGAACTGCTCGGATCGGTGCGATACAAAGGTGGCGACGGGGTTCATGTCGTGGGCAAGCTTCCAGTTTACGTGGGTGCAGGTTCGCACATTTATCCGGGCGTCGTTCTGGACACTACGGACGGCCCGATTTGGCTGGGGCGCGAAGTGACCGTCGAGCCGCATTCGTTCTTGCGCGGGCCGCTGGTGTTCGGGGACTATGGCCGCATTAAGTCGGGAACGACGCTGTACACCAACTCGACATTCGGACCGCATTGCCGCGTGTCGGGTGAGATTTCAAATTCGATCATGCAGGGCTATGTGAACAAGCAGCACGCGGGCTTTTTGGGGAACAGCCATTTGGGAGAATGGGTTAATCTTGGCGCGGACACCACGGTGTCGAACTTGCGCAACGACTACGGCAATGTGAAAGTGAAGCTGCCGCACGCGCTGATTGAAAGCGGCCGCCAGTTTGTCGGTCTGCTTTGCGGGGATCACACCAAGAGCGGCATCAACACGATGTTCAATACGGGTTCGGTGGTGGGAGTTGGCGCGAACGTTTTTGGTGCAGGTTATCCGGGCCGCTATATTCCCAGTTTCACTTGGGGTGGTGTGCGCGGGTCCCATATCGAACCATTGGAAAGAACTATTGAGTCCGCACGGATCGCGATGCCCCGCCGTGGGCGCGAGTTGAGTGATGCCGAGTTGGAAGTGCTGACTTTGCATTATGCGAATATCACCAAGCAGGAGAATTAGTTTGAAGCACGTGAAGCGCTACTACGCGTTGGTGGTCCTGGGTGTCTTAATCGCCGCTGCTGTCTCTTGGGTGCCTGAGGCCCGGGCAGAAAATTCCGGCGATGTCAATATGCAGCTTAACAAGCTTAACATTATTTTGCGCGCGGTGCGGGACAACTACGTGGATGATCCCGACGTTGCGAAGATTCTGGAAGGCGCGATTGACGGCATGCTGCGCGAATTGGATCCGCATTCGGTCTATATTCCGGCCGATCAGCAAGCCAAAATCACGGAGCAGTTTCGCGGCGACTTTGAAGGCATCGGAATCCAGTTCACGATTCAGAATGACTGGTTGACGGTGATTTCGCCGATTCCGGGCACTCCGGCAGACCGTTTGGGAATTCGTGCCGGCGACCGGATTACACACATTGACGGCCTGTCGTGCTACGGCATTACGAATGAAGAGGTGTTTGGCAAGCTGCGCGGTGAGAAAGGCACGACGGTGCGCGTGACGATTGAGCGTCCGTCGCTGGAAGTGCCGCTTGAGTTTGAAATCGTTCGGGACAAGATACCCATATTCTCAGTAGGCGCATCCCTGATGCTTCCGGACGAACAGACCGGCTATATCCGCGTGACGCAGTTCACTGCTCACACGGCAGAAGAGGTCGTCACCGCGTTAGATAGTCTGAAAGGCGCAGGCATGCAGCGCTTGCTGCTCGACTTGCGCGGCAATCCGGGCGGCTATCTTGATCAGGCGTGGCGCGTGGCAGATCTCTTCATGCCGCGCAAGGATATGTTGTTGGTCTATACAAAGGGCCGGACAGACCGCGCCAATTCAGAATTTCGCTCGACGGGTATGGGCGCGAAGTATGACATGCCTTTGATAGTTTTGATCAACCACGGCAGCGCTTCGGCTTCGGAAATCGTCAGCGGAGCTATTCAGGATCATGATCGCGGCTTAGTGGTCGGTCAGGTTAGCTTCGGCAAGGGGCTTGTTCAGACTCCATTCCCGATGCCGGATCAATCGGTCGTGCGACTGACGACAGCGCGCTACTATACTCCGACAGGGCGTTTGATTCAGCGACCTTATGACAAAGGCTTCGCTGAATACGTCATGGAAGGCCGCGATGACGAAGATGCGAACGCACCGGAAGTTGCCGACAATGACACGACGCCGCGCGAAAAATTCTTGACTGACGCAGGCCGCACTGTTTACGGTGGTGGTGGCATTACGCCGGATAGCACGGTGGTTCCCAGCAAGACCAATGCGTTGACGGCGAAGCTGTTCAGCAAACGCCTGTATTTTGAATGGGCCAGTGACTATGTTGCTAAGAACAACTACAAGCCCACCGACCCGCGTGCATTCGCCAATGACTTTGAAATCACGCCCGCCATGTTGGAGAGTTTCCGTGAACTCTGCGTGAAGCGCGAAGTGGAAATTGATGAGCCTCGCTGGGAGCAGGATATTGATTTCACGAAGACTCAGATCAAGGGTGAGATTGCCGGACTGGCGTTTAATGACCGCAATGTTTACAACCTGATTCGCCTTCAAGACGATGAACAGGTGCAGGCAGCGCTGGGCATGTTCGAACAGGCCAAGGCGCTGGCCTCGGCCTCCCACAAGCCCAAACCGGTCAACCAGCGGTAACTTCCTGTAATTCAGAGTTATCACAGGCAACTCACGCAGGAATAATGAGGAGCGAGCTGTCCTGAAAATAGCGTGGTAATGGAACGCTAACTTGCTCTTTTTGCTTTGGTTGGGTATATTGCGTGTTCATTCCTGGGCAACTTTTCGCTTCCCCCATCCGAGCGGGGACATTTGTTCAAATCGCATGAAATTTCGACGATTCAGCATACTCGCGGCGCTCGCTTTGGCCGCCCTACCGCAGCTTTCGTGGTCCGCACCGAATCCGTCCCTTGACCAGGCACGGGACAAGGCGAAGGCTGGCAAGTGGGACGAAGTGCAGCAGCTTGCAGCCTCGGCAGTTGCCGCCGATCCGAATAGTGATGAAGGTTGGCGCTTGCGCGGCCGTGCCGAGCTGTTTTTGGGTGATACGACGGCTTCCATCTCCTACTTGGAAAAGGCTCTGACGTTGAATCCAAAGCAGACGGATGCGCTGATTGACTTGACGTCCGTGTATGTCGCGACGAACAAGCTGGATGACGCCGACCGTGTGGTTGCTGCTGCTGAGAAGAAAGACCCGAAGGGAAAGAGCGACGAGATCAAAGTGTCTCGTGCGCTGATTCTTGGCAAGCAAGGCAAGATTGGTGAGGCAACTCCGATTCTGGCAAGCGCGACGGCGCGTCACCCCGACAATCCGCTCTATCCGCTGATGCTGGCGCGCATTTATGCGAACGCCAAAGTCCCGCAGCTTGCCGCTGACAACTATGACAAGGCATGGGATCTCGACGAGGGCAATCCGGACATTGCGTTTGAATATGGCAACACGCTTCTTGACCTTAAGGAGTATGATGAAGCCGACCGCCTGTTCAAAATTGTACAAGATCGCGATCCGGAAAACAAGCAGGTAGATTATTTGCGCGGGCGCCTGCGTTTTGCGGCCAAGCGTTTTGCTGAAGCCGCCGCTGAGTTCGAAAAGGCTGTGGAAAAGAACCCGCAGAGCTTTTTGCCGAACTACTGGCTGGGCCGCAGCTACATTGATTTTTCCAAAGCCGAGAAGAAGAACTTCTACGGCGCGGCTATCGGCCCGCTGCGCATGGCCTTGCAACAAAAGCCGGATCGCCGGGACATTGCTGTGTCGTTAGCGGAAGCTGAGTACTTTGTGGGCCGCACGATTTTCGCCACGGCGTCGCAGGATTCGCTGTCACAGGAATCGCGCACGCGCTTGGCCGACGAGTTTGTGAAGCAGGCGGCGGATTTTGAGGCGCATGCCAACGAACCCTATTCGTCAGCGGCGCCTGACGTGAACCGGACGACGCGCATGATGGAACTTACAGCGCGCTTCCGTCAGGCAGAGATTTCATTGCGGGATCCCGCAGTGAAATTTGATGACAAGTCGCCACTGCGCCGTGAACTCTTTGAGTTGGCAGTTTCGTTGATGGATCACGCGGTCTTGGACGAGCCTGATCTGGCGAAACAGCAGGACGTCAATGCCTATATCGCCCGCGCGTATGATAAACTGGGCAACCTCGAAAAGTCGCTGGAATATACCGACAAGCAATTGACCGTCGTGCCCGGTTCACAGGCGGACGTCACACGTAAAGTCAGCTTACTGCAGCGCATGGGCGACCAAGCGCGTTTGTCCGAGTATTTGAGCGTTCTGACGGCGGATTCCGCGTTGTTCAGCAAGTACGGTATGATCTTGGTCAACAGCTACATCGAGACGGCGCAATATGATTCTGCACGTTCGGCGGTGAAGCGCGTGTTGGCGGCCGATCCGGGCAATTGCGACGCGCATCAGTTGAATGCCTATATTGACTTAAAGCGGGACCGTTACGGCGCCGCGATTGCGGCGTTACAGGCTGGAGTCAATGCCTGCCCGAGAAATGCAGGCCTCTGGGTATTCTTGGGGGACAGTTACTATTTCTCGAACGAAAACGACAAGCCAACTGTTCAGAAAGCCAAAGACGCCTATAGCAGAGCCTGCGAATTGGGCGATCGCAACGGCTGCGAAAAGGCTGAACAGATTGATCAGATTTTAAGACAAATGAGAAGATAACCTCCAATCCAAATTCACTAACGATTGGACAAAGGAACTAAGGTATGAAGCAAGGAACTTTCACGACCATCACGATGGTCGCAGCACTGGCAATTTCCGCGATTTTCTACTGGGGCATTCTCCCGTCAATGGACAAGGGTGCGGAAGTCACGCCGTTGATTCACCAAGTCTCGCTGGCCGGTCCGATTGTGCCGTTTCTTCTGACATTGACCTTGATGCTCTTGACGTTTGTGATCGAGCGCGTCATCACGTTGGGCAAGGCTCGTGGCACTCGCCCGTTGCCGGTGTACTTCTCGGAGTTCACCAAGGCCGTGCGTGAAGGCAAGTATGACCAGGCGATCAAGGTTTCGGATTCGCAGCGCGGTTCGGCCGCGGCGGTGCTGAAGGCTGGCGCTGAGCAGTGGGTGCGCGTTGCCAATGACAAGAGCGTGCACATGGAAAAGAAGATTTCGGAAACGCAGCGTGCGATCAACGAAGCGCGTTTGTTGGAAGTTCCGTTCCTTGAGCGCAACCTGATCGCGCTTTCGACGATTGCGTCCGTGGCGACGATGGTCGGTCTGTTGGGCACGACGGTCGGTATGATTCGTTCGTTCGCCGCGATGTCCACGCAAGGCGCTCCGAACGCCGCCGAGCTTGCACGCGGTATTTCTGAAGCTCTCGTGAACACGGCGCTTGGTCTGTTCGCGGCTATCGTCGGCATCGTATGCTACAATTTCTTCGTGAACAAGGTTGACCAGTTCAACTATGAGATTGACGAAGCGGCCTACCTGATGGTCGAAATTCTGAAGGATAAAGAAGCCTAAGCTGTCCCCGGGGTATCACATTTAACCAGGAGACAATTTAATGGCTGCTCCCAAGAAAAGACGAATACCGGTTTCGATAGACATGACGCCGATGGTGGACATTGCGTTCCTCCTGTTGATCTTCTTCATGTCCACGACAGTATTCAAGAAACCCGCCGAAGTGGAAGTGCAGACGCCGTCGTCGCATTCGACGAGCCAGCTTCCGGAAACCGGGATTATCGTTATCACCGTTCCCAAAGACAGCCGCGTGTTCATGACCTTAGACAACGCTGCGTTGGACGTTCAGACGGGTCTTGCCCGTTTGGAGGGTCACCAGGTGCACGGTATCGAGTTTCAACCAGATTCGATCGGCAAGGTGATTGACAAATTGATTATCAAAGACCGCGTCGAGATTCGCAAGGTCGTACTAAAGGCCGACAAAGAAGCCGAGTACGGAACCATTGAAAAGGTCATGCGCGTGCTTCAGAAGAACGAGCTTTACTTCGTGAATATGGTCACGGAAGTGGAAGAAAGCTAAAGGAGCCACACAATGGGTGCTGTAGATCTTGGTGGCGCAAAAAAATCCAGTGGCGGTCAGGCATGGAAGCGGCCCCGTGTCGCAATTCGTATTGACATGACGCCGATGGTGGATATCGCCTTTCTTCTGTTGATATTCTTCATGGTAACGACTGTATTCCGTCTCCCGACCGCGATGGACCTTGTGCTGCCGCCGGAAGAAGACACCCCGGTTGAAGTCAAGGTGTTTGAAGAGAAGTTAATGTCTTTTTATGTGACGAATCTCGATTCCGTCGCATTGCAAATTGGTAACGGCACGCCGCGTCCCGTGACTTGGAAAGATGTCCGGGATTCGCTGACATCGCGTTACGACCGCTACGGCGACAGCGTGACGGTTGTGGCTCGAATCCACCCGAAGGCGCGCTACTTCGCGCTTGTGGACTTGGTGGACGAGTTCAATCTGGCCAAGATGACGCGATTCTCGATTGACCGATATACGACGTGGGATGATTCGCTGCTGCGCGCGGCGGGATTTGCCACGTCAGGCCCGGCGGGACTTCTGACTCCGGAAGAAGCGGAAGCTGAACTGGAAACTCCTTCCTCGAATCAACTATAAGCGGCCGCTGGACAACAGAAAGGAAGGCGGAACATGAGTAATTACTTAGAAGAACTCGAGAAGGGCAAATACGGCTCGATCGAGCTTAAATATCTTGTCGGGCGGAACCTGTTGCGGGGGCTTGCGATCAGCTTGTTGATCCACTCCGCCGTGGTGGCCTCGCCCTACATCGCAACGTTGTTCAAAGAGGACATCCCCGAGCCGCCGAGTCAAGTCTATGACATCACGACGGCGCTCAAGAAGCTAAAGCAGCTGGATCCGAGTAAGGCGCCGCCGAAAATCGCGCGCCCCAAGCTTGCGCTGCCGAAGGTGGTTGTTCCGATCGCCGTGAAAGAAGACGAAGTACCGGAAGAACAGCCGCAGATGCTGAAGCAGGAAGAAATCGTCGAAACGATTGTCGAAGACTACGGTTCGGACAGCCTTGCGATTGATCCGAATGCTGATCTTGTGATAACGGATGACGGCGGTATCCCGAGCTATGACGAGTTCATTCCGTTTGAAGTGCCACCGCAGCCGCTCGAAGGGTATAGCCCGCAGCCGGCCTTTCCCGAAATGGCGCAGCGCGCTGGCGTATCGGGTAAGGTGACGGCGCAGGTCTATGTGGACAAGAAGGGTGAAGTCAAGAAGTGGCGCATTGTGCAAGCGAAGCCCGCTGATCTCGGTTTCGAGCAGGAAGTTGAGAAGATTCTGCCCAAGTGGAAGTTTACGCCCGCGATTCAGCAGGGTAATCCCGTGGGCGTGTGGATCGCGATTCCGTTCAACTTCAAGGTTCAGTAGTTCGCCGCAAATGTTTGACAGACCGCGCGGCGTTTCGTCGTGCGGTCTTGCGCTCTGTAAGAACTGAAGAGAGTCTTCGATAGGGTCCCGGGATTTCGTAACCGTTGCCGCTGCGCGGCCAAGGAGGTGTCATGGAAACCGGTTCGAAGATGGAAAAGCTGGTGATCGGCGCGCGTGAGATTCGTGGCCGTATCGGCAGGTACTTGTTGCAGGGTTTGGTCATGAGTGCATTTCTGCACAGTGCGACCATCGGATTGGTCGGCTTATGGCCTGAACAGAAGAAAGAAGAGCGTCGTATTGCACACACCGACACTCTGATTGTTATTTCTCCGCCTCGGCCCGATAACCCGAATCCGCATCCACCGCGCCCGAGGCCGTTGGAGAAGCCAGACGTTCACAGTTTCGTTGCGGTTGATGAACCGGAGAATGTGGATACGACGCTGAAGCCTGCGGACAACGAGTTCCCGCCGTTGGTCGGCACTCCGAATCCAGATGAACAGTATGATTCAACCGGCGGAGATGCTTTTGATAGCGGCGGCGGAGTGCTTGACACTGACGTTAACACTGCGGGTGTTGCTGATCAACCGATCTTCATTCCGCGCGACATCGAACCCGTGGCGCTGGACATCAATCCGCAGCCGGAGTATCCTGAGTTTGCCCGCGCAGCGGGAGTCGGTGGAACGGTGCACGTGTGGGTGCGTGTTAACACCCATGGCGGCGTGGATGCGTGGCAAGTCATTGACGTGAACCCTGCCGGTTTGGGATTCGAAGATGAAGTTGCGAAGGTCGTTCCGCGCTTGAAATTCACGCCGGCGATTGCCAATCAGCAGCCCGTGACAGTCTGGGTGGCGATTCCTTTCCGATTCCGAGTTCAATAATTCGTCCGCACACATGACGTTTCTCGTCCGCTGGGTGTTACCGGTAGCCTTCGTGATTATCGGTATTCTGATACTCGCAGGTCAGCTTTTGCAGGAAATTCCCAGCGGTACGGGATTGCGTGCAATCATGGGCGTCGTCGTAATCTTGCTTGGAGTGCATCGCTTTGTTGTGTCGCGCACACCGCGGCGGGATGAGCGCCGCTACGGCGGCGAACTTCGTCGTCCGTGGGAAGACAAGACTGATGAGTAAAATCATTGCGCTTTGCCTGTGCGTCGGTATAGTGTTGACGGCATGTAAGGACCGTAAACCGGAAGAGACGTTCTTTCGCGGAAGTGCCAGCATCGGGGCAAGTGATGCTTCGTTCGCTGTGACGAGACACGTCGCAGACCAATATTGCGACCTGCATCCAGAAGCCAAGATTTCGGTCTGGCAGCACACTACTCAAGCGCTGCTGGACTCTCTGGTCAATGGCCGCGCAGAAGAAGTGTTGATTGATCGTGCCCTGAGTACCGCTGAATCGGCGGCGTTTGCTGCACGGCAAACGAAGCTCTTTACCTATACGGTCGCGCACTATCCAATCTACTTGCTGGTACAGGATTATCTCGAAGTAGATCATCTCGACAGCGCAAGTTTGCGGCGAATCCTCGAAGGACAATCCACCTCATGGCGCGAGTTCGGCGGAGCAGACGTGCCCATTCGACCATACGCGCCGTTGCCGGGTGATGGTGCGTGGGATGCAATTGACAAGTACTTCGGCGGACTCGATTCGGTTACAGCAGTAATTTGCTCGACCAACACGCGTATGATGGAAGAAGCAGTGCCAGACCCGGGTGCGCTGTTGATCTACGGCTTGAAACTGGAAGATGCGCGCGGTTTCAAGAAACTGCGCTGGTCGGCAAGCGACACGCTGATATCTGCAAGCGCGAAGTCCATTATGGATTCTTTGCGTTGGCCGTTTATGACAACGTTCACCTACGCGACGACGCATATGAAGAGCGACGTCGCCGCCGGGTTCCTGACCTTTCTGGTTTCCAATGATGGCCAGAAGATGGTGATGCACGAGGGCTACCGCCCGGTGGAATTGCCGGTGCGCATGATCAAACTGCCGGCTTTGCCAGGCGGCAACGACCCGGACGCACAATAACAAACATCGTAGGCGAGACCGACGGCGGCCTCGCCTTTGTTTGAGAATAATACACAAATACAATATTTGCGGAGCAACTTTGAAGAATACGGCACTGACCGCAGAGCATGAGGCGCTGGGCGCCAAGTTGGTGGATTTCGCGGGCTTTCGTATGCCCATTCAGTATCACTCCATTCGCGCCGAACACATGCGCGTGCGCAATACGGTCGGAGTTTTTGATGTATCTCACATGGGCGAGTTCTTTGTGACAGGTTCGGACCGCGAGAAATTCTTGCAGCACGTCACAGTCAACGACGTGAAAGGCATGGCTGTGGGCCAGGCGCAATATAACTGCATGTGCCTACCGCACGGCGGAATCGTGGATGATCTGCTCATTTACAAGAGCGCGGATCACATCATGGTCGTCGTAAACGCGTCGAATATGGAAAAAGACTGGAACTGGTTAAACCAAAACGTGTCTGGCGATGTCAAACTGACGAATCGCACGGACGAGTTTTCCCTACTCGCGGTGCAAGGCCGCAACGCTGTTGATGTTGTTGCGCAACTGACAGATACTGATTTGGGCGCGATTAAGGGGTATCATTTCGCGCACGGCAAGGTTTGCGGCCGCGAGTGCGTGATTGCCCGGACAGGTTATACCGGTGAAGACGGTTTCGAGTTGTACCTCGCCAACGAGGATGCGGTGGAAGTCTGGCGCGCCGTGCTCGCCGCAGGCAAGAAATATGATATTGAACCGATTGGTTTGGGCGCACGCGATTCGCTGCGGCTGGAAATGAAGATGTGCCTCTACGGCAACGACATTGATGAGACAACGAACCCGCTCGAAGCGGGCCTTGGTTGGATAACGAAGCTTGACAAGGGCGACTTCGTAGGCCGTGACGCGATCGTGAAGTCCAAAGACGCGGGTTTGAAGCGCAAGTTGGTTTCCATGGAAGTTGAAGGCGCAGCGTTTCCGCGCCACGGCTACGCAATACATGATGCTGCGGGTTCCAAGATCGGTGAAGTTACATCGGGTACCGTTTCCCCGTGCTTGAACAAGGGCATCGCTCTGGGCTATGTTCCGACGGAACTGAGCAATATCGGAGCGCGAGTGAACGTGATGATACACGGCAAGCCTGTTTCCGCGACGGTTGTCAAACCACCGTTCTACAAGCGTCCCTACTGAACTCGGAGCAAATTAGTTGAAACTTCGAGTATTTCCCACGCCTCGCGAGTGGAACGAGGACGACGTACGCGGCGGCGTGGCGGTGGTGATAGATGTGCTGCGCGCTTCTTCGACGATCACACAGGCCTTGGTTAACGGCGCACGTGAAATCGTTCCGGTGGCAACACCTGCGGAAGCAGGAGAATTGGCCGCGAAGGCAGGTCGGAGCAACGTCATCCTTGGCGGCGAACGCGACAGCAAAGTTATCGAAGGCTTTGACCTGGGTAATTCGCCGTTCGAATACTCGAGTGAGCGCGTCAACGGCCGGACAATCATTTTTGCTTCGACGAACGGTGCGCCCGCATTAGTGCGCGCCAAAGGTGCCGAGCAGGTTCTGATCGGCTGTTTCAATAATCTCGGCGCGACGGTTCAACGCTTGCGTGAATCCGCACAAGACGTAGCGATCTTGTGTTCTGGCCGCTATGGCAAGTTCTCGCTCGAAGACTTTGTTTGCGCGGGCAAGATGGTCGAAGGGCTGTTGCCGCAAGGTACGGTCGCCAACGACGGCGCACATGCCGCTCTGGATTTGTTCAAATACTACCGCTCGCAGATTCCGGAAGTCGTGCGCAATTGTGTTCACGGCAAGTACCTCGCGGAACTTGGCTTCAGCGTTGATTTGGAACACTGCGCTCGGCTCGACATATTTCAAGTTGTGCCGGCATTGATTGAAGGAAAGGTCAGACTCCCGAAACAAAATGGCATTGCGTAAAGACACTTCACAGCCATTGGCTCCCGCGCCGCGTTCGAGCACGCCCGTCATTGTGGGGGTTATGCTCTTGTGCGTCGCGGTTTTGTTGTTTGTGTCAATCGTTTCGCATTCGAACTTGGACTTTCCGTACAGTGATGATACCATCGCAGAAAATGCTGCCGGACGTTTCGGAGAGTATGCCTCTGCATTGCTGGTGCCGATGTTTCTGGGGCAGTGGCCCGCATTGGTGATTCCTTTGCTCTTTGGAATTTGGGGCTGGACGATGGTGCGGCGGCATTCACGCCGCAGCGCACTGATCTTGTCCGCCTGGACATTTGCATTGGGTGTGTGGACAGCGACGTCTATCGGAGTGCTTGGCGACATCATTCACCAAGGAAATCCGTCAAACTACTACATGCACACCGGTGAACTCGGCTACTGGACTGCGCAGCAGTTGATCGCGTGGATGGGACGTTTCGGTGCGTCCCTTGTGATGGCGATGTTGCTGACCGTGGGCTTGATGATGACCGGAGCGGGTTTCGCAGAGTGGATCGAACGCCGCGCGGAGCAAACGGCAGTATTGGCCGGACGCGCGCGTGCACTGCCAGCGGCATCTATTGTCCCGGCGTGGGGCATGCTCAAAGCGCTATTCGCTCGCAAATCGGAAGACGAGCGGGCAATACCGGAGATCAACATTGACACGATGCCGCAACAGCCGGTTGAAGTGAAACCATTTCCCGCCGCCGCTCAGGCCGACGGATTGCCGGGAAAAGTTATTCACGATCTCGGCGAAGAAATTGATCCGGTTACCGGTGCGCGGCGTGTTTCCTCGAAACCTGCTGAACAGATCGCTATCGCAGTAGATGATTCAACTGGCTACGTTTTCCCATCCGCCGAATGCTTTAACCCGCCGCCTGCCGATCGCGCGGGCGGCATGAGCGCAGACGAGCAGCAGCATAATGCGAGTCTCTTGGAGAGGAGCCTCGAAACGTTTGGCGTTAAGGCCAACGTGACGCAAGTGAACCCGGGACCGGTTATCACGCAATTTGAACTGGCACCGGCACCCGGCGTCAAAGTGGCGAAGATCGAGTCACTTGCGGACGACATCGCACTGGCATTGCGTGCCCGTGGCTTGCGCATTCTCGCGCCGATTCCCGGCAAAGCTGCGGTCGGCGTCGAGATGGCGAATCCGAAGCCCGCGCTGGTGACATTCCGCGAAGTGGTCGAATCGCCGCAGTTCTTTCAGTCAAACTCGAAACTGACGATTGCGTTGGGCCGAACTGTCAATGGCGACATCCTCTGCGCGGACTTGGCGGCGCTGCCGCATTTGCTGATTGCCGGTACGACCGGATCAGGTAAATCGGTTTGCGTGAATGCGATCATTACGTCAATTCTCTTGCGGATGACGCCGGAAGAAGTTCAGTTCGTAATGATTGATCCAAAGAAACTCGAGTTGGCCTCTTACAACGAGTTGCGCAATCATCATTTGACCAGCCGACCTGACCTGAGTGAGTATGTCATCACAAAGCCGGACGAAGCAGTCAAAGTTCTCCGCAGTTGTCTTGTTGAGATGGAGCACCGCTACGATCTTCTGGCTGAGCGTGGGGCGCGGCATTTGGCGGAATACAACTCCATGATCAAGGACGTGCCGCGCGAAGGCGAGAAGCACTTGCCGTACATCGTGGTGATCATTGACGAATTGGCGGACTTGATGGTGACGGCACAGCGTGAAGTGGAAGAGCCGATCGCTCGCCTTGCGCAATTAGCGCGTGCTGTCGGTATTCATCTTGTCGTGGCCACGCAGCGTCCGTCGGTGGATGTTATCACGGGTGTCATCAAAGCGAATTTCCCTGCGCGCATTGCGTTCCGCGTGGCAATGAAAGTTGATTCGCGTACGATTTTGGATACCAACGGTGCTGAGATGCTTCTGGGCCAAGGTGACATGCTGTTCCAGCACCCAGAGGATCCGGCACCGCAGCGCGTGCAAGGCGCGTTGTTGACGTCATCAGAAATTACGCGTGTCATAACGCACATTCGCAAACAGCCGTCTCCGAAGAACAAACTCGTTCTGCCGCTCGATCCACAGGAAGAACGTGAAGGCGGCGGCTCGGCGGACGGCAGCTTTGAAGGACGTGACCCGTTATTCCTTGAGGCGGCAAAGATTGTCGTGCGCACGGGTCAAGGCAGCGTTTCGATCTTACAGCGAAGGTTGAAAGTTGGCTACAGCCGGGCCGCGCGGTTGATTGACCAGCTGGAGCGCGCCGGCGTCGTCGGCCCGTTTGACGGCTCGAAAGCGCGTGCCGTGCTGGCCGATGAACAGACTCTGATGGACATTGAACAGCATTCTTAAACTATTGCTTCCGCTTTTGCTCGTGCGGGGGGCCATCGCCGGTTCTCCAGCTGAGGAGTTCTATGCTTCGGTGGAACAGCATTTGCGCTCTTTGACTTCGCTCGAAATAGGCTACCGTGCGCAAGGGCCGGAATTTCCGCCCGAAGGCATGGATGGCCGCCTGGTCTTTCGCCGTCCGGATGGATTCTATCACGACACGCCCGAGTGGACGCATTGTGAAATCGGCGGCATGCAGTGGCGACTCCTGAAAGAACAGCAAACACTTCTTTTGGAAGATGCTGAGGGCCGTGCGGGCTGGACTCCGGAGGTTGTGCTCTTGAGCTTGAATCGAGAGTTGAATCCGTTTGAACTTGTGAAGCAAGAGTCCGGTGAAACGCTATTGATATTGGACGCCGCTTCGGCGCAAGTCAGCGGACAGGTCAACATGCTCTTCGAAAAAGGTAAGCTCACGCCCAAGCGTATCGAGTACATGGGCGACGAAGGTGTATCGAGCAGCTACGACGTGCTGATGTGGCACGAGTCGGTTCAATTGGACAGCGCACTCTTTGCCCTGCCATCTGTACCGGCAGAGAACGTGATAGATTTCCGCACGCAGTAAAGAAACGAGAATACATGCAGAGCCGCGCCTCGAAGATTCTGTTAAGCCTTGGCATCAGTGGGTTCTTTCTCTACCTGACCGCGTTTAAGCCGCGGCTGCTCTCGCTGTTCAACGGTTCTTTGTCGTTCGGGGATGCGCTCTTTGGTTCGCCGCGATTTAATTTGTCTGAGTTAGGCACGGTGATCGCCAATGCGCAGTGGCGCTACATCGTCATCGCCGGCTTCATCTTCTACGCGACGCAGTTCCTGCGTGCTTGGCGCTGGCAAATCACGTTGAAAACGCTGACCGAGATTCGTCTGATGCCGACCTACGGCGCGATGACGATTGGCTATATGGCCAACAATCTCCTGCCGATGCGCTTGGGCGAAGTCTATCGCGCGCAGGTGATTCACCAAATGACAGGATTGTCGCGCCCTGCAGCCTTCGGGACGATTGTCGCGGAGCGTTTGATAGACCTGGTTTACATGGTACCTTATCTCGCGGCGGCTCTTGTGATCTATCCGCTGCCGCCCAAGATTCAAACCGCTGCATATATCCTTGCTATAGCGGCGTTCATGTTAGGCGGCTTCTGCGTCTGGCTGGGATTGGATCGTGAACGCGCGTTGCGGTTGGCAAAGTGGATGCTGCGTATTTTCCCTGAGAAGCTCGGCGGGAAAATCTTTGATGTACTTTCGACTTTTAGTGCGGGCCTGGGAGTTATGGGCCGCCGCGAATTGTTTTGGAAGCTTGCGCTGAGTTCGCTCGCGATGTGGGCGATGTACGCTTACATGGTCTATCTCGTCATGGCGGCCGTTGGGTTGACATCCGCTGAGTATCCGCTGATTCATCGCGACTTGGTCGGCTCAGTGCTTGTCATGCTCGTCGTAACAACAATTGGTTTTGTGATTCCGGGCGCACCAGGCGCCGTGGGAACATATCACGGCATTGCTGTATTGGGTTTAAGTCTGTTTGAAGTTCCCGGCGACCGCGCCGCTGGTTTTGCAGTGCTGCTGCATGCGTTGAACTACATACCGCTTACGCTTGTAGGTTTGCTGTTCTTCTGGTTCTACGGACTCTCGTTTCATTCACAAGCGTCCGCCGTGAACGACGACAAAGAGGGCCGCTTTACGTCAGATGCCGCGGACAGCCGGGCATAGTTAGCCAAGAGGTGATATTGGATATCCGAGACAACACGAACCGTTTCTCAGAATACTTCCGCATCCTGTTCCGGGGACGGTGGATCATCATCGGGTGCTTCTTTGCGGTGGTGGCCGCCACAACGTATTTGACGTATCGTATGCAGCCGGTCTATGTCGCCGGTGCAAGCGTGATGATATTGGATTCCGACCCTGTAGATGCCACATTGCGCAACGCCGATCCCGCTCCGTTCAAGAAATCGCGCAATCTGAATGAAATGGAAGTCATGCGCAGCCGCCGCATCGCCGAAGATGTGCTGCGCTCACTGGCGGAGTCTCCGTACCGCACGGAGCTTGACATCATGCGCGACACGGATGCTGAAGGCAACACCGTAACGTTTGACGACCGCGTCGCGCTTCTGCGTGAGAATACAAGCGTTGAGAATCTGAAGGATTCAGATGTTCTGAAGGTCTCAGTGCGTGCACCTTCCGCTTTTGAAGCGGCTTTTCTCGCAAACGCCGTGGCGGAGGAGTACTACCGCTACAAGTTGCGCAGCGCGCGTGGCGAGATATCTGAAATTAGGCAGTTCCTCGAGCAGCAGCTTGAAGTCGTCCGCGACCAACTATCGCAATCAGAAGAACTCGAGCGCGCGTATAAGGAGAGCCGCGGTGTGGCCTCGTTGGACGACGAAGCGCGCACGATGGTCGAGCAGTCCACGGAATTGCACGCCATGTACAACTCGACCGAGAGCGATCTGAACGCCGAGTTGCGGCGAATGGACTACTTAAAGCGTCAGTTGGAAGATGTGCGCGGCTCACTGGTTGAGGATATCAGTAATATCACCAGCCCTATCGTCGAAACTCTGCAGCGCGAGATCGCAGATAAGCAGACTCGCCTCGCGTCGTTGGTGTCCAATCCCGGCCCCGGCACGGACGTGACGATTAACGCCCTCGAAAACGAGATTGAGACGATTAAGGGTAAGCTCGCCGAAGAAGTCCGCAAAATTGCTGGCGGCCAAGGCTCGCTCGAACCACTCAAGACATCACAGGAATTGTTCGACAATATTCTGAAGAGCGAAGTTGAGATTAAAGCGCTAACTGCTCGCGCCGAAGCGCTGCGCGAGGCGATTGGCAACATAGACTACGACTTGGATCAGTTGCCGGAGAAGACCCTCGTGCTGGCACGTTTGACGCGTGACCGCAAGTTGAATGAAGAACTTTACGTGCTGCTCAATGAGAAGTACGAAGAGGCGCGCATCAGTGAAGCGGCCAAGTCGGCGGGTGTGGAAATCGTGGACACGGCCAAGCCGCCGGAATTCCCCGTCAAGCCGCGCAAAAAGCTGAATATTCTCTTCGGGATGCTGTTCGGGCTTGCGCTGGGCGCGGGTATCACTCTGTTGATTGAGCTTCTCGACGATACACTGAAAACGCCGGAAGAACTTGAGCGCTTGCAGTTGACCGTGTTGGGTACGATCCCGATTGTGAATATCGAGGATATTCGACGGCGCATGAAGAAGCAAGGCAAGGAACTGACGCCGCAGGATGAGGAGCGCATCGAATCGAAGATGATCACGCGCTTTTCGCCGAAGTCGCCGATTAGCGAGGCCTACCGGAGTTTACGCACGAATATCCAGTTCTCGGATATTGACAATCCGAAGCGCGTAATCCTGATGACGTCTTCCGCGACGAAGGAAGGCAAGTCCACGACGTGCGTGAATTTGGCGATTACGTTCGCGCAGATGGGATCGCGCGTGCTCTTGGTGGATAGCGACTTGCGCCGTCCGAATTTGCACAACTTCTTCAAAGTGGATAAGATGTACGGCTTGAGCAACGTGCTGATCGGCTCTCTGGCGTTCAGTGAAGTTATCAAGCGTACGGAGGTCGAGAATCTCGACGTCATCACAGCGGGCGACATTCCGCCGAATCCGGCTGAGATGGTGGCTTCAGAACGCATGAAAGCGTTTTTGGATGAAGCACGCGCGCGTTATGACGTTGTGCTGCTCGATAGTCCGCCGGTGGTGGCCGTGACGGACGCAGCAATTTTGACGACACGCGCTGATGCGACGATCGTTGTCGTGAGTTCCGGCATGACAGGCCGCAGCGAACTGAAGCGCGCATTGGCGCTGATCAACAGCGTTGGCTCGCATGTGTTGGGCGTAATCGTGAACGGACTCGACATCAAGAAGATGTACGGTTCGTACTATTACTACTTCCATTACTACCAGTACTATTACTACTACGGTTCCGAGACAGGTGGCAAAAAGAAAAAGAAAGCCACGAAGAAGCTCGGACGCAGGCACACGAAGACACCTGACGCACCAGACGTGTCGGACGTCACGTAACGGAAAAAGCTCTCCGCACTGCTCGCTCCGCCGCGAAAAACGGCGGAGCGCTTGTTTTCTATCCATCCTACTCATGACTTCAGATTTGCTCAGGCCATATCCGGATTTCGAAGAAATTCAGGACGGATTGATTTTGCAATCGCCGTGCAAAATCAATTTGAGCTTGCGCATCGTCGGCAAGCGTGAGGACGGCTATCATGAACTCGATACTGTTTTTCAGGAGTTGGACTGGTATGACCAGCTCGAAATCCGTCATTCGGACGCCTTCCGGCTGGCAGTCAGCGGCGCTGACTTGCCTGTGGATAACTCCAACCTGGTCACCCGTGCGGCACACTTGCTGGCTCGGGAGGCCGGGGTCCCATGCCGGGCAGAAATCGGGCTGACCAAGAATTTGCCGCTTCAGGGTGGCGTGGGAGGTGGCTCCTCGAACGCCTCTCTAACTTTGTGGGGGCTGAACCGGCTTTGGGGGTTGGGGTGGCCACAAGAGCGCTTGGCCAGCCTCGCCGGGCAACTTGGCGCGGACTGCCCATTCTTTATTTGGGGCGGATTAGCCCGTGCAACAGGCCGGGGAGACGCGATTTGGCCGCTTTCCGGCGCTTTGGTTGGGCACATTCTGCTGCTGCTGCCGCCCTTTGGGGTCAACACCGCTTGGGCATTTTCCCAAGTTCGGCTTCCCTTGACAGAAGTGGAGAAGAATGTTATATTTAATCCTCTGCTGATATCAGGGGAAGGTGGGGTGTCTGACGCCATTTTGCCCTGTAACGACTTGGAAAACATAGTTTTCCAAGAACAGCCCGCACTACGGGATGCACGAGATCGCCTGCTAGACTGTGGAGCGAGCGTGTCTCTGTTGTCCGGTAGCGGATCATCAGTTTTTGGTTTGTTCGCGACCGAAGAAGCAGCTTGCGATGCCGCGCGCAAATTGCTTCAGTACCGTCCGGACTGGCGAGCGAAGGTGTGCCGACCGGTTGCCCGTCAACGTGAAATATAGCCCAAGAGTGCCAGATCATACCTGCATGGGAAGCAGAGGGTGAAACGTGACTATTACTGAAATTCATGTCAACCTGCGCGACGAGGAGAAACTTAAAGCATTCGTCAATATCACTTTTGACGATGTGTTTGTCATTCGCGGGTTAAAGATTATCGAAGGGAAAGAGGGCCTGTTCGTGTGTATGCCCAGCCGCAAGCTGGAAGACGGCACTTACAAAGACATCGCTCATCCCATAACGAACGAGTTCCGCCGCCAACTTGAGACACAGATTCTCGACGAGTACCGGCGGTTAGCGGATAATCCCGAATTGCGTGCCGCAGCCCCCGGCCACGCTGATAGTTCGGAGTAGCAAAGCGGGCTGAATTGGGGCGTCGCCAAGTTGGTAAGGCAGCAGGTTTTGGTCCTGCCATTCGGAGGTTCGAGTCCTTCCGCCCCAGCGAGATGGAACTCGGCGTTCGGAGAAAATTGGTGCGGACGTCGCTGACGGTGTAACGGAGAGACCCCTTGTATCGCAGCCACGATCTTAAGATTTTCAGCGGAACCGCGCACCGCCAGTTAGGTGAGCGGATTGCAGCATACCTCGGCCTCCCGTTGGGCGAGGTGAAAATCAGCCGCTTCTCCGACGGCGAAATCGGTGTGCAGTTTGAAGAGAATATTCGCGGCCGTGACGTGTTCATCGTCCAGCCGACCTGCCCACCGGCCGAGAATCTATTAGAGTTGTTGATCATGGTGGATGCCGCCAAGCGCGCATCCGCCGGCCGCATTACGGCCGTTATACCGTATTACGGTTACGCCCGTCAAGATCGTAAAGACGGTCCCCGCGTAGCAATTACTTCCCGCCTTGTAGCTGATCTATTGCAAGCGGCGGGTATCCATCGCATCCTAACGATGGACTTGCATGCGCCGCAGATTCAAGGTTTCTTCAACATACCGTTCGACCATCTGATGGGGTCGCGGCTGTTCATTGATTTGTTCACGATGCACCCGGTTGAGAATCTCGTGATCGTTGCGCCCGACGTCGGCTCTACTAAATTGGCGCGCTTCTACGCGAACTACATGAAGACCGAATTCGTCATCGTGGACAAGCATCGTACCGGTCCCAATCAGGCCGTGGCGATGAATCTTATCGGCGATGTGCGCGACAAGAATTGTCTGATTGTAGATGACATCGTGGACACTGCCGGGACGCTTTCTGCGACAGTTGTGATGTTGAAAGAGCGCGGCTGTCTTGATATCTACGGTGCGATTACGCATCCGGTCTTGTCCGGGCAGGCCGTGGACCGCATTGAAGCCAGTCCAATGACTTCTTTGTGGGTGTGTGACACATTGCCGACACCCCGCGAACACCAGTTCAACCGGATTCGCAAACTCTCGACGGCGAAACTGTTCGCCGGCGCAATCCGCCGCATTCACGAAGAAGAATCCATCAGCCATCTGTTCCTGGACAACCACGAAGACACGCGCGAATTCATGGTAGATTCGTCGCAGTTGGAGATGCTGGCCGGGATGATTTCCAGCGATTAGAATTTCATTCATTTTCACATAGTAAGCCATGTCTGAGCATCTTGTTTTATCCGCGCAGGCGCGCACTCCGAATAAGCCCAAAGGCCACCAGTTGCGCAAAACGGGCCGCGTTCCCGGTGTGTACTACAATGCGTCTCGCGACGTGAAGTATGTCTCGTTTGATCAAATTGAGCTGGCCCGCTTGCTCCGCAAGGAGACGACGGTTCTCGATCTGAGTTTGGACGGCAAGGTTCTTCCTTGCGTCATCCGTGCCGTTCAGCGCCATCCAGTGTTTGGCAGCCTCGTGCACATTGACCTTTTCGGCGTTGACTTGGCGAAAAAAATTCGCGTTCACGTTCCTGTGCATGCTGTCGGCATACCGCACGGTGTGAAGCTGCAAAACGGCGTGTTGGATATCGTCGTCTATGAGGTGGAAGTAGAGTGTTTGCCGGACTCAATGCCGAGTCACATTGATATGGACGTTTCCGAATTGAAGGTCGGCGACGCGCTGCGCGTTGAGGACATTAAGATTGACGGCGTGACCGTGTTGGGCGACCAGCACGCGGTTGTGCTCCATGTCAGCGGCAAGAAGGCCGAAGTCGCCGAAGGCGCTGCGGCAGAAGGCCCGTCTGAAGTGGAAGTCATTCGCGAAAAGAAGCCGACTGAAGACTAAACTCGCGGCCTGACTGTGCGGCTAATTGTGGGACTGGGGAATCCCGGTCTTGAATACGAAGACACCCCGCACAATGTCGGTTTCGCTGTGATGGATGAGTTGGCACGGCGAGCTGGCGTGGTCTTCAAGAAAGGCCCCGTTCCTTCAAGTTTGGCGGCACAATGGAGCGCACAGGACTGCGTGCTGTTGAAACCGATCTCTTACATGAATCTCTCTGGCCAGCCGGTCGGCGCGATGCTGCGTTGGCAGAAGCTCGACGTTAAGGACTTGATTGTCGTATGCGATGACGTCAATCTGCCTTTCGGCAGATTGCGCATTCGCTCAAATGGCGGCGCAGGCGGGCAGAAGGGATTGAATTCCATTATCCAGTCCTTGGGTGGCGAAGACTTTCCTCGCTTACGACTTGGAGTTGGTGGTGGATATCCCGGTGCGGATGTGGGAAGCTATGTGCTGCGCAAACTGCGCGGTGGTGAGCTTGACAAACTGCGCGAGTTGACTGCGCGCGGCGCTGATGCCATCGAACTTTTGCTCGGCAACGGACTGGAAGCGGCGATGAACCGTTTCAATATTTCCTCAGATAACGAATAGTATCATACCCTGCTCGCGGGCAAATGCGCTGCGGGCCAACCAGACCAAAGGGAAAAGTAGTTAGATGACCAGTACGTATGAACTCGTGGTCGTGTTCGACCCGAACATTGAACCCGAGCAACTTGAAACAGACCTGCGCAAGATTCACGATCTTGTGATCAACCACGGTGGCAAGTTTCGCCGCTGGGAGCGCTGGGGCAAACGCCGCTTGACCTACGAGATCCGCCACCGCCAGTACGGCACCTATGTACTCACTGTTTATGATCTGGCGACGACCGCGACGCATGAATTGGATCGTTTACTGCACCTTACCACCTCGCTTCTGCGGTTCCTTGTAACCAAAGTTGAACCAGAACGCGTACCGGAAGTGGATGAAGAATCCGTGCAGTCGTTGGGCATCACGAAAGAAGTGGTTGCACCGGCTGAGGTTTCTGAGACTGCACTAGAAGTCGAAGGAGCAGTCGAAGTCACTGAAGTTGAAGCTGAAGCCGAACAAGCGGCCGAAGAGCCTTCCGCATAGTCCAAGTCGGGCAGCGCCTGTAGGGAGGGCGCTCGTCCGTTTTATGTAATGGCTGGATCAGAGGGAGAATGTATGGCGGACTACAAAATGCCGGATATCAATTGCGTCATCATTGCGGGCAACCTGATTAAGGACCCCACGTTTCGAAAGACGACCTCGGACGTCCCGGTCGCCAATTTCACGATCGCCTCGAATCGCAAGTTCAAGGATTCGAGCGGCAGGATAAAAGAGGACGTTTGCTTCATCGGCATCGTCGCCTGGTATAAGCTCGCGGAGAGCTGCAAGGAAAATCTGCACAAAGGCAGCGCCGTGCTGGTCGAAGGGGAGCTGCAAAGCCGCAGCTTCGCCAATGAGGACGGCACCGTGCGCAGTTGGGTGGAGATCAAGGCGCGCCGGATTCAGTTCCTGAACCGCCGCGATCATTTGTCGGAATCGGACGTGCACGCGCACGTGGACTCGGTAGAGGACGATGAACAGCATCATCCGCACGCTGAAGACGACCACGATCACGCGCGCTTCACGTACCAGACTTTGATTTTGAACAAGCCATAACGTAACGATAAAACATGCAAGTCATTTTACGCACGGATTACGATTCGCTGGGCAAGGTGGGCGATTTGGTCACGGTCAAGCCGGGCTATGCGCGCAACTATCTTATCCCGCGCGGCATCGCGTTTGCCGCCAACAAGTCAAATCTTGCGCGCCTCGATCAGGAGCGCAAGGTCTTGCAGATGCGCGACCTGAAAGAACGCCGCAAGGCCGGTGACGTGTACGCGCAAATCAACGGCCTGCGCCTGTTGAAAGCCGTTCAAGTGGGCGAAGAAAATCGCATGTTCGGTGCGGTGACATCAGCCGACATCGCTGAACTGATCAAAGAGCGCGGGTATGAAGTGGATCGCCGCAAGATTCAGCTCGATGAACCGATCAAGCATTTGGGCGAGTTCAATGTCGGCGTGAAGCTGCATCGCGAAGTGACCGCGACGGTCACCGTTGACGTGGTACCCAACACCTGATCGTCAGTCAACTGCATAGACGTTAAAAGCCCGGCCATAAGCCGGGCTTTTCTGTGGTACAAAGTTCAGTTCTATCCTTGCGTTTCGTCCATTCGCGCATCGCGGTCGTCCAGCAGCGAGGTATGCTTGCGCAAATACCGCAAGACAAAATACGCTACAAGACAGGTCACGACCAGGACGCTCCACTCCGGGTCAGAATACCATTTGCCTTCTTTCACAAAGTGCTCGATCAAGTCGAGTACGAACATCGAAACGGCAATGGCCGTCACGGAGTAGATTTCGCTGCGAGTCGCCGCGCGGAACGAGAAGGGGATACCCGGCGCGATCCAGCCGTGAAATCGTGGAATCAGATACGGAGTTGTGGCCGCCCAATCTTCGTACGCGCTGCCAAATTTCTCAAACAGAAACGCTTCTTCCGCAGCGATGATACGTTCATAATAGATGAACAGGGCCAGCGCCCCCGCAAGTGCGAACATCGGCGACTTGGTGAACAGCAGAATCGCCGTGTACATGATCAGATTGCCCAAGTAAAGCGGATGACGCACAACGGAGTACATCCCCTTGCGGTTCAGCATGTCGGCAATTTGTCCTGACTTCGCGTTACGGCCTGAGGTGCCGCGCTGGGCATAACCGATGGATGCAAAGCGCACGCCGGATCCGATGAGCGCCAACGCGAAACAACCCCAATCCCATACGCGGTCAAACATCAGCGAGCCGCAGAGGTAGTCTTTGTAGTGAAAAAGTTGCCAAATTCCGAACGGCACGAGCAGCAAAGGCAGATAGCTGCGGTACCTGAACAGGAAATCCCCCTGGCGCCGCATTTCGTGTCTAAGCATGGGGCAATCCTGCTTGCGCGGAATACTGAAGACTTGTTACGATGCGAAAATCCTCGCGGCCAATAGCGACGGGAGTTCGGCCATTTTTACGCGTGATTGCTCAAGTGAATCGCGTTCACGTAAAGTGACGGTTTGATCTTCCTTGGTCTGGTAGTCCACTGTGATACCCCACGGCGTACCAACTTCGTCCATGCGGCGGTAGCGGCGGCCAATCGAGCCAGAGTGATCAACGAAAACAGTACCGACTTTGCGCAAGTCGGTTGCCAACTGATCAGCAAGTTCAGGCAAGCCGTCCTTCTTCACAAGCGAAAACACGCCGGCCTTGATCGGCGCAATCGCTGGCGACAGGCGCAGTACAGTACGCGCTTCGCCGTCTTGCGTGTCTTCGTAGTAGCCGTCCACCAAGCAAGTCAGCAAAGTGCGGTTCAAGCCCGACGACGTTTCAATGATGTACGGAACAAAGCGCTCTTTTGATTCGTCATTCAAATAGCTCAAGTCCTTGCCCGAGAACTCGGTGTGGCGTTTGAGATCGAAGTCGGTACGGTTGTGAATGCCTTCGATTTCCTGCCAGCCGAACGGGAACTCATATTCAATGTCGTAGGCATCCGCAGCGTAGTGCGCAAGCTCGGCCGGAGTGTGTTGGTGCAAGCGCAGCTTCTCGGGACGAATGCCGAGTTTCTTGTAGTACTCGTGGCGTTTGTCGCGCCACGTTTGCAGCCATTCAGTAGCGGAAGACGGCTCGACAAAGAACTGCATTTCCATCTGCTCAAACTCCCGCGTGCGAAAAATGAAGTTGCCGGGCGTGATTTCGTTGCGGAAAGCCTTGCCGATCTGCGCGATACCAAACGGGAGTTTCACGCGGCCCGTATCCACGACATTTTTATAGTTGACATAAATGCCCTGCGCCGTTTCAGGACGAAGATACACCACTGCGGCGCTATCTTCGACCGGGCCAAGAAAAGTCTTCAACATTAGGTTGAACTGCCGCGGAGCAGTCAAGTTGCCGGTTGTACCGCATGAGGGGCACGTCGCTTCAGCCCAGCGCACTTTCGCAAGGTGTTCAAGATCGCCCTCACCGCCTTCGGGAATTTCGCCGTCGGAAAGCGCAGCAAGTTTCTTCTTCGTTTTCCACTGACGGATGAGGTCTTGTGCTTTGAAGCGCGCCTTGCACTGCTTGCAATCCACAAGTGGATCCACAAATCCATCTACGTGCCCGGACGCTTTCCAGACTTGCGGATGCATGAGAATCGCGGCATCCAGTCCGACGATGTTATCATGCAACTGCGTCATTTCGCGCCACCAGTAGTTGGCGAGATTGTTCTTCAGCGCGATTCCCATCGGGCCGTAGTCCCAAATCGAGGCCAAACCGCCGTAGATTTCCGAAGATTGAAACACAAAGCCGCGCCGTTTGCACAGGCTGACGACTTTGTCCATAATGTTGCTTGCCATAGTCTAAGTTTGTGTTACGAAAGCGGCCTGCGAATCCAGCGCAGTGAATCCATGGTGCGGGGTTGCGCCGGTCCGTGCAGGTGACCGGACAGATAATCAATCAGAAAACGGTGAATCTCGCGTTCAGCCTGCGGCGAGACGCGCAGACGCACCGCAACGGAGAAGTCGCTGCTGAGTAGCTTAGTCAAAATAGCCTTGGCTTCGCGGCCAAGCCTGGTATCGCTCCGCTCAGCAATGAGTTGCGCGCTAAGAGCAAAACCAAGCTGCTCCAACAGTACGACATAGAACTTCCAGAAGAGGGGCCAGCGTCCTCGACCTGCGGTTTCGCACTCGCGTAGAACTTCTGTCGCTGCGCCAAAGAGACGTGGATGCGGATCGTCTTCAGAAATCGTTCGCAACAGTAGCTCAACGAGCGAAGACGCGATAGCGGTCGAGTCAAGCGACGAGCGAATGCCGAAATGGGCATTGGTCAGTGCCAATTCACGCACAAGTTGCAATTCTCGCGTCGCTTTGACAGACCACACAACTTCAACTTCATAGCCGGGCTCCAGCACGAGTGACGTGCCGTTCTTGACTTTGCGCCGACCGCCTTTGTACATGAGCCCGAGTTTGCCGTGATTGGCCGTAAACACTGTCAGGATCAGCGACGTTTCGCTATAGGGAATGCAGCGCAGTACCAGCGCATCGTCACGGAGAAGATCGCTCATTCGCGGTTCATGCGCGCCGCGATGTCATTCACCAATCCGCACCACTCAGCAACGTTTAGCGTTTCGGGTCGGCGCGTGAAATCAAATTCGATGTTCTGCCAGAACGGGTGAACGCCAGCCAACTGAGAAAGTGTCGATTTCAGCATCTTGCGACGTTGCGAAAACGTGAAGCGTATGATCCGTTCAAAGAGCTTGTAGTCCGCAGGATAGTGGTCCGGCTCGCGTAGGAATTCCATTCGCACCACGCCGCCATCCACTTGCGGCTTTGGGCGGAACGCCGCAGCAGGCACTATGACTTGCATGTCCACCTCAGCTTCTGCTTGCACAAAGACAGAAAGCTTGCCATAGTCACGGCCTCCGGACTTCGCCACCATGCGCTCCGCAACCTCGCGCTGCATCATCAATACGCCGGTGGAAAACCAGGGAAGCGAGTCATTAATCCGGGTGGCGCGGTTCTGCTCAAGCAGCCGGTAGATGATGCCGCTGGACAGGTGGTATGGCAGGTTGCCAACGACCTTAAGTGGCGAGATGCCGCCGAACTCGCGCAGGTCATACTCCATGAAGTCAGCATGCACCAGCTTGAAATTCCCGCGCTTGCCAAATTTCTCACGCAAAAATCCCTGGAGTCGGTCATCTATCTCAATTGCGACAATCTGGGCATCCGTTTCAACGAGCAACTCGGTTAATACGCCTCGTCCAGGTCCAACTTCAACGACGGTATCACCTGGCCGAATTTGCAATGCCGCAACTATTTCCTGCGCGTAACGCCGTTCAGTCAGAAAACACTGACCAAGACTTTTCTTCGGCAGGGGCGGATAACTCAAAACAGATAATCGAGCTGTACGCGGAACGACCAGACTCGCTGCGAGACGTTGTCACCGCCGTTTGATCGGCCCTCAACAGGATCAGGATAGCTATTGCCATCGCGTGCCTGCACCCACGTCTTGGTCACCGGGCTGTCGCTGGTGATTTTGAGTCTTGCCGTGAGTGCATTGGAAAATCGGTTGGTCAAAGACATCCACCAGCGCGTGGATTTACCATCCACGACCACAAATTCCGTATCCTCAAAGTTCCACAAGAACCCGTTGTACATCAACCACGCGGTCTTCAGCTTGAGTGCCGTCGAGAAGTTGTGCGTCATCTCAATGCCCATCGCTTCAGACGGCGACGCGGCCTGCGCATCAATCGGGCTTTCTCCCGTTGGGTCAGGCGTGCCAATCAACCGCGGGCGAGGAGTGAAGCGAGTGTAACCGCTCGCATACATCAATTCAAGATCATCGAATCGCGAAAGTCGGTACTCAAGGTTGATTCGATTTTCATACGTCTGGAACCCTGCCGGCTGAGTCGGGTTACTGTTCCACCGCCCTTGCAGCTTTTGACGTATGCGCAACTGAATCGGCCACACCGGGCGGTATGTGACCTTGGCCACCCAACGGTAGTAGTCGGCCTGATCTGCGACACGCGTCCAGTTGTCAATTTCATTCACTAGAAGAATCGGCCGTGACAACTGGTAACGCGACTCGAAGTAGATTCCTTGCTCAGCTTGCGGCGACGGTGAGTTACGTTCCAGTTGCGCGAACGTCTCGGTGGCCAGATAGAACTCGTCTTCGTAGGTCGTGCCGTTATAGCGCGAGTAGTTGGCGAATCCGCGCGAATATGGATTGTCATACCCGATGGAATAATCGCGGAATACTCCCAACAAGGTCAGCGAATTCCACTGGGCATGGGCCGAAGCCACAAAAGCATGCGGATCGTCACCCAATTGCAATACTCCGCCGTTCTGTTCGATTTCCGCGTACTCGGCCGCGAAAGTGTAGTTCTTCACGACGTGCATCAGGTCGAGGCCAAACGTCCGGCGCACGCCCTTCGCGCCACTCCAAAATGAACCGTCCACGCTTGAATAGTGTCCCGTACGAATCTCGGGATTGACGGCGTTATCGGCAATCTCGTCGCGTTCGGCCGGGTCAATCACAGAATACAGATTGACCGTCGTGTCAATGCCGCCGCGAGTCACGGCGTCAAACTGATACGCTTCGCCGATCGAAGGATGAATAGCGCGGTTATATGAGAATTCCGTCGCAATCAGTCCAATGGACGATCCAACAAACGGCCGGTAAGCTAACTCACCGCCCAGCGCGACCTCGCGCACGGCATCAAGCATGGATTGCTTGCCTTCAAACGCCTGAACAAAAACCGTGTCGCCATTGGCGAGCTTCTGCGCCGTGGGGTAGATGTCTTCATCCGTCCGCGGCACAAGCGTAATCAAGCGGTTCAGCGATCCGTCCGGATTAAGGATCGCATCCTTCTTTTGCGAAGACAAGAATGCGACAGCCTTAAAGTTCTTGTACGATGCTTCAGCAGCCGCGCCGCGCAAAGTGAACTCTCGTGATCGTGACAGATCGGGCGCGATGCCCGTCAGTCGCTTATCAAAACCGAAACCGGAATAGCGCGGATTGAAGAAGTCTCCGCTTTCCATCGCGACGCCTTGTCCAAGCGAAATCTGATAATCACCGAAATAGGCGCGATCCAGATGCAATTTGCCGTACTGTTTCTTCTCCACTCCGGCAAACCACTTCATCTCCGGCACATGTGCTCCGGCAACATCCCAATAGTAGGTTTTTTCGCCAAGGCTGCGGTGCCACAGCGCACCGGCCTTATAGTCGCGCGCATAGGTGAAGCGCAACTTGTGGCTCACGTCCGGCGTCGGATCAACCAGCAACTCCGGATTGATGGCCAACTCTTCGTCGGCGAAGAACGGCGTGTCGTAGGCACGAAACGTATAGGCACCGTGCAGTTCGCGCGCTGCTTCTCGTTCATCGTAGGACAAGTAGTTGCGTGCGTTGCGGTAGCCCCACGACGACAGACCTGGCACGGCGCGCAGGTCACGTGAGCCGCGAATGCCGCCTTGTAGTTTGACCTGGTTGTAGATCGCAACAGCATCGGCAGGCGACACATTCTGCAAATCCATCAACTCATCAAGTGACGCCTCATTGACGTTCATTGGCTCAAGCATGCGGTCAATCCACTCGTCCACTAAGCCAACGTTTGTGCCTTCTTCCGTGCCGAGATTCTCGATACGGTAATAGGCATCCTCGATGCGATCCATACGGTCGTCACCGGGGCGGGGCGGATTTACGCGCACGAGATCACGCAGTGACAGGAGCGTCTTCGCGTCAATTTCGGGCAGGTCGCCGATCTCGTAAATATTCTTGAATGACCCTTCATAAACCAGACGTTCCCAGATGGCGTTGGCCTGTTGGGGCGAAAGCGGAAGCGCATCTACTTGCGCTCGGGTCGCATTGTTGAGATCAAGCGGCTCTGCTGCAAGCCTCAACGTCACAAGCAGGAACAGCGCAACGGCGATAATCGTGCGCATCACGCTTTCGGCTTCCAGATTTGACCAAGCGTCTGCGGCACGTCGAAACCAACACTAATCGCGTGGGACGGCGACAGAACTGGGTGATACAAGAACGAATAGTCAATACTCATGTCGCGGTAGAAAAGTCCAAATCCCGCCGTGAAGATATTGGGATTGGACATGATACCCACGCGAAGGTGGAACGGCTCGACGACTTGCAAGTCACCGCCAGCCTTGAATACGGTGCCGCCTTCCAAACGTCGTTCGATGTCGAAAGTCGTCTTGACGCCGAAATACGGCTCATACTGCAAACCGCCGGACATCGAGCGCGGCAAGTCGCGTTTCATTTCGGCGCCCATTTGCGGATGATTCACGTTGTGAATGACGCCAGCAAGCGTGAACCTGTCCCAGACTTTCGCCGTCGCGCCGAGGTCAATGCCTACGACAGTGGCGCTGCCCAGATCATAGCTGCCAGACGGGCCGTCCACCGATTCTCCGAGCGACCACGAGATCAACTTCAGCGCGTAGCCAAAGCTCAGCGCAGAGTGAATATCTTGCTGCAACAGAATGCCGTGAGCGATTGAAATTTCTGTTTCACCGGAGATTGTCTCACCGCCCAAGCGCGTGCCCAGACTTTGAATCGCTACGCCGAGCGATCCGGCCTTGCGCGGCAATGATGTAAAGCCGGACGCTGCAAGATGGGTGAGGAACGATGCGCCATACGGCTGATGATAAGCCAACCTGCCACCGGTCCCGTGGCTCAAAGCAAGGCCGGAGGGATTCCACAGCACGGCATCGCTTCCGCGCGCGGCGGCTGTAAAAGCTCCGCCCATGCCTTGCGCGGCCGGAGTGGGAAGATGCGGGTTCGAGATGAGCTGTGCGTTAACGGTGACGCACAGGGCGCACACCAGTATCAGAATTGCGATAGATTTCATCACAGTCGGGTCCCCACGACGATAGGCTTCGTGACGGACTCGGTTTCTCCTTGAACAATGGATTCGAGATGGAGAATATACGTGCCGATGGGCAGGAGTTCATTCAATTCGTCGCGGCCGTCCCATTCGATGTGCTGCGGACCACCGCCGCGTTTGTCCACAAGCGTATGCACGAGCTGACCGCGCAGATTGAAGATGCGTAACCGTACGTTACCTTGCGGCGGCGCGTCGTAGGTGATTGGGAAAGTCTGTCCGATGTCCGGCGCGAATGCTCGATTGGGAACATCGAGAATGAGCTTGCCGGATGATGCTCCCGCCGGTTCAGGATCGGTGAAGTCTTCGGCATAGCCCGCGAGCATTTGGAAATCGCCGTTGAAGGTCGAAGACGGCCCGGCGATGCTCACGCGGCGGTTGACAAGGTCACCTAACTGGACCCACTGCTCATCAATATAGACGCTGTCCAGCAGCATTGAATCCCAAATACGAATCGTGATATTGCCCGATCCGTCGTCCATGAAAATATTGGTGCCGCCGCCGACATTCTCGTCCACCTGACGGACGTAGCCGGTCGTTTGACACCATGTGCCCGAACCTGTCAATATGGGGTCGGACACTGCGACGATCTGCGCCTGGGTGCGCAAATCGCCGGTTCGAATAACAATCGGTTCGGGCAACGGCTGGTTTTCGGATAGCACGCGAACGTCTGGCGAGTTCGGCCCGGCGGCAAACGATCCCATCTGAATGGCACTCGAGAATTCCGTGACAATACCCGTAATCTCGATCAAATTTCCACGGCGGATTCCGGGGAAAGTACTGGCCGCGCCTGTTTGGGATAGACTAAAGCCGCGGCCACTGTTGTCCTGAATGAAAGCCGAGATACGGCGCGAACCGGAAGAAGTCGTGACGTCTTGCACGAAGTTCACGACACCACGAAGTGTCGCGGGTAGGCCTTCATAAGCGCGAAAGTCGTTGTAGATATCGGCAATCAGCGTGACTTCCGTTGCGTTATAGCCGCCGAAACCCATTGTTGCCTCGGGTAGCACGTTCCCGGCCAGGTCGCTAATGTCAGTCACGGTAACCTGATAAGCTGACTCTGACGGAAGCGATTCCAACGTTTCAACCTGAATTGTGCGGCCATCACTGAAAAGTTGCGCCGATACGACGTGCAGCGCCGGGAATTCTGGATTGGTCACCTCCACGATATCAAAGAGGCTCAAGTCACCGGCTACGTCTATCGCCAAGCGCTCGTTGAACCGTAGATTGACGTTGTGTTCGGTCACGGTTTCCGCGATGAGCAATTGAGGTGCGCGGCGGTCAATAATGCCCATGTCTGAATCGAAACGCGGGGCAATCATATGCTTTGGGGTACTGTGGTAGTCCACACACCCCCGGATGAACATGAAACTATCGCCCTCAGCGGGTGTGTACTCAAGTCCAAACTTCCCAACAATAACTCCCTCGCCAGAACCGTCGGTGACGTTCCACTGCTGGTATAGCGAAAAGTTTTCAGTATTTGTAACAACACAAGCGCCGACATATACAAACCCACCTTCATATGCCTCCGCAGAATCTGGCAGGATTGACGTCCGAATTGTATCAGGTAGCGGAATTGTCCCCGTCCCCAAAATCGTTGTTGAGGAAACGCTTGATAATTCCGTTATGCCGTTGAACTCCTGTACTCGCGCAGTCACTTGCACACAGTCTCCCGGCGCAACTGTAGTAGGTGATGCATAGACATAAATTCCACTCCACGGCCCTCCGCCCGGGTCGCTCATGAAGAAGCTGCTGCCACCGTCATAATTCGATCCGGTGACGATGCCCGTGACCGTTATGATCTGTCCATTATACGGTGATTCCCCACCCGTAGGGTTTCCAACATACTGAATGTCAAAGATCGAGAGATTGATCGAACGCACGAGGAAACTGTACAGCGTTTCTGGTGCATCTTCAGGCGACAAAGTGCGCGCGCCTTCGCCATCGCGAACGGACAAGTAAAAATACGTGAAGGTGCGCTGTTGACCGGCAGGGAGTATTGCGCCCCACACGCCGTCACCGGCCGCGCCATCGCCGTGCGCGCCATCATCAAACATGACAGCCGCGGCGAAGTTGCCGGTATCACCAAACCGGTAATAAACCAACGCCTCCGACACGTCATTGTTGTCATCGCTAATCTGCGCAGTGACTGTCACTGGATCAACGCCTGTCGGTTGTTCCGGTGAATAGCTCACGCCGCTGACAAGCGGCGGACGGTTGGAGGTAAATCCAAAATCTTGGTCGCCACGCGGATTGATTGCGAATTCATTAGACTGATACGAAACAATGCCTCGCAAGAACTGGAGCGTGTCGCCGACAAATGGCTCGTAGAGGAAGTTGAATCCCTCGCGTACACGCAATGGCCCGCTGCCGTCATTGACGATGAACCCGCCGCTGACGATTTCGGTCACCACAGGATCAGTAAGTTCGACAAATACGCCTTCGAGCGGCTCGGTCACGGCTCCGGTCGCGGTCAACAGCACGGTAATCGGCAATGCCGAGGCAGTAGGGCCGGATAGCAGCTCGGGATTGTTGAGGCGCGTTTGGCCGCCGCTTTCCGCGACCGTGGCCCGGAGCACGACCGAGTCACCCACTGCGAAGGTGCGTGACTGCGTGTCGAAGACCAGCACGCCGCTCCACGGCCCGCCGCCAACGTCCGAGATGAAATACTGCAGGCCGGAACTGCCGAAGCCATAGGCGGAAATCAGGCCAGTGACCTCAACGGACTGACCCACCAACGGTGAGGCTCCGTCGGGCGCTTCGGTGAACTGAATCTCATGAACAGAGATTGGCTGACCGAATGCGTAAAGTGATAACAATAAAATACTTAGTCCAGACAGGACAGGGAGTCGCATAGGGATCCGCTGGGGGAAAGTGGAGGGAAAGGCGAGGAATCTAAAAGGAATCTGCAAAATACGGAAAATCTCCTCGAAATTCAAGGCGCACTACCTGTAGCATGTTATAGATTTGCATCAGCTTGGGCCAACTTCGAGAGGGTTAGAGAATTGTATTTTGGGCGGGTTTTCACTATTTTCTAAGCTATGACTGTCTTTTGGAGCCGCCTTGGCTGGATTACTCTCATGCTCACCTCTGGCCTTGGGCGGGCTTGGGCGGGCGACCTGGCGCTCGATTCCACACGTGCTTCGCAATTCTGGCTCTATTGGGAGGCCGGGGATACCACAGAAGCGCGGGCCGTGCTCGATTCGACGGGACTGCCTGCCTCAGGCAAATGGGACGACCGCGCCAACTTTCTGTCAGCTTACATAGCCTGGGCCGATTCTGATTTCGCGATTGTGCCCACACTCCTCGACCTGGGAGTTCCCGACGAACTCGCACCGCATGCGGCCTGGCTGCGCGCATCAGCTTTGCGGTCGTTGGGACAGCCGCATCTAGCCGCAATCTATTGGCGCGAGCTATTGACCTCGCCGCTGCCTGACTACCGCGACACGGCAACCCGCGAGCTGTTCCTCGATGCCCTCGGCCTCGGCAAGCGAGACACGCTGGAAACGCTTGCCAGAATCGCGCGGGAGCAGGAGGTGGATCGCTCGCTCCGGCAAGAGATTGACCTCGCAATCGCCGACCTGCTGGCGCGCTCGGGCAGGCATGCAGAAGCTGCAACTCGCTACCGTTCTGTGTATCTTGTATCTCCTGCCACGAGCTTTGGCAAACGCGCGCAAGAGACGTGGGAGAATTACGCGACACGGTATGGCTACACGCCACCGGCACTCACTTGGCAGGACGAGTGGGAAGAAGTGCAGCGGCTCGAACAAACCGGTCAACGCGCCGCAGCCTACGAAAAGATTACGTCGTTGCGCCAGCGCGGAAAATACTCTGTACACGACGAGCAATTGATCGCCCGGCAGGTGCGGTTGGCCATCGCATTGCGCCGTCACGATGACGCGAAGCGTTTATCGCAACAGCACCTGAAGCAGTTTCCCAGTTCCGAGTATCGCGATGAGATGCGGTTCTCGCTCGTGCGTGCCGCGTACTTGACTGATGATGATACGCTCGCTTTGAATACGGCGCAGGAACTTGCGCGAACAGGCACCGCATCTAACCGCATCGCCGAGTCTTGGCGCTTGATTGGACTCTTGCACATTGATCGTGATCGTCCCGCCGATGCAGCGTTGGCGTTTGACAAATGGGTGAAAGCCGCCGCTGGAGGGGATGGCGCCGACGATGCGCTGTGGAACCGCGCGTGGGCGCGTTTTCAGGCAGAACAATTCGCAGGTGCGGCTTCCGATTTTGCGCGCCTTGCCGAGACTTATCCGCGCGGTGGTTATGTTCCGGCTGCACTCTATTGGGGTTCCCGCTCTTTCCGACGCGCCGGTGAGGATGGACGTGCCGATAGTCTTTGTGCATTGCTCAAGACACGCTTGCCGTATTCATACTATGGTCAATTGAGTTGCTCTGATGCTCCGCCGCCGACTCCCGACGTGAAAGATTTTGCGCCCTTAAGCCTCGACCAGTTGGCCGCGACCGGCGGCAAACATACACGCGCTTTTGCGCAGCTTGCGGCCTTGGGTCTCTGGGAGCTTGCGTTGCGCGAATGGCCACAAGTAGAGGCAGAGTGTGGCCAACGGGCAGATGTGGCATGGTGGCGGCCACTGTCATATTGGTTGAACGGTGAGCGTTTCGAAGCGTGGCGCTGGACGATCCGCGAGATGCGCGATGAAGCGGCGTCAGCAGGTGCACGACCCGACGAGTTTTTCAAGCTCTGGTATCCGCTCGACTATGAACCGGCGCTCTTGGAAATGTGCGGGCTGTACAAGGTGGATCCCTATCTCGCGCTCGGCGTTATCTGTCAGGAAAGCCACTTTGACGACAAGATCGTCAGCCCGGCCGGTGCGGTCGGCTTGATGCAATTGATGCCCGCCACGGCGCGAGAGCAAGCGAAACGTATCGGTCAAAGTGTCACCGAAAATGAACTCTTCAGCGGCACGCGCAATCTCGAAATTGGCGTAGCGCACCTCGCCGACTTGATGCGCGACTTAGACGGTGACACGATATTGACTCTGTGCGCCTACAACGCGGGTATCAACGCCGCACAGCGCTGGCAGCGTGAATTCGGTCATCTTCCTCGCGACATGTTCGTCGAACGCATTCCGTATAAGGAAACGCGTTTGTACGTCAAGCACATCTTGCAGCACATGGCGGCCTATCGCCGTCTTTATCCTCAACTCATGCCGGAAAGTCCGGCAGTCGAACCGTAAACCCATGTCATACACCAAAGACGAGCTGACCAAGCTGACTCATCTCGTGCGCTGCGCCGGTTGAGCGTCTAAGATGGATCCAGCGGTGCTGGATATCATGTTAGAAGGCTTGCCATCGCGCCGCGATGAAAACGTGCTCGTCGGATTTGACTTTCGCGACGATGCCACGGCCTATCGTCTGCCCTCGGGTGAAGTGATTGTGCAGACGCTCGATTTCTTCACGCCGGTCGTAGATGATCCCTACGATTATGGCGCGATAGCGGCGGCAAATTCTCTATCCGACATCTATGCGATGAACGGCAAGCCGCTCTTTGCTCTCAACATTTGCGCGTTTCCCAAGAGTCAGCCAGTCGAATTGTGGCGCGAGGTTCTTCGCGGTGGCGCGGACAAAGCGCTGGAAGCGGGTATTGTGATTGCAGGCGGTCACACAGTAGATGACACCGAACCGAAATACGGATTGGTGGTGACAGGAATCGTAGATCCTAATCAAATCTGGAGCAATGACGGCGCGCGCGCGGGTGATGTGCTGTTGCTGACGAAACCGCTCGGAACCGGAGTTGTCACAACGGCCTTGAAGAACGAAGCAATTACCGCCGCGGGTGCAGCGGACGCGGTTCGCTGGATGAAAGAGCTGAATCGCGCGGCCGCTGAAGCGCTATCTGGCCACGGGTTGAAAGCGGTGACGGACATCACCGGCAACGGACTGCTCGGGCACGCTGCTGAAGTTGCACGCGCATCAGGTGTGAAGTTTATTATCCATGCAAACAAATTGCCCGTTTTGGAAGCCGCATTGCCTCTGGCCGAGCAAGGTAAGGTTCCCGGCGGTACACGTTCAAACAAGCTATACTTGGGTGACTACGTGCAGATGAAAGATGTTCCGCTGGTCTTGCAGTGGATCTGTTACGACGCGCAGACATCCGGCGGGCTGTTAGCGTGTGTCCCGCGTGGCGAGATTGTGGCTGTGATGCGGTCACTGGAGAAAGCGGGAGTATTCTTCTGCGAGATCGGTGAAGTCATTCCCGGTGAAGGTATTGAGGTTCGCAGCGCATGAAACCCATTCGTTTGGCAATCGTTGGCGCTACGGGCATGGTCGGGCAAACGACTCTCGCTGTATTGGAAGAGTGGAAGATTTCGCTCGCAGAATTGCATCTCTATGCCTCTGCGGAGTCTGCTGGACGCACGTTGACGTTCGCCGGCAAAGAAATGCGAATCGAAGCGATTACGGAGAAGATTGACGCTGACTATGCGATCCTCGCATTATCCGCGGACTTGGCGAAATCCTGGGCATCGCTGCTGCGCGACAAGGGCCTACGAGTGATTGATCATTCGAGCGCTTGGCGCATGGATGCTGCGGTGCCGCTCGTGATTCCAGAAATAAACTCGCATACGCTAAGTTCGGAAACAAGATTGGTAGCAAATCCAAATTGTTCTGCGTCCGTGATGCTGATGGCACTGGCACCGCTCGAAAAAGCAATCGGCATGAATCGTGTTATCGCTGCAACCTATCAAAGTGTGAGTGGCGCAGGCATCGCGGCGGTGGATGAATTGCGCGCACAGATGAAGGATGCAAATATTCCGGCACGTGCCTTACCTCGCCGTATCAGCGGAAGTGTTTTGCCCGAAATCGGCACACTGGATCCGACGGATTACACCGGCGAAGAAACGAAGATCGCGCTGGAAATTCAGAAGATTTTGGAACGGCCTGACCTTCACGTGTCGGCAACTGCGGTACGGGTTCCGGTTGAAGTCGGACATGCCGCCGCAGTCAGCATTGAATTGAAAAGAAACGCTACAATCTCCGAGATTCTAAACGCACTTGAACATTTCCCCGGACTGCAATGCGACGGCACGGGATATGCGACGCCACTCGACATTGCCGGAAAGCAAGAAGTCCGAGCGGGCAGAGTTAGACTCGACCCGCTCGATTCACGATGGCTTCATATTTGGGTAGTCGGCGACAACACGCGCAAAGGAGCGGCCTCAAATGCAGTTCAAGTCCTACAGCATTGGGCTTCTCTTTAGACTCTTGGCAGCCGCAATGCCGATTATCGCGTCGGGCCAGCTGACGTGGAGCAATGATGTTGTGGTGTTCGGCACGGAAGATGACGAACGCCAGCCGCGCGTCGTCTCGATAGGAGAGGGGGCGTTCCGCGCATACTGCGTGCGAAACGACTCCTTGCTCAGCATGCGCAAGTCCTTTCAGTTCGGCAATCTCTGGGAACAATTTGAGAATCTGCCTTTAGGAATTGGCCTTAAACTCTGGTGTGCGGCGGCAGACACAACAAGATCCTATGCGCTGACGTCTTCACCGCTTTCAGTCACTTACACACCGCATTCGTATAGCGCCTGGCCGCCCGCGCCGACGATAAATGTTCAGCCAGATAGCGGCGCGCTATTGGCGGCGCACTTGTTCACTGACGTGGATTTTCAGCCCGGTGACTCGTACCTGCATCTCTTTGTGCTCGTCCGCTCCGCGGATAATACTGCGACGCTGCTCTATCGCAAATCCACAGACCACGGTGAAACTTTCGACGCCTATCGCGAGGTTGCCACAGGGCTTGATGTGGAAGATTCAAGCGCGCATGTATGCGGAGCGGCCACTTGGAGCGGCGAAGACGAACGCATTTGGGCTGCAACAACACTCGACCGCCCCGGCACAATCGGCGAACAGATTTCGCTATTCTATTCAGATGATTTCGGCGACTCGTGGAGCGCAGCGGTGACGCCGGATTCGAGTTCGTATGCGCAATACGACCCTTCAATCTCCGGTCGCGGCGAGTTACTGGCCATGGCCTATAGCCGCCGCAACAGCACGTCTTTGGCGCGCGAAGTGTTTTACACATACTCACCGGACAATGGGGTCGCGTGGCTGGAACCCTTGCAGGTGACGAGCCACGCTTTCGACGATCTGTCTCCGCAGATTATCGTCACCAATACATCTGTCGGCCTGCTTTTCGCGCGAGCACCGGTGCTGCAGGCGCTGGGCACGTTGTACTACCGATTTGCAGACGCGGCAGAACCGTGGAATTGGCTTGAAAATGAGCGCGACATAAGCGCAACAGATGGCGTGATGCTCGATGATGGCTTCGCCATTGCACCGGACAGAGGCTATTGCGCGGCAACTTGGACAGGGCACATCGTTGGGGACGATGGCGACGTGTTCTTCGACGGGCAATGGCGCGGCCTTTCAGTTCGTGAGCAACAGGAAGATAGGCCGTTGCCGAATTTTCGCCAATTTGGGAATCGAATTGAGATTGAGATCCCTGATCGTCGTACTGGTGAAGTCAGGCTCGTTAACCTGTTGGGGCGCGAAGTTGCGCGAGTGAATGTTAGCACGGGGCGGCAAATATGGCAGTTGCCGATTGGATTGCCGTCAGGGAATTACTGGATCGCTGCCGAGCACGCATTGCCGGTACGCGTCACAATCATGCGGTAACGCACATAATTGCGCCGACGAAAAAGGCTCCCGATGGGAGCCTTTTTCAGTTGCTTTAGAAACGCGTTACGCTGGTTCAGGGATCAAAATGTCCTTCTTTGGCGTTCGCGCGATCAGCATTTCAGCAATCAGGAATGCCAGGGCCAGATACATGAACAGCTTCCACAACTCACGACCACAGCGTCCTTCACGAATAGCCGTTGCGACATTCTCGCCCGGCTCAAGCGCACTTTGCTTACCTCCCATCAGCGCGAGAGTTTCATCCGCAGTAACGGGCTCTATGAGGCTCTCGTTGCGCGGCGCGTTGACAACAATCGGCCTGACCAACTGCGCGTTCTGTTTGAGTGAGTAGATTCCGGTTTTCGCCAGCGGCGGTATCTTGAGCAGCTGCCCGCCTGTGACTGGCGAACCAGTTAAGCGAATACTCTCGGCATCCTGCGCGAGTTCGTATTGCATCCCCTCCGCGCTTCGCAACAGCGTCTCAGCGCCTTCGCCAACGGTTAGCACGAATTGTGATCCCGCGCTGCCGCTGCCGGCCAGATAGGCCGCGCTGGCGGTCATCAACGGCGAGAAAACTCCGGCCCGGAACAGTGTGGACCATTGCGGATCAGGCGAAGAAGTCAGGAACAGCGCGCGCCCGCGTCCCTTGGCAGCTTCAATCAAGTATGCACTGCCACCTGCGCCTTCAATTATCGTCGAAGACGTCGTTCCTCGTGCAGTGGTTAAGAGGCGTGTGAATTCGGGCGATATGTCAGCTGGTTTCTCTTGAAAAATACCTTCAAACAAGGGATGCGCCAAGTCAACGCGTGCCCAATGCGACTCGGCTTCGCCAAGCGGCTTGGCCTCAAGTGGCGCGGGGAGTCCCACGCTTTGCATCCAACCCGCATGCGCCCGAGTGTCAAAGTTGGGGCCGCCCGCAATCAAGATACCCCTGCCGGTTTGCAAATACGCGGTGACACGCTCGCCGAACGCGCCACTGACCGCGGGTGCGTCCACAAGGAAAATGGCGTCAAAAGCCGACCAATCTTCGGCTTCAAGCTGCTGTGGGCTGAGTTCAAGCGTGTGAACGAAGGACTCGCCGCGTCCGCTGGGGTCGAGTGCTAAGGCCGTGAGCGCACGCGCAGGACCATCGGCACCTGCCACGGCCACGTTCAGGCGCGCAGGTACTTTGAGCACGAACCGCAGCACATCGTCGCCATTGAACGCATCTGCGTCTTCCATGCGCACATAGCCGGCGAGTTCACCAACACCATCCGGAACGAAGCGCACTTGTTCGGTACGCTCTTCACCTGTTCTCAACGAAACGCGCGTCTGCGCCACTCGTTTTCCGTCAAGATAGACACCGACAATGCGGTCGTTCACATCGCCGTTGCCGGAGTTGGTCGCCGTGAATTCTAACTCAACGGCGCGACCCGGCGTAATGAGTCGTGAGGTAATATCCGCGCCGGTCAACCCAACGTTGATCGCATTGTCGCTTCCGACCTTAACCACAAACAACCTCACATCTTCGGCAATAACCGGCTGCGCTGGAAGCTCCTTCGGCCAGGCACTGCCGCTGAAATCGGAAAGTACGTAAACCTCTTTCAGCAAGTTCTGCGACTTACCCAAAATCAACCGTGCCGACCCCAAAGCGGCCACGAGGTCACCGCCGCCCTCCGTTGCGCTCGCGCTTTCGATCGCTTCGCGCAAGAGTGGCGCATGCTGCGTCGGAGTCTCGGGAAACAATTCAGGTGTAGCATCGGCCCACACAATTTGGATTTCATCGTTACTGCCGAGCGACTGCAAAATCTCTTGCGCCCGCATTTGCATTTCCCTGAAGCGGGTGCCACTTTGGGCCTCAGTGGTCATCGAAAGGCTGCGATCCAGTACGAGCACGACCGACGCACGCGCTTCTCCGCCACCCAGCAATCCCGAATCCGAGCGCAGCACAGGCCGCGCCATTGCGAAGACCAAAGCGAGGATTGCCAGCGTGCGAAGTGCCAGCAGTATCCACTGCCTGACTCGCACACGCCGCATCTTTTGCCTCTGCATCTCTTGCAGAAAACGCAGAGTAGGGAAATCCACCTGTTTGAACCGTTGCCGGTTGAGCAGATGGATTAGAATCGGTATCAGTCCGAGCGACAGCGCCGCCAGCAGCGCGGAATTCAAAAAAGTCATTGAGCGGCTTTCGCCATTAAGAGATCTTCAATCAATTCAACCAGCAAGTGACCGCACAACAAATGCGCCTCCTGAACACGCTGACCCGAATCTGACGGAATGTGAAGCGAAAAATCGAGTAATTGGTCGAGCGGAGTTGGGCCGATTCCAAGAAAGCCAACGCTCTTGCCACCAACCGCCGCGGCGGCCTGCGCCGCTAACAAAAGATTGGAGGAGCGTCCTGAAGTGGACAGCAAGAACAGCAGATCACCTTTGCGCATATGCGCCTCAATCTGGCGTGCAAACACCCTGTCAAAGCCGAAATCGTTTGAACACGCAGTCAAGAGCGAAGTGTCCGTTGTTAGCGCAAAAGCCGAAAGTGCGCCGCGTTCGCGGTGTGCCGAAAGCCGCACGACAAACTCAGTCGCGAGATGCTGACATTCAGCCGCCGATCCGCCATTCCCGCAGAAATACAATGATCCGCCTTGCTTCAATGTGCTTGCGGCCTGCTCGGCGATGGCCGTCAAGTCAGACAGACAGTGTTCGGCGAGTTGACTGTGCATCGCGGTCGCTTCATGCACTGCGTTCTGTAGTTTTTCAAGTGCGCCGACAATCACGGATTCACCGGGCTTGTGGGAATGTTCTGTCATGCGGGCTACTTTCCTGAAGGTGCGAAGCGACCAACTGTATGCGGCGCGTTAGCCAGGACTTCAGCCAATGCACCGGCATCCTTCCCGCCAGCAGTCGCCAGATGCGCCTTGCCGCCGCCGCCGCCTTTAAGCGGTTTGGCGAGTTCCTTGACAATCGGTACGGCATCCCAACCAGCCTTTACCAAGTCCTGCGTCACCACAACTGCGAGTGCCGGTTTATCTTCGACAACAATTGCTAAGACACCAATGCCAGTGCCCAGCGCGTCACGGAGTGCGTCGCCCATCTCTTTCAACTGATCGAGATTTTGTGCGCTGACCTGTTGCGCCACAAGCTTGAAGCCGTTCATCAATACCGCTTGCGATACCAGAGATTGCATCTCGCTCTTGGCCGCCTGTGCGCGCAACTGCTCGAGTTCCTTCTCAAGCTTTTTCTTCTCATCAAGAGTCAGCTTAAGTTTTTCGGCTGGATCACTGCCCGCGCTGCCCAACAGATCCACGAACTCATCTACCTTCATGCGTTGCGTCGCGAGGAAGCGCCATGCGGAGTCACCGGTCAGCGCTTCGATCCGGCGCACACCAGCCGCCGCCGATGTCTCGGCCTTGATGACGAAAACGCCGATATCGCCCGTGCGCTTGACGTGACAGCCGCCGCACAATTCGCGCGAAACCACGCGTTCATCATCGGCGATTTCCACCATGCGCACTTCGTCGCCATACTTCTCACCAAAAAGTGCCATTGCGCCGAGCGCCTGTGCTTCTTTCAAGGCTTTGATTTGCGGTCTTACGGAGTAGTTTCCACGAATCCACTCGTTGACCTGTGCTTCGATATTGTGCAGTTCGTCCGGCGACGGCTTCTCGAAATGCGTATAGTCGAACCTCATGTAATCCGGGCCGACGTACGAGCCAGCCTGATGCACATGGTCGCCGAATGCTGCACGCAGCGCGGCATGCAGCAAGTGCGTCGAAGTGTGGTTATACTCTGTCGGCACGCGATGCGCGCGTGTGACAGTCAAGATGGCCTTCATCCACTGTTTCTTCTCGACAGCCGTTGTCAGCTCGGGGTGAATACCCTCGACGCTGGCTGAATGCAGAACTGCCTGGTCGCGTCTTGCCACACCATGAATTCTGACGGCAATCGCGTGTCCTTCGACATGCAACTCGGAAACACCTTCATCAGAGACTTGACCGCCTGACTCCACGTAGAATGGCGTTGTCTTCGCAGTAAACAAGAGCCTGCCATTTTCCGCGTCAAAGTGTAGCGGCAGGATGTCAGTCGAGACAGATAGCGACTCATATCCGGTGAAATCGGTGGCTGGTAACTCACCCTCGAACGTGAAGTCGTCCTTTCCAGCCTTGAACGCCCCCGCAGCGCGTGCTCTGGCACGTTGCTGCTCCATGGCCTTGGCAAAACCGGTCTCATCCACTTCCAGCGAATTCTCGCGCGCCATCAACTGCGTCAAATCGAGCGGAAAACCGAAAGTGTCATACAGCTTGAATGCCTCTTCGCCGGGAATTACCGCGGATTTGTTCTTGCGCAGCTCGTTGACGACCGATTCAAACTGCTCAAGGCCGCGATCCAGCGTCTTGCCGAAGTGCGACTCTTCCGCTTCAATTACCCGCGTGATGTGTGCATGGCGGTCCTTGATCTCGGGGAAGATATGCCCCATCGTATCTACAAGCACCGGCACCAGAGAATAGACAAACGGCTCATGCAATTCCAACTTGCGGCCGAAGCGCGCGGCGCGGCGCAAAATACGACGCAGCACATAACCACGGCCTTCGTTCCCCGGCATCGCGCCATCACCAATCGCGAACGTCAAGCAGCGCAAATGATCCGCAATTACGCGATGCGGAATGCCCGCTTCGTCTTGTGAATACGGCTTGCCCGACTTTTCGACAATCGTGCGAATGATCGGCTGAAACAAATCGGTATCGTAATTCGAGCGGTGTCCTCCAAGAACGGTGGCCAAGCGCTCTAAACCCGCGCCTGTGTCAACGTGCTTGGCTGGCAACTGCACAAGCTGTCCGTCTGCACGCTGGTCATACTGAATAAACACATGGTTCCACAGTTCGATATAGCGGCGCGAACCCGTGTTCACAAACGCCTCAGGATCGCTGTCGTACTCGGGGCCACGGTCAATGTGCATTTCGGTGCACGGACCGCACGGCCCGGTGTCCCCCATGGACCACCAGTTGTCTTTCTTGCCAAAGCGCAGCACGTGCGACGGTATAATATCCGTCTCGTTGCGCCACAGTGCTTCCGCTTCATCGTCCGTTTCATAGACCGTCGCATACATCTTGTCTTTCGGCAGCTTGTACACTTCGGTCATCAGCTCCCAACCCCAGCGGATGGACTCGCGCTTGAAGTAGTCACCAAAGCTCCAGTTGCCCAGCATTTCGAAAAACGTGTGATGATACGGCGACACGCCGACCTCTTCGAGGTCATTGTGCTTCCCAGAGACGCGAATACATTTCTGAGTATCAGCGATGCGCGGTGCGGCCGGTTTGGCGATGCCCAAAAACGACGGCTTGAATTGATTCATGCCGGCATTGGTGAACAGCAGCGTGGGGTCATCCTGCGGAACGACCGGCGCTGAGGGAACGATCAAGTGTTCGCGTTCGCGAAAGAACTCAAGGAATTGTTGGCGGATTTCTGCGGCGGTCATGAGTTGCGTTTATGTGCGGTGAGTCTAATTCAAAATCATGGAGAAGCCGCAATGCAGGCCGATGTAGCCCGTTGCGGCTGTGTTGTCAATGCTAAGAAGATCAGTCAGCGGCCAGGCCGCGACCAATTTTATGGCCGCGCCGGAAACGTCGGGATTGCGCAAAGCAAGATGTGCGACTCCGCGCGCCATGAGTGCTTTGCCTTCAATCGAGCGCCCGCGCAAGTACTCGCCGTCAATCGGCGGCCGCGCATTGTCTTCAGCCGCCGACCACCAGGCAAACGATGAGCCGATTCCAAAATTCAGCTTACGCAGATTGCCCGGCGACCAAAGCGCATCCACGCCGACCTCGCGCTGGTGAAAACGGATGTCGAACGCGGGTGGGGGAGTGGGATCCTCGGTAACGCGGCCATCCGTCGTTAGCAAAGTGAAGCCCGGACTTATCGTGAACGTGCTGAAAGTCGGAAAGTAACCTGTGAATAGCAGGGTCGTTCCCACGGATCCGGGTGCGACGCGGTCACCCTCGATGTCAGCAAAGGTCGAGAAACCGGTCGAAGTTGCGAAGCCGACTTGTATTTCCGCCGAAGAGTAACGGTCGGCGGCCAACGAGGTTCCGCAGAGAACCAAAAGCAAAATGAACACCGTGCGCATACAGCGATTCCTTGTGCAAGCCAATTGTGTTTGACAAAACGGAACAAACTGTGTGCAAGTGATCAGGTGATGTCCTCGGCTGGTGTTTCATCTGGCGGGAGTGCCAGAATCTTGGAAATAACATCAGGTCGGAAGCCCCGCCGGGCCAACAATGCAGTCAGCCTGCGGCGGCGCGTAATCGAGTCGAGTCCGGAGTACTGTTTGCCTTTGCGCTCGACCAATTCGCGAGCGAGTTGGAATTCCTGATCTGCATCTACCGCATGATCTACAGTTGCTCTCGCCACGCTTCCCGAGACCCCGCGTGAAAGCAGGTCACGCGTAAGCGCCATGCGCCCGCGAGGGTGAGACTCCAGCCGCGTTCGAACGAACCCCTCGGCGAAACGCTGATCATCGAGCAACCGTCGCTCGATCAGTTTGGCAATAGCCTGCTCGATCTCTTCCCGTTCGTAGCCGCGCGTCTTGAGCTTGTCTTTCAATTTGCGCACTGAATACGAGCGCGAGGCCAAGAGCTTTACGGCATAAGGCAAAGCAGGTTCGCTCGGTGGTTTCTTGGTAGCAGAGTTCATTGCCCCATCATCGCCTGTGAATCGAAGAACACGCCGATTTGCACGAGGTATGCGTTGGCCGGCCCGATGGACTGCGGATTGGCCGGTTGATCCAGCCCCCAGTGGTAGCTCAACTCGCCAATGATTCCGATACCATTCGTCGAGCCGTCAGTTTTGACTCCCGCATGCACACTGGCGGTGGGGAAATCACCATCGAAGGTGTACTCGAGTCCCCCGATGTAATCATCGCGGTAGGTACCCTGCGCGAAACTGTAGCCCACTCCCATACCGCCATAGAAATCAGGCACGGACGCAGTACGGTACGACAATCGTCCACCCACTTCAATCTGGAAATAGTTGACGCGCGTACCACGCACGGTGCCGCCGGTCATGTTGTTCCAGAAGAGGAAGCTCGGCCCCCAGTACACATGGTCGCGCACCGTCTCAAACCGGGCGTGGGCCGTGTAACCGCCCCCGCCTTGAAACAGAGAGCTGCGCTCAATTCCCGGGCCAGTGTCAGGCGTGCCGGAGTTGGCATAGCCCGTCGCGAATCCGAGATGATACGCGTGCAGCGGAGTCACGCTTGCCATGCAAAGCACGGCAAGTGCGACCGCAAGCTTAAGACTTCTTGCTGCGCGACTTCGTGGTTTCAGGTTCAGTTTCAACAGGGGTCGGTCCGGATTCGGGCGCCACGAAACCCAATTCGCGGCGCACTTCGGCATTGATAGTCTTGAGCATTTCAGGCTGCTCTTTGAGTGTGGAAATTACACGTTCCCGGCCTTGACCCAGTCGCTCTTCGCGGAATGAGTACCAGGTACCTGACTTGTTCACAATTTCCAATGTCGCGGCCAGATCGAGCAGGTCGCCGACCTTCTCGATGCCTTGACCATAGATAATATCAAATTCCGCTTCACGGAATGGCGGAGCGACTTTGTTTTTCACGATCTTGACCTTCGTCCGGTTCCCAACCATGGTTTCGCCGTCTTTAATCGAGGCCATACGGCGGATTTCCATGCGGACGGAGCTGTAGAATTTCAGCGCGTTGCCGCCTGTCGTGGTTTCCGGATTGCCGAACATCACGCCGATCTTCATACGAAGCTGATTGATGAAAATCAAAGAAGTTCGTGAACGTGCCACCACGGCTGTCAGCTTGCGCATGGCTTGGCTCATCAAACGCGCTTGCAAACCGGGCAGCGAGTCGCCCATTTCACCTTCAATTTCGGCTTTGGGCACCAGCGCGGCCACGGAGTCAATCACAATGACGTCCAGTGCGCCCGAGCGGATCAACATCTCGGCGATGTCGAGCGCCTGCTCGCCCGTATCGGGCTGCGAGACCAGCAGGTCATCAATATCCACACCCAACGCGCGGGCATAGATAGGATCGAGCGCATGTTCAGCGTCAATAATCGCTGCTTTGCCGCCGCGCTTTTGCGCTTCGGAAATAATGGTCAGCGCAAGCGTCGTCTTACCGGAAGATTCCGGCCCGTAGATTTCGATGACACGGCCCCGCGGCACGCCACCGACACCGAGCGCGGCATCAAGCGACAACGCTCCGGTCGAAATGACATCCATGCGCTGCACCGGGCCGCCGTCTCCCAGCCGCATGATCGAGCCCTTGCCGTATTGCTTGTCAATCTGCGCCAGAGTAAGATCGAGATTCTTCTGCTTTTCCGAATCGAGTGGTTTGCTCATGTTTTCGTCTCGTCAGGTTGAATTTATACAGGCCGGCCCGTTTCGGCGTAAGTCTTCAGCCGTTCGAACCACAATTTGTATTGGGACAGGAAGGCGCCCATGATGACTTTCTCAAGCATCTTGTTCATGAAGCCCTTCATTTCGTAATCAATCGTGAAGCTCACGGCGCAGCGCTTCTCGGCCAGTTCAATCAGCCTGTAGCTCGTGCGCAGGTGCTCAACTTTGTCTTGTAATCCAGAGCTTCCGCCGGACACGCTTTCAGCGAAATACTCACCTTTGGCGTAGTGTGTTACGGTGGTTTCCAAGGTCACGTCTTTTCCCGCCAGGTCAATCGTGAAGATACGCGAAGCATCCTTGCCGAATCCTCCGGCCGGTTCAATGCGCATATCGCGCACGTTCGGTGCCCAAAATTCCACTTCTTTCGGAACAGTCAGAAGATCCCAGATTTGTGACATTGGGGCTTCAATCTCAGTGGTAATCGTTTGCTTTGGCACGAGTCTTCCCAGTCTCGTTAGGTGGAGTCAGGCCTACCGGCCCAACGAAAAATCTTTCAACACGGTATAAATTGGCCCCTCTTGCCGCAGCGTGCTGCGGACGAGGCTCACATCAGTAACGGTAAACGGTTCGCTTTGCAGATTGAAATTCAGGAACGCCGAGGTCATGCGCTCTTTGCCGATCGGCTCTTTGATACGCGCCACAGTCAGATGCGGCACGAACTCTTTTTCTTCCGGCTCGAAACCCAGATCGTCCATGCGCCCGGCGATGTCGCGCTGCAATTCCTTCAAACTCTTCGAAGGTGTCAACCCCGCCCAATACGCGCGCGGCCGCGTCTTGTTCGGAAAACACCCTACACCCTGAATGGACAAATTGAACGGCTGCGAAACCGCGCAAGCATCCGACAAGTCTTCTTCAATTTTTGGCAGCAACTCCTCGGGAGTATCCCCGAGAAATTTCAGAGTAAGATGCAGGTTCTCCGGCTCGACCCACTTCACTCCACGCCCTAACCACCCGATCTTCTCCTGCGGTTGCCGCAGAATCGCCTGCCAGCTATCCGGCAGCATGATGGCGACGAATAATCGCACTTACTCTGCTCGTCCAGTCAATTGCAGAAAAAGCAGGTACAGAGCAAAGTGCGCCGCACGCACGCGAACCAGTTCCCGGCTCCGGCTTCCCACATGAATCTTGCGGGCAAAAGTGCGTTCTACGTTAGCAATGCCAATCCACACCGTGCCTACAGGCTTCTCATCCGTGCCGCCGTCCGGACCCGCAATCCCCGAAATACTGATCGCCCAATTTGCATGCGCAGCTTTCAGAGCACCCTCTGCCATCTCGCGCACCGTCTGTTCGGACACGGCACCGTGATTCTCAAGTGTACTCGCTTGAACACCCAGCAGATCCTGCTTGGCATCATTCGCGTATGTCACGAAGGAGCGATTCAACCATTTGGAAGCACCAGGCACATCCGTCAGCATCGCGCTGACCAGCCCCCCCGTGCAGCTTTCCGCGACCGTCAGCCACTGCCCGCGATTTGAAAGAATATTGCCTATCACTTGCGCCAGCGAATCTCGGCCCGTGGCATATACGTGTTCTCCTACACGCTCGCGAATGTAGTGTTCTGCAAAAGCGATATCCGCATCGGCCTCAAATTCATCGGTCGCTTGCGAGGTAATCCGCACGTCCAACAACCCCTGATGCGGCAAATAAGCCAGCGACACTCGTCGCGCTAACGGATCCAAATCACCCAGGCGTTCAAGCAATTGTGATTCACCGATCCCCGCCATGCGTAGTGTCCGCGCGGCGTGGCGTGCCCCTCCAAAATGTCTGCGAACAACTGGTTCAACCTGTTCATCCATCAACCGCTCGAGTTCGGGCGGCACTCCAGGAAGCGCAAACAGATGTTTGCCTTTGCGCTCAAGGTAAATTCCCGCGGCCGTTCCAAGCGGATTATGCAACCGCGTCGTTCCACCCAGCACCAGCACTTGATTGCTCGAAGCCGTAGGAATCTCGCGGCCCAGTTTGCGGAAAATATCGGCCACATGCTCGCGCTGTTCAGTTGATTCAATCAGTGGCAAGTCAAAGAGCTTCGAGATTGCCTCACGCGTCAAATCATCCGGCGTCGGCCCAAGTCCGCCTGACAGGACAATCACGTCAGCTCGATTCAGTGCCAAACTGATGGCCGCTTGAATTTCACTCAGCTCATCAGCAACGCACGACGACCAGCGCACCGGCACACCGAGTTCGGCCAGCCGCTGTCCAAGAAAAGCCGCATTGCTGTTGACGGTGCGGCCGAGGAGCAATTCGTCTCCAATCGTGATGACTTCGCTTTCGGGCCTACTGCTCATCAGAACGCGCTCAAAAATTCCGGTTGCCAGCGGTGCAACAAAAATAGCACGACTGCCGCCCAGATTCCTGCCAGCACATCATCGAGCATCACGCCCCACCCGCGCGGCAGTTTCTGTAATTGTCCAGCACCAAGCGGCTTGAAAATATCAAAGATGCGGAACGCAAAAAACGCTGCCGCGAACCCGAGAATCGTGTGCGGCACAACGAGCAACGTGATCCACTGTCCCACCAACTCATCGAACACGACCGGATCAGGATCATCTTTCTTCGGGTTCTTGCGGCGTACTGCGGCAAACTTCCCCGGATCGCGTACGGTGTAACCGTCAATGTAACGGTTCGAGAGCCACACGCCGATTAAAGTCAAGACCGCAAGTGGAATCAGCATCCAATACGATTGGACACCCGGAATGAACCACATAATCGCACACACCAACGCCGAGGCCACCGTTGCGGGTGCCACCGGCGAGTAGCCCGTCCACAATACCGTTGTAACCGCCTCTTCGATGCGTGTTATCATTTAGACGGGGCGGCCGCGGTGCCGGATTTCGCGCAGTAACTCGCGGTTACCGTGCAGGTACTCAATCAACGTGAACACCGTATAGGCCGTGACGCCCGCAAGTATCCACCCAACAATCTTTTCAAAATAGGGAACAGGCATTAAACGCTCGTTCACCCAATGCAGACTTAGAATCGTCAAAGCCACCGCACCCTGCAGAATGCCCTTCCATTTGCCGCTGGTGCGCCGCCCCATCGCCGTGCCAGTCAACGCCGAGAATACTCGCAAGTAGGCCACGACCACATCGCGATAGACGATGATAGCCACCATCCACGCTGCCGCGAATCCCCACACGAGAAATCCAATGAAATACGAGATGCGCGCAATCGTGTCGCTCATTGGGTCGAGTAGCTTGCCCACGTCCGAGACCTGCTTACGCGAGCGCGCCGCGATGCCGTCTGCGACGTCGGTGGCCTCAATCAAAATCGAAACCGCAAGCGCAAACTCGATCGAGTACTTGAACTCGCCCAAATAGGCAATCAGGAACAGCGGCCCCAGCGCGAGCCGCGAAAGCGTGAGCTGATTGGCGAGATTGAAACCGGGAATCATACTTTAACCGTCCACTCTCGTTCGTTCTGCAAGCGCACGCGCAAGTGTGACCTCATCAACGTGCTCCAGTTCGGCACCGATGGGAACACCGCGCGCCAGCCGTGTGGCGGGAATATTATTGTCTTTGAGTTCACGCAAGAGATACAGTGACGTCGCGTCACCGTCGGCAGTCGGGCTGAGCGCGAGGATGACTTCGCGGAAATTCTCGTGTTTTGTGCGCGTCCACAGTTCGGCCATGCGCAAAGATTCTGGGCCGATGCCATCCAACGGGCTCAACACACCACCCAATACGTGATAGACACCGCGGTAGCCAGTGGCTTTTTCCAATCTGAGAATATCCTGCGGCGATTCCACGATACATAACAATTGTCCGTCACGTTTGGGATCGGAACAAATGACGCACAAGTCGCTTTCCGTCAAGTTGCCGCACTTGGCGCAGAGGTGCAATTTGGTCTTCACCAATACTATCGCCTCCGCCAAGGCGCGCGCATCGGTTTCCGTCTGCTTCAAGATGTGCAAAGCAATCCGCTGCGCGGATTTCTTCCCCAGTCCGGGCAATTTGGCGATTTGATCAATGAGCCGTTCAAGCGTGGGCGACATTTGCGACATACTACTTCTTCGCCTTCTCGACCCGGGCCGTCACGTCTTCGCCGCCGAATTGCGACATCACACTGCTGAACAGATCTCCTCCAGCGCCTTCTCCGGATTTCTTTTCGCGCGGTGTCGAATCAATAGATGCTGCCGGTTTCTCTATTGCATTGGCCGCCGCTATCTTGACTCTTGCGCCGGTCACTTCAAGAATGGCCTGTTCCAAGGCAGGAGAGTTACTCTTGATGCCTTCCAAGTGAAACTTCCCCTGATGCAAAGGTCGGATGGTCAAGGTATTGTTTTGCAGACTGACCGTTTCCCAATCGTTGTGTGCAAATGCTGCGGCTGCCGAACTGATCTTTTCGAGCGCATCGCACACTTTCGGCCATGCGCTGTTCAATTCCTCAAGCTCCAGTGGTGCCGTTCGCGCAGGAGGTGGGGCCACAGGAGCGGGTGCGGCTGCTGGAGCAGGTGCGGATGCATGAGTCGGCTTTGGTGTCTTGACTGGAATCGTGAGCTTGGCTGACTCAGCCGGTGCGGATGCAGGCGCTGAGGCAGGTGCAGGACGTGGTTGCGGCGCAGGCGCAGCGGCCTTAGCCGCCGCCGGTTCGTACCCAACCTGGCTTATTAACTCTTTGATAGACGACGCCCGATCCAGGGTCACCCAACGCAACAGCGAAATTTCAAATCTGGTGCGCGGTGAGACTGACCATTTGATATCGTCTTCAAGACTTGCGGCCAGCCGAATCAATCGGAACAAATCCTCAACCGCCAGACTGCCCAATGCGAGACGCAATGCATCACACTCTTCCGCACCGCGCCCCGGTACAGGAAGATTTTGCAACAGAAACACTCCGTCCGTCCAGTAGGTCTGCAACTCGCGCAATAGCAAACCATAATCAGTGCCCTGCCGCGCAAGCGTCTCAAAGTAACCCGGCAATCCGCTCAAATCCTGATTTGCAACCAATTGTGTCGTGCGTTCCAAAATCGCGGCGGAAAGCGTGCCCAACACATTGCGAGTTTCTTCAAGTGTGATATTGTCCGCGCAAAACGCAACGACCTGATCGAGCAACCCTTCTGCATCACGCAGCGAGCCATCGGCGGCACGGGCGATTTGATATAGAGCCTCGGGTTCAGCTTTCCAACCCTCAGCTTCTGCGATATGCCCCAAATGTTGCGCGATTTCCACGGGCGAAAGTGGCCGGAAATCAAATCTCTGCACACGCGAGCGAATCGTTGCCGGTACTTTGTGAACGTCGGTAGTGGCCAAAATGAAAATCACATGCGATGGAGGTTCTTCCAATGTCTTCAAGAAGGCATTGAAAGCCTGTGTCGTCAGCATGTGGACTTCGTCAATGATAAAGACCTTCTTCTGTCCAGCTGCCGGAGCCAACCGCGCCGCTTCGTTGATACGCCGAATGTCATCAACCTTATTGTACGAGGCGCCGTCAATTTCCACCACATCCAGTTCTCTGTCCTCCAACAGTGCCCGGCAGGTCTCGCATTCATTGCAAGGTTCGACCGGCTTGATCTGTCCCGCGCGTTCGCAATTTATAGCGCGAGCCAAAATGCGCGCCGTCGAAGTCTTCCCAACGCCGCGTGGACCGGTAAACAAGAACCCGTGCGCCAGCCTTGACTGTGCAATCGAGTTTTGCAGGGTGCGAGTGATATGCTCTTGGCCGACCACATCGGCAAAGCGTTGCGGCCGCCAGCGGCGGGCGAGGACTTGGTAGGTCATGGAAAAGGGTGGAGTGGCGTGTTGCGGGCTGCAAAGTCCGCACGGCTACCGAACGGAGCAACACGTAACCACGAAATTAGCCGTTTTTTGCCGGAAAGTCAACGGAAAAGAGCAGATTTCTAAACACATGTTCAAATCTAAGTCGTTGTAAGTCAACAAAATATGCTGTTCATCTGTCCAAAGGGGTCGGCGCGCCTCCCCGTTTAGGCAATGCGAGCGTCGTCCCTGCCTTTCGACAAAGCCGCTCTCAAGGTGAGGAGGCCGCCCAGCAAGCATGTGGCTCCCCATAACTCACCCGCTTCCTCAAACACACTGAGGACGCGCGTCCCCTCAGCACCTAATACCCCGAGATAGCGGGGTGCCACTTCAAGCAAAACAACTCCGGACCAAAGCGCGAGGCAAGCGGCCATCCATCGCGCTGACGCTCTTGAGAATGTATGTGTCACGCGAGCGGTCCACACCAACCACGCCACAACCGCCAAGACTACAGGCAGGAAGTAGATAACCCAAATCCCTTTGCCGCCGTCCTCCATGCGGTCCCCCGACGCGATCCAATGCAGAACACCGGACAACCGCTCGTGAATCATTGCGGTTTCGGAGGCCGAAAGAGCCAATGTGAAGAGAGCCAACCCGCCAAGTGACCACCGTGTTTTCTTGAATTCTCTCGCGACAGACCATGCCAACAGCGAAATCACAAGGAGCTTCGAGCTGCTGTACCAGGTGGCAACGGTGCTCTCTCCGTCGAGATTTAAGAACACGTCAATAAACTCGATTCCCGTCGGAAACAGGTTCAGGACCACGAGGAATGAGTCTAACAGGAGTGTGACCAGAATCACACGAGAGGAGTCCGATTGTGTGCAATCCTGCACTATCATGGGGTTGCTACGGTGGGAATCGGTGGATAACTCAAACAACAGTGCATAAGATCAATAATAACTTAGCAGTGCGTCCAACTTATATTTAGCAGTCCTCACACAGATACTATACTGCGAAACTCAGGGTTTTCAAAAGGATAGATACGGACATTTCGGGCAAAAGCATGCTGCTCAGTTGCGCTCTTGGTAAATTGGTTCACCTGCTAAGGGGAAGTTGTGCGCGCGTCCGGGCGCAAAGGCAAAGCCAGACAAAAAAGTCTCGGCAGACATCGCCAGGCGGTCCGCACACAGCGATGAACCACTTACCGTTGCTACCTTCCGGTCCTGGCGGGTTTGGGCGGCCACCACTTGTACGGGGCCCGGCGATATCTGCCGAGGAAATGAAACGCCGCAGGCGTTAGTGGAGCAGAGCGGGATCGAACCGCCGACCCCCACGTTGCGAACGTGGTGCTCTCCCAGCTGAGCTACTGCCCCAGAAGACGCGCAATATACGGAGCCAGACAGCGAATGTCAAGCTCCATGCGGCTTCAGGGGACAGAAAGCCAGAGGCAAGGAAAATCTGAAGTTCGAATGAATACAATATGTTAAGTTAAGGAGCTTGCACGATGAAGAAACTTGCGAAGCGTGTACAGACACTACTTCTGATGGGAGTGATGGCCTGGGTGCTTGGCCAAGTCGGCCAAGTTTGGGCCATGGACCCAAATGCAGAAGATATCACCGGGCCAGACCGCGGCGCGGCGATTCTTGACGATGACTGCGGCGATTGCAGCTTGGACTACACCGGCCTTCGCTGGTTAGGTAGTGGCGGCCAAGGTGGCCGTGGTGTTGTCTATTGGCCGGGTGGGCAGACGGGCAACAACTACGGCGAGATGTGCTTCACGAGCACATGCGAAGCGTGGGGAAACCCGCTCTATGCATGGTGTACGGACGTGTATCATGCCGCTCAGTCTGCCCCGTACGGCGTGGACTTTGACCCCGCCCTGATTACGGATGACTCCTGCCGTTTGGCCCAGTTGACAGCTCTCGGATACCTGTTTGCGTGGACGACGCCGACTTCTATCTTCCAGGACGATGCCTATCAGTTGGCCGTCTGGAAGCTTTCGGACATCCGTAACGGTAGCGAGAATGATGGTATCCCGCACTTCTGCTACGACGCGGGCCGCGGCTATCCTAATTTCGCGGATACTCCGGTCTATCCTTATGTGAATACGCTCTACTGCTCGAATGCCCCGCGTAACGACCAGGCGAATACCTGGGTGTTAGGCTCGATCGGCAAGAATGTCATTCTTCCGGGCGATGTTTGGGCGGATGCCTGCCTCGGACCTTACATTGAGGGAGACTACGCCACCGTTGTGCTGAATTTCTGCCTCTCGCGTGGCGCGTTCGCTGAATCTGTCAACAACCTCGGCGTCGCGAACATTTTGGTGCATTTGAAGTATCGTGTCGGCACGGGCGACTGGCAAACGTGGTCGGGGCTTACTGATGAAGACGGCTGCGTATCGCTGACGATTACCCAGCCTATTCGCGAGCGCCGCGCAGTGGAAGTCGAAATCTGTTCGAATAGCTCCTGGCCGTACCAGATCAAGGGCTGCACCGAAGAGAATTACAATCACAAGCAGTGGCTCGTGATTGCCGGTGAAGTGGACACGCTTTGCACGCGCTGGGAAATTCCAGGTGACAAGTGGTTGTCGGTTGAGCTGGCTGGTTTCGATGCCTATACGACGGCCAATGGTGTTGATCTGCAGTGGAGCACGGCTTCTGAAACGAATGCCGACCGCTGGGAGATTGAGCGTTGCGTCAATGGCATGAACGTCTTCGAGAAGATTGCCGAGGTTGCCGCTCAGAATAGCGCAACTGGCGCGACCTATAGCTTTGCTGACCGCAACGGTGTCAGCGGCACAACCTACGACTACCGCTTGGTTGATGTGGACGCCAACGGTGTCCGCACGGCACACCAGACGGTTTCGGCGCGCTTCGGCGATGCTTCCGCCACCGTCTTGGAATACAAGCTGGCCGATGCTTACCCGAACCCGTTCAACCCGAGCACGACGATTTCCTTCACGGTTCCCGAAGCCGGTGACGTGACGTTGCGTATTTTCGACCTGTCGGGCCGCGAGATTACGACGCTGGTGAACGGCCAGGTGGAAGCCGGCGAGCACACGTTGGAATGGACAGCCGAAGGCCTGCCTTCAGGTACCTACTTCTACACCTTGTCGGCAGCCAACTACACGGCGACCAAGAAGCTCATGCTGCTGAAGTAAGCAGTCGTTCTTGATAGTTTGGACACGGCCCCGCCTCGGCGGGGCCGTGTGCGTTTGGGCCGCCTTGAATATCAGTTCGGGAAGGCGTATCTTGTAGATTCAAATCCGAAGAGAATGCCCATGTTTAGACTATTCAGCATCTTACTGGTTGGCGCGTGTGCCGCGCTGGCTCAAGAGTCTCCGCCGAAAGGCCAGGACCTGCCGTTTGACAAGGCCAATGCGGTTGTGCGCTACGACTGCACGAGCGTTGTTGTTAATCCGGACGGAACGGGCGAGACACTGCGGCGCTATCGCGTTGCGCTACTGACTGATCGTGCGCTGCGTCAGTATTCGCAAGACGAAACCACATATAACCTCGGCTACGACACCGTGGAAGTGGTCGCAGCGCGCGTCTATTTGCCGGACGGGCGGATCGTAAATGTGGATAGCTCGGCCATCAAGGACGTGCCGCTACCCGCCTTCGGGAAATTCTACCTGAACAATGTCCGCGAGAAGATCATCACTTTTCCCGCTCTGGAAAAGGGCGCGGAGATTGAGATCGTGTATCGGGAATTAACTCGCGAACCTCCGATGGATGGCCACTTCAACATGTCGGAGTATTTTGAGCATACCGATCCTGTGCAGCAGAAAGTTGTGCAGGTGTCCGTTCCGGCGGCGATGGCGCTGAAGTGGAAGGTACGCGGCGAGGGAATCAGTCACATCAAGTCTGACCGCGACGGCACGGAATTCCACACGTGGGAAATTCAGGACGTGCCGCAACTCGTCCCTGAGCCGGGAATGCCCCCGTTCCCCGAGACGGCGCGGCAACTTCTCGTGACGACCATTCCGAATTGGGAGACGTGGTCAAAGTGGTACACGGAATTGGCCGAGCCGGAGATGGTGGCCGATTCGGCGATTCAAGCCGAAGTCATCGCCTTGACGAAAGGCAAGAGCAGGGAAGAGGCGATTCGCGCGATCTTCCAATTTGTCTCGAACAAGATTCGCTATGTTGATACGGCGCTAACGGGCCGTAAGGCCGGATATAAACCCGAGTCGGCATCGGTAACGTACCGGAACAAGTACGGCGTCTGCCGTGACAAAGCGGCGCTGATGGTGACCATGCTGCGTGAAGCCGGAGTCAATTCGAATATCGTCTTGATGAATCCGTCGTGGAAGATTGACGGCGAGATTGCCACGGATCAGTTTAACCACGCGATTGTGGCTGTGCGCGATGGTGACTCGACCGTGTTTATTGACCCGACTGTTGAGAAGACTACGGAGTTTCTGGCGGGCAACGAGCAGGATCGCGCCGTGTTGATTTGTGATGAAAAAGGCGAACCTTTGAAGTGGACGCCAGTCGAAGACCCGTCCAAGAACCTCTATCGCGTTTCAGCTATGAGTGAGCTCAGCGATGCAGGAGTTCTGACTTCTTCGATCAAAATTGAGCCGCGCGGGTTTCCGGACCTTGCACTACGCACGCATTTGCAATCCATATCACCAGAAGAGCGCGAGATTCTATTTACGAGTTTCGTTCAAAGTCTTGCGCCGACGGCGCGGCTTGACAGTCTTGCGATCAGCGAACTGATGGATTTGGATCAACCGCTGGTGATTACGCTCAGAGTCAGCGCGACAGACTACGCGATACAGGCGGGCAATTTCTGGGTATTAAATTCCGTGGCCCAAGGGCGCAAACTTGATTTTCTGACGAGCTGGCTGTTGTCCGGAACTGAGTTGCTTGAGCGTCGCTTCCCGTTGCGCCTCGAGTCCACGTTTGCGGTGCAGATGAGCGAGTCATTAGAGTTTCCCAAGGGTTTCGCGGTGCGAAGTCTTCCCGACCCGGTGGATATCAAAGAGCCGGAATTCCGGCTGTCACGCGAATCGAGTTCCAAGGGGAATCGCGTGACCATGAAACAGTCGCTTGAAGTCAGCGCCCTCGACATCCCGTTGTCGCGATACTCCAACCTGTTGGCCATGGTCAACCGCTTGGATTTGCTGGAACGGGGCAGAATCGTTCTAACGACGCGTTCTTAGGACTTTTTCCGGGTCTTAGCGCCACGAATGATAGGCGGGATTATTGCTGTACGAGTGCCCATGGAAGAGACAAAAATACAGCAAGCTCAAGCGACCCAGGAAGCCCTGGAGATTCGCAACCGCAAGATCCTATGGTGGTTTTTGGCGGTCGTGGCGACCTTTGGCGGCACAGTTCTGCCGTTCATGATGGAGAACCAAGCGGGCACGATTCTGTGGTCACTGGGGATTGTTCTGTCGGGGCTTGTGCTCGGGTTGTTGGACTCGCGCCGTCCGTGGGTTTATCCGCTGATGCTGGCGGTTGGTTACACGGCGGTTGGAACAATACTTGGCGGCATTGAGCAATTCAGCGATTGGCTGATGCGTTTGCAACTGGGCGCAACGTTAGCGATTCCTGCCGCGATCGGCTCATACGCCGGCGCGGTAATCCGCAAGTTGGTGCGCGGCAGATTGCAATGGGACGGACCTGAAACGCCGCGCGGTGCGCGTTGGGTCGCGTTGACCGTTGGTTCGATTGCGTCAATCATCTTTATTAAGATGCCCGGACTTGATGGCATGATTTGGTCGTCAAGCTTGCTACTGGGCACGGCGCTGGTGCTGGGGTATTACTATAGCGACCGCTTATGGCGCTGGGTCATTCTGCTTGGCTATGGTATCCCGATGGTGGCGTTTCTGCGTACTTGTCTTGAACTTTACTACTATCCCGAAGCGAACGGCCTATTCCCGATTGAGCTGTCGCTGACGATGGTGCTGGCGGTTCTGCCGACTCTGATCGGCACGATGCTGGGCCGTGCTCTGCATCGCAACCGTCTCCGTCCGCATTGATCCTCTGTTCGTAACTCCTATCCATTCCTTCACGGACCTTCCATGTTGAAGCGTTGCGCTTTTGTTGCCGCGTTCGCGTTTTATTGCGCGGGCGCGTTTGCTGTTACTCCGCCCGCATGGCTCGAAGAACTTTCGGCCAACGCTGCCGGGCTGGATACTTATCCAAACGCATCGGTGCTTGTTTTGCGTGACCACCGCCAAATCAATGTGGATTCAGGCGGCGCGGCGACGGCCCATGTTGAGCAATGTTTGAAACTACTCGACGACCGTGCCAAAGATGCGCAAGGAGACCGTTCTATTCGCTTCGACTCCGAGCGCGATACGGTCATTTTCGAATCGGTCATGACACGGCAAGCAGACGGGATCTGGATTGAACCCGAAGCGGATGCTTTTACAACAACAAGCGCGCCGGAAGTGCAATGGGCTTCAGCCTATTCGCAACTGAAGCAGCGCAATGTCAGTTTCCCCGGCCTGTCGGCAGGTGCAGTAATATATTGGAAATACCGCATCGAGCCTAAAGCAGGGCGCATCCCGTGGAAAGATGAGTACCTTGACGGCGTCATCACGTTTGGAGGATTCGAGCCTGTGGCGGATCAGGTGTTCGAGATTGTCTCGGACACGACGTTTCATGTCCATTACGAGATGCAGAATAGCTCGTTCGAGCCGCAAGTGACGACAGAAGGTGGCCGCCGTTCATTGAAATGGGCATTCGAGCATATTGAGCCGCTGACTCCCGAGCCGGACATGGTGAGCCTATCGCACCTTGTGCCGCGGCTTATCTTCACGACGTTTGACGAGTGGAGCGACTTAGGGCTTTACGTGGGCGAGCGTTTCTGGAAAGCGGTGGAACAGGCCGCGCTTGCACAGGCCGAATACTCGCAAGTCGCGACAACGGGAAACATGACCGGTCGGCCACTGGCACAAAATATTGCACTGTGGGTACAGCAGAATATTCGCACTGTGCCTCTCGGGCTTGGGGCGGTCGGCTACGAGCCGAATAATGCCAATCACGTTTGGGCAAACCGCTACGGCGACGTGCGGGACAAACTAGTACTATTGTCTGCGCTGTTGGGAGGCTATGGAATTGATTCGTATCCGGTACTGCTGCAATCGAGCAATGCGCCGTTCAGCGAGCTTCCAACTCTTGCGCAGTTCGGTCACATGATTCTCGCTGTTCCGCTCAGTGATGACACGCTTTTCCTCGATCCGATTCCGAAGTTCCTGGCACCGTCCGAGATTTCTTACGGCCGCACGATGGGCACAGCTTGTCAATTGATTCTGGGTGCGCCACTGCTCGGGCCGACTTCGGAATTAGTCAAGACAGACCGCCGTTCCTCGGTACACATGTCGGTTGCGATTGACAGCCTGGGTACGCTGGCGGGTGGAGCGGATTGCGAGGTGGTTGCGGACTTTGCGGCATCGGCTCGTGCCACGTTCACCGACCAGAAAGCAATTGAGCGCGAGATCTATTTTCAGCGAGCCGCCTCTCGGATTGGGCAGGGCTGTGAAGTGATAACCTCGGATGTTTCAGATCCTAAGGCGTTGACGCAACCGATGCGCGTAAGTTTGAATTTCTCGTGCCCGGACTTTGCGGTGAAGCAAGGCGATCTGATGCTAGTGGATATTCCGGTGTCACCCTTTTCATTTGCCGCGGCGGGATTCTATCCTTCGCTGCCCGAGGTGAAATACCCGGTGGATATGCCAATGAAATGTACTATCGAGCAGGCGATTATCATAAGTTATCCTGCTGGCTACCGCGTGGCCTATCTGCCCAACCGCCTGCTGGTGGACAATCCGTTCATGTCCATCGAGGTCATGCCCAGCCAACTGGCCGACCGGATTGAATGGAAACAGACCGTCACCTACAAGCAGGACATTGTGAAGACAGACGAGTACCCTACTCTAAGGAAGGCGTTCGAGAATTTGATCGCCCCCAAGAACCGGATGTTTGTGTTAGAGAAGGCTAAGTAGTTGGCGAGGGCAGTATTCACGAAGTCAGTTGACAAAGCCAAAAGTTTTCCGTAGTTTACCGCACAATTAGGCAGGATGCGTTCATCAGACCGCATTGCACAAGAGCTTGAAATCGCTGTAGTTGCAGTTTCTTCTCGCGATGGGTGCTGAGCAACGGAGACTCGATCATCCGTCTCGTGAATTTTGTAGCAAGCCTTGCCCTCCTCCCGCACGGTCATGCCGGACGCCCTTTACTCTAACAATCTCGTTGTCTTTTTGATTTTGACCGCCGCGGTCGCTGCCGTGGTCGGTCTGTTCGTGGGGCTTACCGTACTTTTCGGTCCGAAGCGCCCTAACGACATAAAGAACGCACCCTTCGAGTCGGGCTTCGTTTCGAAGACTGACGCGTCGCAGCCGTTCCCCATTAAGTACTACCTCGTGGCCATCTTGTTTGTCGTGTTCGACATCGAGGTGGCCTTTTTGTATCCGTGGGCGGTTAGTTTCCGTGAAATCGGGATGCTCGGGTTCATTTCGATGAACGTATTTCTCGCGATCCTTGCCGTGGGATTGTATTACGCTGTCAAGAAGCGCGTCCTGGAGTGGAAATAGCATGAGCGAGCTGATTCAGAGTCCGATGATGGATATGTCGCGCTCGCTGTCAGGCGCTGTCTTGACGACGAAGTTTGACCAACTGCTCGGCTGGGCGCGCAAGTACTCGCTCTTTCAGTATCCGTTCGTGACGGCCTGCTGCGGCATGGAGTTTATGTCCACGGCCTGCTCGCACTATGATATTGACCGTTTCGGCGCGGCCTTCCCGCGCTTCTCGCCTCGGCAAGCGGACGTCATTTGGGTGGTGGGGACGATTAGCCACAAGATCGCCCCGATTCTCAAGACGGTCTATGAACAGACCGCCGATCCCAAATGGGTGGTGAGCTTCGGCGCCTGCGCGAGTTGCGGCGGCCCCTATGACAACTACGCGACCGTGCAGGGTATTGACACGATCATTCCGGTGGACGTCTATATCGCCGGCTGTCCGCCGCGCCCCGAAGCCGTCCTCGACGGCCTGTTGAAACTCCAGCACCTGATTCAGAATCAGAAGCACGAGTGGAAGTGAGCAAATTCCCCGAACATATCGCGATTGAGAAGACGCTGCCTGCGGCGGTGTTGGACAGGCATGAGAATTTCGGCCAGCGCACGATGATTGTGGACGCACGTCACAGTCTTGAGATTATCACGCTTTTGCGCGATCAGTTTGGCTACGACATGCTGGTGGATCTGACAGCTGTGGACTACCATCCGCGCCGACCGCGCTTTGAAGTCGTGTACCATTTAATGAATGTGACCACGCACGAGCGTTTGCGCGTGAAGGTGCAATTGGAAGAATCGCACCTGCACATCGCGAGTATCACGACGCTCTATCCCATCGCGAATTGGCTCGAGCGCGAAGTGTGGGATATGTTCGGCGTCAAGTTTGAAGGCCATCCGAGCCTTAAGCGGCTCTTGCTCTACGAAGAATTTCAAGGTCATCCGCTGCGCAAGGACTACTCCAAGACCAAGCGTCAGCCGCTGATTGGTCCGCAGAACTAACCCATGCAGAACGTCAAGCACCTACCGACCCTCGACGCCGCCGTGCCGGATTTCGAGCCCGAGTTTCAGCAAAAGGAAATGCTGCTGAATATCGGGCCCGCGCATCCTGCAATGCACGGGATTATCCGCATTCAGACCAAGCTCGAAGGCGAGCTGGTGGTCGAATCGGATGTTGAGATCGGTTACCTGCATCGCGCGTTTGAAAAGAGCTGCGAAGAGGCGACGTGGAATCAGGCGATTATCTACACGGATCGTCTGAACTATGTGTCCGCCGCGATCAACAATATCGGCTACTGCATGGCGGTCGAGAAGCTCTTGGGTATCGAGCTTCCGCCGCGCGGTCAGTATATCCGCACGTTACTTTCTGAAATCTCACGCATCGGCGACCATTTGACTTGCGTCGGCGCGTCGGCGATGGAACTTGGCGGCTTCACGGTCTTCCTCTATATGATCAAGGGCCGCGAGTATCTGTGGGAATTGCTGGAAGAGTATTGCGGTGCGCGCGTCACGACCATGGCTTCACGTGTCGGTGGCATGCCGCACGATTTGCCCGAGGGTTGGCTTGACAAATGTTTGTGGGTAGTCAAGGAGACGCGCGAAATCCTGCGTGAGTGCGATATCCTCCTGACCAACAATCGAATCTTCGTCGAGCGCATGGAGAATGTCGGATTGATGAGCGCTGAGCGCGCCATCGCGTGGGGCTGGACCGGGCCGTGCTTGCGCGGCAGTGGCGTGCCCTATGACGTGCGCAAGGATCATCCCTATCTGGTGTACAACGAACTCGACTGGGAAGTGCCTGTGGGCCGGCGCGGGGACAACCTCGACCGCTATCTGGTGCGCATGGCCGAGATGGAGCAGAGCTGCCGCATCATTGAACAGTGCGTCGCCAAGATTCCCGGCGGGCCGATAAATTGCGATAACAAGAAAGTCGTGCTGCCCGACAAGAAGGACACCTACGGCAATATCGAAGGCTTGATGAACCATTTCAAGCTGATCATGTATGGCCACGGTATTCGCGTTCCAGAAGGCGAAGTCTATTTCGCGGTCGAAGGCGGCAACGGCGAATTGGGATATTACATTGTTAGCCGCCCCGACGAGCATTCAAAAGACGGATGCAACGATCGCGCTTGGCGGGTGCGCTGCCGTCCGCCGTGCTTGCCGATGGTGGCCAGCCTGCCCGAGACCATCAACAACTATATGATCGCCGATATCGTCCCCACCTTCGGATCCGTCAATATGATTGGCGGGGAGTTGGACAGATAAGTATGCCGATTCCGGAAACTCTTAAGAAGAAGGCCGAAGAGATTCTCTTCCGTTATCCTGCGGACAAGCGTCAGTCAGGTCTGATTCCGCTACTATTTGAAGTGCAGCGCGAATTGGGCTGGATTACACCTGAAGCCGAAGAGTGGGTGCGCGAGACGGTTGGCGTGACCGAGGTCAAGGTGCGCGAAGTTATCACCTTCTACTCGATGATGCGGGCTGAGCCGTGCGGTAAATATCTGATTCAATTCTGCCAAAATATCTCCTGTTGCTTGACGGGTGGTGAAGAGATTCAGCACCATGTCGAGAAAAAGCTCGGTATTCACCCCGGCGAAACGACCCAAGACGGAATGTTTACATTGAAGTGCGTCGAGTGTTTGGGCGGATGTTCGTGGGGGCCGATGATGCTGGTCAATGAGGATCAGTACTTCCAATTGACAGTTGATAAGCTGGACAAGGTGATTGACGGCATTCGCAGTGGACAGCCCATTCCGGCGGATAATCCAACACCGCTGTTGGGCAATGTCGGGGAGCACGCGGCATGATCGGGAATGGTTCTGTGCGCGTGATCTCGAAAAATTTTGCCGTGCCGGACATGGCCTCGATTGAGGTCGCGCTGAAGAATGGCGCATACAGCCAGTTGAAGCGCGCGCTCAAAATGAAACCCGAAGAGGTGACGCAGATTGTCAAGGACTCGGGATTGCGCGGCCACGGTGGTGCTGGATTTTCGACGGGAACCAAATGGGGCTTCATTCCCAAAGATAAATTCCCGCGTTACGTTACAGTAAATGGTGACGAATCAGAGCCGGGTACCTGCAAAGACCGGTTGATTCTTGAACGCGATCCGCATCTTCTGATCGAAGGAGCGTTGATTTGCGCCTATGCGGTGCAAGCCGAACGGGTGTACATCTACATTCGCGGCGAGTACTTCTATCCGACATCTGTGACTTGGAAAGCCGTGCAGGAAGCCTACGCGAAGGGGTTTGCGGGCAAGAATATTCTAAACAGTGGATGGTCGTGCTCTGTGCACATGCACAACGGCGCGGGCGCGTACATCTGCGGCGAAGAAACTGGCCTGCTCGAATCCATGGAAGGGAAGAAGGGATGGCCGCGTTTGAAGCCGCCGTTCTATCCTGCCGCTATCGGTTTGTGGGGTCAACCGACGATTGTCAACAACGTCGAGACGCTGGCCTTCGTACCGCGTGTGCTGGAGATGGGCGCTGAGAAGTTCGCGGCCTTAGGTTCACCGAAAAATGGCGGTACAGCGCTCTACTCGCTGTCGGGCCATGTGAACAAGCCCGGCGTGTATGAATTGCCGATGGGCACGCCACTGATGGATCTAATTCACAAATTCGGCGGCGGCATTCCCAACGGTCGCAAACTGAAAGCTGTGATTCCCGGCGGTTCGTCGTCGCACATTCTAACAGCGGAAGAGTGCGAGAATTTGCCCCTCGATTTTGAATCCGTGGCCGCGCGCGGCTCGATGCTCGGTTCGGCCGCTGTGATGGTCATTGACGATTCGGTTTCAATTCCCAAGTTGATGCACTGGATGGTGCGTTTCTATGCGCATGAAAGTTGTGGACAGTGCACACCTTGCCGTGAAGGTTGCGACTGGCTGTTGCGGCTGTCCAAGAAGTTCGTGGACGGCACTGCCCGCAAGCGCGACATTGACGACATGTGGGAAGTTGCAGACAATATCGACGGCAAGACGATCTGCGCGTTCGGTGCCGCAGTCGCCTGGCCAACCAAGAGTTATCTCGTAAAATACCGCCACGAGTTCGAGGCGGTCTGTAAGAATTAGAATCAACCTGAATTCCACACTTGCCCTGGCTTGAAATAGACGGCAAGCCGGTCGACGTACCGGCAGGAACAAACCTCATTGAAGCAGCGCGGCTGCTCAATGTTGAGATTCCGCATTATTGCTACCACGCTGGATTGACCGTGGTGGGTTCATGCCGTATGTGCCAGGTGGAAGTGGAAGTGAATGGCCGCAAGAGTATCGCCATCGGCTGCAACACCAAAGTTGCCGACGGTATGAAGGTCTATACCAAGACCGAGGTCATTCACAAGCTGCGCCAGTCTATTTTGGAGTTCTATCTGCAGCACCATCCGCTTGATTGTCCGATTTGCGATGACGCGGGCGAGTGCGATTTGCAGAACTACTACATGGAGCACGGTCTGCACGATAGCCGTGTCGAACTGGCCGAGAAGAAACATAAGCACAAAGTTGTTGACGTCGGCCCTCATGTCGTATTGGATAGCGAGCGTTGCGTGGTCTGTTCACGCTGCGTGCGTTTCTGCCGCGAAATTGCGGGACAGGATGAGCTGGGTATCTTTGGTCACGGCCGCGATGCCGAGCTGTTGAATGTTCCCGGCAAACGTCTGGAAAACGACTATTCGGGTTGCGTGGTGGATCTGTGCCCGGTCGGTGCATTGACGGACAAAGACTTCCGCTTCAAGCGCCGCGTGTGGTACATGAAGCGCACGGCTTCGGTTTGCACCGGTTGTTCGCGCGGTTGCAATATTTTTGTGGACTGGGAAGTGGATCGCCGCTACAAGGACCCAGAGCGCCGCATTCAGCGCTTGAAACCGCGCTTCAACCAGATGGTGAATGAATGGTGGATGTGCGATCAGGGCCGCTACAGCTACCATGCAGTGGATGCGCCGAATCGCTTGTTGGCGCCGCATTCAAAAGGCGAGTCCAACGGACATGCGCCGAGTGTTGACGAAGTCATTAGCGCGATTGCGGAGAAACTTAAAGCGGTCCTCGCGAAGTCCGGAGCCGGATCAATCGCCGTCGTCGCCTCGGCCTCGTCGTCCAACGAAGACCTGTTTGTCCTGAATCGTCTTTTTGTCGAGAAGCTTAAAGTCCAGAATATTGATTCAACGTTTGGATTTGAGCCGAAGGGCAAAGACGACGACATTCTCAAACGCGCAGACCTGACACCCAATCGTCGCGGTGCGCTGGAATTGAAAATTAAGCCGTGGGGCGGTGACGGACAGGGTGGAGATGATCTAATTGCCGCCGCGCTCGAAGGCGAGTTTGACGCCTTGGTCGTTGTTCGGCACGATCTGTCAAAGGCCATGTCCGAGCGCGACTTTGCGAAACTGCGCAAGAACACCGGCTACATTCTGTATCTGGGTGAACATCACAACGGCATGTCAGAAGTCGCTGACGCGGTTATTCCGCTTTCGATGTGGGCCGAACGAGAGGCCACGTACACGAATTTCCAGGGGCGTGTGCAAAAAACCGCCAAGCCGTTCGAGCCGCGCGGGTTCGCGCTGTCCGAGTGGGTCGTTTGGCAGAAGCTCGCGACGCACTTCGGACTGGAAATAAAGGGCGCATCCCCGCAAGAAGTGTTCAGTTCTATGGGCGCGACCTTCGACTCCTTTTCGGGACTCACTTGGGATTCACTCGGATCGGGCGGCAAGATGCTGGATGGCGCGCCCGAGCCTGCTTACAAACGCATTCAAACCGCTCACCCGCTACCGGCCTACTAAGTCATGCTTGTTGATCTCGGAATCATTGTCGGCAAGATCGCCTTCGTTCTGGTGAACATCCTGAACGGCGCTGGCATTTTGACCTGGGTTGAGCGCAAGCAGAGCGCGCTGATGTCCGATCGTATCGGTGCCAACCGCGCCTCGATACTTGGCATCCGGCTGTTTGGACTGGTCAATTCGTTGGCCGACGCGCTGAAGCTGATCTTCAAGGAAGACTTCGTGCCACCGCGCGGCGTGCGCGTGTTGCATTTTCTGGCTCCGATCTTCGCGATGGCGCCCGTGTTCTTCACGATGGCCGTGATTCCCTTCGGCCCTCCAGTGGAGATGTTTGGTCGCGAGTTCAAACTTCAGATTCTCGATTTGGATCTGGGCATTCTCTATGTGCTCGCATTCGGTTCGATTGCGGTTTATGGAGCAATGCTGGCCGGTTGGGCGTCGAATAGTAAATATGCATTGTTGGGTGGCATGCGCGCCTCGGCGCAAATGATTTCTTATGAAATCATTCTCGGCCTCTCTCTGATCGGCCCGATTCTCGTGTTCAACACTATGGAGCCGGGTGCGATGGTGCATGCTCAGAATCAGTACTTGTGGGGCTGGATTCCTCAGTGGGGCATCATTGTCCAGCCTGTTGCGTTCCTGCTCTTCTTACCGGCCGCGATGGCCGAAACCAAGCGCGCGCCATTCGACATGCCTGAAGGTGAATCTGAAATTATCGGTTTCGCCACCGAGTATTCCGGCATGCGCTGGGGCATGTTCTTCCTGGGCGAGTTTGCTGAAATCGTCGTCTTGGCCGGTGTACTGACCGCGGTTTTCTTGGGCGGTTATCATATCCCGTTCCTGTTCGATGCGACAGAAAAGATGGGGCAGGCGGGATTCCATTTCCCGTGGGGCATGTACATTCCGCTCGGCGAATGGACCGTCGTGATTCTGCGCATGGTGGCCTTTGGCGCGAAGCTGTGCGCTCTGATGTGGCTGCAGATGCAGATTCGCTGGACGTTCCCGCGTTTCCGCTACGACCAATTGATGCGCGTTTCGTGGCGTGAAATGATGCCCATCGCGCTGGTGAATATCGCTGTGACCGGTTTGATCATCTTGTGGTTGGGTAAGTAACAATGCCAATTCATGTATTCTTTGACAACTCAAATGTCTGGGGCGGAGCACAAGCAGTCCGAAAGTTACGCGAGTCTCATATTCCGTGGGTTGCGCTCAGACTTTACTACCGGAATCTTTTTGCACTGATTGAAAATGGCCGAAAGGTTAGCACTGCAATTCTTGGAGGATCTGTTCCGCCTTCGTGTGAGCCGCTTTGGCAATATGCGAGAGATAATGGCTACGACACGAAGTTGCTCCGGAAGGTGGCCAGAGATGATGGCGGTGTCATGGAGCAAGGAGTCGACGAAGTTCTCCACCTCATGATTGCAAATACCGCAACTCGCTACCGCGCTGATAAGGAGAAGATACTTGTTGTCGTTACTGGCGATGGAAAGCTATCGGAATTCGGCACGAGTTTCCCAGATCAGATAAAGTTAGCTTTGGGTCTCACTTGGGACGTGGAAATCTGGTCGTGGTCGCCAGTTCTGAGTGGCGCGTACAGCAGGCTTGAACAGGAATTTCCTGGCAAGATCAGATTGAACGTCTTGGACAACTTCTATGATTGCGTCACCTTTGTGAAAGAAGGTAGTTACTATTTGCAGACTCCGGATGGACCAATTCCGGTTGAAGTGCCTGCTCGAATAGTGTTACCCTTGCCAAAGTCATGATTACCGTTCGACCTGTACGCGAAGTCAAACTAAGTCTCTGGCAGACGACCTACTATCCCGAGCTGTTGCGCGGCATGGCGGTAACGACGCGGCACTTCTTTGTTAACCTTGGGCGCTTTGCATTGCGCGCCGTGGGTATCAAGACTCAGCGTCCTATCGTCACGTTTCAGTATCCCGAAGAGAAACGTCCCATCGCGCCGCGGTGGCGCGGCAGACACCGTTTGATGTTGCGCAACGACGGTTCGCCCCGCTGCGTGGCGTGCATGATGTGCGAAACAGCGTGTCCGGACAAGTGTATATACATCACTGCCGGCGAATCGCTGGACGGCAAGGTCGAAAAGTACCCTGTCGCGTTTGATCTTGATCTGTTGCGCTGCTGCTTCTGCGGCCTGTGCGTCGAAGCGTGCCCCGAAGACGCGATTCGCATGGACAGCGGTTATGTGGATTTGGGCGGATACAGTCGCGGCGAGTTTTACATGGATCGCGAATTCCTGCTTAAGGACTCGGCTCTGACGACGCATTCGCAATATCGCGGTGAACTGGATGGAGTTGTGGTGACGCGTGTGGACCTGCTGGCGCAGGCCAAGCACCACTAAGCTTGCGAATCGCCACATATCGGAACGAATGCGAGCCGTGCGGGAGCAGTTCCGTGCGGCTTGTGCTTATTAGAACAATCTTCGTATGACAGCAAATCCGCACTGGCCCTCCTCGCGCCTGCAATCCCTCTTTGGAATTTCACATCCCATCGTGCAGGGCGGGATGGTCTGGACATCAGGTTGGAAACTTTGCGCAGCCGTCTCGCGCACGGGCTGCTTGGGCATGATCGGAGCGGGCTCAATGAAACCCGGTTTGCTGCGCGAGCACATCACCGACGCGCGCAACGCGCTTCCGGCTGGTGCGCCGTTCGCGGTAAACTTGCCCTTGTTGCGCGGCGATGTCGAAGAACTGGCGCAAGTGATTTTCGACGAGCAGGTGAAGATAGTATTCACCTCCGCAGGCAATCCGGCGCTGTTCACTGAACGTTTCAAGAAAGCCGGAATGGTCGTCGTGCATGTCGTGCCGTCCGCGAAACTTGCAAAGAAATGCGAGGAGCGTGGTGTGGACGCGGTGGTATGCGAGGGCACGGAAGCCGGGGGGCACAATGGAGTGGACGAGATTCCTACCTTTGTGCTCGTACCGCAAGTGCATGATGCTGTGAAGATTCCGGTGATCGCCGCCGGTGGCATCGCAGATGGACGCGGGATTTGTGCCTCGCTGGCTCTCGGCGCAGACGGAGTGCAAATCGGCACGCGCTTCGCTGCGACGGAGGAGTCTTCCTCGCACGTACGCTACAAACAGGCTGTGATTGAAGCGGGCGAAAGTGACACTGTGTTATCCCTAAAGAACATCGGCCCGACGCGCATGATCAAGTCGCCGTTTTCGTTGAAAGCGGTTGAGTTTGAGAAGCGCGGCGCAACACCCGAGGAGACGCGCGAACTGCTTGACCGAAAGCGCGAGCGCATGGGCATCTTCGAGGGCAATTGGGAAGAAGGACAGTTTGAGGCGGGCATGGGCTCAGCGCTGATTCACGATGCGCCGCCGGTGGCGGTAGTTGTGGAGCGGTTGCTGCACGAATTCAGGGAGACGCAAGCGCGTCTTTGCGGACAGGAGAAATGATCCGATGACCAGAGAAATACTCGGCGGAAAGATTCACTCCGCCACATTAACCGAGTGCAAGCTTAACTATGAAGGCAGCTGCGCCATTGACCGCGACCTGTTGGACGCGGCGGGTATCGCCGCCTATGAGCGCGTGCACATCTATAACGTCAACAGCGGCGACCGCCTCGACACCTATGCCATTCCAGCGGCACGCGGTTCGGGCAAGGTCGGGCTGAACGGTGCCGCCGCGCGGTTGGGCCAGGTCGGTGACAAAGTGATTATCGCGACCTTCGTTCAACTAACGGACGAAGAATTGCCCAAGCATCGCTCGCGGGTGGTGCTTGTGGACGGTCAAAACAAAATCAAGAAGCTCATCCAGCACAAATCTGAGGTGCCGAAATGAAATTCACGGCCCATAGCGGCTCGCTGAAGGGGAAGCCCGCGGCGATCGCAATATGTCTATTCGATGACGAACTCAAGAGTCCAAAGCTTGCGGGCCTCGACCGTCGCACGGTTTCATCCATTGAGAAATTGATTGTCGCTTCGCATTTTTCCGGCGCGCATTGCGAAACGATTACACACTTCAGCGACTCGGCCGCTGCGCCTCTGTTGATCTTGCAAGGCCTCGGATCTCGGAAGGATTTCTCGTGGCATCGCCTGCGTCTTGCTTCCGGTTCTATCTTGCGCTCGGTGCGGCACAACATGGCCAAGCATGTGGCAATCTTCAGCAGTGCGTCGTACGCCGACGACCTGAGCGCTGAAACCACGGCGCGTGCCTTGGTGGATGGTGCCGTGCTGGGGCATTGGAGTTTCCCGCACTACAAAACCGCGACCAAGCGCTCCGCGCACAGTGTAAATAGCGTCGATCTCTATTTCGGCAGCGTGTCGCGCAAGAATGCCGCGGATAAGATTATCACTATTGCGCAAATTCTCGCCGAATCACAGTGCCTTGCGCGTGATTATGGCACGCATCCGGCCAATGTTGTGACGACAGACTACTTGCGCAATGAAGCCCGTAAGCTGGCGAAGTATGGCATCAAAGTCACGACGATTGAGCGCGACCAATTGAAGCGTCTCGGCATGAATCTGATGCTCGCGGTGGGACAGGCCAGCGCCATGCCGCCGCGCGTGATCATCATGGACTATGCGCCGCGTGGAGCGAAAAAGACTCTGGCACTCGTCGGCAAAGGCCTTGTGTTCGATTCCGGCGGCCTGAATATCAAAGTCGCGATGATGGAAGAGATGAAGAGCGACATGTGCGGCGCGGCGGCTGTGTTGGGTGCGATGCACGGCGTTGCACGGCTGAAACCGAAACAGCGGGTAATCGGAGTCATCGGCGCATGCGAGAACGCCATCAGCGGAAACGCGTTTCGCCCGTCTGATATCTACACGGCGTACAACGGCAAAACCGTTGAGATCGGCAACACAGATGCCGAAGGCCGCTTGGTGCTGGCCGATTGCATGGCGTATGTCGCGGACAAATACAAGCCGAATCTCATGGTGGACATCGCCACGCTGACCGGCGCGGCGAAAGTCGCATTGGGCAAGCATGCCGACGCGCTCTTCGCCAACAGTGACCGCGTGACGAAGCAGGTGCAAGCAGCGGCAGAACGCGCCTTTGACCGTGTGTGGCCGTTGCCGTTGTGGGATGAATATCTCGAAGAGATGAAAGGTGAAACGGCGATGCTGAACAACGCCGCAGGCCATCGTTGGGGCGGCGCGAGCTTGGCGGCGGCATTCTTGCGCGAATTCGTCGGTAACACTCCCTGGGCGCATTTGGACATCGCGCCGACGTCCTTCCCCGCGCATCCGACATCCATAGCTCCCAAGATGACCGCCAGTGGCAGCGCGACGAAAACGCTGATTGAGTTGGCGATTGGAGCTTAGTATTATGGAACGCGAAACCTTACCGGTAGATGTACTGATTGTCGGCGCAGGCCCGGCCGGGCTTGCGTGCGCCTATCACTTGAAGCAACTCCTGAAGCGCGCTAAAGCCAATGGCCAGACTCCCAATGACGCGGAGATCATGGTCATTGAGAAGGCCCGCGAGATCGGCGCGCACAACCTGAGCGGCGCGGTGATAGATCCGCGCGGTATCAGCGAGCTGATTCCCGATTGGAAAAGCAAGGGATTGCCGGTCGAGCGTTTCGTCGAAGACGAAGGCGTGTACTATCTGACGGAAACGACGAAAATCAAATCGCCGTTCACGCCACCGCCGATGCGCAATCATGGGTTTCCGATTGTCTCGATCAATCGTCTGGTCAAGTGGCTCGGCGAGCAGTGCGAAGCCGAAGAAATTCTGATCGCGACCGAAACGCCCGGCCAGGAAGTGCTGTTCGACGGCAATCGCGTTACCGGAGTGCAAACCGGCGACAAAGGCCGCAACAAGCTGGGTGAGCCGAAACGCTCATTTGAGCCGGGTGCAAATATCGAAGCTCGCGTCACGGTACTGACCGAAGGCACACGCGGCTCGTTGACAAAGCAAGCCGTGAATAGCTTGAATCTGCACGGTGAAATGCCACAAACCTACGTGCTGGGCGTGAAGGAAGTGTGGGAGCTGCCCAAGTCACTTTCGACGCGCGGCACGGTTTATCATTCGCTCGGCTATCCGCTTGGCGATTTGTTCGGCGGCAGTTTCATTTACACGATGCGCGATAATCTGTTGTGCGTCGGACTGGTAACCGACCTCGGCTATAAGAATCCTTTCACGGACCCGCACTACAACTTCCAAAAGTTCAAACAGCATCCATGGATCAAAGAGATGCTTCGCGACGGCAAGCTTTTGGGCTATGGTGCGAAGACGATTCCTGAAGGCGGGTGGTTCTCGATGCCGCGCTTGTACGCCGACGGTTTGTTGCTCGCCGGCGACAGTGCCGCGTTCCTGAACGCACAGCGCTTGAAAGGCATCCATCTCGCGATCAAATCAGGCATGCTCGCCGCTGAGTCTATCTTCTACGCGTTGCAAAAAGACGATACTTCTGCAGCTACCTTGAAAATTTATAAGGACGCCGTGGATGCCAGTTGGGTGCGCGACGAACTCTGGTCCGTGCGCAATTTCCATCAGGGATTTGAGAGCGGCTTATTCCCCGGTCTTCTGCATGCTGGAGCGCAGGTGCTTACGGGGGGGCGGGGATACAAGAGTAAAATGCTCTCGCCTGAGACTCACACGCACATGGAAGGCGTGCGCAAACTCGGTCTGAAAGACCGTGATGAGGTACTCGCGTCGCGTCTGAAGGAGTTTGATGGTGTAACGACGTTCGACAAACTCTCGGACGTTTACAAGAGCAAGACGCTGCACGAAGAAGATCAGACCGTGCATTTGCACGTCTCAGACACCGAAGTCTGCCGCACGAAATGCCGCGAAGTGTTCGGCAATCCCTGCCAGTTCTTCTGTCCGGCCAATGTCTATGAAATGGTACCCGACAGCGAACGCGGCGGCGTCAAATTACAGATCAACGCCTCGAATTGCGTGCACTGTAAGACTTGCGACATCATGGATCCGTACAAAATTATCACGTGGGTGCCGCCCGAAGGCGGCGGCGGGCCAGAGTACACAGACCTGTAGGCCTTAGTGTACGATCTGCACAACCACATTTTACCGCAGGTGGATGACGGTGCCAAAGGGATGCGAATGTCAATTCGCATGCTGGAACACGCTATCCGCCAGGGTATAACACACGTTCTTGCAACACCTCATGTGAACGAACGCACAGGCGCGCAGGCGGCCCTCCTGTTCGACGAGCGGCTGACGGAATTGCGCGCCGAAGTTCAGCGCATCGGATTGCCCATAGAAATCGGCTTAGGATCTGAAGTGATGTTCGGCGCGGGCATGAACGAACTGTTCAACTTTAGCTTCTCGACGCTGAATGGAACGGGCAAGTACTACCTCGTTGAGTTTCCTCGTCAAACACCGTTTGAGATCATTCTAAATGTGATCAAGGCGTCGCGCAAGTGGAAAAAAATCCCCGTCGTCGCTCACCACGAACGCTATCCACTCGCCTTTCGCAGTGTGGATCAGCTAATCATGTTGCGCCGTGAAGGAGCAATTCTCACTTTGGACGCAGGTTCGCTGACCGGACAATTCGGCAAGCCGATGATGAAGCATGCGCGGGATCTCGTCTCGACGGGCCACATAGAAGTATTGATGAGTGATGCGCACGACGACGACCAGCAGAATTTCTGCCTCGCTGCCGGGCGCGATGCCGCTGCCGCAATCGTCGGAGCGGCCTCGGCAAGCAAGATGGTCACTGAGGCGCCGCGCAGAATTTGGGACGGCGACGATTGGCCGCTTTTTGAGAACTAATTATGAAGATTGCAGGATACGAGATTATTCCGCTCCACGCGGGCGATTTTAAGTTGGACGGCGGCGCAATGTTCGGAGTCGTGCCGAAACCGCTCTGGGAGAAATCCTGCCCGGCCGACGAGAAGAACCGCATCGAGATGACCGCGCGCGCGTTGCTCTTGAAAGCGCATGGCCGCAATATTCTCGTGGACGCAGGTATCGGTCAGAAGGACGACGCGAAGTTTCAAGAGATTTTTGCTATGTCGTTTCCAAGTGGAACGATAGTGGAAGAGTTGGCGCGACATAGCGTTGCGCCTGATGACATCACGCATGTCATCTACACACATCTGCACTTTGACCACGCCGGCGGCACGACGGTAATGAAGAACGGTGAGGCCGTGCCGCTATTTCCCAAGGCGAAACACTACGTTCAGAGCGTGCAGTATCATCACGGACGCACGCGCAATCCTCGCGATCGGGCAAGCTACATTGACGCGAACTACGAACCAGTCCGCGCGGCCGGACTGCTGGAGTTTCTCGACAACGACATGGAGCTGATGCCGGGTCTGTTTCTGCATCAAACGTCGGGCCACACTCCCGCGCTGCAGATGCTTCGGATCACGGACCACAAACACACACTTTTCTTTCCCTCCGACTTGATTCCGATGGCTGCGCATGTTCCCATGCCTTACATCATGGGCTATGACCTGTTTCCGTTGACAACTCTGAATGATAAAGAGCACTGGCTGAATCTCGCTGCGCGTGAGAAATGGATTATCGTTCTCGAACACGATCCAAAGATCGAGGCGTTGACGGTGAAACATGACGAAAAGAGCCGCGTAGTGATTGACAAGGCCGGAACGCTGGAAGACTTTTCCACGGGAGACTTTGCGTGATGTTCAAGGCATTGCTGGCCGAGTTCATTGGTACTTTCACCATAGTTTTCATTGGCGTAGGTGCGATTGCGTCGGATGAAATGACGAATGGGGCGGTAGGCTTGACCGGAATTGCACTGGCATTCGGATTTGTTGTGGCAACTATGGCAACGTCAACGAGCGCAATGAGCGGCGGCCATTTGAACCCTGCCGTCAGTTTCGGAATGCTGTTGACTGGCAACATATCCGCAAAGTATTTCATTAGTTACGTAGTAGCGCAGTGCCTTGGGGCAATCGCCGCTTCATCACTACTTATGAATGCGCTTTCGCCGCTTACCCTCAATTCCGTCAACTATGGCATTACGGCACTTGGCGAGAGCGCAACGGCCGGTATGGCAGCAATCATGGAGATCGTCCTGACGTTCTTTCTGATGTTTGTCATTTTCGGCACGGCGGTGGATAAGCGTGCTCCCAAGTTAGGCGGCTTATACATTGGATTGGCCGTCGCCATGGCTGTAATTGTTGGAGGTCCAATAAGTGGCGCGGCGTTGAATCCGGCACGCTGGCTTGGCCCGGCGGTGATCAGTGGCGATTTCGACAATGCATGGGTATATGTAGTTGGGCCACTCGCGGGCGGAGTGCTTGGCGCGTTTGTATATTCGAGTTTCTTGCTGGAAACACAAGCGCCGCAATCGAAAAATGGCGCGGTAAACGATTAAGGATGACGCAGAGTTGAGCCGTCGCAATCAGGAAATACTGGATAGATTAAGAAGTGAAGTGCTCATTGCCGATGGTGCGGTGGGTACGACGCTTTATGCGGCGGGGTTTTCGCATCGCACTTGCTTTGATGAGTTGAACGAGACTCACCCGCAGATTATTGAAGACTTGCACCGAGATTACATTGCAGCCGGTGCGCAGATTATCGAGACCAATACATTCGGCGCGAACCCGTACCGTCTTGGGGATCACGGTTTCGCTGAGAAGACACGCTTGTTGAATCGCCTTGGCGCCGAGCACGCACGCCGCGCCGCAGGCGATGTAATTTACGTTGCCGGCTCCATCGGTCCGTTGGATCGTGTGTTGGAACCAATCGGCCCAATCACTTTGGCGCAAGCACGCACAGCCTTCAAAGAGCAAGTGCTTGGCCTGCTCGACGGCGGCGTGGATATGTTCATCGTCGAGACGATATCCAACTTGTTCGAGATGCGTGAGGCCATCGCCGCCATTCGCGAGCTGTGTGACCTGCCGATCGTCGCAACGATGACGTTCACCGAAGACGGCAAGACGCTGATCGGCGACAAGCCCTCGCAGGTTGCGCGCGCGCTCGTGGAATATGGCGCGGATGTTGTCGGTGCAAATTGTTCTGTCGGACCGCAAGCGATGTTAGATGTGATGGAACGTATGAATAGTGCGACAGTCCCACTGTGTGCGCAGCCCAACGCCGGCAATGCGCGCGTAGTTGGCGGACGTTTCATCTACCTCGCCTCGCCGCAATATTTCGCCGATTACGCGGTCAAATTTGTGGAAGCTGGTGTGACGTTAGTGGGCGGCTGTTGCGGCACAACTCCTGAACACACGCGCGCGATTGCGGATGCCGTGAAAGGCCGCAAGCCCGGCAAGATTCAGGTTGCGGTAAGTGGCGATGGAGGTGAGGAAGAAGAACGCATTGAAGGACCGCATCGCGGATTGCCGTTCTCCGATTTTCGCAACAATCTGGGCAAACGCTTCCAGATTTCTGTCGAAATTGATCCTCCCCGCAGCTACGACCCGGGGCCGTTCATTCGCCACGCGCAGAAACTGAAGGCAGCTGGTGTCGATTTAATCAACGTCGCCGATTCGCCACTGGCACGCGCACGTATGAGCGCTGTCTCGATGGCGCACCTGATCCGACGTGATGCCGGAGTGGATGTACTGCTGCACGTTTCCTGCCGCGACCGCAACGCCATCGGCTTGCAATCAGAATTGCTCGGTGCGCACACGCTGGGCGTGCTGAATATTCTCGCGGTCACCGGCGATCCCACAAGTATCGGCGACTATCCTTTCGCAAAAGGCGTGTTTGAACTTGACTCCATCGGCTTGTCGCGAATGGTCACGTCGCTCAACAGGGGCAATGATCTGACAGGACGAGATCTGGAAGAGCCGACGCATTTCTTACTCGGCGTTGCGGTGAATCCTACTTCACCCAATCTTGATCTGGAGTATGACCGCTTCCGTCAGAAACTCGACGCGGGGGCGCAGTTCGCCTTCACGCAACCGTTGTTTGATCCGGCGACGCTCGATCAATTTATGAACCGCATTTCGAGTTTCTCACACATCCCGATTTTCGTGGGCATCATGCCGCTGCGTTCATCAAAGCACGCCGAGTTCATTCACAACGAAATCCCCGACATGTTTGTCCCCCAGGACATCCGCGAGCGCATGCGCAGCGCGGGTGCCGAAGGAGCAAAAGTGGGCGTAGAGATCGCGCAACGATTCCTGCTCGATACGCAACCCATGGTTCAGGGCGCCTATCTCATGCCGCCGTTCAACAAATTTGATATGGCGATCGACGTGATGAAGGTGTTGGAACGCGAGACGCTGTCTGAATGAAAAAGGGCGATGCTTTGGAGCATCGCCCTTCCGTTTACTCTTGCAGACGATCGCTAAGCGTAAGCCGCGATTCCCGTCAGGTCTTCCGCGACAATCAGCGTATGAATATCGAAAGTTCCTTCATAGGTATTAACCGATTCGAGATTGGCCATATGCCGGAACGTTTGATACTCATTTGAAATTCCGTTCGCGCCAAGAATATCGCGACCCACGCGCGCGATATCCAATGCCGAACCGACATTGTTGCGCTTGGCCATCGAAACGTGCTGCGGACGCAATTTGCCCGCGGCCTTAAGCTGTCCAAGGCGATAGACCAAGAATTGCGACTTGGTGATTTCTGTCGCCATCCACGCAAGCTTGTTCTGCACGAGCTGGAAGCTCGCGATCGGTTTGTCGAACTGAATGCGTGACTTGCTGTATTGCAGCGCTTCATCGAACACGGCCATCGCCGCGCCGACCGCGCCCCACGCGATACCGTAACGTGCCTGTGTCAAGCACGACAGCGGGCCTTTCAATCCTTGCACGCCGGGCAGAATATTCTCTTTGGGAATTTCAACGTCCTGCAGGATTAAATCTGATGTCACGCTCGCGCGCAATGAGAACTTGTTCTTGATTTCCGGCGCACTGAAACCCTTGCGGTCGGTCTCGACAATGAAGCCGCGCACAACGCCGTCAAGCTTCGCCCAAACCACGGCGACGTCAGAAATCGTACCGTTCGTGATCCACGCTTTGGAGCCGTTGAGCAAGTAGTACGAGCCTTTGTCTTCCGCGCGCGTCAACATGCCGCCCGGATTTGATCCGAAGTCAGGCTCAGTCAAACCAAAGCAACCGATTTTGTCACCCGCTGAAAGCTTGGGCAGCCAGTAGTCTTTTTGCGCGTCGCTGCCAAAAGCGAAAATCGGATACATCACAAGACTCGTCTGCACCGAGACAAACGAGCGGATGCCCGAGTCACCCCGCTCGAGTTCCTGATTGATGAGTCCGTATGCGATTGGGCCTAAGTTCGCGCAACCGTATTTCTCAGGGTAAGGCGCACCAAGCAACCCCAGTTCCGCGGCGGGTTTGACGATCTCGCGCGGAAAGCGCCCCTCCATATTGCAGTGTTCAATGATCGGCATCAAATTGTCCGTCACGAACTCCCGCACCGTGTCGCGTGTCAGACGTTCTTCATCGGTCAGCAAGTCGTCCAAATGGTAATAGTCCAGTGCCTGAAAGGCCATCCGTATCTCCTTTTTTTCAGATGCCTCCGAAGATACCCAAACTGTGACAAATAAGCAAACCAGAGCATGGGGATTGCCTCTCACGTGGGGTGGAGTAAGCGGCGGAATATCAACAACTTATGACGGAGCGCTGGCCTGGGGCCGTGGAACTGCCGCCGAAATCGCCAAGAATCGGCTTGATTGGGCCGAAAAAGCTGACTTTATTATTGAATTGACAGCGACGGCCGAGCAGGTGCACGGCGACCAGGTTTCTCCAGTCACCGAAGCCGATGGGGGACGCGGCTTCACAGACCCCGGCACCCGGATTCCTGCGACCGACGGGTTGATGACTTGCGGAACGCGGACTGTCCTGATGACTTCTCACGCCGACTGCGCCCCACTCTATCTCTACCATCCCCAGCGCCGCGCGATAGCCCTCGTGCACGCGGGTTGGCGGGGCACGCTGGCCGGTATTGGCTCAAACGCCGTGAGCGCAATGCAGCGCGAGTATGCGGTCGCCCCTGAGGAACTTCTGGTCGCGGTCGGCCCTATGATTTCCACGGTCAATTACCCGGTTGGTGCCGACGTGGCCGCGCAGTTCACTGAGAAATTCGGGCCAAACGTTGTGGTCAAGTACGGCGACAGACCGCATCTCGATGTGTTTGCCGCGCTCATGGTGGATCTGCTGCGCGTTGGCGTCGTTGCCGCGCGGAATTGCCCGCGCCCACCGGATACATTTTCAAATCCGATTTGGAGTTCCTTTCGACGCGACGGTGAGCGCGCCGGAGGGATGCTCGCCTATTTTCATTTGTCTTCATCGATGTCTGAATAGCGGACGTCTGAACTAACCAACATCCTACAGGTCTTTGCACCACAGGAATCACTATGAAGAAAACTCCTACGAACAAGAAGTCGTCGGACAAGCCCAAGAAGGGCGAAGTCAAGAAGTCTGAAACAAGCATGATGGTCTCTTCCGGAAGAGCCATGAAGGGAACGGCCGCGGGCAATGCATTCAATCCGCGTACCGAAGGTCTGCAACCGCACTCCGCATTTGAAAACGCGATGCTTCAGTTCGATCAGGCTGCCTCAGTATTGAAACTGACGGCCAGCCAGACCGCCATGATCAAGCAGCCGCGCAAGTGCGTAGAGGTAACGCTGCCGATCCGCATGGACGATGGCACGATCCAAACCTTCACCGGTTATCGTGTTCAACATAACATCGCGCGCGGCCCGGCCAAGGGCGGCGTGCGCTATCATCCGAACGTGTCGCTCGACGAAGTCAAGGCTTTGTCGTTCTGGATGACGTTCAAGTGTGCAGTGGCCAATATCCCGATGGGCGGCGGTAAGGGCGGTATCATTGTTGATCCTCAGAAGCTGTCGGTCGGCGAACTCGAGCGCCTGTCGCGCCGCTATTTCTCGGAATTGGAAGACATGTTTGGCCCCGATCGCGATGTTCCGGCGCCGGACGTGAACACGAACCCGCAGATCATGGCGTGGTTCATGGATACGTACTCGATGCACAAGCGCGACAATCTGCCTGCGGTCGTTACGGGCAAGCCGCTCGAAATCGGCGGCAGCAAGGGTCGTGTATTGGCCACGTCGCTCGGATTGCTCTTTGCGACGCGCCGCGCGGTTGCGGCGAATGGCGAGAAGATGTCGGGTCTGACAGTCGCCGTGCAAGGCTTTGGCAATGTCGGTGGCAACGCCGCGGTGCTTCTGCATGAAGACGGCTGCAAAATCGTCGGTATCTCTGACCAGTACGGCGCTTTCTACAACTTGAACGGCATTAACATTCCGGAAGCTTTCAAGTACTCCGAGAAGAACGGCGGTTTGAAGGGCTTCGAATCCACCAAGTTGGCCAAGAAGTTTGACAATCCGATGGACTTGCTCGAAATGGACGTGGATATCCTCGCTCCGTGCGCGCTCGAGCTTCAGTTGACCAAGGCCAACGCCAATAAGGTCAAGGCCCGGTACATCTCAGAAGGCGCCAACGGCCCGTGCGATGCCGACGCTGATGCCGTTTTCAACAAGAAGGGCATCTTCGTGATTCCCGACATTCTCTGCAATGCCGGCGGCGTGGTCGTTAGCTACTTTGAATGGGTGCAGAACCGCATGGGTTACTACTGGGCGGTGGAACGCATCAACCGCGAACTCGAAGACATGATGAACACCGCGTTTGACGCCGTTTATGAAACGCATTTGCAGTACAACTGCCCGATGCGCGTCGCGGCCTTTGCCGTGGCCATCAAGCGTGTCTCGGTGGCGTCGGAGATGCGCGGCCTGTACGCGTAATTGTGACGGAGCGTGCTCGCATCGCCGCTTTGTTGCCGGAACGCCTCGACGCGTTGCTGGTGGCAGGAGGTGATGCACCGGCGCGCTGGCAACTCGAAATCTCCGCATCACGATCCGTGAACGTGGTCGCCATTGACGGCGGCTTGCGCCACCTGCGGAAACTCGATATCTGCCCGCAGATTGTGATTGGCGATTTGGATAGTGCACTTCCCGCGGATATTACGTGGGCTCGCCGCCGGCGGGCCCACGTTCTCTTGCGGGCAGAACAGGAATCGTCCGATTTAGACAAAGCGCTGCATTTGTGCCGTGAAAAGAAATGGCGCAACATCGCGCTGGCATGTGTGGATGGCGAACGTGCAGACCACTTCCTGTATGCTCTTAGCCGCTCGGCGAAACTGCGCGGAGTGCAAGTCACTTTGCTTCTGCGCCGGGCAGTTGCATTTCCTTTGAATGGCCGTGTCCGGCGAGAGATTCGCCTTGGCACGGGCCGCACCTTTTCGTGGTTCGCATTGCCGCAAGCGGGACAGGCGACACTCACGAACGCGGAGTGGCCATTCCGCAATCGTTCCCTCATAATCGGCGAGTTTCAAAGCCTTTCAAACTGTTCTTCAGACGAGAGCATTATCGTAGAACAGCGTTCCGGCCGTTCTCTGGTCATCATTCCCATAGGCAAAGTATGAATATCCTGCGCAAAGTTGGTTGCTTGATTTTGTTAACTGTCGCGAGCGCCGTTTCACTGGCGGAAACACCGGACATCCTGACTCGCAATGCACTCGAGCGTTTCGGCCTGACGACAGAGTCGTTCATGTCCGACCGCGTGTGGATGGAAGATGACACATTCCTCCTCGCGCCGATTCGCACCGCTCTTTCATCTCCGCTGAAGGCGCGAGAGTTGGCGCAGACCGCTGCCGAGTACGCTCCGTTGACATTGGATGACCTGAGCAAATTCCCGCAGATTTCCAGCTTACTGAATCTCAGCATCCCACAAGCTGTATATGCAGACATTGATTCACAACTTGCGCATGCACCGGAAGGACCACTTGAACCGCTGCAAAGTGCGCTGACGCTCGCCGAAGGCTACCGCAAACAAGCTTTCGATTCGCTCTCGCCCGATCAGCGCCAAGCTTTACTGGTCGGCATACCCCTGTGGTTTGAAGACGAAGATACTCCAGCGGATGACAGTCTGAAAGGAGCGCTGTTCCGCGCGTTCGGAATCGAGAGCGATACGACTCAGGCAGTAACATCAGACAGCGTCTTGACGTTGTTGTCTCGCGTGAATCGTCACGCTCTCTCTGCTGCGGGTTATGCGTTTCTGCGCGGTGTCGCCCTGATGAGCGAGCGCAATCCGAGTTTTCCGCCTCCAGCGCCAGCGCCCAAAACTAAAGGCAAGACTTCTCCTGCTCCTGCTGTGACTGGAGTGGAAGGTGAAGTGCTCTTCTATCAAGAAACTCCGCTGGGCCGCTGGGTAGTTGGAGGCGCAGGTCCGAATAAATACACCGAAGAGTTTGCAGTCATTCTCGACTTAGGCGGCGACGACCGTTATGCAGCGCGATGCGCGTCTGCAGTTGGCGGCATTCGCCGTTCGTCAGGAGTAGTCATAGACTATTCCGGCAACGACGTCTATGAAGCGGCCGGTTGGCTCTCGCAATCGTCTGCCGTGCTGGGCCTCGCGGCGCTGCTCGATCTTTCCGGAGACGATACTTATCGCGGCGGTTCGTTTTCGCAGTCCGCGGCATTCTGCGGGATTTCACTGCTATTTGATGGCGCAGGTGACGATCTCTATACTTCGGGCTGGTTCACGCAAGGCGCAGCAGTATGCGGTATTGCACTCTTTACCGATGTTGAAGGCCGCGATCTCTATGACGGCGCGGGCAACGGCCAGGCCTTCGCTTCAACCTTCGGCTTTGCAGCATTGACGGACGGTGAAGGCAACGACGTCTATCGCGCAGGCGGGCTCGTGAAACACGAACCTCTGCGCCCTGAGGATTACCGCTCGCTATCGCAGGGTTTCGCCACCGGTTCGCGTCCGCGCGGCGGCGGCGGCATCGCTGTTCTGCATGACTTAAATGGCAACGACTTTTACGACGCGGAGATTTATGGTCAAGGCGTTGGCTATTGGTATTCCCTCGGCGCCCTGCTCGATGATGGCGGAAACGACTCCTACAGCCTGACACAATACGGGCAAGGCGCGGGCATTCATCTCGCATGCGGAGTGCTCGAAGATCGCAATGGCGACGACCGGTATGACGCGCGCTTCGGCCCGAGCCAAGGTGCCGCGCACGATCTCGCGGTCGGTGCGCTGATTGATCACTCCGGCGATGACCAATACACTGCATCCGGCGGCCAGGGCATGGCTATCACGAACAGCGCTGCCTTGTTTGTGGATGCTCAAGGCAACGATCTCTATTCAACGAGCGAAACCGTTTCTTCGCAAGGCGGAACGCGGCCAGCGCGCGACTTCGGCAATCTCTCACTGTTCGTGGATGGGGAAGGCAAAGATGTTTATTCTAATGGTCTCGGCGCTGACTCGACTGTTTGGTTCCGTGACGCATTCGGCTATGCCGTGGATGTCGCGTTCGACAGCACCCGGCCACGCGAAACGGAACCCGAGGTAGCATTCGTGCCCGATGACACGACGCGGCCCATCGAGGAGTTGTTCCGCGACGCGTCGCTGTGGGAAGTGACCGACAATCGCGCCAAAGTCCGACGGGCGCGTCTTGCTTTGAAAGCACTGGGCACAAAGGCCGTGGACTGGGTTGGTCAAAACAAGTTGAACACGAACGACGCGCTTGAGCGCCGCGCAATCGTGGAACTCTTCAAAGAGCATGTTAACGAATCGCTGCCCTATTTGCGCACTACGTTTGAAAGCTCTCCGACAGAGGCGCGCCGCACGGCAGTAACAGTAACAGGCGAAATCAAGGCAACGGCTGCTGCGGCATGGCTTGAGCCGAAACTGCGCGATGAGTCCTACGCTAAGTTGCGTCCAACCATCCTGCGCACTTTGGGTGATATTAACTCCGGTTCGTCTCTTCCACTCCTTAAGGAATTCTCCAAAAGCAAATCTGAACGCGAACGGCTTTCTTCCATCGTCGCGATTGGCAAATTGAAGATTGCCGATGGCTATGAAGCGATCTTTGCAGCGCTGGATGATTCGCTCTACACCGTGCGCTCAGCCGCGATTTACGCTCTTGCCGACCAACCACCTGCGCTTGTGCCCGCGATGGACAAAGCCATTGCTGACAATCGCACACCCGAGTTCATTGAGCAATGTCTGCTGTCGCTGCCACTGCTTGTGGACAAGTGGAAGTCCGACGCCGCGACAAGCGGTCAAGTGAAGAATGCATTACCCCTAATTAAGAAATACATCGAATTCCCCGACACTCGCGTACAGGGTGCTGCGCTGGTGGCCGCCGCCGCCGCGTTTGATGACAAGTCTTTCAACAAACTCGAATCGCGATTTGCCTCTTCCAATGATCCCGTGTTATCCGCGCGTTGGAAGCAGGCCGAAGCGCGCCGGAACTGAAAATGAAAATGGAAAAGAAATTCTTTGTCGAGCTGTTACGTGATCTCTCGAACGCTTTTGGTCCCTCTGGTCATGAAGATGACGTTCGCGAGATCATTCGCCGTACGATTTCCCCTTGGGTGAGCGACATCCGCGAAGATGCGCTCGGCAATCTTATCGCACACCGTCCGGGCAAGAGCGGCAAGCGCCTGATGCTCGACGCGCACACGGACGAAATCGGCATCATGCTGCGGCACATTGACTCGCGCGGTTTCTTGCGTTTTGCCACGATTGGCGGCTGGGATGATCGCATGTTCCCTGGGCACCGTGTTACGTTCAAATCGCGCGACGGCCGATTGTACTCCGGCGTCATCGGCATGGCTCCTCCGCACGTCTTGACCGCCGCGCAAAAAGACAAGCCAATCCCCGCCGAAGATTACTTCGTGGACATCGGCGCCGAATCATTCGAAGAAGCGCAGGCCCTCGGAGCGGCGATCGGCGATCCCGGTGTGCTCTCGTATCCGTTTGCTGAGTTAAAGCAGGATGTGTATATCGGCAAGGCATTCGATGACCGCGTCGGCTGCTTGACGGTGATTGGCTTGATCAAAGCGCTCTACGACGGTGTGATCAAGACGGACATGGACGTCTATTTTAGTTTCGCCACGAGTGAAGAAGTCGGGTTGCGCGGAGCAGGGCCGGCGGCATTCGGCATTGATCCGCACATCGCCATCGCTTTTGAAGGAACGATCGGCTCTGATTTCCCCGGCGTGCCGGAAGAAAAACGGCCCTGTGCGCAACGCAAAGGGCCGGTGATAACGATTGCTGATAAGAGTGTCTTGGTGCCGCGCCGCATGGTGGATCTAATGACCGATTGCGCGGTGAAGGCTGAGATTCCCCATCAATACAAGATGCCGATCTACGGCGGAACGAACGCGGGTTCAATTCATACGTCGCGTGCGGGAATACTCACGGGCTGTATCGCCACACCGTGCCGCTACATCCACTCACCAAATACTACGCTCTATTGGCCTGACTTCGAGAATACGCTGAAGCTGGCCAAGCGCGTCGTCGAACGCGCGCACGAATTGGCCTAACGCACGAGCACCACGTGGCGCGGTGCGCTTCTCGCGGCCCTCACCCAGTATGGGCCACTGCCGAGTTCGGGTAAGTCAAATGACACTTGGTTGGATCCCGCCGTCAGCGCTACTTCACGCGAAACCGCGACTCGTCCCAAAACATCAAAGAACTCGACGGCAACAACATCCGGGCGCGCACTCTCAAGAATTAAGCTGAGTTGCCCATTGAACGGATTAGGATAGGCCGACAAAATCTCGATGCCGCGCGGAATGATTACGGGCAGCGTGTCAGTGGCCACACTGAAAGTCAGCGTAAACGATGTATCCGCTTCGACCAGAAAGCTTGCTTCTCCAGCCGCCGAAACACGCGAGTACGGAACTCCGTTAACCGCGATTTCACGGTTGTCCGGCAATTGCGCAAGAGTAATCGTCGCGGGACGTACGATCGGATCCTCGTAGCGCCAGTCGCAATAGAGCGTGTCCAACTCCGGCCATGGAAACGCGAAGTTCACTTGTAGCTCAGCGACGTTGTGCAAGAGGACGACGTCCAGGCGTTTCGACGCTGAGTCCTTGCGTACATCGGCGCGTGCAAAAGTGAAAGCCGAGTCCGCGAGGGTGATATCACAAAAGTAGTATCGTCCGTCTTCGTCTGCCGCAAGCGACAGCGTATCGGGAAAGCGGTTGACAGATTGCTGCGCGAACCACGCGCAGACGTCCTCCGCCACCATGATCGAAAACCCGTGGCCATTCCATGACGCGGGGAAGAATCGCGATTCCGCGCCGCCTTCGCGCAGGACAGCCAAATTTTGTGCAGCATAGCCGTATGCGTCCCACTCAAATTGCTCTGCTCCCCAATTGCTCCACACGGGAAGTGTCAGCGCATTGAAGTGCATGGACTCACTTGTGTCCGCGAAATGCACGGCGCTGTAGCGGTGATATTCGTAAGCCACCGAATCATTTTCCGACGGCAATCCTCCAAACGCCACGCGCATCGAACGGTTCGTATCGCCGCTGGCCAAGTACTGTTCCTGCCGTAATTGCGTGTCGAGAATCATCGAGCCGCCCGCCGTGGCCGCAATAAGATAGTCATCGTAAGCGCAATTGTTGTTGTGCCACACCTGCCCCGCCGCCGCGCCCATTGAGCCGCCGCACATGTAGATAGAATCGCGCGAAAATGGATAGCGCGCTTCGATCCACTCCAGCATCGTGCGGCAATGTGATTGCGGCAAACGAGTGTTCCAATGGCGGTCATTGGGCCCCATGTGGCTGGCGATAATCCAGCCGCGCTGCTCGCAAATCTCATCATAAGGGAAAGCGAACACTTCAACTTCTGATCCGCCGAGCGCATGCCAACCAATTAGAATTGCAGGCGGATAATCCGGCGAGTAGTTTGAGGGAATCTGCAGGCGAAACCGCCCAACGTCTCCCGCCGGTGTGACAAAAGTCGAGTCAATCAACAACGGCTCGGCGTTAAGCGGCAAGACGCAGGCAAGAAGTGCGAACAGGGAGAATTTGGTAAGATTATGCACTATGAACTGAACGGCAAAGTGGCTCTGGTCACGGGAGCAGGGCGGGGGATAGGCCGCGCGATTGCGCTGAAACTTGCGCAAGCGGGAGCGGACATAATAGTTAACTACCTGGAACGCGAAGACACCGCTCGCGAAACGGTTGAATGGTGCAAAGGCATTGGCCGCAAAGCAATTGCGGTTCGCGCAGATGTTTCAAGCGAACGCGGCGTGGATTCTCTCTTCGAGCAGATGGCCTCTGAATTCTCGCGCCTTGACATCGTGGTCAACAACGCCGGACCATTCAAAGTCAAGAAAGCGCTCGAAACCACGTGCGAGGAATGGGACATGATGCTGCGCGGAAACCTGCTCAGTGCTTTCTGGGTGACGCAGCGCGCAATTCCCCTGATTGACCGAACTGAAAACGGTGGCTCTGTGGTGTTCATTGGCGCGCCGAACGCCGAGCGCGTTAGTTCGCAACACGTCTCGTGCGCATACTCAATTGCCAAGACGGGAGTCGTCATTCTCGCGCAAACTCTGGCCCGCGATCTCGGCCCCAAGAACATCCGAGTGAACGTCGTTAATCCTGGGTTCATCGAAAACGACTCCATGACACCGCGTATGCGCCAATGGATGCCGTCCGAAGTACCGTTAGGCGAGATCGGGTCTCCAGGCATGATTGCCGACGCCGTGCAGTACCTGTGCAGCAATCAGGCGGTCTATGTCACGGGCGCCGTTCTGAACGTCCACGGTGGCCTGTGGATTTAGCGCAAAAGAATATAATGCCTCTATTTGGCAATACCAACCCCTTCGGTTCGAAAAAGAGCAGGAAACTGCTCTGCCCAACCACGAGTCAGTTTTTCTGTATAAGATTATGAAAAACAAATAAATAGGGATTGTGCCCGATCAAAACATGACAGTAGTTGTCAACAAAAGGTGCGTTCCGCGCACCTTTTGCATTTCAGGGAACCCCGAGACGACTTACAAATTCCGCTGGTAACTCGTTGCAAGACAGTCAAATTAGGTCTATTTTGTGTCGCAAATCGTCCCGAAACTTAGTACTTGCACCGGAGGTAAATCCATGACCCGCACCCCAGCACGGTTCATCCCGAGCCTGCTCGCCTTGCTTGCCATATCGTTCGTGCAGGCATTCGCGTCGCAGCAGGGATCACCCTACCTTCACATCAGTAGCTTTTCGCCTGCGCTGACGAATATTGAATGGCGCGACGGCGAATTCAATGTCTCATCCGCGATGATTGATGGTGAGCAAATGTCCGCCGTGGACATACCCGGCGAGCGCGTCCTCATGCGCGAAGGCATGCCCGCGCTTCCGCACATCACACGTGTTTACCAGATTCCCAAGACGGGTTCCGTGAGCCTCGTCATCAACGGCGCGGAATACCGCATTGAAGAGAACTTCTATCCTGTTCCTGCCGTGCGCGAAGAGCAGCAGGGCTGGGGCCAGCCGCTGAAGTCGCCGTCGGTCTATGGCGTGGACGATTGGTATCCGCAGAATGTCGCCGAGATGAGCGCACCAGCAATTTTCCGCGATTTCCGTGTAGTGACGGTGACGCTTTATCCTGTGCAGGTCAATCCGGTTACGCGCCAGGCTCGCTTCTACGATAACATTAGTGTGGACATCGTCGCCAATGACAAGCCCGGCATCAACGAGATCAACAGGAACCGCCGCATCAGCGCGACTTGGGTGCCGATGTATCAATCGCTGATCGAAAACTTGGACGAAGACGCTCTCGACGACGTGGATCCCGCTCCGGGCAGCTACTTGATTTTGTGCCGTGACAACGCGACCGCGCTGCAGTGGGCCGACACGTTGCGGGATTGGCGCGAGCGCCTGGGCTTCACCGTTTCCATTGACGCCCGCAACAATTGGTCAAGTTCGACGATGCTCAGTGCGATCCAGACTGCCTACAACAACTGGGATCCGCCGCTCGAATTTGCCTGCATTTTGGGCGATGTCACCGGCACGTTTTCGATGCCGATGAGCCCCAATTCGCGTTACGACCACGGCTTTGCGGACATCGAAGGTAATGATGATTTCGAGGAGATTGGCGTGGGCCGTTTGTCGGCAGAGTCCGCCAATCATTTCACGATCATCATGAACAAGATTCTCGCGTACGAACGCACGCCCTACATGGATGACCCATCGTGGTTTACCCGCGCATTCCTCTACGCTGGAACAGCAAACAACGTTAGTTCAAACGAAATCCTAATGCTCTGGGCCGCGGATATGTTCCGCAACTACACGGGTGTGTCGAACCCGCAGGTTTCAACACATAACGGAAGCGTCAGCAATTCATTGATTGGCGAACGCTTATCCGAAGGTGTGTCCTTCTTCTTGTGGCGCGGCACGGTGGTCGGCGAGATGAATGATGGGGCAGCTTCGGCAATGACCTCATCTACAAAGCTCCCTGTGGTTCTAACGATTACTTGCGGCTCCGGTGATTTCGACGGAAACGGCCTGAACGAGGCCTGGCTTCGCGCGGGCACGGCCACGGCACCGAAGGGCGGCGTCTGCGGTATCGGCACGGCGACCTTCAACACGCACGTTCCGTATAACAACACGATTGCCGGCGGTCTGGCGTATAACATTACCAACCTTGGTGTGCGCTATCTTGGTGCGGCACTATCAGGCGCAAAAACGGAACTGATACGTTCTTATCCAGGCGACACGTGGGGCTGGCAATTCACGCATTGGAACAACCTGATGGGCGATCCGGGCCTTTCGATGTGGACAGATATTCCTGTTGTCATGGATGTAACCTATCCGGGTACTGTGAATGTCGGTGCCCGTCGTGTTCGTCCTCAAGTTGTGAACGATGTCACCGGCGAACCCATCGCTGATGCCCTCGTCGTGTTGATCAAGGATGGTGAGACGTTCACGAAGGGGTTCACTGACGCAGGTGGATTCGTGGACATGCCTGTTACTGTGAACACGACTGGCACGATGACATTGACCGTCTCGAAGCGCAACCACAAACCGTTCTTGGCAAACATTGATTGCGTCAATTCCGACGAAATGGTAACCGTGTTGACCTACGCCGTGGATGACGACAATGCCGGCGGCACGGTGGGGAACAGCAACGGCCAATTTAACCCCGGTGAGACCGTGGATATGGCTGTCACGCTGCGTAACTTCGGCACAACACAGACTTCACAAAATGTCAGCGCCACGGTTACAGTGGACAATCCGGACGTGACTGTGCTGCAAGGTAGTTCATCATTTCCCTCGCTCGCACCTGGGCAGCAAGGCGTCAGCAATGTGCCGTTCCGCTTGCAATTCGCTCCGACGATGAAGCATCGTGAGTCAGTCAAGCTGACCTTTGAAGTCTCATCCTCCACGGGCACCTCGTTCAGCACGGTCGAACTGTTCATGCAGGCCGGAAGCTGCGTGTGGGTCTCGTCGCAAATCACAGGCGGCAACAACAATGGCCGCCTTGATCCCGGCGAAGTTGCCAACTTACGCCTGACAGTCAACAACGAAGGTGGCTTGGCGATGAACAATGTCTCTGCGACGTTGGTCTCACGCTATAGCTTGTTGTCAATTAATGACGGCACGGGTTCGTTTGGTGATATTGCCATTGGACAAAATGCATCCAGCGGTGCCACAGATTTTGTCGTGCGCGGCAACAGCGTAGCCTATCCGGGTAGCCAGGCCAACGCCATCGTGATTCTCCAAACACCCGCGGGATTTGTGGACACGGTGAGCTTTACGTTGCCCATTGGCCTCGCGGCTTCGACCGACCCGGCTGGGCCAGACCCCTACGGATATGTGGCCTATGACAATGTGGACGTCAATTATGAATTCAGCCGTCCTTACAACTGGACGGATATTTCCGCGACAGGGGTGCGCCTGACGCATGCCAGCGCCGATCCGGGTGAGCAGGCACCGAACGGCCAGACGAACAGCGACGTAATCGTGCTGCCGTTCCCGTTCATGTTCTACGGTCAAGTGTATGACACATTGACCATCTGCTCGAACGGCTGGGCCGCCTTTGGCGATCAGTCGAATCTCGATATGTTCCGCAACTACCCGATACCGGGCGAGCAGGTGCCTGACGCGATGATGGCTCCTTTCTGGGACGACTTGCGCACAAACACAAACGGCGACGGTGTGTATTGGCAATATGATGAGACCGGTCACCGTCTAATTGTAGAATGGAATGCCATGGGTGCCTTCTCCGGCCAGAATGTGGACTTCCAGTTGATCTTGTTGGACGAAGCCTTCCACGAGACGAATGATGATAACGGCATCATCGTCTTCCAGTATGATCAGGCGCAGCAGATGAGCCAGGACAATTTTGAGACTCCCGGCGCGACTGTTGGTATTGCTGCTCCCCGTACCCAGTACGGACTCATGTACAGCTACGGAAACAGCCTGTCGCCCGGCGCCAACGGGATCGGCAATGACCGCACGATCACGGTCACGACCGAGAAGCGCTTCGCAACGGGCGTTATTCAAGGTACCGTCATTGACTTGGCCACCAGCCTGCCGGTTGCTGGTGCGTTGGTAACATTGGACGGTGAAGAGGATCAAGCCATCACAGACGGCCAAGGTCACTATTCAATGCCGGATGTCGAAATTGGAACCTACACCGTACGCGCCAGCAGATTCGGCTACAATGACGGAACAACAACGGACCTCGTCGTTGAGATGGACAGCACCGAGACTGTTGATTTCAGTCTGACACATCCGGAAATTGATCTGTCTGTCGAGCAGCTTGTGGTAAATGTCCCCGGCGATCCGGTTGAACAGTCCTTCGACATTTCGAACGACGGCAACGGGCCACTCGCCTTTGACATTTCAGTCGAATATCGTGGTCTGAACGGCGAGCGCGGTCAGTGGGCGACGATCGGAGAAGAAAATGTGACGCTCGACGCCAGCGATTCGCAGATCCTCGGTTGCGCATTTGACGGCAGCAACTGGGTTGTGAGCGGTGGTTCCGGACCGAGCGGCCCGAACTATTTCTACTACTACAACCTAACGGGCGACTTAGTGCGCACGGTCGAACAACCGACAACGACGCAATTCGGCTACTACGATCTTGCCTTTGACGGCGAGTACATTTATGGCAGCACGGACGGTTTGCAGGAGCTTCAAGGCGTGGATGCTACCGGCGCGATTCGTGAGACGATTCCCGCTACTCAAGTCAGTCCGGCCCGCTGCATTGCCTATGATCCGGCGCTCGATCAGTTCTGGATTTCGGATTACAGCACACCCATCTATTGCATTGACCGCGACGGCAACGAACTGCACCGCTTCACCAACACGCTTGACAAGACCGGTCTGGCCTGGTTCCCGGACGATCCTGACGGCTACAAGCTCTACATCTTCCACTGGAACACGCAGGGCACGGGCGGCACGTACATCAGCAAGATGCATCCGACCAGCGGCCAAATAGCGTCGGTCACTCAAATAGCGGACTTCGCGAATGACCGCGCCGGTGGCTGTGACATCAGTTCGACATGGAACAGCATGCTGACCGTGTTCGGCGGCGTCTTCCAGAATCCGCAAGGAGACCGGATCGAGATGCGTCAAATGAAGTTCGACACGGACTGGATAGGCGTTACACCGCTGTTCTCTTCCGTGTTGCCGCAAAGCACGCGGGACATATCGGTTTCGATTGACGTGGACAACTTGCGCGACCTGACCTACACCGTGGACATCGTCGTCCGCAATAACTCATTGGACAGCGCCATGGTTCTGCCGTTGACCCTGACGCGCACGCTGGCAGTCGTGGATCCCGCGCCCGTTGCTCCGCAAGAGTTCGCTCTGCATCAAAATTACCCGAATCCGTTCAATCCCGGTACTCAGGTCAGCTTTGACCTGCCGGAAGCGGGCATGACATCGCTACGCGTCTTTAACGTTCTCGGTCAGGAAGTCGCCAGTCCGTTGCGCGACACGCCGATGACCGTGGGGCGCCACGTCGTTAACCTTGACATGTCAGGCTTGCCGTCGGGTGTCTATCTCTACCGGCTTGAAAGCGGTAACTTCGCAGAAACTCGGAAGATGGTCTTGATGAAGTAGTCTCTCTCGTAAGCGATACCGTTCGCAAAACGGCGGCTCCTGTCTGGGCCGCCGTTTTCTTTGTCCGGCCTTAGGAAAAGGCGCTCTTGCTTCTTTGTTGTATCGGTTGTACATTTGTACCATGCAATATGCGGCGGAACATGACGAAACATTGTACCGGCTGCGCGAGCGTGTAAAGGAACTAACGGCCTTGCACAAGACCGCGCGCCTGCTGCAGGACGATGGGCGCCCCGAGTCAGAAGTGCTGGCCGATGTAGTTGAACTTCTGCCGCGCGCTTGGCAGTACCCCGAAATAGCAGCAGCGCGAGTAGTGTTCGGGCCGCACGACGTGTCGTCGCGGGATTTTCGGGCGACAAAGTGGATGCAGCGCGAGCAGATTCGCTCCCGCAGCGGCGAGCAGAGTTGGATCGAAATCGCCTACCTGGAGGAGCGGCCTGACGCGGACGAGGGGCCATTTCTGTCGGAAGAACGCGACTTGATTCGATCACTGGCAGAGATGCTACGAGCCTATTTTCAGCACAGATTATCGGCCGCAGAAATCCGGACAGCCCACGACTCGCTGGAACGGCAGGTCGCCGAGCGCACCCAGGACTTGCGCCGACTCGCGGCTGAATTGTCTCTTGCCGAGGCACGCAAAGACCGCGAATTGGCGACCGACCTCCATGACAATCTCATACAAGAGTTTGCTTTCATGAAGCTGCGGATCATGCAGTTTCGCGGGGACGCTGTTTTCTGCGGATTTGAGCAGCGTTTTGATGAGATCATCGCGCTGATCGAGCGGGCGATTCGGTTCACACGAAAAGTGACATTCGAGATTAGCTCGCCGATTCTTTATGAGATAGGGCTTAAAGCGGCGTTGGAGTCGCTGGCCGAACAGACGGCGGAACGGCATGGAATTCGTGTAACCGTCCACGGAGAACTTTCCATGGAGCCAACAGAGGCCGTCAAAGTTACCCTATTTCGCTGCGTGCAAGAGCTGATGGCCAACGCCTGCAAGCATGCTGGAGCAAGGAGCTTGGCTATTAGCCTTGCCACGAATGAGCATGATGAGCAGATTTCGGTGCGCGACGACGGCGTCGGATTCAACGCTGAGGTTGTGGTCGCGGGGGCATCAAGCTCGGGATTCGGCCTATTTAGTATTCGCGAACGACTGCGCTATTTCGGTGGAAGCATGACTATTGACTCCGCAATCGGACTTGGAACGACAGTCCATCTTCGCCTGCCACGGGAACTGCCATGAGTGCGATCAAGGTGTTGTTGGTGGATGACCACCAGTTGTTCCGGACGGGCCTCCGGCAGTTGCTGGAAAGGCACCCGGCAGTTTCGATTGTTGGCGAAGCCTCGACGGGAAGAGCAGCACTGGACGAAGTGGCGAGCCGAAATCCGGATATTGTTTTACTGGATATTTCGTTGCCAGAAATGAACGGGATTGAAGTCACCCGGCGCCTCACGCACGATCATCCAGAAGTCCGGGTACTTATCGTCTCGATGCACTCAGACCACCGGTATGTCACGGAGGCGTTGCGTGCCGGGGCAAAAGGCTATTTACTCAAAGACAGCTCGCCAGATGAGATGTTGCGCGCCATTCAACGTGTCCTGAACGGTCAATACTATCTCTCGCCGCACATCAACGAGCAGGTTATCTCCGACTTCGTCCAGCAAAGCAGGTCGGACGACAGTTCGGCCTACTCTATTCTGAGCGCCCGGGAACGGGAAGTCCTCCAGCTCCTCGCCGAAGGCAAGTCCACGAAGCAGACGGCGGAGTTGCTCAATGTGAGCGTGAAAACGGTTGAAACTCACCGAATGCACATTATGGACAAGTTGCAGATCCACACGTTGCCGGAGCTAACTCGATATGCCTTGAAAGAAGGGTTGACATCATTGAGTTAAGTGGCCAAGTATCGGGTATTTAGATTATTGGATTTTTCGATTAGATATTCCGGCCAAATCCTGCTATCCCACCGTCAGGATTCTCAGTAGTGTAGAATCAGGCTCGCCCTGATACCGCTTATTGCGGTCGCTCTTTAGATTGTCGAACAGGTCTTTCCCGAAATAATGAGGATATCCCATGTTCGACACAGGCAATACAGGCTTTATGCTGGTCGCGACGAGTCTGGTGATGCTGATGACTCCCGGCCTCGCGTTCTTCTACGGCGGATTGGTCAGCCGGCGCAATACGCTGGCGATTATGATTCAGAGCTTCGTCTCGATGGGCGTAACCACCATCGTCTGGTGGGCGGTTGGCTATTCGCTGTGCTTCTCCGGCGGCGAGGGCGGCATCATCGGCAATCTTGATCAGGCATTTTTGCGTGGCGTGGACTTGAACACTCCGTGCCCGCTCAATGACACGATTCCGCTCTACGTGTTTTGGGCCTATCAGATGATGTTTGCCATCATCACACCGGCTCTGATCACCGGCGCGTTCGCCAACCGCATCAAGTTCGGCGCGTATCTGATTTTCTTGGTTCTGTGGTTAGTCCTGGTTTACTTCCCCTTCGTCCACATGGTCTGGGGCGGCGGTATTCTGCAAAAGTGGGGTGTGCTGGATTTCGCAGGCGGAATCGTCGTTCATAACATTGCCGGTATGGCTGCTCTGGCCTCGGTCTTATACGTGGGGCGTCGAAAAGTTCAGGACAATGTACCGCATAGCATACCGCTCGTGGCTCTCGGTACTGGATTGCTCTGGTTCGGCTGGTATGGCTTCAATGCCGGCAGCGAATTGAAAGTGGCCTCTATTACGGGTCTCGCCTTTCTAAACACGGACATTGCCGCATCCTTTGCTGGTATCGTCTGGTTGCTGCTGGCTTGGTCCTTGGAAAAGAAACCGAAGTTTGTCGGTCTGCTAACAGGTGCCGTCGCGGGACTGGCGACGATTACTCCCGCCGCGGGCTTTGTTTCAACGACGAACGCCGTCATCATTGGCTGTGTCGCCGGTGTTGTATGCTATTTTGCAGTCTCGCTGAAGAACAAGCTGCAGTGGGACGACGCGCTTGATGTCTGGGGTGTACATGGCGTGGGCGGCCTGTTGGGTATTGTAATGCTCGGTCTTATGGGTAGCAAAGTTGTCAACCCGGCCGGAGCGAACGGACTTTTCTATGGCGGCGGCGATTTCTTTATCAAGCAATTGGTCACGATTGTCGTTTCCTCCATTTACGCTTTCCTTTTCACCTATATTATGCTGGTCGTGATTAACAAAATCACGCCGGTCAAGACCACCTCGAAAGAAGAGCAGGAAGGTCTTGATATCACGCTGCACGGTGAGGAGGCTTACGAGTAATCAACCCACTCATTTTTAGGAAGGTATCATGAAGAAACTGTTTGCGTTTGCACTTCTCTTTGTCGCCATTGGGGCGTTTGCCGAAGAATCAAGTTGTCCCGAAGGCCAGTCCGCTTGCGGCTCGTGCACGGATGGGAAGACGAGCTGCACGGAAATCACTGGGTTTGTTGATGCGGCGTGGTTCAAGAACATGAACGACAACCCCGATTCCGGCCAATTCAACGGCTTCAGCCTCGATCAAGTCGAGGTGGATATTCAGCATTGCGTTTGCCCACGTGGTTTCGTGCGTGCTGACATTGAGTATGTCAACGGTGCCAATCCCACTAATGCCATTGACTATCTTGAACAGGGCTACATGCAGTACGGCTTCCCGATTGGGGATAAGCAGTTGGATGTCTGCTTCGGCAAGTTCAATGCACCGATCGGCTTTGAACTGCTGGATCCCGTGGACATGTACCAATACTCGCATTCGGAAGTCTTCACTTACGGCCTGCCGACCAACCTAACAGGTTTGAAGGGTAGCATGCAGTTGTGTCAACGGATTGATGCGACGTTGCACATCACGAACGGCTGGGACAACAATAGCGAGAACAACGACGGGATCACGCTCGGTGGACGGGTCGGCTTCAAGCCCTGCAAGAAGATTGGCCTCGGTCTTTCGGCGATCATTGGCCCCGAAGCAGCGGGCAAAGGTCCCGAAAGCCGCACGGTGATCGATGTGGACGCTACGGCCAACGTAACCGAGCAACTGTTGTTAGGTGCCGAACTGAACATGGGCTCCGAGAAGGAAGCCGCCATGATCGGCTCCGAATTGGAAGACGCCGGCTGGATGGGTTTTTTGATTATGGGCCACTATGATTTCGACAAGACATTTGGTTTGACGGGCCGCCTCGGTTCGTTCTCCGATGATTTCGGAATTCGCACGGGCGTTCCCCAGAGCAAGGACTTATCCTACACCAGCATCACCATTGCACCGACTGCCAAATTAGGCGAAGGCATGGGCTGCCTTCTCGAGTTCCGCATGGATTCGGCCAACGAAGAAGTCTGGACTGACTCCGACGGAAAGGCCACCGATGCTCGGACAACGGTAGCCCTTGAAGTGACATACGCATTCTAGAATAGACTGCGCTTAAGACGAAAAGCGGCTGGCGAAATTCGCCAGCCGCTTCGTGTTTCTGCTATGTTTAGAGCCAGAGACAATAGCTCTGATCTTGCCGCGTTGCATTTCTGAAACGGAGATGCGTCGGAAAAGTCACACAGCAAATGGTAACATGGTTACACAACGCAAAAATCCGACGCCTACCCCTTGACAAGTCCGTTTCTTTTCTTGATATACTGTGAGCAACCCGGCCGCCAGTCGGGCGGCGGGAAACCGAACCCAAGGAGTTGCCATGAAGTACATTTTTGCGGCTTTGGCCGCTATCGCGCTGGCAGCATCTTCCGTCTTTGCCACGTCATTCTGTATCAATGTGAATGATCCCTGTTGCACAGGCGGCGCGTCGTCAGGTACTCACCAATTGACGGTGCAGGACAATTTCAGCATTTGGAACATCTTCTATGACACCGGGAGTGTTAACGACAAGGTGACGATCACTGCCCATCTCGATGGCACGCAGATCTGGCAGAAGACGAACTTGTGCGGATGTGGTACAACAACCGTATACTATCCAGTTGCCAATCAGCACTTGATTGAGATTCGCGTGGAATGTAAAGAATGCAGCATGCCGCCATGTGTGCCGGGGACTGCGGCGGTTTACGTGTACACCGGGAACAATGCCTGTGGCTACAACTGCGACAAGAACTAACCGCACATGCGCGCGAAACTTTCGAGTGCGATAGCCTTCCTGCTGTCATTTACTCTCGTGGAAGCCGCAGTGCTCGTTGTGCCATCTGAGTACGCCACAATTCAGTCCGCACTCGATGCAACGGTCCCCGGCGACACGGTGGTTGTGTTGGTGGGCGAGTATCGAGAGATATTGCAGATGCCTTTGCACGAAGCAACATTGGCGGGCGAGTACATTCTTTCGGGCGACAGCGCAGATGTGGACAGTGTAATCATCCGACCACCGCTTTTCTCGGCGGCGCGGACGGTGACTGCCGAGTCCGGCCCGCAAATTACGCCCTTCCATGTCATGGGATTAACCATCCGGGGCAGTGGCAACGGTGAAGTCGTTGGCGGCGGAATACTCTCAAATATCCGGGATGTTTATGTCGAGCGCTGCCGGATAGACTCTTGTTTCGGATTCTGGGGCGGCGCATTGCAAGCCAGCGGTGGAACAGTGAATATTCGAGCATGCAAGATCGCAGATTGCGGCGCGAATGATCGTGGCATGGGATTGCACCTTACGGACTGTATTACGTTAGTGGATTCGTCGTCGTTCAGCAACTGCTTCTCGAACGAAGGTCCAGGAGAAAACACATTTTTCGTCGAACGCGGCCAGTTTACGCTACGGAATACCTTGATGCAAGGCTCAGGTTGGGATATTGCACCCGGTTCCACTGGCATCCGGCAACTTGGCATCGTGGATTCCATCGTAGTTGTCGGCTGTACCATCCGCAACAATCGTTTCCACAACTTTTTCCGCCTGCCCGGTGAGGGCGTCATGCAATACTCGACGATTCGCTTTGATTCGAATACTGTGGAGAGCAACGAGTTTCAGGACAACCTGTTTCTTTCAAGCGATGCCGATACGGGTTCAGTGGCAAGATTCTGCTACAACGTATTCACAGACAACCATCGTTTGGACGATCCCAGGTGGGTTAGCCGCATGCTTTTTGAGTTCTGGGGCAACACGCAACGCTGCTATATCGCTCACAATGTGTTTGCCGACAATGAGTCACAGGAGAATTCCGTTGGCACTCTGAGTGACGCCAATCCCGCGTACCTGATCTTTGAGCGGAATTACCTGTTCAACAACGCATGCGACGGTTTTGCCAATCCTCCTGGCGGAGTCATAATGATGATCAGCGGGCTGCCTGATGCGATTCGACTTAACATCATTTCCGGCAGTCAGGGCTACGCGGCGTTCCAGGGCTTGTGGAGCTTCCCACACAGTTACCCGCTTGTGAACTACTGGGGCGATTCCACCGGCCCCTATCAAATTGACGAGAACCCGTTCGGGCAAGGCGATAGTGTCGAAGACCTTGTCCATGTGACGCCATGGTCGGCGGACACTCTGTTTCAAACTCCTGCGGGTGAGTGGCGCGCCGCTCCATCAGACTTTGCGTTAGGATTTCCCTATCCCAACCCGTTCAATTCAACGGTGACGATTGAGTATGCTCTGGCGCGCCCGCGTGAGGTCGAGTTAGCAATCTACGATGTGCTGGGCAAGCAGGTGACGACCTTATTCACGGGCGAACGTGCGCCGGGAGTTCATCAGGAAAAGTGGAGCGCAGACGGTTTGCCCTCGGGCCTCTATTTCGCGCGCTTAAGCGCAGTTGGTGACGTGACTCTGTCACATACGGTGAAATTGCTACTGCTCAAGTAGGCTCGCAATAATCAACAAAACAGAATGCGGCTGGCGAAATTCGCCAGCCGCTTCGTGTTTATAAGTTCGGCCAAACCGGGTTAAGCCCGCGCAACGTGGCGGGAACGCAATTTAGTCGCGGCTATTCCGAATCAGAATCAAGCGCAGCATTTGCAACAGCGCCATCGTCGCTGCGGCCACGTATGTCCACGCCGCTGCATTCAAAACCTTGCGCGCGCCGGTGACTTCATCCGGAGCCAGGAAACTGCCGTTGCCCAAAATCGCGAGCGCACGGTTCGAAGCATCAAATTCAACCGGAAGCGTCACCATGTGAAATACGACGGCTCCAGCAAAGAAGATAATCCCGAGGTCCATCATCCAACTGATATTCGGAATGAACATTCCGATAAAGAACAACGGCATCGCGGCCATGCTGCCGATGTTGGCCACTGGAACAAGCTTAGCACGCCAACTCATCGGCGCATAACCGACTTTATGCTGAATTGCATGCCCGACTTCGTGCGCCGCCACAGCCAGCGCCGCGAGACTCGTGGAGCCGAAGATTCCCTCAGACAAGCGTACCTTGCGGTCGCCGGGGTGGTAGTGATCCGTCAACTCGCCTTCAATCGGCTCAACAGGAATATCGTGTAGGCCGTTCTGGTCGAGGATCCGGCGGGCGACTTGCTGTCCGGTCATTCCGAGACGCGAATGCACATCGCTGAACTGACGATATGTCCCTTTGACCTTGAACTGCGCCCACAACGCCAAAGCAAACGCAGGCAAGATTAAAATCATAGTCCAATCGAAAAACGGAAACATCATTGTTTATTTACTCCTATGAAACTAAGTCAAATTGGCCAGGCAGGGTGGGGCGTCCGCGCAGGTAGTCCGCAATCGCCATCTCCTTTTTGCCTGCTGGCTTCACCATCTTAAACGAGATTGGCAGATCTCCTGTTCCGACCAGCAAAGAGTCTTGATTTACAACAACTTGCCCGCAAGTAAGTCGGCTTTCGGGTTGTGGCAGCGCCGCCAGAACCTTAATACTAAATTCTCCCGCTCGAGCCACTGCGCCAGGACTGGGTGAAAAAGCACGTATCCGATTTACGAGGTCTTTGGCCGACAACCGCCAGTCCAACTCGAAATCAGGAGTCTTAAGTTTCGGAGCGGCGGTCACATGAGACTCGTCTTGAACAATCGGGGTTATACTCTCACCCAAATCCAAGCGGCTCAGTACGCCGACCAGCAACCGCGCCCCAACGTCCGCCAAACGATCATGCAACGCGCCGAAATTCTCGTGTGGGCTGATGTCAGTGCGCTCCTGTGCCAACATCCCGCCGCCGTCAATCTGTTCCGTCAGGCGAATGATAGTCACACCGGTCTCTGTCTCGCCGCGAATCAACGTCCACTGGATTGGAGCAGGGCCACGTCCTTTGGGCAATAAGCTGGGGTGGACATTGAGTGCGCCAAACTTCGGCAAAGCAAACATCTCGCGCGGAAGAATTCGAAAAGCCACAACGACCAAAGCATCCGGACGCAAGGCCTCCAGGATCCCGAGAAACTCCGGGTCGCGCAACTTCAGGGGCGATAATACCGGAAGACGCTTGTCGAGCGCAAATTCCTTCACGGGCATAGGGGCCAACTTCCGACCTCGGCCCTGCGGCTGATCCGGACTGGTCACGACCGCCGCAACCTCATGCTCACTGTTCAGTAATGCGGACAGCGTGGGCAGCGCGAACTCAGGGTTTCCGCAAAAGACGACGCGCAAGGCTGCTACGCCTCTTCGTTGCCGCGTTCGAGCCGCTTCAGTCGTCCTGACAACAGCGAGCGCCGAATCGGTGACAAATGATCAACAAACAGAACACCGTTCAAATGGTCAATCTCGTGCTGGAGCACTCGCGCCAACATGCCCGATGCTTGGATTTTCTTGCGCTCGCCTTCGAGAGTATCGTACTCGACTGTGATCGTCTCAGGCCGCGTAACCGTTTCCCTGATTTCAGGAATGGACAAGCAACCCTCTTCGAAATCCCAGCTTCCCGTTGGATTCGCAATCACCGGATTGGTGAAAGCCAGAAAGTGGCGCTCATCGCTGTCTGAATCTTCCACAGGCAAGCCGATGACCAACAAGCGAATCGCGCGATCGACCTGATTGGCCGCCAGTCCGATACCTTCGTAGGCATCCATCGTGGCGAACATCTCGCGCGCAAACTCCCGCAACTCATCGTCGAAAACCGTCACGTTTTCGGCGCGGAGCCGCAGCGTCGGATGGCCATAAATAATGACCTTATGACGCTTTGTGCTATCCGAATACGGCAGCTTCATACGAATCAACCGGCGGTGACGACTCGCGCGATGGCGGAGCGCTCGACCTTGATTTTGACTTCGTTGGCGATTTTCAGCCATATCGTGCCGTCCTTCTCGTCAATTCCTGCCACCGAGCCGTACACGCCACCCATCGTCACGACTTCATCGCCCGTCTTTATGGCGGAGAGCATGGCAGCATGCTGTTTCTGGCGCTTCTGCTGCGGTCGGATCATCAGGAAATACATCACGACGATAATCAGCACGAACGGGAGTAGTGCGCTGAGAATGCTCGGCTGTGGCGCGGCGGCATCGGCTTGCAAGAGCGGCAGGAAGACGGGCGAAATCATTGTAGGCATTGGGCCTCCGGTTAAGAGTCTTTTTGTTCAACAAGCGGCAACACACTTTGCATCCAGGACGCGAATCCACCCGCGTCGAGCTGCGCGCGCACCTGCCGCATCAAGTCAGAATAGAAATGTACGTTATGAAGAGAAATCAGGCGCAGCGCCAAGAGTTCATCACACACGAACAGGTGGCGCAAATAGGCGCGGTCAAAGGTGCGGCATGTGTAACATTCACAATGCTCATCGAGCGGCCGGAATTCTGATTTGTGCCGTGCCGTCTTGATGATAACCCGGCCGTTCCACGTGAACGCGCACCCGTTGCGGCCGTTGCGCGTCGGCAGAACGCAATCGAAGAAATCCACTCCCCAGGACACACAACGCAGCAAGTCCTCAGGAAATCCCACGCCCATCAAATAGTGTGGCTTCTCTTTCGGTAGCAACTCCGCAGTGAACGGCACAAGCTCGTGAAAGATGCTCTTCGGCTCACCCACCGCCATGCCGCCGATGGCATAGCCCGGGAAATCGAGATCAATCAACGCCGCAGCCGACTCTTTGCGCAAGTCCGTGTATGTTGAACCCTGCACGATCGCCCACAGATTCTGACGGTGACCATACAGCAGCGGTTGCTCTCGCTCCGCTACCAGCGCCTGCTTAGCCCACTGCGTCGTCAACCTGTTCCACTCGTCCGCCTGTCCATGCGAGCACGGATAGGGCGGACACAGATCAAGGACCATCATGATATCGCTGCCGATGTGCCGCTGGATGTTCACCACCGAATCGGGAGTGAACTCGTGATAACTGCCATCGAGATGCGATTGAAAGCGGACGCCGCGTTCATGAACTTTGCGGATTTCCGCAAGCGAAAAAACCTGAAATCCACCCGAGTCCGTCAGGATCGGCCGCTCCCAACGCATAAATCTGTGCAAACCGCCGGCTTGTTTCAATAATTCCAAGCCGGGCCGCAGATACAGGTGATAGCTGTTCGCCAGCATCGCTTGCACCTGCGACTCCAGAAGCTCACGCGGAGTCAGCGTCTTGACGACACCAAGCGTGCCGACGGGGAAGAAATGCGGTGTTTGAATTTCACCATGGGCTGTTGTGAGCACTGCGCGGCGCGCGCGGCTGCCCGAGGGATCTTCAAACGCGACCTGAAACGGATGCCGGGTTAATTCTGCCACGCCCGCTTCGATTTCTCGATGACGGCGCCAAAGTCATTCGTCGGCAACTCACAGGCAAAATTCCTGCAGAAATACCAGGTAGGCTTGCCGTCCAAAAGGTCTTTGCCTGAAACGAGCGACTTAAGCGGGTGATTTGCGGGAAGGTGCGCGGCAAACTGGTCGTCAATCGAAATGACTTGACGATTGTGATCTCGCACGCGTTCGCCGGGTCTCTGCCCGGCTGGGCGGACAATGATAACCTGTTCCGGTGGAAACATCAACCACTCCGCCGTCAACAGCGCTTGTGAAAAAGCAGTCGGATGGCTTTCTAACAGCGGCAGCATTGTATTGATTTGCTTTTCAGCCCGCTGTCTGAATTTCTCTTCGCCGGTCAAATAATATAGCTTGACAAAAAGATTGCCTGCCAGCGAGTTCCCTGACGGCATCGCGCTGTCATACAAATCCACTGAACGCACACCGGCGACGGAGTCTTCACTCATGTAATACAGTCCGTCACCCTTTGCAAAACGTCGCTCAATCTCTTCCGCAAGTCTGTATGCTCCATCAAACCAGCGAACTTCACCGGTTGCGCAAAAGAGGTCAAGTAGCCCATTGCCTAATGCCGCGTAATCGAGGAGTAGTTGCACTCGAAGTTCTTTGTTCCCAAGAAACGAATGCACAAGCTCACCGTTTGGCCCTGCTGAAGCAAGGAACCGAAATGCAGTTTCCCGTGTCTCTTCAATCGGGCCTGGATACTTGACCATGGCGGAGATCATGAGTCCATTCCAGTCGCACAGCACTTTATCGTCGCGATTCGGAAGTGGCCTAATCGCGCGGGCGGAACGTAACAGGTGCGACGCTTTTGCCAGCCAATCATCGGTGGCATAATAAGGATCGACAAACTCCGCCGGCGCTGTCAGACGATTTGGAATGGACTTTCCTTCAAAATTGCCCGTGTGCGAGATGTCGAATTGCAGACAAAATTCTCGGGCACCTTCTCTAATTGCAGCCTCAACTTCTTCAGGCGTCCAGACATAGTATTTGCCTTCGTCCCCCTCGGAGTCCGCGTCCAGCGACGAAGCAAACCCACCCGTTAAAGACCACAACTCGGTTCTTGCCCAAGAGTAGGTCCGGCGCGAGACTTGTTCAAACTCCGGTCGCGAGAAAAGCGCGGCCGCATCGTGATATACCGGTATCAGCAGCGCATTGTCATAGAGCATCTTTTCAAAATGCGGCACCAACCACTTTTCGTCCGTCGAGTAGCGGTGAAATCCGCCGCCGATTTGGTCGAATATCCCGCCGCGCGCCATCTTGTCTAACGTGAACTCGACCATGTGCCTGACGCTGTCGTCACCGGTGCGCGCATAGTAACGCAGCAGCATCGCCAGCTCCATCGCATGCGGAAATTTCGGTGCCCGCGAGAATCCGCCGTGGACGGATTCAAAGTTCCGCGCCGACTCGCGCACCGCATTTTCTAAAAGAGCAGGGGAGAGTGTGCCATCTGACACAGGCAAGTCAATTTCGACATGAATTGCGTCGTGCAACTGCCCCGCAATGTTTGTAACGGAATCGCGCTCCGTTTCCCACGCCTCTACAATCCCGCGCAGTACATCCAAGAATCCGGGCCGGCCGTATTTCGCTTCCGGCGCCCAGTATGTCCCACCATAAAACGGCTTACGGTCCGGCGTCAAGAACACCGACATCGGCCACCCGCCTCCGCCCGTCATGCGCTGCACAGCCTGCATATAATGGTGATCCACGTCGGGCCGCTCTTCGCGATCAACCTTTACCGCGATAAAATGCTCATTCAGATACGCCGCAATCTCTTCATTTTCGAAGGACTCATGCGCCATCACGTGGCACCAATGGCAAGCCGCATAACCGACCGACAAGAACACCGGCTTGTCTTCGCGCAACGCTTTCTCAAACGCAGCATCACCCCACGGCAGCCAATCCACGGGATTGTGCGCGTGTTGCAAGAGATACGGGCTGGCTTCGTGGATCAGAGAATTCGTATGCACGGTGGGGTGTCCACAAGCGGACAGCAGCAGCATTGCAGCAAGCGCGGTGCGCATGTTAGCAAGTTCCAATTAGGAATCGCTGATGTCCCTGCAAATCGCAATGAACTTCCAAATTTGACAATAAAGGCTGAAATAACTGCCGCACACTCTCAGCCTGTCCGAATCCGAACTCAAGACCCACCAGTCCGCCCGGCAGAATGAGCTGCGACAGCAAAGCCGCAATCCGGTGATAACACTCTAACCCTGTCGGGCCGCTCACGAGCGCGCGTTTGTTTTCAAAGTCGCGCACTTCCGGTTGCAGCGATGCATATTCATCGTCGCGGATGTACGGCGGATTGCTGATCACGGCATCAAACGGCGCGCCAACTTTTGTGCTGAATTCCGGATCAAATAGATCAACCAACACCGTCTGTAATTCCACACCGTTCAAATGCGCGTTGCAGTTTGTCTGCTCAACGGCTGCATCATCAACATCCACCGCCACGACGCGCGCTCTCGCATTCGCCAACGCAATGCTGATACATCCCGTTCCGCATCCGATGTCCAGCACGTGCGCACCAGGCGCAAGCTTTTTTGCGAAAGCGTCGGCCAATTCTTCGGTTTCTTGGCGTGGTACCAATAACCCCGGCCGCACGTCTATCGTGCTACCAAGGAATTCTACTCTACCCAATATATACTGCAGTGGCTCGCGTTTGGCACGGCGGCGAATCAACTCACGAATGCCGTCAAGTTCATGATCCTTAAGCGGGCGGTCATGCTGCAAATACAATTCGATGCGCGGCACATCGAGCGCTTTAGCAAACAGCGCTTCCGCATTGCGTCGCGGTGCGTCAATTCCCTTCGACTTGAAAAAGTCGTCCGTAGCGGTTAACAAATCTATCAGCCGCCGACTCTCGCTCATGCGAGACTTTCGGCAGCACGGCTAAGCTTCTCGGCACGGTCCGCCAGCCGCAGTGCTTCGATCAGTTCGCCAATATCCCCTTCCATCACCCGGTCAAGTTTGTACAAAGTCAGATTAATTCGGTGATCGGTCACGCGGTTCTGCGGATAGTTGTACGTACGAATTTTCTCCGAGCGGTCTCCACTGCCGATCTGACTCTTGCGCTCGGCGGCCACCTTGCTCGCGTCCTCGTCCCGCCGCATTTGCAGCAGCCGCGACGTTAGCACTTTCATGGCCTTCGCGCGATTCTTGATCTGCGAGCGCTCGTCCTGAATCGCAACCACCAATCCCGTCGGTAAGTGCGTGATACGCACAGCCGAGTCCGTCGTGTTAACGTGCTGTCCACCTGCTCCTGAAGAGCGATAGACATCAATCTTCAAATCTGTAGCTTTGACTTCGACATCCGTTTCTTCAGCTTCGGGCAGCACGGCCACGGACGCCGCGCTTGTGTGAATTCTGCCTTGCGATTCCGTCACAGGAACACGTTGTACCCTGTGCACGCCGCTTTCCCATTTCAAAAGACCAAAAGCATTCTGCCCCTTGATTTCCGCCACGACTTCTTTTATGCCGCCGGCCTCCGCCTCCGTCATCGAAGCAATCTCCAGTTTCCATCGCAGCGTTTCGCAATAGCGCGAATACATGCGGAACAGGTCACCCGCGAAAAGCGCGGCTTCTTCTCCGCCCGTTCCAGCACGGATTTCCAGAATCGCGTTGCGCTCGTCCGCCGGATCGCGAGGCAGAAGCAGTGTGCGCAAGTCCTCTTCGATTTGCAAAACCTGCTGCTCAAGCTCCGTCGCCTCCATCGCAGCCATTTCGCGCATGGCGGCATCGCTTCCCCGCACCAGCTCCCGGGCACCCTCCAATTCCCGCACGACCCGGAGGTACTCCCGGCCAGCCTCTGCGAGTGGAGAAAGCTCCTTGGCCTCTTTCAAAAGTGGAGTCGCCTGCGTCACATTCGCTGAAACGGCCGGCGATGCCAGGAGCTCATCAATTTCGGCAACCCGCCTCAGTATTTGTTCAACTTTATCAATCACTTGTAATTGCTTCTTTGGAATGCTCAGCGAACTCAACTCAGCAATTTACGCAAGTTAACGGCAGATTACAAGTTGCCCCGTCGGCGACAAAGTAAGGGTCATCATACGTTTGTCAAGACCCACTTTTCGTGCCTCTAATCCCGGGTCTGAAAAACTCGACAGAAATTGTCTTGTTATCGCAACATCATGCTTCAACTTGACATAGATACATAAAGTGGAAATTTAGGTAATTTTGTATTTGCTTGACAGGTTGCGTTGACTATTCGTATATTGACCGTGCGATAGAAGGGTGGGTTTGAATTCCCTTTTTGAGGTGAAAACATGAAGAAAATCGTTTCAGCAATTCTCGTAATTTCTCTGTTTGCCGTAGCCAGCTACGCGGCGCTCGTCCCAGTGGTTCCGCCGCAGCCGGGTAAGGGCGTTTCGGCGCTGGTGCCCGTAGTTCCGCCGCAGCCGGGTAAGGGCGTTTCGGCGCTGGTGCCTGTGGTTCCGCCGCAGCCGGGTAAGGGCGTTTCGGCGCTGGTGCCTG